>Ga0075421_100002515_pt1 | contig 21908 bp, 18 predicted proteins | sample SoiMetdeltSBSDD5_FD_75292 | JGI IMG/M metagenome (GOLD analysis project Ga0075421, IMG submission 75292) | Bulk soil microbial communities from a Populus tree surrounding site in Tennessee, USA - Soil MetaG P. deltoides SBSDD5 | ecosystem: Environmental > Terrestrial > Soil > Tree plantation...
CCCTGCAGCAGGCACGCCAGCGGCCTGCCGCGCGGCGGCGCACGCAGCTCGGCGCGCAGCTCGTCCAGGACCCGCTGCTGCGCGCGCGTCGGCGCGTGGGGCAGCGCGGCCAGCAGCCGCCCGTGCAGCGCATCGTCGAGCGGCAGCGCCGGCGCGCGGCCGGTGTCGAGCGCGCGACGCCGCGCGAGGACATCCAGCGCCAGCGCCGCGGCCTCGTCGCGCGCGAGCCGCTGGCGCGCCACGCGCGCGCCGTCCAGCGACGTGGGCCGGTGGATGTCGTGCAGGGCCTCGTCGAGGCGCGGCTCGCCCGCGCGGACGGCGCAAACCGGCGTCTGCGCGCCGGCCGCCGAGCGCCAGTCCGGAACGGTCGCCGCCGCCAGCACCGTGGCCAGCAGCTTCCTGTGGACGCGCGGCGGGATTCCGGCCGGCAGACGGTAGATCGGCAGGGGCGGGAGCTGCAGCGGCAGGTCGACCGGAGCCTCGTCGAGCGGCTCGTAGTCGCTGGCGATCAGCCGCGGCACGCCGTCCTCGCCGGCTTCCAGCCGCCCCGCGATCCACAGCCGCGCGCCGCGCAGTCCCTTGGCCAGGTAGGCCCGGTTGAAGAGCAGCGCGACGAGCTCGCCGCCGCCCTCGCACTCCAGGAGCAGTCCCACCGTGCTGTGCCGGCCGCGCCGCCGCAGTGAGGTGCGCCGCACGCGTCCGACCACGGCACCCGGCTCGCCCGGCACCAGCTCGGCCAGCGCGCGCGCCGGCGGGCGCAGCCGGTAGCGCGCCGGCAGGTGGTAGAGGAGCTCGCGGCGTGTCCTCAGGCCGGCCGCGGCATACAGCGCCGCGCGCCGCTCCGCCACGCCTGGCAACCCGAGCAGCGGCGCCTCGAGCGCCGTGCGCGCAGCGGACGCGGCGCGCGGTGGCGCGGCCCGCGCCGGCCGTGTCACCATGGAGGGCTGTCGTGCAGATGTGGCCACGAACGACCATCATGACCTGCAGGCGCTTCCTCTCCATGGGGGCGCTCTTGGCGGTGCTCCACGTCCCGGCCGTCGCCCAGCAACCGGCGCCGCCCGACGCGCTGGCCGCCGCCGAGCAGGCGGTGGCCGCGGCGCGCGCCGAGAAGGACGCCGCCCTCGCCGCGCTCGAGGCGCTGGTCACCGATCTGCAGGACGACTTCCACGCGCTGACCGGCGACCTGGACGCGCCCGCCCGCCGCCGGGCCCTGGTGCTGGCCATGCTGGACGCGCTGCCCGCCGCGCAGGCGCGGCTGGAGGCCGAGGCCGCCAGGGGCCGCGCCGTGATGCGCGGCACGCGCCGCCAGATCCTGCTCGACGCCTTCACCGAGCCCGTCAGCGCCTCCGCGCCGGTGGACCCGCGGTTTGCGGCCTTCCTCGCCCGCCGTGTGTCCGAGGCGCTGTCGCCGCGCGAGAGCTTCGACGACATCACCGACGAGCAGATCCTGGCAGCCATGGACGCCGTGCTGCCGGCCGACAAGAACTGGTACGTGTTCTGGAACGAGACCTTCCACCTCGGCCTGCCCGAGGCCGAGCGCTGGCAGGCGGCGCAGGCGGCGTACGAGGCGGCGGGCGTACGGTTGGACCGCCTGCGCAACCCCGAGCGGTACGGCAGGAAGGGCGAGGTCGCGCCCGCCGGCATGGTCATCGTGCCCGGCGGCAGCTATGAGCTCGGGCCCAACACCGGCTGGGAGCGGCCCGCGCGCAAGGTGAAGCTCGAGGTCATCGCGATCGACCGGCACGAGTGCACCGAGGGCGAGTACGCGCTGTTCGTGAACGCGCAGCCGCTCGAGCTTCGCAGCGGGCTGCTGCCGCGCGGCTGGGAGCTCGGCGCGGACGGCCTCGTGCTGGTGAGCGAGGCGCGCCGCAGCCTGCCGGTCGTGTACGTGAACTGGTCGCAGGCCGCGGCCTACGCCGCGTGGGCCGGCAAGCGGCTGCCCACCGAGGAGGAATGGGAAGCCGCCGCCGCGGGCGTCGACGGCCGCCCCTATCCGTGGGGCAGCGAGTTCCGGCCCGGCTTGTGCCACGGCGCCGAGATGGCGGATGCCCCGATGCCGGTGGAGAGCTTTCCCCACGCACCCGCGCCGTGCGGCGCGCTCGACCTGGCCGGCAACGTGTGGGAGTGGACCTCCACGCTCGAGGACGGCACGGCCATCACGGCGCTGCCGGAGGGCCTGGTCAACGTGGTCATCCGCGGCGGCGCCTTCGACAGCCGGCGCGACGAGCTCACCACGCGCTACCGCTGGACCGCGCCCGGCCACGACGCCTTCGCCTCCGCGCGCTATGTGCGCCCGATCGGCTTCCGCTGCGTGAAGGACCTGTGAGCAGCATGCGCCCAGACACCCCGAGCCCGGCGGCCGAAACCGCTCCGCTCGGCTCGCGAGCCGAGCAGGTCCTGCTGACGGCCAAGCTGCTGCTGGACCTCCTGTCCACGCCCTTCCACCTGCTGCTCTTCCTGTTCACCCGGGCCCGTCATCGCCGCGCCTTCCAGCGCGTGCTCGAGGAGTCGTCGCCGTGAAGCCACCTGGAACCCTGCTGCGCCGCGACGACCGCGAGTACCTGCTCGTCGAGGGCGGCTACAGCCCCGACACGCGCGCCATCATCCTGCTCGCGCGGCGCGACCACCCGCTGCTACGGCCCGACGAGGGCCAGCCGGCCGTCGCGTGGGGCAAGCAGGGCGAGTGGACGCCCGTGGCCCGCTGGACCTCCGAGGGCCTGCGGATCCCGATCGCCGGCCACGCCGAGCACGGCGCGCTGGTGCAGTCGCTCATCGACGAGTACCAGGCCGCGCGTCCCGCCTCGCCCCCGCTGGCCTTCGCCGCGCGCCGCGACGGTTGCTTCGCCGGCGCCCTGCACGCCGCGCTCCCCATGGGCTTCGCCGCCTCCTGCCACGAGACGCGCGAGGCCGCCGCCGCCGAGGAGGGCGTCACCGAGGTCGTGCCCATCGACAGCCTGGCCATGTTCTTCACGCACCTCGTGCGCGAGGGCTACGCCGGCGCGATCTGGAACGACAAGCTGCCGGTCTTCTTCTGCGTGGACGAGCACGAGGACCTGCAGTTCCTGCGCGTCTCGCCGCCGGCCGGCGACGCCACCGAGCCGGTCTTCGAGATCCTCGGCGAGGACAACCGCTTCCACCTCTACGACGGCGAGGAGCAGGTGGACTTCATCGACAACCGCGACGACTGCGACGCGCGCCTCGTGGCCGCGCTGGGGCGCGTCGCGCTGGTCGAGTGGCCCGAGAACAACCGGCTGTGGTCGATGGGCCCGCGGCTCGGCGAGGCGGCCGTGCTGAAGCCCGAAGCCGAGGAAGGCGCCGAGGAGAGCCTGCCGCACGGCGTGCTCTTCACCAGCGCGGAAGCGGCCGAGGCCTTCCGCGGCGAGGCCGCTCCGGACCTCACGGTGTTTCCCGTGAACGACCTCGCGGCGTTCCTCGCGGCGCCGCCGATGGCGGGCTGCGTGGCGGCGCTGAACCCCGGCGGGCATCGCGCGGCGAGCGGATTGCTGTGGCACGACGGGCAGCGCGTGGTGCTGGACAGCTTCTCGGGGTTCTGGAAGTACGATCGCGGGGGGTTCGAGCTGTTGAAGGAGTGAGGTGCGCCTCAGGGCACCAGCGTCAGCGGCAGCGCGTTGCTGGCGAACACCTTCTTGCCTCCCGGCGCCTGGATCACCACCGCCGCGTGGTGAAGCACGAGACCCGCGAGCAACGGGTCGAGGCCCGGCGGCAGCGTGAAGGCCGGCGCCGAGTGGCCCGTGGCGTCGAGCACCCCGAGCGACGCCGACAGCGGCGGCGTGTTCGGGTTGGCCAGCGTCCAGAACGTGTAGGCGTCCAGGTTCAGCGGCAGGAGCAGGCCGCCCGGCAGCGGCGTGCCGGGCACGGCGCCGCTGAGCGTCCCGAGCACGAGGTAGGTCTCGCCGGCGTGCGCGAAGCCGGCGTCGAGCGCCATCGGCTGCGTGCCGCCCGTCGCGAGCGGGAGCTGCACCACCGTGCTGTCGAGCGGACGCAGGTCGAGCAGCCAGGCGGCGCCGGCTTCCGCTCCGGCGCTGTCGTCGCCGGGCGCGGACGCCACCAGCAGGTCGCCCTCCAGCGCCACGGCCTTGGCGAACTCGTCATTGCCCGGGCCGCCGTCCTGGTGCAGCTCCTGGAGGAAGGTCCAGGAGTGGTCGAGCTGGCGCTGGAATTCGAGCGCCACGCCGTCCTCGGGCAAGAGCGAGCCCGGCACCGATCCGCCGAGCACGACGAGGTCGCCGTCCAGGGTCAGCGCGGCGCCGATGTTCCAGAAGGATGACGGCTGCGGCGCCTGCAGCACCGCGGTCTGGGTGAAGGTGCCGTCCACCAGCTCGAACACGCAGGCCGCGCCGGCGAGCGGCGCCGCAACGTGCGCGAACGGCTCGCCGACCACGGCAAGACCGCCCTGCAGCGCGACCGAGTCGCCGAACAGCGACTGCGACTGCGCGTCCTGCGAGACGAGCCGCTGGGTCTGGGCCCACACGCCCCCCGGCCCGAGCTCGAAGACGCACGCCGCACCGGTATTGAGGCCCCGAGACGCGGCGCCCGGTGCGCCCAGCAGCGCGCGGTCGCCGTCCAGTGCGACGGACACGCCCAGGAGCTCGCCCGCGGCTGCCTCCGTCGAATGCAGATCGGCCACCAGGTGCCACGCGCCGCCGGTCGTGTGCGCGTAGACGAAGGCGCCGCCGGCGTCCAGCACGCCGAAGTCGGCCGCTGGCGCGCCGATGAGCGCGTGCCCGCCCTGCAGCGCGACCGCGTAGCCGAACGCGTCCAGCGCTTTCAGGAAGGGCGCGACGAGCTTGGCCGTCTGCAGCCACGTGCCGTCGAGCTGGCGCTCGAAGACGTAGGCCGCGCCGCTGAAGGCCACGGGGCCGTCCGCCTGCCAGGCGCCGATCAGCGCACGATCGCCGTCCAGTGCCACGGCGCCGCCGAAGAAGTCGCTGGCGCTCCCGTCCGCGGCGACGAGCTGCGCCGCCTGCTGCCAGGTGCCGTCCGACGCGCGCTCGTAGAGGGTGACCGAGCCCGAGCCGGGCAGCGGCGCCGCGTCGCTCGCGCTTCCGACGATCAGGCGGTCGCCCGAGATGGCGACGGACGTGCCCGTGTGATCCAGCGGCTGCGCGCCCGCAGGGACGAGGTGCGCCAGCGTGGCCGACTGGGCCTGCAGCGGCGCGACCGAGGCAAGGACGAGCAGGACAGCCGCGCAACGCGACGTGACACCACGCATGGGGACCCCCGTCCATGAGGCCCCCGGACACTGCCGGTCCGGGTGTACGCGAGCGTACGCCGAATCGCGGCTTCGTGCCGGGGGCCGGGGACCGCTAGTCTGCGGCGGTGCCGGCGCCCGCCTTGCTCCTCCACGATCCGGTCTTCCTGCGCCACGACGCGGGCTCGGGGCATCCCGAGAACGCGGCTCGCCTCGCGACCATTACCCGCGACCTCGGCGCCCACCCGATCCCCGGCCTCCTCGTCGCCCCCGCTTCTCGCGACATCACCCGCTCCGAGCTCCTCGCCGTCCACGCGCCCGACCACGTGACCCTCGTCCAGTCCACCGCCGGCCGCCGCGTCCAGCTCGATCCCGACACCGTCGCCGGCTCCGACAGCTACGAGGTCGCCTGCCTCGCCGCCGGCGCGACGCTGCGCGCCGCCGAGGCCGTGTGCGCCGGCGAGGCCTCGGGCGCCTTCGCGCTCGTGCGCCCGCCCGGCCACCACGCCGAGGCGGCCGCCGCGATGGGCTTCTGCCTCTTCAACAATGTCGCGCTCGCCGCCGAGCACGCCGTGCGCGAGCTGTCCTGCCGGCGCGTGCTCGTGCTCGACCCCGACATCCACCACGGCAACGGCACGCAGCACGCCTTCGAGGCGCGCGACGACGTGCTCTACGTCAGCAGCCACCGCTATCCCTTCTATCCGGGCACGGGCTGGTTCGACGAGGTCGGCACGGGTCGCGGCGCGGGGTTCACGCTCAACCTGCCCATGCCGATGGGCCTGCGCGACGCGGATCTGCTGCACCTGTATCGCCGCGCTGTCGAGCCGGTCGTGCAGGCCTGGCAGCCGGACTTGATCCTCGTCTCGGCCGGCTTCGACACGTGGCACGCGGATCCGATCGGGGACCTTGCGATCACGGCTGACGGCTTCGCGGCGCTGTTTCACCTGTTCCGCTCGTGGGCCGATGCGCACTGTCCGGGGCGGCTCGCCTGCGCGCTGGAAGGCGGCTACGACCCGCGCGGCGTGGCGGCCGGAGTGCGCGCGGCGCTCACGGCGCTCGCGGCGCAACGCGCGGACGAGGCGGCGATCACGCGCGTGGCGGAGCAGCCCGCGAGCGAGGAGGCGCGACGCATCGCGGAGCGGTCGCGCGCGACGCTGGCGCCGTGGTGGGAGGCGCTGCGCTGAGGGGCCGGCCTCAGGCCCGCAAGGCTTCCAGACTCCCGGCGAACCCCGGGTAGCTCACCTCCCCCGTCGCCAGCGCCTCGCGCTGCGGCATCCTCCAGCCCTCCACCAGTGCCGCCACCGCGCAGCACAGCGCCAGCCGGTGATCGTCGAACACCGGCCAGTGCGCGGGCTCGCGCAGCTCCGGTACGCCCTCGATCTGCAGCCCGTCGCCGCGCACGCGCGTCGGCACGCCGAGCGCCGAGAGCAGCTCGACCGTCGTCGCCAGCCGGTCCGACTCCTTGACGCGCAGCTCCGCGAGGCCCCTGAAGTGCGACGTGCCGCGCGCGCGCGCCGCGGCGAGCGCCAGCAGCGGCACCTCATCGATGAGGTCGGGCACGTCCTCGGGCGCGATGTCGAAGGCCGCCAGCGTCGAGGCCGTCACGCGCAGGTCGCCGCGCGGATCGTCGTCGGGCGGCCCCGCGTAGGCGCGCGTCCCGGCCGTCTCGCCCAGCACCACGGGGCCGGTCGTCTCGCGCGCCGCGCCGGCCGCCACGCCGGCGAAGGCGTGCGCGGACGTCGCGCGCCGGTGCAGCACCATGACGTCCGCGCCCGCGGCGAGCAGCGTGCGCAGGAAGCCGGTGCGCCGCGGCCACAGGCCCACGTCGCGCAGCCACAGCTCGCTGCCCGGCACGAGCAGCGCGGCCAGCAGCGGGAAGGCGGCCGAGGAGGGATCGCCGGGCACGTCCAGCGTCGCGCCGCGCAGCGCCCCCGGGTGCACGGTGACCGCGGCCGCCTCGACCTCGACGCGCGCGCCGAAACGTGGCAGCAGGCGCTCGGTGTGGTCGCGCGTCGGCACGTGCTGCAGCACGGCGAGCGGCGCGTCGGCGCGCAGGCCGGCGAGGAGCAGCGCACTCTTCACCTGCGCCGAGGGCAGCGCGACCTCGATGTGCCCGCCACGCAGGGGCGCGCCCTGCACCGTCAACGGCAGACGATCGGGCGAGCCACCCGGAGCGGCCGGGTCGATGCGCGCGCCCAGCGTGGCGAGCGGCTCCACGACGCGCGCCATCGGGCGGCGGCGCAGCGAGTCGTCGCCGGTCAGCGTCCAGGCGCCGTCGTGTCCCGCGAGCAGGCCGAGGAGGAGACGCGCGCAGGTGCCGGCGTTGCCGCAGTCGAGCGGCGCAGACGGACTCGCCGGCGCGGGAGCGCCCTGCACGCGCAGCGTCGGGCCGGCGGCGGCCTCCTCCCACGCCACGCGCGCGCCGAGCGCAGCGACGACGCCGGCGGTGGCGAGCGTGTCGCCCGCGCGCAGGGCGCCCCGCGCGAGCGTCTCGCCCTCGGCCATCGCGGCGAGGAGCAGCACACGCTGCGTCGTCGACTTGTCGCCGGGCACGCGCAGCTCGCCGACGATCGCAGGCTTGGAGCCGGAGGACACGCGGCCTATGGTAGCGGCATGTCACGGCGCTTCCCGCACCTCGCGCTGTTGCTGGTCGCGGCGTGCGTCGGCCCACACGGGACGGTCGTGGTCCTGAAGACGGGGCAGGAGCTGCACGGCGACGTGCGCGGCGAAGCGGACGGCGTGCTCGACTTCGTGGATGACGACGGCGAGGAGCTGCCGCTCTCGCGCGTGCACGTGCTGGCCGTCGAAGGCTGGGGCCCGGGCGCGGACCCGCCCATTCTCTGGCGCCGCGTGCCGGCCACGAGCGGCCCCTTCGACGCGGCCGGCAGGGACATCCTGCCGCCGGCAAGCTACGTGCGCGTGACGCACGGGCCGGCCGGCGGCTCGCTCGATGTCGCCGTGGCCGCCTTCGAGCGCGCCGACGGCCGGCGCGTGTACCTCGTGGGCGCCGTGCACATCGCGCACCCCGACACGTTCGCCGCGCAGCAGTCCGTGCTGGACGGCATGGACCTCGTGCTCTGGGAGGGCGTCGGCGCGAAGGAGAAGCCCAGTGTCGAGGCCATGGAGCGCTTCGACGTCCTGTTCAAGGCCCAGGTGCTGCTCAAGAACATCCTGAACCTCGAGTTCCAGCTCGAGCAGGTGCACTACGACCGCGGCTTCTGGCGCAACAGCGACATGGGCGTGAACCAGCTGCAGGCCGAGCTCGACGCGCGCGGACTCTCGATCATCCCCAACGAGGAGCTGTTCCGCGCGCTGTTCGGCACGCTGTTCAAGTTCATCGACCCGACCCGCGTGCCGCGCAACGAGGCGCTCGGCCGCCAGTACCGCGGCCTCGTCGCGCCCTTCATGGCCGACCCCGAGCGCCTCTTCGAGCAGGCCGGCGCCGAGGGCCTCAAGGTGGTGCTCATCCTACTGCGCAACCGCGTCGTGATGGACGACCTGGCCGCCGTGCTGGCCGAGCCGGACCCGCCACAGCGCATCGGCATCTACTACGGCGCGGGGCACCTGCCGGACATGGCGCGCATCCTGGTGGACGAGCAGGGATTCCGGTACCTGGGCGTGCACTGGATCCCGGCCTGGAGGTTCTGAGCGTGGCGAGCCGGCGCGCCGCACGCGACGTCGCGCACGCCGCGCTCGATGCGGTCGCGTGGGCCGGCCGCGCCACCCGCCTGCTGCGCGCACGCGCCCATGGGATCCAGGACATCGATCTCGTGCTCGCACGCGGCGACGAGATCCTGCCCGAGTGGGCCGCGCTGCGCGGCGACTACCTCACGCTGCACGCGCTGGCCGCCGCGCGCGCGCCGCGCTCGATCGTCGAGATCGGCGTGCGCCGCGGCTACTCGGCCTTCGCGCTGCTGTGCGCGGCGCCGCGGGCCAGCTACCTGGGGCTCGACGCGGACACCTGCACCTGGGGCGGCGTGCCCGGCGCGCTGTGGCGCGCGCGGCGCATGCTCCTGCGCGAGTTCCCGCAGGCGCACATCGAGGTGCGGCGCGTGGACACGGCGGCGCCGGGGCTCGTGCTGCCGGCGGCAGACGTGTACTTCGTGGACGCCGACCACTCGCGCGAGGGCTGCGCGCGGGACCTCGCGCTGTGCGCGGAGGCCGTCGACCCCGCGCGCGGCGCGCTCCTGCTCGTGGATGACGTGCTGCACGAGCGCGGCGTGGCGCAGGCCGTGGAGCGGTTCGCGTGCGAGCGGGGCGTCATGCCGGCATTGCACCTGACGCTGCGCGGGTTGGCGGCCTTCAGGCTGCCGGCCGCGAGCTGACCCGCCTCACACCTCCGGCTCGCCCCGGTCCTTCCCGCGGATCTCCTCGGCCTGCTTCTTCAGCCAGGCCTGCTCCTGGTCGCGGAGCCGCTTGTCGGCCTCGCGGCGCGCCTTCGCGCGGGCGGCGTCCGTCGGGCCGCCGCCGTGGATGTCGTAGTAGCCGATCCGGTCGCCGTCCTCGCGGTCGCCGGGCAGGCCGGTGAGGAAGGTGCCCAGCACCTTGCCGCCCGCGCGCTGGATGGACTGGATCGACTTCTGCGCGAGGTCGCGCGCCGTCTCCTCCATGCGCACCACGAGCAGCACGCCGTTGGTGCGCGTGGCGAGCACGCAGGCGTCGGTGTAGGGATGCACGGGCGGCGTGTCGATCAGGATCCACGAGTAGTTGCGCCGCAGCTCGCCCAGCAGGCCGGTGAAGCGCTCGCTGCCCAGCAGCTCGGCCGAGTTGCGCGGCTCGGAGCCGGCCGGGATGAGCTCGAGCGCGGGGATCACCGTGGGCAGGGCCACCTGCTCGAGCGAGGCCTTGTCGGCCAGGAGCTCCGACACGCCCGGCGTGTTGGCCTGCGCGAACAGGTTGCTCTGCGACGGGCGGCGGAAGTCCACGTCCATGAGGCACACGCGCTGGCCCGGCAGCTCGGCCAGGCACGCGGCCACGTTGGCGATGGTGATCGACTTGCCCTCGCCGTTGCGGCTGCTGGTCACCACCACGACCCACGGCGCGCCGCCGCGGTTGAGCGCGGTGAGATTGGTGCGGAAGGCGCGGTACTGCTCGGCCTGCATGCTGCGCGGGTCGTGGTAGACCACCAGCGCGGGAGAGATCCGCGAGAGCAGGCCGCCGGGTCGCTCGGCGGGCTTCGGGGGCTCGGTGGCGCTCATCGCGTGCCTTTCCTCGGGAGTCAGATCATCTCTCCCGGCAGGCCGCCCGCGCGGCGCACGAGATCGGCCGACTGCAACAGCAGATCGTCGTCGTTGTCGCGCAGCGAGGCAACGGCCGCACGGGCGCGGCGGGCGAGGCGCCGGCAGGCCGCGCGAGCGAGCAGGAGCTCGTCGGCCGCCGCCTCGCCCCCCTCTTCGGCCGCCGAGGCCGCGCGACTGAGCACCGCGCACTGGGCATACAGCACCAGCGCCTGGTCGGCCAGGGCGGCGAGCACGAGCTGGCGGTCCCGGATGGCCGTCCCGTGCCGGCGCAGGGCCTCCACCGACGTGACCGCGAGGTCCGTGACGCCCATCGACAGCGCCAGCGCCTCGGCCCGCAGCGCGGACGGCACGGGCAGCAGCTCGGGCGCCTCGGCGCCGGCCGTCCGCCGCCCGTAGGCCTCGGCCGGCGCGATGCCCGCCGCGAGGCGCTTGCCCGGCTCGGCCAGGCCCGTGCCCGCCACCATGAGGCGCAGGATCTCGTTCGTGCCCTCGAAGATCATGTTCACGCGCGCGTCGCGCATCATCCGCTCGTAGGGATAGTCGGTGGTGAAGCCGTTGCCGCCCGCGCACTGGATGGCGTCGTTCACCACCATCCAGAGCGTCTCGGTGCCGAACACCTTGCACAGCGCCGACTCGAGCGCCACGTCCTGCGCGCCGGCGTCGATGCGTCCGGTGGTCAGGAAGGTCATGCACTGCAGCGCGTGCACGTCGAGCGCGCTGCGCGCGAGCTTCTCGCGGATGAGCTCGAACTCGCCGATGGGCCGGCCGAACTGCTGGCGCTGCGCCACGTAGCCCGCCATCTCGTGCAGCAGGAAGCGCGCCGCGCCGAGGCAGCCGCCGGCCAGCCCCGTGCGCCCGGCGTTCAGCACGTGGAGCGCGATGCGGAAGCCGTCCCCGGGCGTGCCGACCAGGTTCTCCGCCGGCACGCGCACGTCCTCGAACTGGATGGGCGTCGTGCTGCTGCCGGTGATGCCCAGCTTGTCCTCCTCGGGCCCGCTGCGGAAGCCGTGCGCCCGCTCCACGAGGAAGCACGAGATCGACGGCTTGCCGTCGGCGCGCGGCACGTCGGGCGTGCGCGCGAACACCGTCAGCAGGTCGGCGAAGCCCCCGTTGGTGATCCACAGCTTCTCGCCGTTCAGCACCCAGCTCCCGTCGGGCTGCCGCCGCGCCGTGCAGCGCAGCGACTGCGCGTCGCTGCCCGCGCCGGTCTCGGACAGCGCGAAGGCCGACAGGAGCTCGCCCGTGGCCAGCCGCGGCAGGTAGCGCGCCTTCTGCTCCTCGTCGCCGTAGAGCAGCAGCGCCTTGATGCCGATGGTGCTGTGGCCGCCGCTCATGATGGCCACCGCGCCGTCGAGCGCGGCCAGGTCCGCGCCGATGCGCACATACTGCGTCATGTCCAGGTCGAGCCCGCCCCATGTCTCCGGGATGCGGATCCCGAACAGCCCCAGCTCGGCCAGGCCGTCCAGCACCTCGCGCGGGATGCGGTGCTGCTTGTCGATGTCGCGACTGTCGATCTTCAGCGCGGCGAAGCGCGCCAGCGACTGCCGGAACATGTCCATGAACTCGCGCCGGTCGGCCGGCAGCCGCGGGTACGGCAGGACCAGCTCCGGCGGCAGCTCGCCCAGGAACATGCGCTTCACCAGGGAGTCGGTCATGGCGCGCCCATCATCCGCGGCCGGCACGGCGCAGGCCAGCGCGCCCCGAGGCTTGACGCCCGAGGGTCACTGTGCGTGAATGTCCCCACGTCCGGCACGGCGAGCCGGAAGCTCTTTTCAAATCCCTTGCTCGGCCCCATGGGAAGACGGTGCGAATCCGTCACGGTCCCGCCGCTGTGAGCGGAGTCGAGGGGCGCCGGGAGCTGCCGCCACGCGGCAGGCTCCGGCCACTGTCCGGCACGTCCGGATGGGAAGGCGCGCCCCGAGGTCAATCCGCGAGTCAGAAAACCTGGCCGACGAGCGCTGCCGCCTTCCCCGGATATGGGACGGGCTGCAACCAACCGTTGGTGAGGGCCGCAGGTGCACGAAGCTCCCGCGGCCCTTGCTGTTTCCAGCGGGTTCGTCGGACTCCCGGGGCGCCGGGCGAGCCGCAACCCCTGGAGTCCTCCGATGTCCGTCAAGCTCGTGTTCCGCCGCCTGTTCGCCCTCCTCGGCCTCGCGCCCGCCGCGCTGGCCGGCAGCCTCGTCGCCCCGCCGGGCTTCAACGTCGAGACCCATCCCGACGCCGGCGCCCTGCTGCTGCCGCTGCCCGATGGCTCCGACCTGCTCGCCACCGGGGCGTTCGGCGCCGCGGCGATCGCCCGCCGCCTGCCCGACGGCAGCGTGATTCCCTTCGCGACGGGCTTCGGCAGCCTGGCCGGCGCCGCGCTCTCGCCCGTCACGGGCGACCTCGTGGTGGGCGACTCGTTCTTCGCGCCCGCGCTGCGCCTGCTGCGCGACACCAACGGCGACCTCGACTGCCTCGACGCCGGCGAGGACGTGCCGCACCCGGCCGTGCTGCCGCTCCTCTCGAATGGCGCGGCGCCGCTGCCCTTCGAGCTCACCTTCAGGCCGGGCACCGATGAGCTGTACGTGTCGGGCAGCACGCCCTTCGGCGTGTTCCCGGTGCTGGGCGTGGTGCTCGAGGTGGCCGGCGGCTCGGCCGGCGTCTTTGCCGAGGGCCTCGGATTCGCAGCCGGGCTGCAGTGGTCGGGCGCCACGCTGTACGTGGCCGACGTGAATGCCACCGACTTCAGCGGGCGCGTCGTCGCGCTGCGCGACCTCGATGCCGACGGCGACGCGCTGGACGCGGGCGAGGCGTCCGACTTCGCGAGCGGCCTGTCCGGCGGCAGCGATCTGGTCGTGGCGCAGGACGGCAGCCTGTTCGTGTCGGGCCTGTTCGACCTGGGCACCTTCACGGGCTCGGTCGGGCACCTGCTCGCAGACGGCGACGGCGACGGCCGGAGCGACGGCGTGGACGAGGCCTTCCTCACCGGCTTCTCCTTCTCGGCGGGACTCTCGCTCGAGGAAGGCGCGGGCGGCTTCGTGCCGGGCGTGCGGGGCGACGGCCTGCTCGTCGCGGGCGACTTCGGCTTCGACGGCGACCTGCTCGTGCGCACGGCGCCGTTCGCCGACCTCGCGCTCACCGGTACGGTGGCCAACAACTCGGCCTTCACGCTCACCGTGGGCGGCGAGCCGGGCGCGGGCGCGCTGCTGGTGCTGTCACTCGACCAGCAGGGCCTCACGCTGCCCGGGCTCGGCGACCTCTCGCTCGGCTTCGGAGCGCCGCACGTCATCGCGGGCCTGCCGCCGCTGGACGGCGCCGGCAGCTCGCCGGCCACGATCGTCCTGCACGCGGTGGATGCGCTGGTGGGCACGGCCTTCACGGCGCAAGGCTTCACGCTGCAGGACGGCGAGGTCGGCATCGGCGACGCGCTCGACCTGGTGATCGCGCCATGAACCGGAACAGCGGGAGCACCGCCATGATTCGAGACGGACGGGTGGGACGCGGCGCCGTTGTGGTTGCCGCCGTCGCGGCGCTGGCCTTCGTGGCCGCCTTCGATGACTACGCGGTCCAGGTCACCGACTACGCGCCGGGAGCGGGCGGCGAGTCGGGCGCCACGGAGGCCCTCGGGCCGCCGTCGGGCGCAGGCCTCTTCAGCGGCTCGATCGCCACGGCCACGCTCGGCGTGGGCGGCTCGGTGACGCTGGAGTTCGCGGGCCATTGCGTGAACGGCCCGGGTACGGACCTGCTGGTCTGCGAGAACCCCTTCCTCGTGGCCGGCACGTCCGACTCCTTCGCCGAGACCTGCTTCGTCGAGGTCAGCAGCGACGGCGCGCACTTCGCGCGCTTCCCGGTCAGCTACACGGGGCTGCCGGGTCCGTTCCTGCCGTACACGGGCGCGCCGATGGCGTGGTACGGCGGGCTCGCGGGGGTGCGGCCGGTGCTCGCCAACCCGCCGCTCGGGCCCGACCCGCTCGACGTGGTGCACGCCGGCGGCGACGCCTTCGACCTCTCGTCGCTGCTCGACCACCCTGCGGTGCTTGCCGGCGACGTGAATCTCGACGCCATCCGCTGGGTGCGGATGCTGGATATCGAGACCGGGCTGGCCACCGACGACCAGGGCGTGCCCATCTGGGACTGCGGCATCGACACCTCGTCGTCGGCAGACATCGACGCGCTGGTGGCCGTGAACAACGACGCCAACGTGGGCAATGGCCGGCCCGAGGTGGAGCTGCTGCTGGACGCGACCGGATTCCTCACGCTGTCCGTGCGCGACAACGACGGGCTCAAGGACATCAAGGCCGGCCTCGCGGCCGCGATCGACGAGACGGAGATCCCCTTCGCCGCGCTGCTGCCCTTCTTCCTGCTGATCCAGTACGACAGCCAGAGCTTCACCCTGGTCACCGGCCCCGTGCCGCCGGGCGCCTTCCCGCTCGAGCTGCGCGTGGGCACGCAGGACAAGTCCGGCAAGTTCGCGGGCGACGCGTTGCTCCTGCAGTAGCAGCCCGTTGAAGAAGTGCTTCGAGGGCGGGCGGGATGGATTTCGCGTCGGATCGAGGCGCGGGACCGAGGCGAACCGGCGATTCGCCGCAGGGCCCGCAACGAAGAGCCGGCGCGAAAGACGCCCGTCCGCGCCCGAATGACTTCTTCAACGGGCTGCCAGGCCACCGGCTACACTGCGCCGGCCGCCGGGCTTCCGCCGGCGGAGCCTTCCCCGGGAGCAGTGCGCCGACGGTGAGCGAAGACGGGCCGCTGGCCCCCATCCTGGCTGACCTGCGCGGGCAGGGTGCGCCGCCGCGCGTGGTCGAGCTGACCGCGGCCGCGGCGCGCGCGGCGGAGACGCTGCGGCCGGTGCTCGCGGCAGGGCCCGTGCTGGCCGTGCTGCCGGGCTCGCCGGACGAGGCCGCGCTGGCCGTCTTGCGCGACGGCCTGTGGCCCCAGGGTCACGTCTCGGCGTACTGGCGCATCGACGCCGAGGGCCGCGTGACGCGCCGCGTGGCGGGCGAGACGGAGTCGCTGGCCGGGCGCGCCGCGCCGGGGCCGCGCACCGTGCTGCACGTGCGGCCGCGCGCCGAGTCCCTCAGCCAGCCCGTGACGCGCGCCAAGTTCGACGCCAACGCGGCGGGCTGGAACGGCAACCCGGGGTCGCCCACCTACGGGCACTTCCGCTGGATGCGCCGACTGCTGGCCGAGCTCGCGCGGCCGGCGCGCGGCGCACGCGCGGTGGACGCGGGCTGCGGCGTCGGCTGGGTGGGCATCGAGGCCGCGCGCCTCGGGGCGACCGTCGCGGCCTTCGATCCCAGTCCGGCGATGGTCGAGCTGGCCCGCGCCAACGCGCAGCAGACGGGCGTGGAGCTGGACGCGCGCGTGGGCTTCGTCGAGGCGGCGCCGTTCGAGCGGCCCTTCGACATCGTGCTCAACAGCGGCGTCATCTCCTTCGCGCCCGACCCGCAGGTGTTCCTGCAGCGGCTCTCGGCGCTGGTCGCGCCCGGCGGCCTGCTCGTCATCGGCGACATCAACCCGCTCGCACGCGGCTTCCGCCGCCGGCGCCGCACGCGCGCGCTCCTGCCGGTGCGCGAGCTCAACGGCCTGCCGCGCGCCGAAGTGGAGCGGCTGCTGATCGCGCTCGGCTTCCGCATCGAGGCGCGCCGCTACTACCAGCTCACCTGGCCCGTGCCCGAGCTGATGGCCGTGGCGGAGCAGCGCGGCTCCGCGTGGGCCTGCGGCCTGCTTCTGGCCCTCAACCGGGCGGCCACCGTGCTCGACGCCGCGCTCGGCTCGCGCTGCGCGGGCTCGTTCGACTCGTGGATCCTGCGCGCGCGGAAGGGCGGCTGAGCGTGGCGCGCCGGCTGCTGCTGGCGGTGCTCCTGTGCGCCGCCGTCGACACGCTGCTCACGCGTCTTGCGCACGCGCATCGCGCGCCCGACGGGGCGCTGCCGCTGCAGCTCCTGCTGGCGTGGGGCGCCTTCGGACTGGTCATGGCGGTGCCGATCGTCTTCACCGCGCGGCGCCTCGGTGCGCCCTTCACCGTGGCCATCGGCTGGCTCGCGGGACCGCTCGCACTGCACCATGCGCTGGCGGTACGCGTGCGCGATGGCTCCAGCGCGCCGTGGCTCATCGTTGCGGTCGTGGCCACGCTGCTGGCCGTGCTCGTCGCGCTGGTCGCGCTGTCCTGGGTCGAGAGGCGCCTCGCGATTCGCCGCTGGCCGGCCCTGGTCCTGGCCAGCGGGAGTCTGCTGCTGATGATGCCCCTGGATCCCGCGAGCCGCGGGAGCGCTGCCGCACCCGCCGCGGCCCCGACCGCCGGGCGCCCCAACCTGCTGCTGCTGGTCTGGGACACGACGCGCGCCGACCATCTCTCGCCCTGGGGCTACGACAAGCCGACGACGCCGCACCTCGCCGCGCTGGCTGCGGACAGCGCGACGTGGGACGTCGCCTGGTCGGCCTCGGTCTTCACGCTCTCGTCGCATGTCTCGATGCTCACGGGCCTGCCGCCCGGCCTGCACGGCACGACCATGCGGCGCCAGAGCGTCACGGCGCCCAGCGTGGCCAGCCAGCTGCGCCTCGCCGGGTACCGCACCGGCGCCTTCGTGGGCACCTCGGTGCTCGCGGCGGGCCACGGCCTCGAGCGCGGCTTCGAGGTCTACGACGACCGCGTGGACCCGGCGCTGTGCGACAGCCACCTGTGGGCGTTGATCCACGACGCGCAGGTCATCGCCGCGAAAGTCTTCCCGGCCCTGCGCCACAACGGCAATCCGAATCGCCCGCAGGACTTCCAGCGGCCGGCGAGCGAGGTGCTGGACGCTGCCCTGGCCTTCGTCCGCGAGCCCGACCCGCGTCCGTGGTTCGTGATGGTGAATCTCTTCGACGTGCACTGGCCCTACCTGCCCGCCAAGGACGCGGAGGCGCTGTGGGTGGCCGCGTACGACGGCCCTGTCAGCGGCTACCTGTTCCGCGCCGATGATTTTCCGACCGGCTACCGGCCCGACGAGGCCGACAAGCAGCACGTGCGTGACCTCTACGATGGCGAGCTGTGGCAGCTCGACCGCGCCGTCGACGCCTTCCTCGCGCAGGCGAGCGCCAGCGCGCCCGACACGTGCGTGCTCATGACCTCGGACCACGGCGAGGCGCTGGGCGAGGGCGACCGCTGGAGCCACGACGAGGTGCTCGCTCCTCAATCGCGGATCCCGATGCTCCTCCACGCGCCGGGGCGCATCGCGCCCGGCCGGCGCCCCGGTCCCGTCTCGGGCGTGGACGTGGCGGCGACGCTGCTCGATCTCGCGGGCGTTGCGCCCGAAGTCGCCTCGACCGGTCGCTCGCTCCTGGAGTCCCCTGCGCCCGGGCGCATCCTCTTCGTGGAGGACCTCGACAACCTGTCCGCGGCACGCGACCATCACGCCGCGCTGCGCGGGCGGTGGAAGCTCACGCGCCGGGACGGGGTCGACCGGCTCACCGATCCTCTCGCCGATCCGCTGGACCAGGTGGATCTTCTCGCGGATCACCCCGACGACGCCGCCGCGCTCGAGGCCGCGCTCGACGCCCTGATCGAGGCCTCGACCACGGCCGACGAATCAGGCGTCCTCCAGAACGCCGACGCCCTGGGCGCGCTGGGCTACACCGGCCACTGAGGCGCCGCTACGCGGGACGCCGAGCTCGTGCGGCACCGTCCAACATCCCGGTCTCCGCGGCACCACTTCAGCGCCGAGGCCAGCTCCCGCGTACTCCCGGGCGAACCATGACCCAAGCCCCCGCGACGGACCCGGCCGGGATCGTGGCGCTGCGGCCCGCGCTGCTGGCGGGCGACGCGGCGGCGATCGATGCCTGGTACCGCGCGGAGCACCCGACGGTCTGGCGGCTGTGCCTCGGCGTGCTCGCCGACGGCACGGAAGCCGACGACCTGGCGCAGGACGCGATGCTGAAACTTCTCGACACGCTCGACCGCTGGGACGCCCGCCGCCCGTGGGCCGCGTGGCGCAACACGCTCGTGCTGAACCTGTGCCGCGACCGGCTGCGCCGGCGGGCCGCGCGCGCGATGCACGAGGGCGTCGCGCGCGACCAGGCGCTGCTGCTGCCGCGGCCGCTGCCGTCGCCCGACGACGCCGCGCGCGCCGCCGAGGTGCGCGACGCGCTGACGCGCGCGCTCCTGGCCCTCACGCCGCGCGAGCGCGAGGCCTTCGTGCTGGTGGACCTGCAGGGCACGGCAGCCGCCGAGGCCGCCGTGGCCATGGACGTGGCCGAAGGCACCGTGCGCTCGCTGCTCACGCTGGCGCGGCGCCGCCTGCGCGGCCTCCTGGCCGCGCACGTGCCCGAGGACGCGCGATGAGCGGGTCCGGCGATCCCCTGGACGACGCCGTGCGCGCCTTCCGCGAGGCGCCGGCGCCCGCGCCCGTGCGCGAGCTGCACGACGAGGACAGCTCCACGCGCCGCGTGGTCGCGTGGTTGCGTACGGCGCTCGCCGCGCAGGCGCCGTCCGGTGCCGCGCCGGCCGAGGCGCTCGCGCGTCGCCGGCAGACGGCGCGACCGCGCTGGCGGCTGCTCGCCGGGCGGCCAGCGCTGGCCGCGGCGGCCCTGCTGCTTCTCGCCGGCGCCGCGCTGTGGCGGATCGAGCGCGCCGGCCGCAGCACGCCGGCGCCTGTCGCGGCGGTCGCGCCGCCCGCGCCGGCCGCGCCGAACGAACCGGCTGCGCCGGCCGCTCCGCCAGCGCCGGCCGCGCCCCCGCCCGCGCCGGGCCTCGTGGCCGTGACCGAGGGCCGACTCGAGCTGCGCTCGGGCCCCGTGCGCCTGCTCCTCTTCCTGGATGACGAACCGGAACTCCCCGAGGACCTGCGATGAAGATCCACGACATCTCCCTGGTGGCCGCCATCATGGCGGCCGTCTGCCTGCCGGCGCCCGCGCAGCAGCAGGAGGCCGAGCGGCGCGGCGACGAGCCGCCGATCGTCGACGTGAGCCAGATCGTGCTCGAGTACGTCACCGTGCCCGAGGGCGTGGACCGTGACACGCTGTCCACGGTGGCCAAGCTGTTCCGGCGGCACGTCAGCGTGCGCAACAGCGACGGCAGCGTGCGCGGCCCGCTGGTCAACATGGACGAAGCCGACGAGGGCCTGTTCGTGTACGACACGCCCGAGTACGTGAAGGGCGTCAAGGACGCGCTGGCGCGGGCGGTCGCGGCGTTCCCGAGCCCGCCGTCGCACGAGCTTCGCACCGAGACCTGGTCCCCGCGCTTCGTGGCCGCCGAGCGCCTCATGGCCGCCCTGGATCCGCTGCGGCGCACCGTGCTGGCCGAGGCGTCGCCCGGCATGCAGCGCGACGGCCGCGACAACGTCACGCTCCAGAAGAGCCCGGCGCTGCTCGTGATGCGCGACACGCCCGAGCACGTGCAGCTCATGCTGGACCTGCTCGAGCGCATCGACCAGGCGCCGCCGCAGCTGCTGCTGACCTGCTGGGTCGTGCGCGGCCGCGGCGAGGAGGAGGGCACCGGCGTGCCCGCCGACCTGGCCGACAACCTGCGGCGGCTTCTGCCCTACCGGAATTACCAGCTCCTCACCAACGCCGTGATCCGCACGTCGGTGCTGGCGGGGGAAGAGCCGTCGCTCTCCGGCATGTGGTCCGTGCCCCGGCCGAATGGCTCGCAGGACCACGGCGAGTTCTTTCTGAAGCTGCGTCCGGGTGGCCTCGACGCGCCCGGGCGCCGGCTGTCGCTCGAGCGCGTCGAGTTCGAGAGCAGCGACGGGCCGCGCTTCGATACGTCGGCCGTCATCGACTTCGACGAGTACACGGTGCTCGGGGCGGCCGGCAGCGAGCCGCTGCTGGTGGTGCTGCAGGTCAAGCCGCTGACGCGCTGAGGTGCAAGGACACGGTCGCGCCGACCCGGCACCCCTTGACAGGTGGCGGGCCGGCGTGGTGCCGTGACGGCCATGCGAAGGGTGCCCGGACCCGCCGTGCTACTCCGGCTGCTGCTCGCGGCCGGCGCGCTGCTGGCCGGCCTGGACCTGCACGCGCTCGAGGTCTGGGGGCCTGCCGGTACGCAGCAGGTGCCCGACAGCCAGGTGCAGGTGCACGCCGACGGCTGTCCACACCACGAGCACCTGCAACCGGCGCACGATGCGCACGGCTGCGTGGCCTGCAAGGCCGGCGCGACGCGGGCGGCGGGCCTGCTGCCGGACGTCGCGGTCCGGCCGGCGCGCGCGCAGCTGGTCACGAGCTGCAGCGCCCGCACGCAGGTGGCCCCCGCCCCGCTGCCGGGCGGCCAACTGGGAGCACGCGGTCCTCCGGGGACGAACGGCTGATCTCTGCCGCGCGCCCGTGGCGGCGCGCGACGTGCCGTCCGTCGCTTCCGCTCTCCGGAGAAGTCCCTTGATCCGCTTGCCGTCCGCTTCGCGGGCGCGGCGCTCCGCCGCGCCCATCCGCTGGCCCCTCCACCTCGTCATGACCGCCTTCGCCCTGGCTCCCCCGCTGGCCGCCCAGGAGAGCAAGGACAAGACCATCGAGCAGCTCCTCCAGGAACTGGCCGCCGAGCGCGCCGCGCGCGAGGCGCTCGAGAAGCGCGTGGCGCAGCTCGAGAGCAACCTGGCCGCTCCCGGCGTCGACGAGCTCGAGCGCCGACTCCAGGGCCTGGTTGCGCCGGAGGAGCTGCAGAAGGCGCCGTCGCGGCCGCCCACGTCGGCGGCCTTCTACGACCCGGCCATCGGCGTGTTCATGGATGCGCGGCTGGACGCGGGCAATTTCGACAGCCGGCTCGACGAGGACACGGACAACTTCCGGCTGCGGGAGACCGAGATCGACATGCGGCTCCCGGTCTCGCCCTTCGCCGAGGGCGTGGCGATCTTCTCCTTCGAGGACAACGGCAACGGCGAGTTCGAGTCGCAGGTCGAGGAAGGCTACGCCAACATCGACCTGGGCACGCTGTTCGACGCGGACATCGACACGACGGCCAAGCTCGGCCGCTTCCGTCCGCTGTTCGGGCGCAACAACCAGCTGCACCTGCACGACTGGCTGCAGGTGGAGCAGCCGCTGCCGGTGCGCAACCTGCTCGGCGACGAGGGCGTGGTCGGCGAAGGCGTGCTGCTGCACCAGCCGCTGGCAGCGTGGGCGGGCGACGACGGCCTCGGCCGCACGCTGACCGCCGACGTGGCGGTGGTGAACGGCGAGATGCTCGCCGACGAGGACTCGGCGCTGGGCGCCGCGGCCGAGGAGGCTGGGACCGAGCTGCAGAGCGATGCCTCGATGTACGTCGCGCGCGTCTCGCAGTTCACGGAGCTGGGTTCGCTGTCCGACGTCGAGGTGGGCGTCTCCGCCCTCGGGCCGCTGGGAGGCGACGCCGTGTCGACGACGGACGGTGACGACGTGCAGGCCACCTACCTGGACGCCGACGTGACCTGGCGCAGCCGCGCGGCCGAGCACGGCGTCGGGAGCTGGCTGGTGCAGGCCGAGGCCATGCGCGTCGACGTCGACGACAACGGCGCCGACGTCGTGGACGA
>Ga0075421_100002517_pt1 | contig 21891 bp, 14 predicted proteins | sample SoiMetdeltSBSDD5_FD_75292 | JGI IMG/M metagenome (GOLD analysis project Ga0075421, IMG submission 75292) | Bulk soil microbial communities from a Populus tree surrounding site in Tennessee, USA - Soil MetaG P. deltoides SBSDD5 | ecosystem: Environmental > Terrestrial > Soil > Tree plantation...
CGACCACGGTGGCGATGGTGGTGGGCTCGAGCCTCGGGCTCGGTGTGCTGCTCGCACTCCTCCCGTTCTTCCGGACGGCAGGCGGCAGCCTGGCGCGCACGCTGCGCGAAGAGGGCCGCAGCGGGACGGCGGGCCGGGGTGCGCGCTCCATGCGCCGGGTGCTGGTGGCCGCGCAGGTGGCCTTCGCCTTCGTGCTGCTCGTGGGCGCCCTGCTACTCCTGGCGAGCTTCCGCGAGCTGTTGCGAGTGAAGCCCGGCTTCACCCCTGCCGGTGTGCTCAGCGCCAAGGTGAGCCTGCCACGCGCCGCATACCCCGAGGAAACGGACCTCACCGCCTGGAGCGCGCGCGCCCTGGAGCGGGTGCGCGCCCTGCCCGGAGTGCGCGCGGCGGCCTTCAGCAACGCGCCGCCTTTCGCCGGCAACTACGACGACAGCGTGATCCTCGCCGAGGACTACGTGGCACCGCCCGGCGAATCGGTGGTGTCACCGGCGAGGAGCGTCGTCTCCCCCGGCTACTTCGCGGCGATGGGCATCGCCGTCCGCCGAGGCCGCCCGATCGACGGCCGCGACACCGCGAGCTCTCAGCTCGTGGTCGTCATCGACCAGCGGCTGGCGGACAGGTTCTGGCCGGGGCGCAGCCCCATCGGCCGCCGCATGTACCAGCCGGAGAGCGCCGAAAACGTCGGCAGGCCCGGGCCGACGACCCGGTTCGTCACGGTCGTCGGCGTGGTGGACGACGTCAAGCAACGGGGCCTGGCCTCGCCGGAGGAGCGCATCGGCGCGTATTACCTCGCCTACGACCAGCGACCCGTACGCACGCTGACGCTGGTGGCGAAGGTCGACGGCGATCCCCTGCTGGCGGCACCGTCGATCCGTCGCGCGCTCGGCGCGATCGATCCCGGGCTGCCGCTCTACGACGTGCAGACGATGGCGTCCCGCGTCGAGGAGTCGGTAGCCGGGAAGCGGGTCACGATGCGGATCTCCAGCGGCTTCGGCATCCTGGCGCTGCTCCTCGCGAGCCTCGGCATCTATGGCGTTCTCGCCTATCAGGTGAGCCAGCGCACTCGCGAGATCGGTATCCGCATGGCCCTCGGCGGCGCCAGCGCGAGCGTCTTCCGGCTGGTCCTCGGCGAGGGGGCGGTGCTGCTCGGCGTCGGGCTCGCGACCGGGCTCGCGGGGGCGTTCGCGCTGCGCCGGCTGCTTGCCGCCGAGCTCTTCGGCATCAGCCCGCTCGATCCGCGCGTCCTGCTGGCCGCGACGGCGCTGCTCTCCGCGGTGGCGCTGGCGGCCTGCGTGGTTCCGGCACGCCGCGCGGCGCGGATCGACCCCGTGGTCGCGCTGGCGGATTGACGGCCGCCGTGGCATGTCGATTGCGGCGAGATGCCCTCCCAACAAGGAGGACGCCCATGGACCAGCCGACACGACCCTCGCAAGAACGCATCCGGAACGCGGGCGGCGACACGCCCGACACCATCCACCACGACGAGGCCGCCGTGCAAGCCTTCCTCGACCGCTTCGCGCGCGCCATCACCAGCGGCGACGCGGCCACCGTCGCCAAGCTCTGGGAGACGCCCGCGTTTGTCCTCAGCGACCAGGAGGTCTTTCCGGTGGCGAGCTCGCAGGAAGTCGAGGGCTTCTTCGCCGGTGCCAAGGACCAATACAACGAGCAGGGCATCACGGACACGCGGGCCGACGTGCGCAGCTTCGAGTGGGCCACCGACCGCATCGTCGTCGTCGACGTGCGCTGGCCGTATCTCGACGCCAAGGGGAACGAGCGCGGCGAGGAACGCTCGACCTACGTGTTGCGGCGCGACGACGCCGGCGAGCTGCGTCTGCGCGTGGCGTTGATGCGCGGCGCGTCGAAGCGGATTGGCCACCCCGAGCAGGGCCGCGACAAGCTCGCGTAGTCCACGGCGGACGGGCGGGGCCACGGGCTGCCGCCCGTCCACTCAGGCGTAGATCCGCAGGTCCTTCAGCTCCTTGAGCTGATCGCGCAGCTTCGCCGCCTCCTCGAACTCGAGGCGCTTGGCGTGCTCCTTCATCTCCTTCTCGAGCCGGGCGATGCGGTCGCTGAGGGGGATCGAGGCGTCCTCGGCGATCTCCGACAGGCGCTTCGGCGTGGGGTCGTAGAGGTCGAGCTCGGAGAGCCGCACGAGCGGGTTGTGGATGTCCTTGAGGATCGTCTTCGGCTCGATGCCGTGCTCCTCGTTGTACGCCGCCTGGCGCTCGCGGCGGCGGCGCGTCTCGTCGAGGGCGCGCGCCATCGAGCCCGTTTCCTTGTCGGCGTAGAAGATCACCCGCCCGTTGAGGTTGCGGGCGGCGCGGCCCGCCGTCTGGATGAGCGAGGTCTCGCTGCGCAGGAAGCCTTCCTTGTCGGCGTCGAGCACGGCGACGAGCGCCACCTCGGGCAAGTCGAGCCCCTCGCGCAGCAGGTTGATGCCCACCAGCACGTCGAACTCGCCGCGCCGAAGTGAGGTGAGGATCTCCACGCGCTCCAGGGTCTCGATGTCGGAGTGCATGTAGCGCACCCGCACCCCGAGCTCCTGGAAGTAGTGCGTGAGCTCCTCCGCCATCCGCTTGGTGAGGGTGGTCACCAGCACCCGCTCGCCGCGCTCGGTGACGGCGCGCACCTCGCCCAGGAGGTCGTCGACCTGCCCGCTCGCCGGCCGCACCTCGATCTCGGGGTCGATGAGGCCGGTGGGCCGGATGAGCTGCTCCACCACCACGCCGCCCGTGCGCTCGAGCTCGAACGGGGCCGGAGTCGCCGAGACGTAGAGGCGCTGGCCGACCTTCTTGTCGAACTCGTCCCAGGTGAGCGGCCGATTGTCGAGCGCGCTCGGCAGCCGGAAGCCGTATTCGACGAGCGTCTCCTTGCGCGAGCGGTCGCCGTGGTACATGCCGCGTACCTGCGGGATCGTCTGGTGGCTCTCGTCGACGACGAGCAGCCAGTCGGAGGGCAGGTAGTCGAGCAGCGTCGGCGGCGGCTCGCCCGGTGCGCGGCCGGTGAGGTGCCGCGAGTAGTTCTCGATCCCCTGGCAGTGCCCGAGCTCCTTGAGCATCTCGAGGTCGAAGCGGGTGCGCTGCTCGAGCCGCTGCGCCTCGAGCAACTTGTCCTCGGCGTGCAGCTGCGCCAGGCGCTCGACCATCTCGGTGCGGATGGTGCCGATGGCGCGCTCGAGGCGGTCCTTGGGCGTCACGTAGTGGGTGCGCGGGTAGACGGCGATGCGGTCGATGTCGGCGAGCACCTCGCCGCGGAGCGGGTCGAAGCGGCTGATGCGCTCGATCTCGTCGCCGAAGTATTCGACGCGGATCCCCAGCTCGTCGTACGACGGCAGGATCTCGAGGACGTCGCCGCGCGCCCGGAAGCTGCCGTGCCAGAGGTCCATGTTGGTCCGCTGGTACTGCATCTCCACGAGGCGGTGGAGGGCGGCGTCCATCCCCGGCGCCTCGCCGCGGTCGAAGAAGAGCAGCATGTCGTAGAACGACTCCGGCGAGCCGAGGCCGTAGATGCAGGAGACCGAGGCGACCAGGATGACGTCCCGGCGCTCGAAGAGCGACTTCGTGGCGCGCAGCCGCAGCCGGTCGATGTCTTCGTTGATCGTCGTCTCTTTCTCGATGTACGTGTCGCTCTGCGGGACGTACGCCTCGGGCTGGTAGTAGTCGTAGTAGGAGACGAAGTATTCGACGGCGTTCTCCGGGAAGAAGCTCTTGAACTCCTGGTAGAGCTGCGCCCCGAGGGTCTTGTTGTGTGAGAGCACCAGCGTCGGGCGATCGATCGTCTCGATCACCTTGGCGACAGTGAAGGTCTTCCCGGAGCCGGTGACCCCGAGGAGGACCTGCTCGGGGTGCCCAGCCTGCAAGCCCTCGACGAGCTGCGCGATGGCCGCGGGCTGGTCGCCCTGGGGCTCGAACGGTGAGACGAGTCGGAATCCAGCCATGGCGGAGAGTGTAGCGGGGGCGGTCGGCGTGCGCCGTGCGCCGGGAGATGGAGCCGGGAGGCGGAATGAAACCCGTCGAAAATTAGTTGACATGTCATGTATTATCGATCCTGGAGGAGGCACCCATGAGCACCCCTGCGTCCACCCGCACGTCGACCGCTCCCTATCCGGCCGTGGGCATCCGCCCAGACGCCTATCGGCTTCCGCCGACCGCCCGGCCCGGGCGCGTGGTCCTGCAGGTCGCCGACCTCGAACGTTCCCTCGCCTACTACGGAGGCGCGCTCGGCCTCCGCGTCCTCACCCGAGACGACGACCGCGCCACACTGGGCGCGGGCGACGGCGCGCGCGTCCTCGTCGAGCTGCGAGAGCTCCCGGGCGCGCGGCCGGTGCCGCGTCGCGGGCGGCTCGGGCTCTACCACTTCGCGCTCCTCCTGCCGGACCGCGCCGCCCTCGGCCGCTTCCTGGCGCACGCGGCCGGCCTGCGCGCCATCGACGGCATGTCCGACCACCTGGTGAGCGAGGCGCTCTACCTGACCGATCCCGACGGGCTCGGGATCGAGGTCTACGCCGACCGACCGCGCGAGGAGTGGCGCGTGCGCGACGGCCAGATCGAGATGGCCACCGAGCCGCTCGACGTGGAGAGCGTCCTCGCCGCCGGCGGCGGGGTCCCCTGGGACGGCGCCCCTGCCGGCACCACAGTCGGCCACGTCCACCTCCACGTCGGCGACCTCGAGCGCGCGAAGGCCTTCTACCACCTGGGCCTCGGGCTCGACCAGGTCGTCTGGAGCTACCCCGGCGCACTCTTTCTCTCGGCCGGCGGCTACCACCATCACCTGGGCGTCAACACGTGGGCGCGCGGCGCGGAGCCCGCCGGTCCCGGCGATGCGCGACTCCTCGAGTGGGAGCTCCTGCTGCCGGCGGCGCAGGATGCGGCAGCGGCCATCGCCTCGCTGGCGGCCGCGGGGGCCGTCGTCGACACCGCGCCGGACGGCGGCACGACGCGCGACCCGTGGGGCGTCGGCCTGCGGGTCCGCGCGGGCTCGTAGCGGACTAGTACCCCGGGGATGGGGACGGCGATGGCGCGGCCGCCGCCGGGGCACCACGCGCGGGCGTGTTCGGCGCCGCCTCCGCGCCCGCAGGCGCCTTGCCCGCCGCGGCTTCCACGGCCGCCGTCAGCCGCAGCACCTGCTCGCGGCTGAGGCCCGTCTCCATCTGCCCCGAGATCGCGAAGAGCTCGCGCTGCAGCGACTGCACGGCGATCGGGTCCACCTTTCCCTGACCCACCGACGCGTAGAGGTCCTCGAAGGCCGCCGAGAAGCGCTGCCGTTCCTCCGGAGTGAGGTCGCCAGGGAGCTTCGCCGCCACCTTCTCCTCCAGCCGGTGGAGGATCCAGACCAGCATCTCGTCGGCCTTCAGCGTGAGTCCGACGGCGGCGACGCCGAAGATGGCGATCAGCACGCCGCAGCCGATCAGGGCGCCACGTCCGCAGCCCTGGGCCCGCAGCGTGCGGGGAGCGGCGGCGAACGGTTCCGGAAGCGGTGGCAGGTTCGAGGGGGGCTCGTTCATCGGGAGCGCAGTCTACAATCGTGGTCGATGGACTACGAGCCGCTCCCCGAGGCGCCGGGCCCGCCGCCGCTCTCGGAGGCCGCGCCTCGTGGCGCCCTGCGGGTACGCCGTCCCCCCAGCCTGCGCCGGCCGTCCGAACCCCGGCCCCGGCGCTCGATCTTCGGCCACTTCTGGCGCTGGGCGTGGGTCTACGCGCTCGGCCTCGGCGCTGGCAGCGGGCTCGTCGTCGCCGCCGTCATCCACATGCCCGAGGTCGACAAGATCGACGACTTCCGCCCCGGCCTCGTCACCGAGCTCTACGACCGCCACGGCGGCCCGTACGCCAACTACGCACTCGAGCGCCGCGTCATGTTGCGCCAGGGGCAGGTGCCGAGACTGCTCCAGAGCGCCATCGTCGCCGTGGAGGACGAGCACTTCTTCCAGCACGGCGGCGTCGACCTCGCCGGCATCCTGCGGGCGGCGATCTCCAACTTCCGCGCCGGCCACATCACCCAGGGCGCCTCGACCCTCACCATGCAGGTGGCGGAGAACGTCTTCCACACCCGCGGCCGGAGCTGGCGCCGCAAGGTGGAGGAGGCGCTGCTCGCCGTCGAGATCGAGAAGCGCTACAGCAAGCAGCAGATCATCACGCTCTACTGCAACGTCATCTACACCGGCAACGGCAACTACGGCATGTCGGCGGCCGCCACCGACTACTTCAACAAGCCGGTGAGCCGGCTCACGCTCGCCGAGGCGGCGACACTCGCCGGGCTGCCGCAGCGCCCCAACGAATACAACCCCTACCGCAATCCGCAGGCGGTCATCAGGCGCCGCAACCACGTCCTCGATCGCATGCTCGCCGAGAAGATCATCGACCGGGCAGCCCACGACGACGCCGTCGCCGAGCCGCTCCTGCTCGCCCAGCACCACCGCACGCCCGAGGAGAGCGGCGGCACCTACTTCGCCGAGGAAGTGCGCCGCTACCTCGAGCAGCACTACGGCTCGCAGCGGCTCTACGGCGCCGGCCTGCGCGTGCAGACGACCCTCGACCCGAAGATGCAGGTCGCCGCCGAGGAGGCGATGCGCAAGCACCTCGTGACGCTCGACCACCGGCGCGGCTGGCGCGGACCGCTGGTGCACCTCGACCGCGGCGACCCCGAGGGACAGGAGCTGCCGTCGTGGCGGCGCGGCGAGCCGGTGGCCGTCGGCGAGTGGCACGAAGGCGTCGTCCTCGCGGTCGAGCCCGACTCGGCCGAGGTGCGCATCGCCGACCAGCGCTTCACCCTCGAGCGCGCCGGCATCGCCTGGACGCGCAAGCAGCGCGTGAGCGACGCACTGAAGCGCGGCGACGTCGCCTGGTTCCGCCTCGAGGCGCCGCCGAAAGACGCCAAGCCGGGCACGCCGCCGCGGCTGATGCTCGAGCAGGAGCCGCGCATCGAGGGCGTCATCCTCGTGCTCGACTCGGCGAGCGGCGCCGTCCGCGCAATGCTCGGCGGCTGGGACTTCGAGCGCAGCAAGTTCAACCGAGCCACGCAGGCACAGCGCCAGGTGGGCTCGGCCTTCAAGCCGTTCGTCTACGGCGCCGCCATCGAGCAGGGGTACACGCCTGCAGACACGCTCTTCGACGCGCCCACTGCGTTCATCGGCGCCGACTCGAAGCTCAGCTACTTCCCGCAGAACTACTACCACCGCTACGCAGGCATGATCACGCTGCGCCGGGCGCTCGAGCAGTCGGTGAACATCCCGGCGGTCAAGATGCTCGACATGGTCGGCGTGCGGCGGGTCATCGACTTCGCCCGCCGCACGGGCATCACGAGCCCGCTGCCCCCCTACCCCAGCCTCGCCCTCGGCAGCGCCGACCTCATCCCCATGGAGCTCGCCGCGGCCTACGCGGCGATCGCCAACTCCGGCCTCTACATGCAGCCCTACTTCGTCGAGCAGGTGGCGACCTCCGACGGCGAGGTGCTCGAGACGCATTCCCCGCAGGCGCGCAAGGCGATGGACGCGCCCGCCGCCTACGTGCTCACTCACATGCTCGAGGGCGTCATCGACCACGGCACCGCCTTCGCGCTCTCCAAGCTCGACCTGGACATCGCGGGCAAGACGGGGACGACGAACGACTACACGGACGCCTGGTTCGTCGGCTACACGCCGAAGCTCACCATCCTCACCTGGGTCGGCTACGACGTGAAGCGCAACCTCGGCAACGGCATGACGGGTGCGGCGGCGGCGCTGCCGCCGTGGCAGGCCTTCCTCGAGCGCGGTCTCGCCGAGGGGTGGGTGACCAAGGGCGAGCGCTTCCAGCCGCCGGGCGGCGTCACCATGCAGGCCGTCGAGTACTACACCGGCCTGCTGCCGCCGCCGGGAGGAAGCAGCTACCTGCGGCTGCAGCAGGAGGCGTTCGTCACCGGTACCGAGCCCAGCAGGCCATGGGAGGGAAGCTACTCTAGCGTCCGCGACCTCCCCTGGTACCAGCAGCGCGCCTTCTACCTGCCGAAGGAAGGCGAGCGGATGCCGTAGGGTCCCGAGGCGGGACAGAGCTCGAGGGAGTGAAGTCGGGCGCAGCGGCGCGGCCCCCCGCGTCACAGCGCGCACGCGCGCCGCCACGCCAGAATCCTGCCGCCCTCAGACCGGCCGAATCGCCTCCGGACCGGCCGAATCACCAGGGCGGGGAGGGGTGATGCGACGCGCACGCTTCCGCGCACGTCTCGGGTGGAACGTCGCCGTGGCCGGATGGGCGCTCGCGTCGGTCGTCGTCGCCATGCCCGCCACAGCTGTCACGGACGCCGGCGAAGCGGGGGCAACGGAGAGCGTCCCACCGACCATCCTCTGGGTCGCCGCGGGGCCGTCGAGCATCGCGGGCGGCACGACGACCACGCTCCACTGGAACGCGCCGGGAGCGACCTCCGCGAGCATCGCGCCGGGCGTGGGTACCGTCCCGGCGCGGGGGTCCGTCTCGGTCGCGCCCGGGGCGACGACGACCTACACGTTGACCGCCGGCAACGGCGGAGGCAGCACGACGAAGAGCGTGACAGTGCGCGTCGGCCCCTACCCGACCAGCGCCCCACTCCGCGCTGTCCACATGGTGACTCCACTCGGCGGTCAGCGCTTCACCGCACCCGCGTCGCTCCGCCTCTTCGCCTCCGCCTCCAACGGGTTCGTCGACTCGGGGTGCGGCAGCGACGGTAACGCGCAGGGTTGCGCCGATCGCGTCGACTTCTACGTCGACGACCAGGTGGTGGCGCAGGTGCCCAAGACGCAGTCGGAGTATTCGGTCTTCAAGGCCAACGTCGCCGGCATCGCCGCCGGTGCGCACCGGGTCTGGGCGCGCGGGATCTACACCGACCCGCGCGGTCCCATGCAGACGCTCGACAGCGAGGCGATGGGAATCGTCGTCGATCCACCGCCGCCCTACGCCAACACGGTCAGCCTGTCGGGGGATGTCGTCCTCGCCGGCTCGCAGAACTACGAGCTGGTCGGCGCGCCGGGCGCGAGGATTCGACTGGAGGGGAACGGCCACCGCATCCTCTCGACCAGCAGCTGGAGCGGGACCCTGCGGCTCGTCGACGTCGATGTCTTCGGCTTCGGCCAGCTCGCCCATCCCGACGCGGGCATCGCCGTCTCGACCAGCGGCAGCGTCCAGGTCGAACGCTGCGTCTTCGAGGCGACGAACGCCCTGTCGCTGACCCTGCGCGGTTCCGCCGGGGCCGTCGTGCGCGGCAACCAGTTCCGCTCCAACATGTTCATGATCGAGGCGCAGCAGCCCACCTACACGGCGGACCGTTCGTACCCGGCGGTGGAGCTCGCCGGCCCGTCGACGGCGCCGAAGGTGTTCCAGGCGAACAACGTCGGCCTCGGCTGGGTGGATCTCGCCGGGGTCGACAACTGGCTCGTCGGCGGCGACCAGCCCGAACACGGCAACGTCGTCATGGGCGCGCGCGCAGGAATCTCCGTGCAGTCCTCGTCGCGGGTCGTCGTGCGCGGGAACCTCAGCTACCACGTCTACTACGGCGGCTGGAGCCAGGGAAACAACTTCGAGCTCGACGGCTCCGAGGACATCCTGGTCGAGCACAACGTCATCGGCGGCGGCTCCTGGCCGATACGCGGCCTCGGCGGCGAGCTGCGCGGCAACCTGGTGCTCGACGCCGGTCACCAGTGGCTGTGGATCACCGATTCCGGCGCCCGCGTTCACCACAACGTTTTCGCCGACGGCGAGGGCGACGTCGCCGGGATCTGGCTCATCTACCAGCCGCAGGACGTCGAGGTCTACAACAACACGCTCGACGGTTTCGGCAATCCGGAGTTCATCCGCCCCGCGCTGGTCGGTGGCGGTTCGATCGGCTCGCTGCGGTCGAACGCCTTCGTCGGCTTCCGGCGCCGGCCCGCCGTGCAGGTGGATGGCACCGTCGACGCCGACCACAATCTGTTCTTCGGGCAGCAGTCGAACCCGCAGAACTACTCCGACGACCGACACCCGCAGCACGACGTCGGCGGGCTCAACGCCCAGGTCGAGCCGCAGCTCACGGGACCCATCGAACCGTTCCGCTTCGGCTGGACCGACCTCTGGACGCGGGCCGTCACCGTGCGCCAGGTTCTCGCCAGCTACCGCGCCGACTACACACCGGCTGCCGGGAGCCCGCTGCTCGGCGCCGGCGATCCGGCGGTCGCCCCCGGCAACAACGTGGGGGCCGTCGGCAACGGCGACGCGACCGACGTGTTCGGCAACCCCGGCGCCGGGTTCGCCGATGGTTTCGAGAGGGGCAACACGGGCGCCTGGGCGGGCGCTTACGGCGGCGGCTGAGCCAGACACGTTGGCGAACGGGCGGGGGCAGGCCCCGCCTCACCGGAGGCGCTCGTGGTCCGCGCCACGAAGACGGGCGGGGGCAGGCACCGCCCCTACACCGTCAGCGGCCGGGCAAGCCCGCCCGCAGACGGAAATGGGAATCCGCGGACAGAGTCCGCCCTGCCCACAGCCTCGCTCCGCTCGGGCGCCAGGAAACCTGGCGCCGCCGCTACGCGGCCCTGCGGGTCCCTACTCCCATTCGATCGTGCCCGGGGGCTTGCTGGTCACGTCGTAGACGACGCGGTTGACCTTGGGCACCTCGTTGACGATGCGGCTGGCGATGCGACCGAGGAGATCGTAGGGGAGCTGGCTCCAGTCGGCGGTCATGAAGTCGCGGGTCTCGACGGCGCGCAGCGCGACGACGTCGTGGTAGGTGCGCTGGTCGCCCATCACGCCCACCGACTTGACCGGCAACAGCACGGCGAAAGCCTGCGCCACCTTCGAATACCACCCCGCCTCGTGCAGCTCCTCGAGGAAGATTGCGTCGGCGGCGCGCAGCGTGTCGAGGCGCTCCTCGGTGACCTCGCCGAGCACGCGTACGGCGAGGCCCGGACCCGGGAACGGGTGGCGCTGGAGGATCTCCTCGGGCAGCCCCAGCTCGCGGCCGAGCTGACGAACCTCGTCCTTGAACAACCAGCGCAGCGGCTCGATGAGCTCGAAGCCGAGCTCGTCGGGGAGGCCGCCGACGTTGTGGTGGGTCTTGATCACCGCCGACGGCCCCTTCACAGACACCGACTCGATGACGTCGGGGTAGAGCGTGCCCTGGGCGAGGAACGCCACGCCGTCGAGTCGCGCGGCCTCTTCTTTGAAGACGTCGATGAACGTGTGGCCGATGATCTTCCGCTTCGTCTCGGGGTCGGTGACGCCGAGGAGGGCGCGCAGGAAACGCCGGCGCGCGTCGGCGAGGTGGATGGGGATCCCCAGCTCGTCGCCGAGCGTGTGCACGACCTGCTGCGCCTCGCCCCTGCGCAGCACACCGTTGTCGACGAACACGGCCGTGAAGCGCTCGGGGATGGCGCGCTGGAGCAGCGCCGCGACCACCGACGAGTCGACGCCGCCAGAGAGCGCGCAGATCACCTTGCCCTCCCCCACCTGGGCGCGGATCGCCGCCGCCGACTCCTCGAGGTAGTCGGCCATCCGCCAGTCGCCGCGAGCGCCGCAGATGCGGTAGAGGAAGTTGCGCAGCATCTCGCCGCCGTTTGCGGTGTGGTGCACCTCGGGGTGGAACTGGATCCCCCAGAGCTTGCGCAGCTCGCTCTCGAACGCCACCGCCGGCGCGTTGCGGGTGCCGCCGCAGAGCACGAAGTCCGGCGGCAGCTCGGCGACGCGGTCGCCGTGGCTCATCCAGACCGTCTGCCGCGCCTCCAGGCCCTCGAAGAGCTTGCCGGGGTACTCGATCTCGATCTCGGTGCGCCCGTATTCGCGGTGGTCGGAAGCCTCGACCTCGCCGCCGAGGGCCTGCGCCATGAGCTGCATGCCGTAACAGATGCCGAGGATCGGGATGCCCAGCTCGAAGAGCTCGCTGCCGCGTATCGGCGCGCCGGGGGCGTAGACGCTCTGCGGCCCGCCCGAGAGGATGATGCCGATCGGCTTGCGGCGCTCGATCTCGTCCTCGGGGATGTCGAAGGGGTGTACCTCGCAGTAGACGCGGTTCTCGCGGACCCGGCGGGCGATGAGCTGGGTGTACTGGCCGCCGAAGTCGAGGATGAGGACGGTCTGATGGCTCATATTGGACGGGATTTGTAACACACGGTCCCGGCGGCGGCAGGGGCGGGGTTGACTTCCCTCGCCGCCGGCCCCTACCCTCGCCGTCGAGGCACCGGCACCAGTGAACGACGGCTCAGAAGGGCCCACCGGCGACCGCGACACCGGCGGCACGGGGTCCCCATCGCCCGCGCCGCATCGATCGCCAGGAGGGCGCTCCGCCGAAGGCTCGCCCTCGGCGGGGCTCACCATGCCCGAGCAGGCACCCGCCTCCGCCCTGCCGCCGGGAGCCCTGCTGGGGCCGTACGAGGTGGTGGCGCTGCTCGGCGCGGGCGGTATGGGCGAGGTCTACCGCGCCCGCGACCCGCGCCTCGGCCGCGAGGTGGCGGTCAAGGTGATCCGTGGCGCCGCGCCCACGCGCGAGGCGCTGCGCCGCTTCGACCAGGAGGCGCGCGCCGCCGGCGCCCTCTCCCACCCCAACCTGCTGGTGGTCTACGACGTCGGCGCCCAGGACGGCGTCCCGTTCGTCGTCACCGAGCTGCTCGAGGGGGAGACGCTGCGCGCGCGGCTGCGCCGCGGCCCGCTGCCGCCGGTCGAGGCCATGGAGCTCCTGCGCCAGACGCTTGCCGGTCTCGCCGCCGCCCACCGCAAGGGGATCGTCCACCGCGACCTGAAGCCCGAGAACCTCTTCCTGACCGCCGACGGTCGCCTCAAGATCCTCGACTTCGGGCTCGCCAAGCGCCTCGGGGCCGCGCTCGCCGGCGACGAGAGCCTCACCGGCGCCGGCACCATCATGGGCACCGTCGGCTACACCGCCCCGGAGCAGCTCCGCGGCCAGCCGGCAGTCCCGGCCTCGGACCTCTTCTCCGTCGGCGCCGTCCTCTACGAGATGGTGAGCGGACGCCGCGCCTTCGCCGGCGAGACGCCGCTCGAGACGATCAGCGCAGTGCTCACGGCAGATCCCCCGCCGCTCACCGGCGCTGGTGTCTCTGCGGGGCTCGCGCGCCTCGTGCGCCGCTGTCTCGCACGCAAGCCGGCCGAGCGCTACGGATCGGTGGGCGAGCTGCTCGCGGACCTCGACGGGCTGGAGGCGGGAGCCGCGCCCGCGTCGGGGCAGACCGGCGCGCTGCCGCCGCGCGCCCGGTCGCTCGCCGTCCTCCCCTTCTTGAACCTGAGCGGCGACCCGACGCAGGAGTACTTCTGCGAAGGTCTCGCCGAGGAGCTCATCCACGCCCTGTCGCGCCTCGACGGTCTGCGCGTGGCGGCGCGCAGCTCGTCGTTCCGCTTCAAGGGGCAGGACGACGCCGTCGCCAGGCTGGCCCGCGAGCTGCGCGTCGAGACGGTGCTCGAGGGGAGCCTACGGCGCGCCGGCGACCGCCTGCGCATCAACGTGCAGCTCGTCGACACCAACGACGGCTGCCACCTCTGGTCGGAGCGCTACGACCGCGCCCAGGGGGACGTCTTCGAGGTGCAGGAGGAGATCGCCGCCCGCGTCGTCGAGGCGCTTCGCCTGCGGCTCGCGGGCGCTCCCCGCGCGCCGAAGCGGCCGGCGAGCCTCGACGCGTACCACCTCTATCTCCGCGGGCGCCACCTCTGGAACAAGCGCCACGCCGGCGGGCTGCGCGCGGGCGCGCGCGCTTTCGAGCAGGCCATCGAGCTCGACCCGGCCTACGCCCAGGCGTGGGCGGGGCTCGCCGACAGCTACGCGCTGCTGGGGCACTCCTTGTACGACGTGCTGCCCACCGCCGATGCGATGCCGCGCGCCAAGGCCGCCGCGCTGCGCGCCATCGAGCTCGATCCGGAGCTCGCCGACCCGCACGCCGCGCTCGGCTGGGTGCGCACGCACCACGACTGGGACTGGGAGGGCGCCGAGCGGGACTTCCAGGTGGCACTCCAGCTCGACCCGCGACGGGCCACCACGAGGCACTGGTATTCGTTCCTGCTCTCGATCCTCGGACGCCCGGAGGAGGCGGTCGAGCAGGCCCGCCGCGCCTGGGAGCTCGACCCGCTGTCGCTGATCGTCAACGCCAACGTCGCGCAGCCGCCCTTTTACGCGCGACAGTTCGACGTCGCGGCGAGCACGGCGCGCCGCCTGGTCGAGCTCGAGCCGAGCTTCGCCGTCGCGCACTCCTGGATCGGGCTGGCGCTCGCCGGCGGCGGGCGGTGGGCGGAGGCGCTCCCCGCACTGCGCGCCTTCCTCGAGCTCTTCGGCCCCACCTCGCGGGGCGTCGCCTGGGTCGGCCTCGCGCTCGGCAGCCTCGGCGACACGGCCGGAGCCACGCGTGCCCTCGCCGAGCTCGAGGAGCTCGCCGCACGGCAGCCGGTCCCCGGCTACCACTTCGCCCTGGTGCAGATCGGCCTGCGGCAGTTCGAGGCCGCCCTGACGAGCCTCGAGCGCTCCGGCGACGAACGGTGCGACGCGCTCGCCTATCTCGCCGTGGACCCGCTGCTCGACCCGCTGCGCGGCGAGCCGCGCTTCGACCGGCTGCTCGACCGCGTCGGGCTGCGGGACGTGGCGGCGCGCGCCCGCCCCACACCGCGGGCCACCGCCGCCACCCCGTTGCGGCCACGGTCGGTGGCGGTGCTGCCGTTCCGCGACCTCGGCGGCGAGAGCGGCAGCGAGCACCTCGGCCTCGGCCTCGCCGACGCCACCATCACCGAGCTCGCCCACCTGCGGGCCGTGAACGTCCGCCCGACGTCGGCCATCCTCCGCTTCCAGCCGGGAACCACCGACGCGGCAGCAGCGGGCCGCACGCTCGCCGTCGACTCGGTGGTCGAAGGGAGCTTCCAGCGCGCCGGCGGTCGTTTGCGGGTCACCGTGCAGCTCATCTCGACCGGCGACGGCGCCCCGCTCTGGAGCGCCAAGCTCGACGCCTCCGCCGACGACCTCTTCGCCGTACAGGACGAGGTCGCTCGCAGCGTCGTCGCGGCCCTCGGCGACCCCGGCGGTACGCGCGTGCTGCCGCGGCCACAGGCGCCGGCCGGCAACGCCTACGACCTCTACCTGCAGGGCCGGGCGAGGCTGCTGAACGACCGTCTCGCCGACAACGTGGCAGCGATCAACTTCTTCGAGCGCGCGCGCGACGCCGACCCGAGCTTCGCCCTCGCCTGGGCCGGGCTCTCGGACGCGTGCACCCGGCTCGGCTTCAACTTCCAGCCCGAGGGGGACTGGTACTCGCGCGGCGCCGCGGCCTGCGAGGAGGCGCTGCGGCTCGATCCGGGGCTGCCCGAGGGTCTCTACGCGCGGGGCCGGCTGCGCTGGACACCCCAGGCCAACTGGGACCACGGCGGCGCGATCCGCGACCTCCACGCGGCGCTCCTCACGCGGCCCGGGTTCGCCGAGGCGCACCAGCGCATCGGCACGGTCCTCTACCACGTCGGCCTCGTCGACGAAGGGGCGGCGCACCTCGAGAAGACCGTCACCCTCTCGCCGAGCTTCCACACCGGCATCGGCCAGCTCGCCTTCTGCCAGTACCACCTCGGCCGGTTCGCGGCGGCGCTCGCGCCGTCGCTCGACGTGGCGCGGGCGACCTCGGCGCCCTGGGACATCTACCAGGCGGCGCTCTGCCAGCTCCGCCTCGGCCTGCGGACCGACGCGGAAGCCATGGCGAACCGGATCGCCGGCGAGGAGCCGCGCCACGGGCTCGCCGCCGCCATCCGCGGCCTGCTCGCCGCCGCGCGCGGCGACTTCGCGGCGGCGCGCGACGAGGGCAGCCGGATCGTCGCCAACCGCGAGGCCTTCGGCCACTACCACCACGCGCGATACGACCTGGCCTGCATCCACGCCCTGCTCGGCGAGACCGGCGCCGCGGTGGCCGAGCTCACCGCCGCCGCCGACGACGGCTACCCGTGCGGGCCCTTCTTCGCCGCCGATCCGCTGCTCGAGTCGCTGCGCGGCGAGCCGGGGTTCGTGGCGCTCCTCACCCGCCTCGAGGCAGCGCGTGACGGCTACGCCCGGCTCTATTCCGAGCTGTCGGCCGCCGCCGGCTCGGCCGCCCTCAGAGCGTCGCTTCGGACTTGAGCTCGCGCAGCATGAGCTCCTCGAGCGCGCGGCGCACCGGCTTGCCGCCGTAGAGCACCGCCACCATCTGCTCGCAGATCGGCATCTCGACCTCGAGACGCTCGGCGAGGCTGGCGATGGCGCGCGACGTGCGGACACCCTCGGCGACCTGGCCGGTGTCGCGCTCGAGCTCGGCCACCGGCTGGCCCGCGGCGAGCGCCAGGCCGGCGCGCCGGTTGCGCGACGCGTCGCCGGTGCAGGTGAGCACGAGGTCGCCGAGCCCGGCCAGGCCGTAGAAGGTCTGCTGCTGGCCGCCGTAAGCGAGGCCGAGTCGCGTGATCTCGTGCAGGCCGCGGGTGATGAGCGCCGCCAGCGTGTTCTGGCCGAAGCCGAGCCCGGACACCACGCCGGCGGCTATGGCGATGACGTTCTTGGCGGCGCCCGCGAGCTCGACGCCGACGACGTCGGCGCTCGTGTAGAGGCGCAGCTCGCGCGTCGACAGGGTCCCCTGGAGACTGCGGGCGTAGGCCTCGTTCGCGCTCGCGATCACCGCCGCGGTCGGCACGCCGAGCGCGAGCTCGGCCGCGAAGGAAGGTCCGGAGAGGACGGCGAAGCGCAGGGGAATCCCGGCGCGCCCGCACTCCTCGGCAGACACCTCGCTCATGCGCGCCAGCGCTTCGAACTCGATCCCCTTGGTAGCGGAGACCACCGGCAGCTCGCGCCCGCGCGGCCAGCACGCGAGCACCCCGCGCAGCACCTCGCGGAAGCCGTGGGAGGGCACCGCCATCACCAGCACGTCGGCGTCGGCGACGGCGGCGAGCTCCGTCGTCATCGCGACGGCGGAGGGCAGCTCGGCCTCGGGGAGGTAGCGCTCGTTGCGGTGCTGCCGCTCGAGGTCCGCCGCGGCCTCCGGCCGCCGCGCCCAGAGAGTCACCGCGCAGCCGGCACGCGCGGCGTGCACCGCCACGGCGGTGCCGAACGAGCCCGCGCCGACGACCGCCACCCGCTTCACGCCTTCCCCTCCCGCCGCTCGTTCTGGTCTCGGGGCTTGTCCTGTTCTCGGGGCTGGTTCTCTTCTCGGGGCTGGTTCTCTTCTCGGGGCTTGCCGAGACGCCGTTCGGTACCCGCCAGCAGGCGGCGGATGTTGCCGCGATGCTTCCACACCGAAAGCGCCGGCACCAGCGCGCTGCTGACGAGGAAGGGCACGTCGCGGGGCGACCCGCCCAGCGTGGCGAGCGCGAGCACGAGGAACGGGAAGGCGACGAGCGCGGCGATCGAGCCGAGCGACACGTAGCGGCTGACGGCGGTGACCACGACGAAGATCAGGGCGGCGAGGAGAGCCGGCAGCGGCGCCAGCGCGCCGAGCGCGCCTGCCGCCGTGGCCACGCCCTTGCCGCCGCCGTGGAAGCGCAGCCAGATGGGATACATGTGGCCGAGCACCGCCAGGGTCGCCGCACACGACTCGACGAGCGGGGGCGCACCGAGCGCGCGCGCCACCAGCACCGCCGCGACTCCCTTGCCGACGTCGAGAAGGAGCGCCGTCGCCCCCGCGGCGCGACCGGCCGCGCGCATGGCGTTGGTCGCCCCGACGTTGCCGCTGCCGACCTGGCGCACGTCCTGGCCCGTCTTCCAGCGCACGATGAGCCAGCTCCAGGGGATGGCGCCCACCAGGTAGGCGCCCACGAGCAGACAGATCCAGAGGATCACTGGTCTCCCCCGGGAGCCGTCGCGAGCGGACGCATCGGGAAGCGCTCGAGGATCTCGTGCTGCGCGCCGCGCGGCGAGAGGCGGCTGCGGTAGAGCACCCCGTCGTCGGCGACGAACTCCTCGCCCCACGCTCCCTGCACCTCGGAGTGGAATCGCTCGACGAGCGAGCGCTGCCATGCCGGGTTGCAGCGGGTGAGCGTCACGTGAGGGTGGAACGGACGCTTCTCCGGCTCCCACGCGAGAGCCTCGGCGGCGGCATCCGTGACGTCGCGTTGCAGGGGTTGGAGCTCGCTCGGGCCGCGCACGCCCACCCACGCCACCCGCGCCGGCCGGCCCTGCGGGAAGGTGCCCCCGCCGTGGAGCCGCATGGCGAGCGCCGGGTAGCGACCGAAGACGTCGCGCAGCGCATCGGCGAGCGGCGGCAGGCGCTCCTCCGGGTGGTGCCCGAGGAAGACGAGAGTCAGGTGCGCCTGGTCGGGGTCGACCCAGCGCGCCTGCGGCAGCAGCGACCGCAGCCGCCCGAGCCGCCGCCGCATCGCCGCCCGCACCTCGTCGGGGAGCTCGAAGGCGACGAAGAGGCGGAGCGTCGGCGGTGCGTCCGCCTGGCTTCCACCCGGGCCGCCGGAGACGATCTCCTCGCCCCTCACGGGAAGGGCCCCGGACGGCAGGCTGCGTCGAGGGTGAGGGTCGCCGCCTCATCGGCGCGAAGACGGGCGGGGGCAGGCGCCGCCCCTGCACGCGAGCCGGAGGGTGCACCGGAGAGCGTCACGACACCTCCGGTGCGGTGACGACGGGCGGAGGCAGGCCTCCCCCCACAACCGAGTCGGAAGGCGCACCGGAAGAGATCGTCACGACTTCTCCGGTGTAGAGGCGGGGCCTGCCCCCGCCCGTCCGGGTCCGGACCGCGCCTCGGCGCGCGCCAGCTCACTGCGCAGGAGCTCGCGCCGCAGCAGCTCCAGCGCGAGCTGGCTCGTCTGCCAGCGCACGCGAGCGCGGTCGCCCGGGAAGCGCACCTCGCGGTGGGTCACCGTCGACGCGCCGTCGGTGGCGGGGCCCGCGATGGCGACGTGGACGGTCCCCACCGGTTTCGCCTCGGTGCCACCACCCGGGCCGGCGACTCCGGTGATGCCGATGCCGTAGTCGGCGCCGAGCGTACGCCGGGCCCCTTCGGCCAACGCGCGCGCCACCGGCTCGCTCACCGCGCCGTGCGCGCGCAGCGTCTCCGCCGGCACGCCGAGCAGCGCCTCTTTCGCCGCGTTGGCGTAGGCGACGACGCCGCCGAGCACGTAGTCGCTGCTGCCGGCGACGGCGGTCAGGCGCGAGGCGACCAGGCCCCCCGTACACGACTCGCCCGTGGCGACGGTGGCGCCCGCGTTGCGCAGCAGCCCACCCACCACCGCTTCGAGCTCTTCGTCCTGCTCGCTGAACACCGCCTCGCCGAGGAGCCCGCGCAGGATCTGCCGCGCGTGAGCCACCGCGGCCGCGCGCTCGGCGGCGGCGCCGCGGGCGGTGAACTCGACGCGGATCTCCCCCGGCTTCGCGAGCACCGTCACGTTCTCGCGCCCGAGCTCGGCGTAGGAGGGGGCGATGCGCTCCTCCACCTCGGATTCCGGGATGCACGCGACCTTCAGCACGACGCTCTCGGTGCCGCCGCTCGGCGCCCGCGCCTCGAGCCAGGGCGCGACGCTCTCGGCGAGCATCGGCTCGAGCTCCCGCGGCGGGCCGGGGAGCAGGAAGATCGTCGTGCCACGCTCTTCCAGCCGCTGGCCTGGGGCGGTGCCGCGGGCGTTGGCGAGCAGCTCGGCGCCCTCGAGCCGGTGCGCCTGCCGGGTGTTCACCTCGGGCATGCGGCGCCCGATGCGGCGGAACTTCTCTTCGATGTCGGCGACCACCGCCGGCTCGAAGACCATCGAGCGGCCGCAAGCGCGCGCCACGGCGTCGCGGGTGACGTCGTCGGCGGTGGGGCCGAGCCCGCCGCAGACCACCACCAGCTCGTAGTCGCCGAGCAGCGGCACGAGCTCGCGCACGAGGTCCTCCTCGGCGTCGCCGACGACCGCCTTACGGCGCAGCTCGACCCCGAAACGGCGCAGCAGGGCCGTGACCACCAGGGCGTTGGTGTCGAGACGCTCGGTGCCGAGCAACTCGGTGCCCACCGCGATCCACGCGGCTCGCATCGGGGGCGATCATATCGGCTGCGGTTGCTCGCAAGTGTTTGACGCTCAAGGGGGGCCTTGCTAGACTGCCCGCCGCTTGCCGCCTGGAGAGAAGCATTCGATGATCAAAGCGGACATCGTCAACCGCGTTGCGGACTCGTGTGACATCCCCCGCATCAAAGCAGCCGAAGCGGTGGATACCATCCTCGACGCGATCAAAGACGCGTTGACCGGCGGCAAGCGCATCGAGTTGCGCGGCTTCGGCGTCTTCCAGGTGCGCAACCGGAAGCGCGGGGTCGGTCGCAACCCGAAGACCGGCGTGGAGGTGGCGATCTCCCCCGGCAAGACGGTCCGCTTCAAGCCCGGCAAAGAGCTGAAGGCGCTGTGACAGCTCGCTGCGTGGCCCCGTCGGCCGCGCCGCTCCTCGGCGGCACGCGACGACGCCCCCGGCCATCCGACGACACCGCGGGCTGAGCGTCACCTCGACCGGTCGCAGGTCGCCGCGTCGATGCAACCCTTCCCCGATCCGCGCCCTCCGCCGGGCTGGCCCTCTGCAACCGGAGCGCCGCCCCCCTCCGAGCCGCCGAGCGCACCACCGCCGACACGATGGGGGCTTGCGGCCGCCCTCTTCGTCGCCACCTTCTTCACGTCGACGACGCTCGGAGCCGTCTGGACGCTCTACTCGCGGCTCGATGTGATGGTCGACGAGAGCATCGCCCCGTGGCTCTCCCCCACCGTGGTGCGCAGCGTCTGGTCGCGCCCCGAGTGGCTGCAGTTGGGGCTCCAGTATTCGCTGCCCCTCCTCTTCATCCTCCTCTGCCACGAGCTCGGCCACTACCTCACCTGCCGGCGCTATCGCATCGCGTCGACCCCGCCCTACTTCATTCCGGTCCCCATCGCCCTCGGAACGCTCGGCGCGTTCATCCGGATCCGCTCGCAGTTCCCCGACAAGCGCCGCCTCTTCGACGTGGCGGTGGCGGGCCCGATCGCCGGCTTCGTGGCGCTGCTTCCCTTCCTCGTCTACGGCCTCGCCCACTCGCCGCCCGTGCGAACGTCGTCCGTGCCCATCTTTCTCCCTGGCAACAGCATCGCCATCGCCGGGATCTCCCGGTGGCTGCACGGCGAGCTCCCGCCCGGCACCTTCCTCTACCTCCATCCCTTCGTGCTCGCCGCCTGGGTAGGTCTGCTCGCGACCTCGATCAACCTGCTTCCCGTGGGTCAGCTCGACGGCGGTCACATCCTCTACGCCCTCGCTGGAGGTCGACACCGCGCGATCGCGACCGTCGCCTGGGGGGCCATCGCCCTCGGCGCGTTCTTCTCGCTCGGCTGGCTGCTCTGGGCGGCAATCGTGTTGCTGATCGGGCTCGGTCATCCGCCCGTGACCGACCCGACGATCGGACTCGACGGCAAGCGGAAGGTCGTCGCCGGCCTCGCGCTGCTCATCCTCGTCGTGTCGTTCATGCCGTCTCCGGAGCGGCGCCTCGTGGTGGGACCGCCGATCGCACCGCCATCGGCCGCGGAATCAGCTCGCTGAGGTCGGGGCCGCCTCCGGCGGCAGCTCGAGGACGAAGGTCACCGGCCCGTCGTTGACGAGCTCGACGGCCATCGTCGCGCGGAAGCGGCCGGTCTCCACCCGCAGGCCCTCGCCGCGCAGCGCGCCGACGAGCGCGTCGATGAGAGGCTCGGCCTCCGCGGGAGGCGCCGCGCGGTCGAAGGAGGGCCGGCGGCCGCGGTCGAGCGAGCCCGCGAGGGTGAACTGGGAGACGACGAGGAAGGCGCCCCCGACCTCCGCCGTGGCCAGGTTCATCTTGCCGGCGTCGTCCTCGAAGACGCGCAGGCCGGCGAGCTTTCGCGCCGCCGCGGCCACCTGCTCGGAGCCGTCGCCGCGCTCGACGCCGACGAGGACGAGGAGGCCCCGGCCGATCGCCGCGACCTCCTCGCCGCCGACGCTGACCCGCGCCCGGCTGACGCGCTGGATGACGAGCCTCATCGCAAGGTTCGG
>Ga0075421_100002519_pt1 | contig 21883 bp, 22 predicted proteins | sample SoiMetdeltSBSDD5_FD_75292 | JGI IMG/M metagenome (GOLD analysis project Ga0075421, IMG submission 75292) | Bulk soil microbial communities from a Populus tree surrounding site in Tennessee, USA - Soil MetaG P. deltoides SBSDD5 | ecosystem: Environmental > Terrestrial > Soil > Tree plantation...
GGGCGTGGTCACGCCGCCGAGAAGATGCGGCAGCGTCGGGCTGTACATGTACGGCTTCCAGGCGATGCGGAACGTCATCTCGCGGTTGAGGTCCCACTGTTCGAGCACGGGCGTCGCCGGCTCGGCGCCGAAGAGGCGGTCGAACGCGCGCGCGTCTGTAAAACCGCGGCGGACGTAGTCGATGTAGGACAACAGCGCCTGATCGGCGATCTCGCCGCGCTCGGGCTTGATGCCCATGGCGCCGACGAGCACGAGGCGCTTGAATGCGCGCGGCGACATCGTCGCCATCTCGGCGGCGATCCAGCCGCCGAAGCCGAGACCGACCACGGTCAGGCCGCGCGCGAGGTCGCGCTCGGCGAGGAGCCACTGGTAGACGACGGCCACGTCGCGCACGCTGCGCATCCAGTCGGGCCGGGATGAGCGGTCGTAGCCCGGGTGTGAGGGTGCCAGCACGCTGAAGCGGTTCGTCAGCGCGTCGTCGAACGGCGAGCGCTCGGGCCGGCCGATGTCGTGGTGCAGCACCAGCAGCGGCGCGCCGCTGCCCGCGGATGCCAGGTGCAGTGAGATGCCTGCGACGGGGACGCTTTCGGTACGCCAGCCCGGGCTCGGGGTCATGGGCGTGGATTCTATCAGCCGCGTGGAGCCCGATGCACCTCCGCGGCAACGGCCGCATAGCCCGAGCGCAGGACCGCCGCGTCGGACGAGTAATTGATGATGGTGGCGCCGAGCCCGATCATCTCGCGCACTCCCTCGAGGCTGTCGGTGATCATCGCGACCTGCTTGCCGTGCTTCCGCGCCGCTTGCGCGAGACGTCGGCGGTAACCGGTGAGCGTCTCGCGCTGCGTCGGGGTGCCGAGCACGCCGAGGTTTTGCGCGAGGTCCGTCGGCCCGATCGTGAGCGCATCGATGCCCGGCGTCGCGGCGATTTCGTCCAGGCGGTCGAACGCCTGCTTGGTCTCGAGCATCGCGGTCACGTGCACACGCGCGTTCGCGGCCGCCATGTGCTCGTCGGGCGGCAGCGTCTCGTACATCGTGTGCGGCCCGAAGCCGTACATCCCACGCTCGCCCAGCGGCGCGTAGCGCGCACACGCCGCGACCTCGGCCGCCTGCGCCGGCGTATCGACCTGGGGAATGTGCAGGTTCCAGACGCCGGCATCCAGCAGCCGCGTGATCCACTCGCGATTGCCCTCGGGCGGGCGCACCACGATCGGAAAGTCGAGCGCCCGGGCGAGCGTGGCCATGTCCGCCACGGTCTCCATCGAAAAGGGCGAGTGCTCCATGTCCACGCGCGCGAAATCCAGACCGGCCGCCTTCAGCAGCGTGAGCACGGCTGGCGTGCGGATCATCGTGATCCAGGTGCCGAGCTGGACCTCGCCGCGCTCCGCGCGGAGGCGATAGGCGTTGTCGTTCATGGGACGGCTCCTGGCGGAAGGGTCAGACGCGCACGCGCCGGATGCGCGCGCCGAGGGCCTGCAGCTTGGCGTCGATGTTCTCGTAGCCGCGATCGATCTGATCCACGCTGCGGATGATCGTGCGGCCGTCGGCGGCGAGCGCGGCGACCACGAGCGCGATGCCGGCGCGGATGTCCGGGCTCGGAATGCCGGTCGGCTCGCCGCGCAGCTCGGCGGGACCGTGGATCAGCGCACGGTGCGGGTCGCACAGCACGACGCGCGCGCCCATGCCGATCAGCTTGTCGACGAAGAACAGGCGGCTCTCGTACATCTTCTCGTGGAAGAGGACGGCGCCCTCGGCCTGCGTGGCCGTCACCAGCGCCACGCTCATGAGGTCCGCGGGGAACGCCGGCCACGGACCGTCGTCGATCGTCGGGATCGCGTTGCCGAGATCCGGCCGGACGGCGAGCGTCTGGCCCGCCGGCAGGATGAGGTCGTCACCGTCCGTCCGCGTGCGTACGCCGAGCCGGCCAAAGACCGCGAGCGACATGCGCAGGTGCTCGAGTCCCGCGTTTTTGATGACGATCTCGCCGCCGGTGACTGCGGCGAGCGCGATGAAGCTACCGACCTCCATGAAGTCGGGACCGAGCGTGAACTCCGCGCCGTGCAGCCGCGACACGCCGTGAATGCGGAGGAGGTTGCTGCCGATCCCCTCGATCCGTGCCCCCATCGCGGTGAGCAGCGCGCAGGTGTCCTGCACGTGCGGCTCGCAGGCCGCGTTGCGGAGGATCGTCGTGCCCTCCGCGAGCGCCGCGGCCAGCACGACGTTCTCCGTCGCGGTGACGCTGGCCTCGTCCAGCAGAATGTCGGCGCCGCGCAGCGGCCGGCCGCGCAGGACCAGGTCCGGCGCTTGCTCGAGCCGCGCGCCCAGCGCCTGCAGTCCCAGCACGTGGGTATCGATGCGCCGGCGGCCGATCTGGTCTCCGCCGCTGTGTCCGACGCGGGTCTCGCCCTCGCGCGCGAGCAGCGGGCCCATGAGCACGAGGCCGCCGCGAACGCGCCGCAGCAGCGTCAGATCGGGCGTGGTCGTGGTGATCTGCCTCGCGCGCAGCGTGACGGTGTGCGCGTCGTGACGGTCGACCTCGACCCCAAGGCGCTCGACCAGCGCCAGCATGGTCCGGACGTCGGCGATGTCGGGCAGGTTGTGCAGGCGGACGGGCTCGTCGGTGAGCAGGGCGGCGGCGATCAGGGGGAACGCCGCGTTCTTGTTGCCGCTCGGGGTGACGGTGCCCCGCAGGGGCACGCCGCCGTCGATGATGAACTCGTCCATAGCCACGACGATGCTATGGTACGCCAGACGACGGAGAAGATGACATGGTGAATCGCTTCCGCTTCGTGCACATCACCGATACCCACATCATGGACGGGCCCTGGCCTCTACGCTCGGGCGGTGAGTTCGACACGGATGCCTCGCTCCGGCGCGTGGTGGACGCCGTGGGCCGCCTCGATCCGGCGCCCGCCTTTGCAGTTCTCGGCGGCGACCTGGCCAGCCCCGACATCCGGCACCGCGACCGGGCGCTGGCCCCCGCCGAGTACGCATCATCGTATGCGCGGCTCAAGGAGATCCTCGCGGGCCTGCCGTGTCCGGCGCATTACCTGATGGGCAACCACGACAACCTCGAAGCGTTCAACCACGCGCTGCGCCCCGAGGTGTCCAAGGAGGCGCCGGGCTATTACGCCTTCGACCACGGCGGTCTGCGATTCGTCGCGCTCGATTCCCATGAGCCGGGCCACGCCGACGGCGTGCTCGACGCGGCACAGCTCGCGTGGCTCGAACGCGAGCTGTCGAGCTACCCCGACACACCGACGATCGCCTTCGTGCATCACCACCCGTGGCCGCTCGGCCATGCGTGGATGGACACCATGCAGCTGCGCAACGGATCGGAGCTGATGTCGCTGCTCGCCCGGCACACGCAGGTCCGCTGGCTCATCGGGGGGCACGTGCACAGCGAGCAGATGATCCAGCGCGGCGGCTTGACGTTGCTGACGTCGCCATCTACCTGCATCCAGCTGTCGAAGCTCGGCGGCCCCGTGCACTTCGACCCCGGTCCGCCGGGATTTCGCGTGGTGGACGTCGAAGACGGGCGTCTGTCGAGCCACGTTTTGTACGTTCGCTGATGCGGGTCCGTGCCGGGTGTGCCCGCACGCGCTGGGTGCCGGCGCTTTTCCTCCTCGCTACCGTGGTCCTCGGTCGTGCACTGCCCGCGACCGCTCAGGGCGAGTTACTGCAGTGGGTTGACCCGACGCTCGGCAAGCTGATGGGCCGTACGGACTACCGCGTCACGTTCTACTCCACCGAGCGCGTCAAAGGCCAGGACACCGAGCTCGCTTTGACGCAGCACAACTTCACGCTCGTGGCGCCGCTGTTCCAGAACTCGACGGATGAGTGGTCCGTCGCCGCTCGCCTGCGTTACCAGAACTACGACACGGCCGCGGTGCTCCCCGACAGCGGCCAGCGGTTGCCGCAGGAGCTGTGGGACGCGCGGGCCGGGCTCAGCTATCGCCACAAGTTCGACAATCAGTGGACGCTCGGCGGCAATGTCACGGTCGGCTCCGCCAGCGACAAACCGTTCCACAGCGAGGACGAGCTGGTCTTCCGCGCCATCGGCTTGCTTCGCATTCCTCGCGGGGAGCGTGACGCGTGGCTCGTCAGCCTGAGCTACACCAGCGACGGAGAGATCTTCGGCATTCGACACGTTCCCGTCCCCGGTCTGGCGTATCTCTACAACCCGAGCGACACGTTCAAGGCCGTCATCGGCTTGCCGTTCACATCCATCGAGTACCGGCCGTTCAAGCCGCTGACGCTGGAGGCGTCGTACTTGCCGCCTCGCACGGGGCGGGCGCGCGCGACGTACGTGGTGTTCGCGCCCCTGCGGATCTTCGTCGGCTTCGACGCCGACCACGACAGCTACTATCTTGCGAACCGGGGCGACCCGGACGACCAGCTCTTCTACTACGAGAAGCGTGTGACCGGCGGAATCCGATTCGATCTGCGGCACGTCGGCATCGAGGTGACGGGAGGGTACGTCTTCGACCGCTTGTACTTCGAGGGCGAACGATATTCCGAGCGCAACGAGAACCGCTTCAAAGTCGAAAGCGGCATGTTTGTTGCCGCGCGTCTGGGTTTCCGCTGGTAGCGCCTGAAGGATAGACGAGTGGGACCAGCGGCCGGACGCGGCGTCGGGCCGCTGGTCCCGTCAACTAGGCGCTGCGTGCGCGGTCAGCGCCGAAGCGATGCGCCGCCTTGGCGCGCGCTTTCGACGCTTCGAGGTCTCGATCGCGGGGCCGTGCGTTGGTCACCAGCCCGTTCAGAAGGTCTCGGGCCGCCTGCGCCACCTCATCCACCGCCCGAGTGAACGCCGCCTCGTTGGCTTTGGACGGCCGCGTGAAGCCGCTCAGCTTGCGGACGAACTGTAGGGACGACGCCCGAACCTCTTCGTCCGTCGCGGGCGGCTTGAAGTTGTGCAGCGTTTTGATGCTCCGACACATCGGCGAAACCTCCTCGAAGCCTTTAGGCCGAGAGCAATTCGAGCTGCTCTCTTACCGCCTGGGGTGAGACCAATCGTACATGCTCTTCGATGGCTTGTAGGTGCGCCTCCACCGTCTCGGCCGAGACGCCGGCCGGCGCATACGCCACGTACAGGACGTGAGACGTCGCGCGCGAGATCGGCGACCGGTTGTCCTGTCCATAGAGAATCGAGCAGGAGATCTCTTTGGCGTCGCGCATGATCATGTCACCCGCCGGAATGGCTTTGGGCGTCCCGTCCATCTGCGTCAGCCGATCGCCGTCGCGGGACACGTCTATAGAGACCGCCCCGAGCAACCGGTCGGCATCGTGCCCGGCGGTGAGGACGAGCGTTTCGACTTCCGCGATGAAATTCGCGTCCACGAGCGGCGAAACGTTCGGCAGCGACTTTCCCTTCAGGACGATCGACTCGACTTGCAAGAGAACGTGGTACGTCTTCCCGAAGCGTTTGTAGTACCGCGCATACGCCGCCATGACCGGGCTCGCCAGAAACTCTTGTCGGGTGAATCCACGGTACCGGTCGCGCAAACGCGCTTCCGTCGCGCGCTTGCGCGCGTCCAATTCGACCGACGCGCGGGTGTCGTCGACGTGCGAGAGCTCCAGCAGCCCAATTACCGCTCCGGGGTGACTGCTTCGCCATTCCGCCGTGCCCGAAATCGAAAGCATGTTAGCCGCTGGCGAGCATGTCAGTCGCTGCCGAGCTTCGCGGCGAGCGCGAGCAGATCGCTGGCCTCGACGTCGAAACGGTACGGCGTCTCGTCGTAGGGGAGATCGTATCGGTTGACGTAGGCGGCGCGATAGCCTGACACCCGAGCGCCGACGACGTCGAAGCTGTGTGACGAGACCATCATGAGCTCGCCTGGCTCGGCCTTCAGCACGCGCGCCGCATAGCGGTACACCTGCGGATGCGGCTTGAAGGCGCCCACGTCTTGCACGGAGATGGCCCGGTCGAACTCGCACGGTACGCGATTCTTCACGAGATGGGCGACGAACTCGTTCTCGCCGTTTGACAGGATCACGAGCTTGAACCTGCTGCGCAGCCGCTTCAGCGCGGGCACGGCATCGGGGAACGGCGACAGCTCCTGCCAGCCCTCCATGATCCGCGCGGTGTCCGCGTCGGCAAACGGGAGTTTGCACGCACGAAGCGTATAGATGAGCGCCCGCCGAGAGGAGTCCAGGTAGCCGTGATGCCCGGCGTAGAACTGGTTGTCCTGGTACTGCTCGATGCGCTGGCGGGAGCGCCAGCGCGCCCACAGCTCCGCCGCCGTCATGTCGCATCCTTTGGACTTCAAAAATTCACGCAGCCGCGGGGTATGGCCACTCTCGAGATCGAGGATCGTGCCGAACAGGTCGAACGTCAGCGTGTGAACGAGGCGAAGCGCGTCCTTCATCGGCAGGCCTCAGCTTAGCGCAGCGGCTCCCCGGAGTTGACGTGGAAGTGCAGGTGCTTGGAGTCCTGGTAATGCCCGAGATTTGTGAGCACGCGGCACGCGCCGTGCTCGCGCGTCACGTGCGCCGCGACGCGGCGCACGACGGCCAGGACGTTGTGCAAGAGCGTCTCGTCAGTATCCCCGAGATCGATGAGCGACGGGACATGTCTCTTCGGCACGACGACGATATGGACGGGCCAGAACGGGCGCGTGTGACGAAACGCAAGCACGTCCTCCGTCTCGAGCACGACGTCGACCGGCGTTCGCCCGCTGAGCGCTTCGTCGCAATAGAAATCATGGCTCATGGCCGCGAAGACCTCATTTGCGCATCGGATCGCTTGGGCCGGTGACCATCCACGCACATCCGCCGGCGAGCACTGCGGCGCCAAGCATGATGCTGTCGCCGATGCTCAGATGCACGCCGCCCGCAGACCAGGTCAGCCACTCATCCCCGAGCCCGCGATAGCCATGCCCGGTGAGATAAAGATCCACGATGGTCACCGCCAACGCGACGGTGATCGCGCTGCCGACACCGACGATCATGCTCAACAGCAGTCGCCGAAGGATCGCCACTGGCCGTGCGCGCTGTCGTGTCAGCGCTTCTTGAGCCTCACGTCCTCCAGCGGCGCCGACCACGGGTAGGGATCGATGAGCATCAGCGCGGCGTCCTCGACACGCGGGCCGATGCCGCTCGGCCAGATGTAGTCGTAGATGGCGGCAAAGCGCACGCGCTCGTAGAGCTGTTGCTGGATCTGCGCCAGCATCGCGGCGCGCTTCTTCTTGTCGAGCTCCTGCGCCTGCTGGCGGTAGAGCGCCTCAATATCGGGATAGGCGCCGTAGGCGTAGGCGCCCTCGGCCGGCACCGTCTGGGACATACGTGAGGAGGCGTTGCCGTAGACGGCGTTGACGCACATGCAGATGCCCTTCAGCTTCTTGCTGGCCAGCGCCGAATAGAACGCCGCGCGCTCCATCGTGCGCAGGCGCATCTTGATCCCGACTGCGCTCAGATTCGACACGATCGCCTCGCCGGCCGAGAAGTACGGCGGCCAGGGATGCAGCTCGCCGGCGTCGAAGCCGTTGGGATAGCCGGCCTCGGCGAGAAGCTGCTTGGCCTTGGCGGGGTCGTACGGATGCGGCTCCAGCGGGATCGCAAACTCGAAGCTCTTCGGGACGATGTTGCCCGTCGGACGCGAGGCGCCGAGCGTCTCGGCCATGCTGATGCCGCGGCGATCGATGGCGAGACTGGCGGCGAGGCGCACCCGCTTGTCGTGCCACGGCGATTTCGGATCCCACTGGTCCAGGAAATCCAGGTAATAGGTCCCGATGCCGCCCGAGAACGCGAGCTTCAGGCTCGGGTCACGCTTGATCTCTTCCGCGAGCGTCGCGTCGAGCAGATACGCGACGTCCACCTCGCCGCGCTTGAGCATCGCCAGGCGCGTCGTGGCTTCCGTCACGCTCTTGTACACGAGGCGCTTCACCGACGGCGTCTTGCGCCAGTAGCCCTCGAACGCCTCCATCACGAGCTCGACTCCCGGCGTGTGGCTGACGAACTTGTAGGGGCCGAGACCGACCGGATGCTTCTTGAAGCCGTCGACGCCGACCTGCTCCATGTACTTCTTGGGCGCGATCCACGCGGCCGAGGTCGCGAACGTTCCGTAGAACGTCATGAAGTCCGGCCACGGCTCGTGCAGGACGAAGCGCACGCGGTGCGGATCGACGATCACGACCTCCTGCACCTTGTCCTGGAGCAGCTTGGCGCCCTTGGCCCGCTGGAAGGAGAACTTGACGTCCTCGGCCGTGAACGGATCGCCGTTGTGAAACTTGAGTCCCTGGCGCAGCTTGAACTCGTACGTGCGCTGATCGGGACTCACCGTCCACGACTCGGCCAGGCTCGGCGTGAGGTGATTGCCGGGCATCGGCTTCACCAGCGCGTCGTGCATGGCATAGAGCACCCAGAACGGCGTGAGCACGCCGATGACCTCGGCCGGATCGAACCACGCCGGCGCCAGCGTGACGTAGAGCGCCCAGCGCATCTCGCCCTCGGGCTTGCTTTGCGCGCGTGCCGCGCCGGTAAAGGTGGCGCCGAGCAACAGCGTGACGAGAGCGAGCGCGACGATGCGCGTGCGAGTCATGGCGTCTCCTCTCCGCGAGTCGGGGCTACGCGAACGCCGGCATGACCTCGCGCGCGAACGTTTCCATCGAGCGCAGCACCCGCGCATGCTCGAGGTCGCCGAACCAGAACGAGCAGTTGAAGTGCGTGATCCCGACGGCCGCCTCGATGCGCTTGATCTGCCGAATGCACGTGTCGGGGGTGCCGATGACGAGGTAACGGTCGAGGAGCTCGTCGACGGACGGCTCCTTGGGGGCCGGCACGGGAATCGCGCGGCCGTCCTCGACGCGCTGGTAGTTGTTGCGCAGGCTCAGGGTCACGCGCATGTTCCAGCGCGCCTGCTCGGCCGCCGCGCGCGCGTCCGCGTCGTTGTCGGCCACGTATACGGCCCGCTGAACCCCGACCTGCAGCGGCCCCGGCGGCTTGGCTTCGGCCACAACGCGGTCGAACAGCTTGCGGAACTCGGCCATGCGCTCGAGCGGCACGCCGAAGCCGCCCGTCAGCACGTTGAAGCCGCGGCGCACGGCACCTTCGATGGAGTCGGGACTCTGCGCGGTGATCCAGATGGGCGGCCGCGGCTTCTGTAGCGGCTGCGGAAAGATCGTCGTTTCGGGAATCTTGAAGATCTTGCCGTCGTAGGAGAACGGCTTGCCTTCGAAGGCCTTCAGAATGATGTCGACCGATTCGTCCCAGCGCGCGCGGCCGCTTTCGAGCTCGAGGCCAAGGCGCTCGAACTCGTAATGCTGATAGCCGCGGCCAAGCCCGATGTCGACGCGCCCACCCGCGAGCAGATCGAGCGTTGCGATCTCTTCGGCCACCACCAGCGGATGGTGGAGCGGAACGACGATGACCGCGGTGCCGACGCGCAGGCGCGTCGTCTTCGCCGCGATGTGCGTGGCCAGCTGTGCGGGGCGCGAGAGGTAGCCGTAGGTCGAGAAATGGTGCTCGGCGAGCCACACGCTGCGAAAGCCGAGCGCCTCCGCCGCCTGGGCCACGTCGACGCCGCGGCTATAGATCTCCTGCGACGAGCGCGCCGATGGCGACTGCATGAGGAGGAACGTGCCGAATTTCATCGTGACCCCGTGCGTGCGCGGTACCACGGATGCGGCTGGCCGGGCGTCGTGACCCGGAGCGTGTAGACGGAGGTGCGCGCGGTGAGGAACAGCGTGCGCAGGTCGTCGCCGCCGAAGGCGACGTTCGCCGGCACCTCCGGCGTGCGGATGATGCCGAGCCGAGTGCCGTCTGGTGCGAAGACCCACGTCCCGCCAGGGCCGGTGCAGTACACGCGTCCCTCGACGTCGACTTTCATGCCGTCGGGCACGCCCTCGGTCTCGTCCGACGACATGTCGGCGAAGATCCTGCGCCGGAGCACCGTGCCGCTCGCGTCGAGCTCGAAGGCGTGGATGTACTGCGTCCAGCGCGTGTTGGCGACGTACAGAGTGCGCTCGTCTGGGGAGAACGCGAGCCCGTTCGGATACTCGCAATCCGCGGCCAGCGTCACCCCCCCGTCGGGGGCGATGCGATAGACGCCCGCATAGGGCAGCTCGCGGTCGGCCAGCGGCACGCGCAAGCCCGGGTCGGTGAACCAGAGGCTGCCGTCCGACTTGCACACGACGTCGTTCGGTCGGTTGAGCCGCTTGCCTTCGTAGCGATCGACGAGGACGTCACTGCGCCCGTCGGCGGACCAGCGTGTCACGCGGCGGTTGCCACCCTCGCAGATCACGAGACGGCCCTGCAGGTCGAACGTGGTGCCGTTGCCCTCGCCCGTGTTGGCGCGCACAAGCTGCGCCTCTTTTCCAGGCGTGATGCGGTGCAGGTGGCTCTGGCGGATGTCGACGAAGTAAAAGAAGCCGTCGGGGTGCCACAGGGGGCCCTCGGTGAAGACGAAGCCGGTGGCTAGCCGCTCGGCCTGTGACGTCTGGAGAACGCGGGACAGATCGTCGCCCACGGCGGCTATTTCATGAGGCCGTAGAACTTGCCGGCGTTCTCGCACGTGATCTTCCGCACGACGTCAGCGGGCAGGTGGCCGAACTGCTCCTCGATGTACTTCGACGACTCCGGCCACACGCCGTCGGTGTGCGGATAGTCCGACGCCCACATCAGCGTCTCGACGCCCATCTCGTCGACCATCTGTGTCCCGATGCGATCGAACTGGAACGTCGCCTTGCACTGCCGCCGCCAGTAATCGCTCGGCTTCATCTTCAGCCCGATGTCGCGGAAGCGGTCCTCCCACTCGAAGTCCATGCGGTCGAGCGCGTATGGAATCCAGCCGATGCCGCTCTCGCCGAACACGACGCGCAGATTCGGATGGCGCTCGAGCACGGCGGCACCGATGAGCGCCGCGAGGATGTTGATGAGGTTCATCTGGAACGCCGACACGCCGGTGAACAGCGCGGCGCGCTTGGCGAGCGGCGTGGGCGCCTTTTCGCGCACGCTCGCCGGTACGCTCGGGAACGTGTGGAAGTGCAGCGGCAGATTCACGTCGTTGACGGCCTTCCACAGCGGCTCCCACACGGGATGCCACATCGGCTCCATGTCCCACGAGCACGAGAGCTCGAGGCCGCGCAGCCCCATCTTCGCCACGCGATAGATCTCGCTGACGGCGGCGTCGATGTCGCCGTACGGCAGGCAGGCGAGACCGATCTGCCGATCCGGATAGTGGCGGCAGAAATCCACGAGCCAGTCGTTGTAGATCCGGAACATCTCTTTGGCAGCTTCGTGGTCGCTCAGCCGCGTGGCCGCGCCGAGGATGCCGAAGATGACCTCGGCCTGCACGCCGTCCATCTCCATGTCCTTGAGGCGCAGGTGCGGATCGGTCGGACGGCGGATGCCTTTCTTGCCGTCGTCGTAGAGGCCGACCGCCGCCATCTTGTCGACACGATAGTTCTGTCCGGGAACGAGCTTTTGACCGGATGGACCGACGCCGCCGACCAGCCCGAACGACGTGCCGTTCTTGCAGGTCCAGTGCGGCCCGTCGGGACCGTCCACCACGTACGGCATGCGCTCGCGCATGGCGGCCGACGCGTTGGCGGTGAAGAGGTCGGGCGGGATCCACGGCATGTCGATGTGGCAGTCGGCGGAGATCCGTGTGTAGTTCATAGTGCGCCGATCATACTCCCTGCCAGGGCTATTGACTTGCCCCACGCCGTGGGGCAGTGTTGCCGACCACTCGCAGCGTCACCGGCCCGTCCTTTCCTTCGCTCCAACACACAGAAGGAGGATGTGATGCTCGGTCCCCACGCCCGCTTCAATCGACGCGATTTCGTCCGGCTGAGCGCCGCCGGCATCGGCGCCGCCGCGGTCACGAGCGTTCCCCGCCGCGCGCGGGCCCAGACGGCCTATCCCGATTGGATCCCCGCGAGCACCAAGGCGCCCAGGCGTGGCGGCGTGCTGACGCGTGCCACCGCCTGGGATCCGCCGGTGATCGATCCGCGGCTCACCCAATCGGTCGGGTTGTTCCAGTTCGCGGGCCTCACCAGCAATCGCCTGCTGCGGTACGTATTCACCGAAGAGGCAAGCGGCTACTACGACCTCAGCCTGAAAGGCGATCTGGCCGAGTCCTGGCAGGGCAGTCCCGACCAGCGCGTGTGGACGTTCAAGCTGCGTCGCGGAGTGAAGTGGCACAACCTGCCGCCGGTCAAAGGACGCGAGCTCACCGCCGCCGACGTCAAGTACTGCTTCGAGGCGTACGCGAAGGAAGGTGTGCAGACCTTCACGTTCCAGGAAATCGAAGCGATGGAGACGCCGGACACGCACACGCTCCGCGTGCATCTCAAGACGCCCAACTCACTGTTTGCGCAGAACGTGGCCGAACCCGTCGCGATCCTATTCGCGCGCGAGGTGCTCGAGGAGGACGGCGACCTCAAGAAGCGCCTCATCGGCACCGGGCCGTACATCCTCAAGGAGCACACGCGCAAGGTCCGCGTCGTCCTGCAGCGCAACCCCGACTATTTCGACACGGGGCGCCCTTACGTCGATGAGTACGTGATCCTCTCGGCGCCCGACGACGCCACACGCAAGGCGGCGTTCCGCACCGGTCAGAGCGATTTCGTGACGGCCTTCGCCCCTTCCGAGGTGGATGCGATCCGCAAGACCAATCCGGCCGCGCTCGTGCAGGCGCTCACGCCCTCAATCACGCCGTTCGGGCTCGCGCTGGCGCAGGATCGGCCACCGTTCAATGACCTGCGGGTGCGCCGCGCGCTGTCGATGGCGATCGACCGCCAAAAGATGGTGGACACGGTGTTCGAAGGTCACGGGATCGTGACCGCCGGCGTGCCGTGGATCTATTACCAGGACAGGATGCCGACGGCCGCGGACTTGAGCCCGTGGTGGCAGTACAAGCCGGCCGAGGCCAAGAAACTGCTCGCGGAAGCCGGGCACCCGAACGGCTTCGAGACGACACTCTTTTACTACGAATACTTCCCGCAGATGACCTCGCAGGTGCAGCTCGTCCAGCAGGATCTGAAGAAGAACCTGAACGTCAACGTCAAGATCACGAAGCTCGACTACACGACCTACTACGGGCGCTACGTCGACGGGAAGTGGGAGGGCATGGCCTGGGGCTTTCAGTCCGGCCATGCGGTCGGCCTCGACGAGCGGACGTACGTCTACATGCACTCGAGATCGACGAAGAACTTCTTCCGCGTCAACGATCCGGTCATCGACGAGTTGACCGTGAAGCTGCGGCAAACGGGCGACCGTGCCGAGCAGCGGACGACGACGAAGCGAATCGTCGACCGCGAGTACGATCAGGTCACGCGGATGTGGATGCCGCACGGTTACAACTTCGTGGTGTTCCAGCCGCATCTGCGAAACGTCGCCGGCGGCGTGCTGCGCGGCACCATTGGCTACGGTTCGCCGACGATCGCTCGGCTCTGGCTCGACAAGTAGGCCGTCACGAGGGACGGGGCCTTGACTTGGGCGGGTACGTCCGGCAATGTTCCCGACCACTCGCAGTACCGGCCCCGTCCCTTCTTCGCTCCGGAGATAGAAGGAGGCTGAGATGCTCGGTCCGCTCGCCCGTCTGAACCGTCGTGACTTCGTGCGAATGTCCGCCGCCGGCCTGTCCGCCGCGGCTGTGCTCGGCCCGCGGCGCGCGAGAGCCGCCGCCTCACCGTATCCCGACTGGCTGCCCGCCAGCCAAAAGCCGCCCAAGCGCGGCGGCGTGATGACGCGCGCCTCCGCGTGGGACCCGCCGGTGATCGATCCGCGGCACACCCAGTCGGTCGGCCTCTTCCAGTTCGCCGGGCTGACGAGCAACCGTCTCGTCCGCTATCCGTTCTCCGACGAGGCGAGCGGCCCCGCCGATCTCACGCTCAAGGGCGACCTCGCGGAGTCGTGGCAGAGCAGCGCGGACTTCCGTGTGTGGACGTTCAAGCTGCGCCAGGGCGTGAAGTGGCAGAACCTGCCGCCGCTGAACGGCCGCGAGCTCGTCGCCGCCGACATCAAATACTGCTTCGAGCAGTACGCCAAGGAAGGCGTGCAGGCGTTCACCTTCCAGGAGATCGAGGGCATCGAGACGCCCGACAAATCCACGGTGCGCGTACACCTCAAGACGCCGAACACGCTGTTCCCTCAGAACGTCGCGGAGCCGGTGGCGATCATCTTCGCGCGCGAGGTCCTCGAGGAGGACGGCGACCTCAAGAAGCGTCTCATCGGCACCGGGCCCTACACGCTGAAGGAGCACACGCGCAAGGTGCGCGTCGTGCTGCAGCGCAACCCCGACTACTACGACAAGGGCCGGCCGTACGTCGACGAGTACGTGATCCTGTCGACGCCGGACGCGGCGACGCGCCTGGCCGCGTTCCGCACGGGCCAGGCCGACTTCATCTGGGTCGCGAGCCCCTCGGAGGCGGAAGTCATCCGCAAGACCAATCCGCAGACAGTCGTGCAGGCCTACCACAACACCCTTGCGCCGTTCGGCGTGTCGCTCGCGCAGGATCGGCCGCCGTTCAACGACGTCCGCGTGCGACGCGCGATCTCGATGGCGATCGACCGCCAGAAGATGGTGGACACGGTGTTCGAGGGCCACGGCATCCTCGGCTGGGGCGTACCGTACATCTACTATCAGGACGCGCCGCCGACGGCGAAGGACTTCGGCCCGTGGTGGCAGTACAAGCCGGCGGAGGCGAAGAAGCTGCTGGCGGAGGCGGGACATCCGAACGGCTTCGAGACGACGCTGTTCTACTACGAGTACTTCCCCCAGATGACGTCGCAGGTACAGCTCGTCCAGCAGGATCTCAGGAAGAACCTCAACATCAACGTCAAGATCACCAAGCTCGACTACACGACGTATTACGGGCGCTACGTCGAGGGCAAGTGGGACGGCATGTCGTGGGGCTTCCAGTCCGGGCACGCCATCGGCCTCGACGAGCGGACGTACATGTACATGCACAGCAAGTCGACGAAGAACTTCTTCCGAGTCAACGACGCGGTCATCGACGAGCTGACGACGAAGCTGCGGCGCACACCGGACCGCGCCGAGCAGCGCGCGATCGCCAAGAAGATCGTGGACCGCGAGTATGATCAGGTGCTGCGCATGTGGATGCCGTACGACAACGGCTTCCTGCTCTTCCAGCCGCACATGCGCAACGTGGCGGCCGGGGCGCTGCGCCGCACCGACGGTTACGGCTCACCGACGCTGGTGCGCAGCTGGATGGAGAAGTAGCGATGTCGCGGAGGGTGGGGATCGAGTAGGCGCCGGTCATGCAGAAATACGTCCTGCGGCGCCTGCTGCTGGCGATCCCCGTCCTCCTTCTTTCCTCGCTGATCGTGTTCTCCCTCATGCGCGTCATGCCCGGCGACGCGCTCATCGCGCTCATGGGTGAGTCCGGCAACGTCGGCGAGAAAGAGCTCGCCAAGCTCCGCAAAGACCTCGGTCTGGACCGGCCCTACGTTGAGCAGTACGGGCTCTGGCTCTGGCAGATGGTGAGCCTCAGCCCCGGCCATTCGATCTTCACCAACGAGCCGATCGGGGTGTCGCTCCGCAAGGCCATTCCGGTCACGCTGGAGCTGGCGGCCCTGGCGATGATCATCGGCATCTCCATCGCGGTGCCGGTGGGCGTACTGTCGGCCACGCGCCAGGACACGCCATCGGACTATGTCGGCCGCGTCGTCGCCGTGTCGGGCCTCTCGCTGCCCGACTTCTGGCTGGGCACGCTTGTCATCACGTTCGCGGCGATCTGGTTTCACTGGATTCCGCCCCTCGGCTACGTCAGCTTCTGGGATTCGCCATGGCGAAACCTGCAGCAGTTCCTCCTGCCGGCCGCCGTGCTGGGCTTCCGGCTGTCGGCGGCGACGATGCGCATGACGCGCTCCACGGTGCTCGAGGTGCTGCGCGAGGATTACGTGCGCACGGCCTGGGCGAAGGGGCTTGCCGGCCGCATGGTCGTGTACAAGCACGCGCTGAAGAATGCGCTGATTCCCGTCGTGACCATCATCGGGGGTCAGCTCGGCGTGCTGCTTGCCGGTACCGTTGTGGTCGAGACGATCTTCGCGCTGCCGGGTATGGGCCGCCTCACCGTCGAGGCCATCCTCTACCGCGACTATCCCGTGGTGCAGACCAACGTGATGCTGGTTGCCGCCACGCTGGTGACGCTGAATCTGGTCGTCGACCTCACCTACGCTTGGCTCGACCCGCGCATCCGGTACAGCTGATGGCGACGGTCACCGAGCGCGTCGTACGCATCGAGGAAGAGCCGGTCGTCATCGGCCGTACGCGTGCGCTGCTGACCACGCTCAAGCGCAAGCCGCTCGGCGCCGCTTCGGCGGCCCTTCTCGTCGTGATCGTGCTCACCGCGATCTTCGCCGAGGTGCTCGCGCCCTACGATCCGCTCGCGCCGGAGCCGGAGATCCGCCTGGCGCGGCCGTCGTGGGATCATCCGTTTGGGACCGACGACATCGGACGCGACGTGCTGAGCCGTGTGATCTACGGCGCGCGCATCTCGCTCTGGGTCGGCCTGCTCGCGGTCGGCATCGGCACCGCGGCCGGCATGATCATCGGGCTGCTCTGCGGCTACTGTGAGGGCCGGCTCGATCTGCTCTTCCAGCGCGTGATGGACGCCATCCAGGCCATTCCCGCGCTCGTGCTGGCGCTCGCGATCGTGTCTGTGCTGCGGCCGAACACGACGAACGCCATGCTCGCCATCGCGATCGTCATCATCCCCGGCAACTCCCGGATCGTGCGCGGCGCGGTGCTGTCGGCCAAGCAGAATCGCTACGTCGAGGCCGCGCACGCGATCGGCTGCCGCCACCCGCGCGTCATCCTCAGCCACATCCTCCCGAACGTCACGGCGCCGATCCTCGTCATCGCGTCGATCTGGCTCGGCAACGCGATTCTCATCGAGGCCACGCTGTCGTTCCTCGGCGTCGGCACTCAGCCACCCACGCCGTCGTGGGGGCTGATGCTGTCCAGCACCGGCCGCGCCTTCATGGAGCAGGCGCCGTGGCTCGCGATCTTCCCCGGGCTCGCCATCAGCCTCGCCGTGCTCGGCTTCAACCTCTTCGGCGACACGCTGCGCGACGCCTGGGATCCGAAGCTGCGCCAGCGGTAACCGGCCGCGTCCAACGCCAAAGGCACGTCGATGAAGATCGAGCATGTCGCCATCTGGGCCGTGGACCTCGAAGCGCTGCGTGCGTTCTACGAGAAGTATTTCGACGCGCGGTCGAACGCGAAGTATCAAAACGAGCGCAGGCGGTTCACGTCCTATTTCCTGACGTTTCCTGGTGGCGGTCGGCTGGAGCTGATGCACCAGCCGGACATCCAGAGGATCACAGACCCAGCGAGCTCAGAGGAGTTCGTCGGGTACGCACACCTGGGTGTCGAGGTCGGTTCTCGCGCGGCCGTCGACGCGCTGACGAAGCGACTGCAGGGAGACGGGTTCAGGCTCCTCGATGGCCCGCGACTGACGGGCGACGGCTACTACGAGAGCATGGTCGCGGATCCTGAAGGCAACCGGATCGTCATCGCCGAATGAGCTGGCACCCGATTCCCTGCAAGGGGAAACCTGACGCGTGAGGCACAGGGTTCTCGCCATCGTAATCGCCCTCGCGTTCGCGTTGGTGAACCCTCTCGCCCGACTCGAAGCCCAGCAGACCGGGACTCCCAGGGTCGGCGTCATCTTGCAGGGTGGGCCATTCTCCGCGGTCGTCGATGGGCTGCGGGAAGGTTTGAGGGAACGGCAGCTCGTGGAGGGAAAACAGTTTGCTCTGGACGTCCGCGACGCCGCCGGTGATCTCAAGGCGGTCCAGGAGGCGGCGCGGAGCCTGGAGCGCCAAAGAGCCGCGCTGATATATGCCGTGGCCACCTCGGTGACCGTCGCGGCGCGACAGGCGACAGCGAGCATCCCGATCGTGTTCTGCGCCGGGACGGACCCTGTCGCGATTGGACTGGTGGAGTCGTTCGCGAAACCAGGAGGCCGGCTTACGGGGGTCCACTTTTTGAGCACGGACGTCACGGGAAAGCGTCTTGAAATCCTCAAGCGGATCGTCCCAAAGCTGCATCGTGTCGTGACGTTCTACGACCCTAAAAATCCCTCTGCGAGGGAATCGGCGAAGCAAGGGCGTGAGGCGGCGCAGCATCTTCAGATAGAGCTCGTCGAGCGGCATGTCGCGTCTGCGGAGGAACTGCAGAACGCTCTGCAGTCGCTACGTCCTGGTGAGGTGGATGCTTATCTCGCCGTTTCGGATGCGATGGTGGACCGGCACGCCCAAGCGATCATCGATGCGGCAAACGCCAAACGGCTGCCGACCATGTTCTACTTTGAGAGCCTGGTCGCCAGGGGTGGCCTCGTGAGCTACAGCGTGGATTTTCATGCGGTCGGTCGCCAATCCGCCAAGCACGTGGCACGCGTTCTCGCCGGCGCCAGCCCAAAGGATTTGCCGGTGGAGAACTTCGACAGGTTCACGCTCGTGATCAGCACGAAGACGGCCCGGCGTATCGGCCTGGTGATTCCGGAGTCGACGCTCGTTCAGGCGGACAAGGTGCTCGAATAACTTAGAGCCCGACCGCCTCCGCGAAGCGGCGATACGACTCGAGGTGGTCGCCGTACTTGCGATGACCCGCGCTGTGCTGCGCGCACGCGAGCAGCAGCCGCTCGCGGTCGGCGGCCTTGCTCTTCCCGTAGTCCTCGATCAGGCAGAGGCCGAGCTCCTGGTTGTGCGGGTCGTTGCCGATCTTGGCCGCCGCCGTCGCCAGTGTCTCGACCAGCTGCGCGCGGTCGGCGCCGGACTTCAGATACGCGGCGCTGAGCCCGACCGCCTCATCCGTCCGTAGCGCCAGCAGCGCGCTCTCGAGCTGCTCCAGCAGCTGGCGCGCACCGAGCGAGTCCGAGCCAGGCGGCGGGACGATCGCGCGGCGGCCGTTGTCGGGCGTGTTCGCCTGATGCTCGGCCGCGCGATTGATGAACGACGCGGCGACGAACAGCAGCTTGAGCCGGTGCGGATGCTCGAACGTGTCGTAGAACCACGTTAGCGTGTTGCAGTACTCGTAGCCGTGCTGCGACATCGAGAAGTTGTTCGGCGCGCCGGTGTCGAGGATGACCTGCGCAGACGCGACCTGGATCGCGTCGAGGATGCGCCGCGGACTGCGGCCGGCCTTCAGCAGCGCCACGATTGCCTCGATCATCGACCACTCGCGCTGGCGCGTGATGATGTCGACCAGCATCGCCTCTTCGGCTGGCGTGAGCGGCATCTCCTGGCGCAAGAGCTCGGCGTCGCGACCATCCAGAAGGTTCTGGACGACGTTGCAGCCCATCTCGTAGGTGGAATACCAGCGCGGCCCCACCGCGATGTCCGGCACACCCGCGTAGAGCACGTGGTGCGGCCAGCCCAGCGCCTCGCCCAGCTCGATCGTCGCGCGCGCGCGGAACGACTTGTGGCCCGTCGTGTAGGAGCGGTTGTGCAGCATGCGGTCCTGCACGTCGATGAGCCCGGCGAACGCGAGGTGCGCGAGCACCTGACGTCGGTGCGGCGCATCCTGCATGAGCCCCAGGAACACGCGATAGGCTTGCAGCACCTCGCCGCGCTGCACGAGCGTCAGCCAATGGTTCAGGCGCTCGCTGATCGGGCCCTCGAGTGACAGCGCCTCCTGATCGGGCCAGTGCGCCTGCGGCATCGGCGGCGCCTGGTTCACGGCAATTTCGTACAAGCGAGTGTAATGGCCGGGCGCTTTGCCGAGCAGCTGGTTCCACGGATCGAGCCCGCTGGGGATGTACCAGACGGACTGCGCCAGCGGCAGCATCGAAAGCTCGGGCCGCACCATCCCGCTCAGCGGGAGCGCGACGCGCTCGCTGAGCAGGCAGTGGTCGTTGTTCACGAACTTCACGACGCCGTCGTCGAGCCGCTGGTGATAGGGCACGTGCGTGTACGGCGCGTGCATGCGCACGGTTTCCGAGACGATCTCGGCGACCGGACGCTTCTGCTTGATGAGCTCGTAGAGCGCGGCGCTCGCGCCGACCTGGTCCCGGGCGAGAATCCGCTCCTCGAGCCGGGCGTAGTCGGAGGCGATCGCCATGGCCGGGAGTATACCTGTGTTGCCCTAACGCGTCAGCCGCGGGTCGAGGCCGTCGCGGATCGCGTCGCCGACGAAGTTGAGCCCGACGACCGTGACGAACAGCGCGGCGCCCGGCCCGAACACGATCCACGGCGCCTGCTGCAAGTACCCGCGCCCCGAATTGATCATGCTGCCCCACGATGCGGCCGGCGGCTGCACCCCGAGCCCCAGAAACGACAGCGAGGCCTCGGCGAGAATCGCGAACGCCACGCTGAGCGAGGCCTGCACGACGATCGGCGTGGCCGCATTGGGCAGCACGTGCTGCCGCGCGATGCGCCAGGCCGGCGAGCCAAGCGCGCGCGCGGCTTCGACGTAGTCCCGCGTCTTGACGCTCAGGACCTGGCCGCGCATGAGCCGCGCGAACGTCGGCGTGTAGACGACGCCGAGCGCGATGACCACGCCGCTCAGCCCGGCGCCGAGCACAGCGCCCAGCGCCAGCGCGAGCACCAGCGGCGGGAAGGACAGCACCGCATCCATCACCCGCATCACGAGACCGTCGACGCGTCCGCCGGCGTAACCGGCGATGACGCCGAGCAGACCGCCGGCGAGCGCGGCAACGGCGACGGAGGCGAAGCCGGCGATCAACGACACCCGCGTCCCCCACATGACCCGGCTCAGCACGTCGCGGCCGACGTTGTCGGTGCCGAGGAGATGCGCGCGGCTCGGACCGCTGAGCGTGCTGCTGAGATCCTGTGCGTACGGGTCGTACGGTGCCAGCAGCGGGGCGGCGAGGGCGACCACGATCGCCGCGAAGAGAACCGCGGCGCCGAACGGCGCCAGCCGCGCGCGTGCGGCGCGGCGCAGCGCGTCCCAGCGCCGGTCCCGCACGGCGGGCAGCGCGGACAGCGCGGCCGCGTCAGCGAACGCGGATTCGCGGATCGATCCAGCCATACACGATGTCGACGAGCAGGTTGCTGACGAGGAAGCCGACGGCGATCAGGAGAATCACGCCCTGCACCAGGGGATAATCGCGTGCGAATACGGCGTCGACCACGAGACGACCGACCCCTGGCAGCGCGAAGACGTATTCCGTGATGACCGCGCCTCCGATGAGCGTGCCGAGCTGCAGGCCGAGCACGGTGACGACGGGAATGAGCGCGTTTCGCAGCACGTGCCCGCGAATGACGATCCACTCCGACAGCCCCTTGGCCCGCGCCGTGCGCACGTAGTCCTCCGCCAGCGCGTCGAGCAGGCTCGAGCGCAGCGTACGCGTGATCACCGCCGCCAGCGCCAAGCCCAGCGTCACCGCGGGCAGCACCAGCGAGCGCACGCCGGCCCAGCCCTCTTCCAGCGGATCGACGTAGCCCGAGATCGGCAGCCAGCGCAGCGTCACGCCGAAGAGAAAGATGAGCAGCAGCGCGAGCAGGAAGTTCGGCATGCAGATGCCGAAGAGCGCGAACGTCGTGCCGGCGCGGTCGACCGCGGTGTTGTGGCGGACGGCAGAGGCGAGGGCGACGGGGAACGCGACGAGCAGCGAGACGGTCATGGCCATCAGCGCGAGCTGCAGGCTCGGTCGTATGCGGCGGCTCACGTTCTCGATGACGGGCTCGCCGGTGCGGATCGACCGTCCCAGATCCCCGCGCAGCAGCCGTCCCATCCACGCCGCGTACTGCACGGCGATCGAGCGATCGAGACCGAGCTCGCGGCGCAGCGCCTCCTTGGCCGTCGCGTCCACGGACTCGGCCATCATGGCGTCGATGGGATCGCCCGGCGTGAGATGCAGCAACGCGAAGACGCCGGCGGTGACCAGCAATAGCACCGGCAGCGTCGCGAGCAGCCGATGCGCGACGAGGCGCCCCATGAGCGCTCGAGCTA
>Ga0075421_100002521_pt1 | contig 21880 bp, 19 predicted proteins | sample SoiMetdeltSBSDD5_FD_75292 | JGI IMG/M metagenome (GOLD analysis project Ga0075421, IMG submission 75292) | Bulk soil microbial communities from a Populus tree surrounding site in Tennessee, USA - Soil MetaG P. deltoides SBSDD5 | ecosystem: Environmental > Terrestrial > Soil > Tree plantation...
GCGCGCGCCGTTCAGCTACAGCGCACGGATGGCAAGCGACTCGGCGAGCTGCTCGTCGAGGCCGGGTGCCTCACGTGGCGCGAGCTCGAGCGACAGGTGCGGCTGCAGATCGAGACGGTCGTATTCGAGCTCATGTCGTGGCAGGAGGGGTTCTTTTCGTTCGTCGAGGGCACCGTTACAGACGCGCCCACGGAAGCCGTAGCACGCATTTCCACGGAATCGCTCCTCATGGAAGGCGCGCGCCGCATTGACGAGTGGGCGCGCATCGCACACCGGATTCCGCACTTGGGCGTCGTCCCGGTGCTCGCGCCCATCGACGAGGACCATCCGTCGCTGCTCGACCTGCTCCCTAACGAGTGGGAAATGCTCGCGATGATCGACGGGCACACGGACCTGCGCGGCATCGCGATGCGGCTCGCGCGCAGCGAGTTCGACGTCGCGAAGATCGCGTACGGTCTCTCGTCCACGGGAATCATCGACGTGCGCATGCCGGAGCGCGCCACGACCATCGAGCCGATGGCTGGCGACGATCCCGTGCCGCACCTTGCCAGTGCGCGCACGGCCCTTCGCGAGGGCCGGCTCAATGACGCGCTCGTCGCGGCGATGGCGGCCACGCGCGCGGCCCCCGACCGGGCGGACGCGCAAGTGCTCGTGGCGCGCGCGCTCATGCGACTCGATCGGGAGCCAGACGCCCTCGACGCGCTCCGCCGCGCGGCGCAACTCGAGCCGCGCAACCCCGAGGTGCTGTTGGCGCTCGGCGTCGCGTCCGCGCGGAGCGCGGGCATGGACCAGGCGATCCTCTCATGGCAGCGTTATCTCGTCGAAGCGCACGACCGGACGGCCGTAACCCGCGTGCGCGAGATGCTCGACTGCGCGGTGCGGCTGCGCGCCCTGCTGAAGGGGGCCGAAGATGGCTGACGAGATTCGGCGCCTGAGCGACGATCTCGCGCGCGACCCGTCCAGCCTGGCGTTCATGCCGCTGGCCGACGCGCTGCGCCGCGCCGGCCAGCTCGACGTCGCCCTTCGGGTCGCCCTGCGTGGACTTGATCGGCATCCCTACCTCGCCGATGCGCACGACGTCCTCGCACGCATCCACGCGGATCGCGGTGATCTCGAGCGAGCGGCCGATGAGTGGGAGATGGCGTTGCGACTGAACCACGCTCACGGCCCGGCGCGCCTCGGCCTCGGCTTCATCGACTTCCGGCGCGGGAACCTCGAAAGCGCGGAACAACGGCTTGCCGCCGCGAGCGGGGATGATGATGACGGCTCCGTCGCGGCGGCCCTGGCACACGTGCGGAGCGCGTTGCATGCGCGAACCGAATGCCACGGTTCGGAGGGTGACGCCGCACGCACGCCGCCTTCGGAACCGGCGCGTCGCCAGACTACACCGGTATCTTGGCTGACACCGGTGTCTCCACCGAAGATCATCGAGTACCCGACGCCCGACCCATCGAAGGCGCGCGACGTATTCGCTAACGTGCTCGACGCCGCCGACCAGACTGCGTTGCTCGTCGATGCGGATGGTCTCATCCTGGCTGGTGGCTACATCGACGCGAACGGTCAGGACGTCGCCGACATCGTGGCCGCAGAGCTCGCGGGCGTCGGCGGGGAAGCTGAACGCGCGATGCGGCATCTCGGGCTCGGAGCATGGACGTCGATGCTCGTCGAGGCCGATCGCTCGATTGTCGCGATGTCACCGGCGCCGCTCGGTAGCCTGGTTGTAGTCGGGGCCGCGCGTCAGACGCCGGTTGGTCTCGTCAGGCTCCTGCTCGATCGCGCCGTCACGCGTGCGAGGGACTGGCTCGGGCGGGTGGCGTGATGGCGAACCCCACCGGTGCCCCCGGGCGCACGCCCTACGCCGAAGTACTTGCCGGACTCGCTCGCCATCGCGGTGTACTCGGCAGCTTCGTCGTCTCCGAACGCGATGGGCTTGCGGTCGACGCGAACGCCCAGATCGGCGTGCACGCGGAAGCGGTCGCCGCCCTTGCGGCGTCGTTGCATCGGAAGGCGCGCCTCGCCTGCGGTGCGGCCGGCTGCGGAACCGTGACGTTCCTTCGACTCGACGCCGAACGCGGCGGGATCTGCGCCGCCGGTCGTGATGACCTCGTGCTCGTCACGATCTCCGAGGCGCGCGCGAACATTGGGCTGCTCCGTGTCGAGATGATGCGCGCGGTCAAGGCGCTCACATGATGGGCCCGATCGCGAGGGCGTGCTCGTGAAGGCGGCGATGCGATCGGCGGTGGAGCCGTGGGTCGAGGAGCCGCTGGCGCGTTTCATCGACGACTCGCGGGTCAGAGTCGCGCTCCTGCTGGAAACGAGCGGGCGCGTCCTCGCGCAGCACGGCTTCACGCGATCGGTCGATGTCATGTCGGCCTGCGCGCTCGCCGCCGCAATCCACGCGTCTGCCGCCGAGATCGGCCGCCAGCTGGACGGTGCCCCGTTCACGAGCCTGCATCACGCCGGGCAGAGTCGGCAGGTCTTTCTCGGTCATCTCGCGACCGCGCGAGGCTCGCACATTCTCCTCACGGTGTTCGACGACGCCACATCGATCGGGCTCGTGCGACTCTACTTCGCGGAGCTCGCGGCTCGGCTCGCAGCCGCCGCACCCACGCCCGCGCCGGCGGCAACGCCACCTTCCTTCACCGATTTCGAGTCCGACCTCAACCGCAACCTGGCGAAGTTGTTCGGACGGATCTGAGCTCATGTCACTCGTCAACTACGCCACGCGCGAGATCACGTGCAAGATCGTCTACTACGGACCCGGACGATCGGGGAAGACGAGCAATCTGCACTACATCTACAACCAGGTCCCGGGCGACCGTCGCGGCTCGATGGTCTCGCTCGCGACCCAGACGGATCGCACGCTGTTCTTCGATTTCCTGCCGCTGGACCTGGGCACGATCTCCGGCTTCACAACGCGGTTCCAGCTCTATACCGTGCCCGGGCAGGTGTACTACGCGACCACGCGCAAGCTCGTGTTACAGGGGGCGGACGGCGTCGTGTTCGTGGCCGACAGCCAGCGGCGCCAGATCGAGGAGAACGTCGAGAGCATGCAGGACCTGCACGAGAACCTCGCGGAGCAGGGAATTGACGCGCGCAGCGTGCCCCTCGTCATTCAGTACAACAAGCAGGATCTCCCGCGCGAGTTGATCATGGACGTCGGCGAGCTCGACGACGTGCTCAACTTTCGCGGCGTGCCCTATCATGCCGGCGACGCCCTCCGCGGGACGGGCGTCTTCGAGACGTTGCGGGGCATTTCGGAGCTGGTCCTGCGCCGGTTGAGCGGGAATGCGATGGAAACAGTAGGCGCGGGACGGTAAGCGGCTTCATGAGCGTAGGCTAATGAGCGTCCTCCTGGACGGGCGGTTTCGATTCGACAACTACGTCGTGGGTGCGTCGAACCGCCTCGCGGTCGCCGCTGGCCGCGCCGTCGCCGAATCGCCCGGCGCCACCTACAACCCGCTGTTCATCTACAGCCCGTCGGGGCTCGGAAAGACCCACCTCATCGGCGCCATCGGGTTTGCCGCGAAGCAGCTCCAGCCGGAGCTGGTCGTCGAGTACGTACCGCTCGACGACTTCGTGGATCAGCTCCACCTCGCCGTCTCCTCGGGGCAAGCCGACGCATTCAAGCAGCGCTACCAGCGCATCGACCTGTTGTTGATCGACGACGTGCAGTTCCTCACGGGGCGGCGCGAGACGCAGAGCGAGATGTTGCGGATCTTCAACGCGCTGCAGAGCGGCGGCCGGCAGATTGTGATGGCGAGCGACCGTCCGCCGGCGGAGATCGCGGATGTCGATGAGCGGCTTGTGACGCGACTCGCGGGTGGGCTCATCGTCGACATCGGACCTCCCGAGTACGAGACCCGCGTCGCGATCCTCCGCAACAAGTGCGCGGAGCGTGAGATCGCGTTTGCGACCGGCGTGCTGGAGGAGCTCGCGCGCCTGCCGTGCGGCAGTGTGCGGGAGCTGCAGGGCGCGCTCAACCGGCTCGCGGCGCATGAAGCGTTAGGCGAGCGACCAGTCACGCCGGGCAACGTCCGCGCCGTCGTCGCCGCGGGCCGCGCGACGCCCGTGCACGTACGTGCGGCGACCCCGGCGTCAACCGACGAGTTCGCGGGGTTCGTTTCGGACATCGCGGTCGCCGTCGCGCAGCACGTGGAAGGGTGGCGCGTTCGGCTCGGGGAGCGCATCGCGCAGTGGCAGGCTGCGGGCTACCGCACCACCATGCTCGACCGCACGCTCACGCTCACGGAGGAAGTGGATGTCGAAGCGCTCGATGCCGCGTTCGCGAGTGGCGTCGCGCGTTTGGAGCAGCTCGAGGCACAGGCGGTGCTGCTCGACCCCCGCCTGGCGGGGCTCGATGTCTTTCGCGACCCGGAGCGGGTCGCGGATGCCGAAGCCCGCGTCGAGCAGGCCATCGCGGCGCACGACCCGCCGCCGGCGCCGTGGCCGGCCTTCACGATCGAGACATTGCTCGCCGGAAAGTCGAACCAGCTCGCCATGCGTGCGGCGGAGACCGTGCTGGCGTCGCCGGGGGCACAGTACAACCCGCTCTTCGTTCACGGAGGACCGGGGGTCGGTAAGACGCACCTCGTGCACGCGGTCGGCAACGCTCTACGCCGCACGACCGCGTTGTCAGGACCGGTCGCGTGCGTGAGTGGCTCGCAGTTCGTCGATGAGTTGATCGCGGCGCTGCAGGCGGGAACCGTCGATCGCTGGCGTGCGCGATATCGCGCGGCTGGCGCGTTGATCGTCGACGACGTCCATGCGCTGGCCGGAAAGGAACGCTCGCAGGAGGAGCTTTTCCATCTCTTCAACGCGCTCCACAGCGCTGGACGGCAGGTCGTGCTCTCGAGCGATCGCCCGCCGTCGGAGATCGGCGAGCTCGAGGCGCGCCTTCGTTCCCGCTTCGACGGCGGGCTGGTGGTTGCCATCCAGCCGCCCGACCGGACACTGCGCGAGGCACTCTATGCGCGCGCGCTCGTGGATCGATCAGCGGACGTGGAACAGGGAGTACCGGCGCTGCTCGCGGAGCTCCCGGTCTCCGGCGCGACGGAGGTCGATGTCGTGGTGGACCGCATGCAGCATGCGGCGCGCGCGTCGGGTGGCACCCTAACGCTGTCGCTCGTGCGGCGCGAGCTGAGCGCCGGCGGCGCTGCGACGCCCACGTCCGTCCCGGCGGTTGCGGACAAAGCCTTTCTCGACGCGGAAAAGATGGTTCTGGAGTGGCCCGATCTCGACGGCCGGATCATCGAGGAGGTGCGCTGATGGCGATCAAGGGAAGCCTCAAGGAGGCCAGCCTCCCCGACGTCCTGCAACTGCTCTCGATGGGCAAGAAGAGCGGCTGCCTCAGCGTGACGCATCGCCAGAGCTTTGGCTACATCTACTTCGACAAAGGACGCATTTGCTACGCGTCGATCGTGAACCGCCGCGATCGCCTTGGCGATATCCTCGTCAAGAACGGGCTGATCACCCAGGCCCAGCTCGACGAGGCGGTGCACGACCAGAATACGCAGCGCGAGAAGCGGCTTGGCGAGATTCTCGTCGAGCGGAAGTTCATCGCGCGCGAGGAGCTGCATCGCTACATCAAGCTCCAGATCGAGGAAGCAGTCTTCTACCTGTTCACCTGGAACCAGGGCACGTTCAACTTCGAGGCGGATGTCGCGCCCGACGCACAGGACTTCCTCGTCTCGATCAATCCGGAGTCGCTGCTCCTCGAGGGCGCACGCCGCGTCGACGAGTGGAGCCTCATCGAAAAGAAGATCCCGAGCTTCGATCTCGTGTTCGAGATCGATCGGGCACGTCTCCAGGAGAGCGGTGTCCAGCTGACCACAGAGCAGGAGATCATCGTCGGTCTCATCGACGGCCGGCGGGACGTCGCCGGCCTCGTCGACGAATCGGGGCTCGGTGAGTTCGATGTGGGGAAGGCGCTCTACGGGCTCGCAACCGCCGGGTTCCTGCATCGTGTAGGCCGCACGAAGCCGGTCGAGACGGTCAGCTCGGATGCGCGCGTGATCGAGCACCGCAATCTCGGCGTCGCGTTTTACAAAGCGGGAATGTTGGACGAGGCCGTCCGCGAATTTCGCCGCGTGAACGAGCTCCGACCCGGCGATGACCTGGCCACGTTCTATGCCGGCCTCGTGCTGCTCCGCCAGGGGCGCTGGCAGGATGCCGTCACGCTCTTCCAGCAGATGGTGTCGCGACGTGTCACGAGCCCCTCGGTCTATCACAACCTCGCGTACGCACTCGAGCGGTTGGGGCGCCACGATGAAGCGGCCGACGCGCTGAGCCAGGCGATGCGCTCGGGGACCAACGATCCGCGGATGAAGCTTTCCGCCGGTATTCTCGCGCTGAGACGCGGTGATATCGCGGAAGCCGATGCCGCGCTCGGTGACGCGGCCGCGTTGTGGGACCGGCGCGCGAAGCCTGCCGCGTGGTACCACTATGCCGCGCTGGCCGCGGCACTCGCGAACGACATCGATCGCGCGATCGAGGTGCTCTCCGAGGGCGTGGCGGCGCACCCACACGCCGCGGTGCTACTCAACAATCTCGGCGTCGCGTTCGAGCGACGCGGCCGGTTGACGGATGCGGCGCACGCGTTCGAGCGTGGTGCGCTCGAGGACGCGACCGTGCCGCAGCTGCACAAGAATCTCGGTGATTGCTACTATCGGTCCGGACGCTACGACGACGCGCTCGAGTCGTACCTGCGGGCGGTGAAGCACCGACCGAACCTCGGCGCCGACGTGTATCTCAAGCTCGGCAACCTCCGGTACCGGCGTCAGGAGCGTGAAGAGGCGAACCGCTGCTGGAAGCGCGCCCTCGAGCTCGAGCCCACGAACGCGATCGCGCGCACGAATCTGGAGACGGCGAGGCAGGCGGGATGACGGTCACAGACGTCGATGACGGCGGCTTTGCCGAGCTGACCGCGAAGATCGAGCGGGACCGCGCCTTCGGGTGCACGAGCTACAAGGAGAAGTGCCTGCGACGGCGCATCGCCGTGCGCATGCGCGCCCGGGGGGTTCATCGCTTCTCGGACTACGCCGCGCTGCTCGATCGGGACGCCATCGAATACGATCGCCTGCTCGATGCGCTCACGATCAACGTCACGAAGCTGTTCCGGAACTGGTCGACGTTCGACACCCTGGCCCGGCATGTCGTGCCGATACTCTGGGACGGGTCTACGCGTCCCATCCGTGGGTGGAGCGCGGGGTGCTCGTCGGGCGAGGAAGCCTACTCGCTCGCGATCCTCTTCCACCGGCATGCGGCCGAGCGCGGCGAGCGGGCCGGCGCGTCACGCGTGCAGATCGTCGCGTCGGACATCGACCGCGCAAGTCTCGACGCGGCGCGCCGAGGGCAGTATGCCGAGGCCGCCTTCGCCGATACACCGGACGATCTCAGGCGCCGGTACTTCTCGTTACGACCACCGTTCGAGGTTGTTCCGGAAATCAGGCCTCTCGCCACGTTCGAACGGCGGGACCTGCTCGTAGATCCGGCTCCGGCCGGGATGGACCTGATCGCCTGTCGCAACGTACTGATCTACTTCGACCGTGCCACACAGGAGTCCCTTTTCCAGCGCTTCCATGACGCGCTGGTGCCGGGCGGCTTCCTCGTGCTGGGCAAGGTCGAGACGCTGCTGGGCCCGACCCGTTCGCTTTTTGCGGCGGTCGATCCTCGGGAGCGCATCTTTCGCCGCCGCTGATCGAGCATTCCGGTGATCGAGCCTAACGTGACTCCGCCCAACGAGACCGACCCGAAGCTGCAGGAGATTCGGGTCAAGGTCGCCGATTTTGCCGTCGCGAACGGCAGCTCGATCATTTCGACACTCGGGCTCGGGTCGTGTGTGGCGATCATGCTCTACGACGGGTCGTCGAGGATCGGTGGCCTCGCGCACATTCTGTTGCCGAGCGAGGGGTTGTCGCTCGACAGCGAGAACCGGGCGAAGTTCCCGTCGACGGCGATCCCGATGCTGGTGGAAGAGATGCGCAAGCGCGGTGCGTGGGGGCGTCCGACGGCGAAGATCGTCGGCGGGGCGAGCATGTTCGCGTCCCTTCTGCCCTCGGGCGGGATCAACATGGGCGAGCGGAACGTCGAGGCGACGAAGCGCGTCCTGCGGTTGGCCGAGATCCCGCTCGTCGCCTCGGACACGGGCGGCGAGCACGGGCGCAGCGTCTACTTCCACGTGAGCGATGGCCGCGTGATCGTGAAGTCCCTCAAGATGGGGGAGTGTGTCCTCTAGCCAGCGCACTGTCCTCGTGGTGGACGACAGTGCGTTCATGCGCAGGCTGGTGAGCGAGGTGCTGGCGACGAGCGGCGAGTTCCGCGTCATCGGCACGGCCCGCAATGGCATCGACGCCCTCAAACAGATCCACGCGCTCGACCCCGACATCGTCACGCTCGACATCGAGATGCCGAAGCTCGATGGGCTGCAGGCGCTCGGGTACATCATGAGCGAGGCGCCGCGGCCGGTCGTGATGCTGAGCGCACTCGATTCGCCTAACGGGGGCGAGCTGACGATCCGCGCGCTGGAGCTGGGCGCGGTGGATTTCGTCCACAAGCCGACCGGACCAGCGCGGGACACGGTGGAGCTGCTTGGCGCGCGGCTCCTCGACGCGTTGCGCGCGGCGTCGTGCGTGAATCTGCGCGGCGTCTCCATGCTGGCGCGCCCATCGCTTGCGCCGCGCGCGTCGGGCCCAGCATTGCCGGCCGCCGCCACGCACGCCGTGGCGATCGCAGCCTCCACCGGCGGACCGCGAGCCCTCGCCGAGCTCATTCCCAAGTTGCCCGCTGGCCTCGCGGCGGCGGTGCTCGTCGTCCAGCACATGCCGGCGGGCTTCACGCTGAGTCTCGCGTCGCGGCTCGACGCCATGAGTCCACTCGCGGTGGCCGAGGCCCGTCACGGCGAGCGTATCGAGCATGGCCGGGTGTACGTGGCGCCGGGCGGCATGCACATGCGAGTGAGCGACGTGACCGGCACGCCGGTGATCGCGCTCGATCAGTCAGCCCCGATCTGGGGTGTGCGACCCTCGGCGGACCCGCTGTTTCGCTCCGCGGCGCAGCGGTTCGGTGCCTCGCTCATTGGTGTCGTGCTCACCGGCATGGGTCGCGACGGCGCGGAGGGACTGCGCGCGATTCGCGATCGTGGTGGGTACGCGGTGGTGCAGGACAAGGCAACGTCGATCGTGTACGGGATGCCGCAGGCGGCGCTCACGACGGCAGGCGCCGATCGTACGCTGCCGCTCGAGAACATCGCGGCTGAGATCGTGGGTGTGGTCGGGCAAGCGCGCGTCAGTGTGGCATAGGTCACATCACGATGGTGTGACGCTAGCCGATTCCCGGCTGTCTTTCTCCCACATGCCTCGTGTTCGCCGCAAGACCCCTCATGAGCCCGTGCGGGCCGTTCCGTCACCCACGGAGCGGGGCCCCGGCGCACTTCCGCCTGCCGCGCGACAACGGTGGCTGACGCCGCGGTCGCTCGCGATCGCGCTCAACGACGGGCAGCCACGAGCACGCCCGCGCGACGCCGAGCTTCCGACGTTCGAGGAGTCGTCATTCCCCCCCGATCCGCTCCTACCGTTCCGCGAGCGCGTCGCAAGTCGTGCGGGACGCGCGGAGTTGCTCGTATTTCGACTCGGCCGCGAGCTGTTCGCGACCGAGCTGCGCGCGGTCGAAGAAGCCGTCGAGGGCGCGGAGGCGAAGGCCATTCCCGACACGCCCCCCGCGATGCTCGGCATCTTCGCGCTGCGCGAGCGGACGCTCCCGATGTATGCGCTCGGTCGCGTGCTGGAGCTCCCGGACCACTCACCCGGCACGATGACGCTCGTCCTTCGGCCGTCGACCACGCGCGTGGCACTCGCGGTCGACGCCGTTGATGACGTGTTCGACGCACCGCTGGACGCGGTGCGCGCCGTCCCGGCCGGTTCCGACGTCGACGGGCTCGTTTTGGGCGTCGTCTGGCGTGGTCAGGAGCTCGTCACCCTGCTCGACGCAGACGTCGTGGTCGCGGCGTGCATCGCCGCCGTGCCCCCGACGGAAGCCATGGCGAGGGCCACCACCGCATGACGGCGGCTGCGGTGGGTTCCCAGATCGTGACCTTCCGGCTCGGCGACGAGCTGTTCGCCGCGGACATCTTCTCCGTGGAGCGGGTGCTGCGCTACACGCCGCCGACGCCCGTGCCTAACGTGCCGGAATGGGTGGAGGGCGTGATCGACTATCAGGGCCGGGTGGTGCCGGTGGTGAACCTGCGGCGGCGGTTCGAGCTGCCCGAGCCGCCAGTCGGCTCCGACGCCAGGATCCTCGTAATGACGCTCGATGGGGAGTGGGTGGCCGCCACGGTGGACGGCGTGCTGGACGTCAGCGCGCTCGACGCCGGGCGGCTTTCGCCTCCGCCCGCGCTCTTTCGCGGGCTTGCCGCGAGCTTCCTCCGCGGGATCGTGCGCCGCGGGGAGCGTCTGGTGGTCTTCCTCGACGTGACGCGGCTGTTCTCAACCGACGAGCGCATCGTCCTGGAGCGGCCGACGGAGGAGCCGGCGCGGAATGGTTGAGGGGCCCGCCGACGGCGTGCGGGCGCGGTACGCAGTGCTGGCGGCACGCCTCGATGGTGCCGATGCCTCGACGGACCGCGTCGCACTGAAGGGCGACATCATCGACCTGTTCCGCGCCGTGGAGCGCGAGATCGGCGAGCTGACTTCGCTCAAGGATGACGTCAAGAAGCTCGTGGAGCGGTGGAAGGCGCTCGCCGGCGCGACGGCCACGTCGGCGCCGCAGCGAACCGCGCCGCAGCCGGCGGCCCCCGTTCGGTCCGATCACATCGGGGCGTCCACGTTCGTCGAGAAGGGTTGGTCGCGCATCTCGGTCGGCGACTATCCGGCCGCCGAGACCACGTTGAGCAAGGCCCTCGAGCTCTCGCCTAACGACCTGCAGGCGCTGTCCCTGCTTGGCTGGGCGCAGATGCATCAGGAGAAGTACGACGACGCGCTGATGAACTTCCAGCGGGTACTGATGAGGGAGCCCGCGAATGCGCTGGCGCGCATCAACGTTGGCTACATCTGTCTGAAGAAGCGCATCTTCGGCGAGGCCATCGAGCACTTGGCGAAGGCGATCCGGCTCGACAACGACCCGAAGGCCACGCTGTACGCGCACTACTATCTCGGCCTCGTGTACCTCGAGCGCGAGATGTTCGAGGACGCGCAGATGTTCTTCCGAAAGAGCCTCGCGCTCGGCCCGAACCTGCTCGAGGCGTCGTACGAGCTCGGGCGCGCGCACTGGCGCGCGAACGAGCGTGACGCGGCCCGTGAGGCTTGGCGCGCCGGCGCGGCCGCGAACAAGTTCAATCCATGGGGAAAGCGCTGCGCCGAGGTGCTAGCTCGCGTGGAGGCGGGGCAGGAGCCAGACTGAACGTCACGGTCTGCTGGCTGGTCGCCGCCCTGCTCACCTCCGCCACCCAGCTGAGCGCTCAGGAACTCCGTCTCGAAGACCAGCGGTTCACCGTCATCGCGTACCCGCGCGATGAGCTGCTCGCCAGATCGCTGCTCGCCGCGGCGATTGCGAACGACACGTTCCAGGGGCTTCCACGACCGAAGGCGCGCGTCGTCATTGCCATCGCGCCCGACCGGCGGGTGTTTCGCGAATGGATCGGGCCAAATGCACCCGAATGGGGCGCCGCCATCGCGTTCCCTGCTTCATCGCGCATCGTTATGCAGGGGAGGTCAGCGGGGTCCGACGCCGGCAATCCCATCGAAGTCCTCCGGCACGAGCTCGCTCACCTCGCGCTCCACGAAGCGTTGGGGGACCTCCCGCCGCGGTGGTTCGACGAGGGCTACGCCAGCTACGCGGCCAACGAGGTCGCGCGCGATGCGGTGCTCGGCGCCAACTTCGCGTTGCTCATGCGTGGCATGCCGTCGCTCGACTCGCTGGACGCCGGGTTTCGTAGCGGGTCCATCCGTGCCGACGCCAGCTACGCGCTCGCGTACAGGGCCGTCGCCGAGTTGGCCGCACTCGACCGGGCGCGGGGCCTAACGCTGTTCTTCCGGTACTGGAAGGAGTCGGGTCGATTCGATGTCGCGGTCCGACGCGCGTACGGCATCACGCAGGCGCGCTTCGAGGACATGTGGCAGCGCCGCACGCGTCGCCGCTATGGGGGACTCGCGCTCGTCGCCGACCTCTCGGTCGCGGCCATAGCGACGGTGTTTCTCGTCCTGCCATTCTATGTGATCCGACGGCGCCGTGATCGGCTGCGCATGGCTGCGCTCGTTCGGGCCGACGAGGAGGCCGAGCGACGCGAAGCAGAGAACGCCATCGAGACTCTTCTGCGGAGCATCCCACTCCCTCCTCCCGACCCGCCTGGTCCGTCGGCCGAGCCGGGGGATGAGTCTCCCCCGAGCCCGCCTCCGGACGACGCGCGATCAGGCTCCCCGCCGCCTGGGTAGCAACTCCGCACAGCTCGGCACACGACCAGCAGCCGAAAGCCGCGCAATCACGAAAAAGGTCCACTGACGCGACGGCTAGTCACGAGCTAACTCTTGACGTGACGCTTGCTTGACATGATTTCCGACGCCCGATAGACTCCACCGATCATTATGGCCCAATCAAACCCGACTCCACGGTCGCGGCCGCTGGTCCTCTGGGGGATCGCCGCTGCGACGCTGCTCGCCGGATACATCGACCTGGCTCGCGGCGGCGAGACGATCGCCCCGATCCTCCTCGTGATCGGCTACTGCGTCCTCGTGCCGCTCGCGATTCTCAAGTAGAGACGTCGTATCTGTCGCCCTGCCAGCGATGTCTGATCCGCTGGCAGAGCGATTGCGTTTCGGAAGGGCATGCGGTGCTGGCTGATGAAAAGGCGCTCGGCCGGAAGGGGGCGAATAGCTCAGTTGGTTAGAGCGCCTGCCTTACACGCAGGAAGTCGGGGGTTCGAGTCCCTCTTCGCCCATTGGAATTCCAAGCGGTGGACCCTGTGATCCGGGTGGGGGGTACCATGGTGAACGTTCCGTCGAAGGAGACGACTGTGAAGGCACGGCAACGCCACGGGCGAACGATGTTCCGGGTGTTAGTAGGAGTGGTGGCCAGTGGCTCGTTCGCGACGCTGAATGCGCAGCAGCAGACGTTGCAACGTGGCCAGACTGCGGGTCCCAGGTTCATGGTCCCGACATTCCGCTCGAACGAGCGGGGGCTCGGCCTCCAGGCCGCGGAAGCGATCCGCGAGCGAATGGGACAGGACTTCCAGCTCAAGACACTCTGGATCGTCCCGAAAAGCGACATCATGACGACGCTCCAGAACTCCGGCTATTCCACCACGGAGGCCCTGAGCTCGAACGACGCACGCGCTCTCGCGCAGCTACTGCGCGCCGAGGAATACGTCGAGGGCACGGTCGAGAAGACCGCGAGCGGCTATCGGGTATCGGCGAACATGATGCTCATCCGACCGGATGGCATGGTGCAGCCGCTCCCGCCCATCGAGGTCGCCAAGCTGCCTGACGCGGCGAAGCAGATCTCGAGCGCAGTCGAAACCGCACGCAAGCAGGTCGACCCGGCGAAAAAGTGCATCGACCTTTACCGCGCCAAGAACTACCCGGGTGCTCTCGCCGAGGCCCGTAAGGGGATCTCCGTCTATCCGAACGCCGTGATGCCGCGCGTCTGCATCGCCGAGGTCTACAACGACCAGAAGCTCGGCGCCGACTCGATGATCGCGATCAGCGAGCAGATCCTGAAGATCCACAAGGACAACAAGCGCGCGCTCGCTTTCGCGGCCGATGCCTACGCGGAGAAGAAGAACGAGGACAAGCAAATCGAGGCGCTCACGCGGCTCATCTCGCTCGACCCGAACAACACGCGCTTGCAGACGCAGGTCGTAAACATCCTCGCCGCGAGTGGGAAGGCGTCGCTCGCGCTGCCGATCGTCGACGACGCGGTGAAGAACAACCCCGGTGACCCCGCCCTCGTGAAGCTGCAGTGGCTCGTCCACTTCGCGGCCAAGGACATCAAGGGCGGTCTCACGGTGGGTGAGGAGATGGTGAAGCTCGACACCGCGTCGGCCGACACCACCTTCTTCATGCGCCAGGCGGCCGGCTACGCGGCCGACAGCCAGTTCCAGAAGGCTGCGGAGACGCTCGCCCGAGGCCGTGCGAAGTTCCCGAACAACCCGGCCATCACGGCGACCTACGTGCAGCTGCTCATCCAGACGGGGCAGACCGCACAGGCGATGGAAGTGGCGAAGGGGCTGCCTCCGAAGACCCGGGGCGTTTGGTTGCCGATCGCCAAGGCGCAGTCGGATGCGGGCGCGCCGCCGGACACGGTGATGACGTCGCTGAGGAATGCGATTGCCGCGGGCGACAGCGCCTCGCTCGTCGCCACCTACGCAACGGGCCTGGGCCAGGCAGAGCAGAAGAAAGCAGTGCCGACGAAGGACGTCGAAGGGTTCCGCCGGGCGCAGCGGCTCCTTCAGTTCAGCGATAGCGTGTACAAGTCGAACACCGCCGCGTTCCTGTTAGGCGCGACGCACGTCCAGAAGGGGCAGGCCCTGCTCGAGCAGGCGCGCGACAAGAAGAGCTGCGACATGGCAAAGGAAGCTGCCCAGGACTTCATTGACGCACAGATCTACATTCCCCGCGGCGCTGCGGATTTCCGCGAGCCGGCGGGCCAGCTCATGTCGGCGCTTCAGCAACTGTCGCCGTACGGGGACCAGATGGTGAAAGCGCTCTGTAAAGGGAAATAGCGCACAATAGGCCTGTCGCGAATGCAACGCGAAACGCCCGCCTCGACACGATCGACGGCGGGCGTTTCGTCATCCGCCGGTTTCGTATTCCGGCACTTCCCGCTCGACCGACCGGCGGTGGCCGGGCAGACGCGGCAGATGAATCAGCAGGTCGCGAGGTCTCGCCTCGTATTTGGCATCGCGAAGCTCCGCGGGCTCGCCGTCGACGTTCACGGTCATCGGTTCGCGCGACCTGATGCGAAACCACGGGACCTGGAGATACCGCACGCCCTCACTCGCGAGGTGCTCGCCGCGCTTCACGCGCAGCACGAGCTTCGCGAACTCGCCGCGTGTCATCGCTTCCACGATGCACACGTCGAGCAGGCCATCGCGAACGCTGGCCTTCGGCGTCACGAGGGTGCCTCCTCCCGTGGCCCGCGCGTTCCCGACGGCGAAGAGCAGGAACGGTCCCTCGAGGCGAAAGCCTGGCGCCTCGAACAGCGCGCGACGCGGCTCGAGGCCCGCGAGCTTGCGAAGTCCCGAGATGAAGTAGGCGACTGGACCGAGCGATGCCTTCGCGTCGGGTGGCGTTTCCGCCGTGGCCTCGGCACCCACGCCGCCCGACGAGACGTTCAGGAATCGCCTCCCGTTCATCGACGCCGTGTCGATGATGACGGGCTTGCGACGGAGGATGATGTCCATCGCGCCGTTCGGATCGTCGGGGATGCCGACCTGCCGGGCGAAGTCGTTCGCTGTCCCGGCAGGAATGATTCCCAGCGCGACGCGCGTGCCCTCCAGGCCGTTCACGACCTCGTTCACGGTTCCGTCGCCGCCGCACGCGATCACGGTGTCGGTGCCAGCCGCGACGGCCTCGCGCGCGAGCACCGCGCCATCACCAGGCTCCCAGGTGAGCCGGGGCCGCACGGTGTGCCCCTTCGCGCGTACCCACTCGACGAGATGGCGCAGCCCCGGATACTCGGCGCGCGCGCCGTGGAGGATCAGCGCGATGTGTCGCCGCCGCCGTCCCTGTGCCCCGGACCGAAACGGAGTCGTCCGCCGCTCAGCGGGCCGCGCGCGCATCCCTCGCCTTCGGTCATTCATCGCGACTTGATGGGAACATTACCATTGACGGGGAACTGGGGGCAGGACCCCATTTCGGAACCCCCAGCCAATTGTGGTTTGACCCATATTCGAGACGAACCATGACTGCCTACGCGCTTCAGAGAATGCGAAAAGCCGGCCACGGCCGTTGGCGCGCCCTCCACGCGTGACGGGCGAACGGCGGTCTTCACCATGAGCGTCTCGGGAACCATCAGCGGCCAGTGGGACAGCGTCTTTCACGCGCCAGTCCTCGCGGACGAGGTCATGGGCCTCATGGCGAGCGCGCGGCTCGTGCTCGACGGAACGCTCGGGGGCGGTGGGCACTCGCTCGCGTTGCTCGAGCGTGGCGCGGACGTCGTGGCGATCGACCGCGACCCGGAAGCGATCGAGGCCGCGCGCCGCCGACTCGCGCAGTACGAAAAGGCCGGCCGTTTCCGCACCGCGCTCGGGAACTATGCGAACCCGGAAGAAACCAGCGCGCTCGACGACCTCCGGTTCGACGGTATCCTTCTCGACCTCGGCGTCTCGTCGCACCAGCTGGACGACCCGTCTCGCGGGTTCTCGTTTCGCGAGGGCGTTCCGCTCGACATGCGGATGGGCACGGATGCCGTCAGTGACGCCGCCACATTGCTCACGTTGGCGGACGAGATCGAGCTCGCGAGCATCTTTCGTGAGTACGCGGACGAGCGACGCGCAATGCGCTTAGCGAGGGAGATCGTACGTCGCCGCCAGAACCGGCCGTTCACGGTGAGCGATGATCTCGTCGGTGCGATTCGCGGCGCCCTCGGCCCACGGACAGGGCCAGCGGATTTCGCGCGGCTCTTCCAGGCCGTCCGCATCGCGGTGAACGACGAGATCGGAGGGCTCGAGCGAGCGCTCGACCGCCTCCGCGACCGCCTGCAGCCCGGCGGGACGTTCGCCGTGATCGCCTATCACTCCGGCGAGGATCGCGTCGTGAAGAATGCGTTCCGCGATTGGAGCGCCGACTGTATCTGCCCGCCCCGCCAGCCGATATGCACGTGCCGGGGCAGAGCGCTCGGCACGCTCCTCACCCGCCGCCCGATCACCGCATCGCCCGACGAGGCGGCCCGCAACCCACGTTCCCGAAGCGCGAGACTGCGAGCATGGCGAAGCGCGCCGTAGGCGGCGGTGTGAGGCGGCGCCGGGGTCGATCGGTGGTGGCCCTCACACTTCTTGGTTTCGTCCTCGTGGCAACGAGCGTCATCTGGAGGCGCACGTTCGCTATTTCACAGACGAAAGAAGTGCAACGACTCCGGCGGATGCGGGGAGATCTCGAGGCCCAGCGCGACCAGTTGCGGTGGGAGATCCGAGAAGCGTCAAGTCGAGAACGCCTCGCCCCGCTCGTCGGTGAACGTCTCCGGATGCGAATGCCGAGCGATAGTCAGGTTATCGTCATCGAACGGGACACGTCCGTCACGGGGCGTAATGCGAGATAAGCGGATCGCCATCGTGCACGTGGTGCTCATGGTGTTCGCGGCGGCGATCATCGCGCGCGCAGCGCAGGTTCAGGTGTGGCAGGGTGACCGGTGGCGTCAGCGCGCCACCCGGCAGCACGTAGCGGCGTCGGACCTGCCGGCGCCGCGGGGGCTCATCCTCGATGCCTCGGGTGTGCCGCTCGCCGAGAGCCGGGAGCGTGTTCAGCTGGCCATCGCTACGCGTGACGTGCGCGACCGACGAAAGCTCTCCCGTGAGCTGAAGCGCGTGGGGGTAACCCCTCAGACAGTTGCACGGCTCGCGGACCCGAAGCGCAAATGGGTTCAGCTCCCGGGTACCTTCCTGCCGGCGGACGTCGAGGCCGTGCTGGCCATGCGCGGTGTCCACCCCACGCCCGTTGGTGAACGCGTCTACGCATCCACCGGGGGTGCGCAGCGCCTCATCGGCGTCGCGGACGCGAAAGGTGCGGGGATCGAAGGCCTCGAGCTCACGCTCGACAGCCTCCTGCGCGGCACGGTGGGCAAGGCGGCATACGTGCGCGACGTCCGGGGTCGGCGCTTCGAGTCGCCCGACGAGGAGAACGCGGACCCGCGTCCTGGCCACACGGTGGTCCTCACGATCAACGGCGCGCTTCAGGAGATCGCGGATCAGGCCCTTGGCGACGCCGTCTCGAAGATGGGCGCCGACGGCGGCGACATCGTCGTCCTCGACCCCAACACGGGTGAGATCCGCGCGATGGCCGCGCGACGCCGGAACCCCCTCTCGCGGGCGGCAACGGCGATCATCGAGCCGTATCAGCCGGGCTCCACGCTCAAGCCGTTCATCGCGGCCGCGCTGCTCGCGCGTGGCAAGGCGCGCGTGAACGAGGTGATCGAGACCTTCAACGGCACGTATCGCACGTTTGGCCGCACTATTAGAGACGTGCACGGCGAGCCGCGCATGACGCTCGCGGATGTCATCCGGCACTCGAGCAATGTCGGGATCGTGCGATTCGCCGAGCGACTATCGCCGAGGGAGCAGTACGAGGCGCTGCGTGACTTCGGGTTTGGCACCCCCACGGGAATTCCGTATCCCCAAGAGGCATCCGGCGTCCTACGACCGCCGCAAACCTGGTCGAAGCAGTCACCCGCGTCGTTGGCCATGGGCTACGAGCTGTCGGTCACGCCCCTCCAGCTCGCGCTGGGGTATGGATCGATCGCGAACGGAGGAGAGCTCCTCGAACCGTCGCTCATCAAGGAGATTCGTGACCTCGACGGCAATGTGGTCTACCGCAACTCGCGCCGTGTGGTGCGTCGAGTACTGACGCCGGCGGGATCCGCGCAGTTGCGCCGACTGCTGACGGGCGTCGTGGATAGCGGCACGGCGACCGAAGCGGAGCTGTCCACGTTTGCAGTAGGGGGAAAGAGCGGCACGGTGCGCGGGATGGCGGGCGGTCGTTATGTGGCGGGTTCGTACACGGCATCGTTCGTCGGACTCTTTCCGGCAGACGAGCCGCAATACGTGATTCTCGTGAAGCTCGACAATCCGAAAGGCACGTACTACGGCGGGAAGACGGCGGCTCCGGTGTCGAAGGTAGTGCTCGAGGCAGCGATCGCGGCGCGCAACGCGGCGCTCGACCGAAACGCGCTCACGCACCGGCGTACCGAGCCGGTGTTCGCATCCCGCGATAGTGGTCCCAAGACTGAGGCGGACTCGCGCGCGCGTCCAGTTACGATTGAAACAGGCTCCCTCGCCGAAGTGAGCGAAGACTCGATTCGTGAAGTTGGTGAGCGTCCAAGCGTGCCCTTCGTCGTCAGCCTTACCGAGCGCCCGGAAGCGCCCGTTGCCCCCATCCGCGTGCGTCCCATTCCTGATGTGCGGGGGTTGCCGCTACGCCGCGCCGTGCGCGCGCTCCACGAGTCGGGCTTCCGCGTGCAACTGGCCGCAGGAGTAGCGGGCACCACGGCACCCGAGGCGGGCACGCCGTTGCGCACCGGTTCGATCGTCCGCTTGTATCAGCCGCGATGACCGCATTTTCGGCGCAGGCCGTGCGCGACGCGCTGGCGCGCGCCGGCCTGCTCATCGACGTTCGCGGACCTGTCCCCGAGACGCTCGCGGACATCACCGACGACAGCCGGCATGTGGAGCCTGGCTCGCTCTTTGTCGCGGTGCGCGGCACATCGCGCGATGGACACGATTTCCTCGAGGCGATCGCGGACCGTGCAGCGGCGGCGATCGTGGAGGATCCGTCCCGCACGACGTTACCGGTGTTCGTCGTGCGCGACGCGCGGCGAGCCGCCCCGATTGCTGCGAGCGCAGCATACGGTAATCCGGGGGACCAGCTCCGACTCGTCGGTGTCACCGGCACGAACGGGAAGACGACCACGGTTGGAATGCTGCGTCACTTGCTCGACAACGTGAGTGGCCAGCGGGCAGCATCGATCGGCACGCTCGGCGTCCTCGTCGGCAGCGAAGGTGTGGGACAGGTGGGCGGGGGTGGGCTCACGACTCCGGGGCCCATCGAGCTGCAGCGTGTGCTGCGCTCGCTCGTCGACGAGGGTGTCGGCACGGTTGCGATGGAGGTGTCGTCGCACAGCCTCGACCAGCGTCGTGTGGACGGCCTAACGTTTACCACGGCCGTCTTCACGAATCTCACGCGAGACCATCTCGACTATCACGGGACAATGGAGGCGTACGTCGCGGCCAAGGCTCGGCTCATCGACTACCTGGGGCCGGACGGGATATCCGTGGTCAACGCCGACGATGAGGCATGGCGCCACCTCGCCCGCGCGCCGAAACAGGTGCGATTCTCACTCGTTCGCCCGGACGTCGACGTGCGGGCGTCGAATGTTCGGTACACGCCTCGCGGAAGCGAATGGGAGCTCGAGGCGGGAGGGGCGAAGGCCAGAGTGCGCCTGCCGCTCGTCGGAGACTTCAACGTCGCCAATGCGCTCGGCGCCGCGGCTGCGGCGTGGGCGCTCGGGATGTCCGCAGGCGATGTCGCCGACCGGTTATCCTCGTTGCCGCAGGTACCGGGGCGCCTCGAGCGTATTCTCGAGCGGCCAGTCGTACTGCGTGACTACGCGCATACGCCCGACGCACTCGAGCGCGCGCTGACGGCGGTCCGACCGTTCGTCGAAGGGCGACTGATCGTCCTGTTCGGAGCCGGTGGCGATCGCGATCGCGGGAAGCGGCCGCAGATGGGCGCGATTGCCGAGCGTGTCGCCGATTACGCGATCGTGACGAGCGACAATCCTCGTACCGAGGACCCGGATCGGATCATCGATGACATCGCGGCGGGCATGCGCGGCGGAAAGCACGAGTGCATTACCGATCGTCTCGATGCGATTGCTCGCGCCCTCATCATGGCGGCGCCGGGCGACGTGGTCATCCTCGCCGGGAAGGGGCACGAGACGTATCAGATCCGCGGCACGATCGCCTACCCGTTCGACGAGCGCGAGATCGTCCGCAACCTCGCTGCCGAATCACCCACTCGCCTTCCAATCGCGTGACGCACGCAGTTGCCGGCTCGCCGGCTCGGTCCATCGACTCGCCGCGCCCGACGCCGTTCTGGACCCTGGACCGCGTGGCCGACGCGCTTGCGTCGGTAGTAGTGACTCCGCCCCCCCGGGGATCGCAGCCCATGGCGTCCGTGAACACGGACACGCGGACGGTCGCGGCGGGCGAGTTGTTCGTGGCGCTTCGGGGCGAGCGGTTCGACGCGCACGACTTCGTTGCCGACGCGGTCGCGAAGGGCGCGACGGCGCTCGTCGTCTCGGATCCGAGAGTCGCAGCCTCGCTCGGCGTGCCGGTATTCGTGGTGAGCGACACCACGCTGGCGTTAGGCATGCTGGGCCGGTACCGGCGCCGGGCGTGGGCCAAGCCGGTCGTCGCGGTCGCTGGGTCGAACGGCAAGACGAGCACGAAGGAGCTCACGTCCGCGGCGCTCGGGTCGCGACTCTCGGTCTACGCCACCCGCGGCAACCTGAACAACCACGTCGGGGTGCCGCTGACGCTGCTCGGCATTCCCGACGAGGCCGACGTAGCCGTCGTCGAGATCGGCACGAATCACCCGGGCGAAGTCGCCACGCTCCGGGCGCTCGTGGAGCCGGATGTGGCGATCGTGACATCGGTCGGCGAAGAACACCTGGAGGGGTTGGGGGACCTCGACGGTGTGCTGCGCGAGGAGAGTGCGGTGTTCGCTGGCGTGGGCGTCGCGATCGTGCCGGCGGGTCAACCGGAGATCGGCGAGGCGGCTCGCGCGCTGGCACAACACACGATTGCCGCGGGGCTCGCGGCTGGCGATGTGAAACCCGATGCATGGACCATCGGGTCCGATGGTACCGGCGTTCTGCGTTTCGGTGACGTCGAGGTCAGCCCACCGCTTCGCGGGGAGCATAACCTCCGGAACACGATGCTCGCGATCGCGACGGCGCGGGCGCTGGGGATTCCGCTTGCCGACGCGGCGGCTGGGATCGCACGAACGCCAGCGCTGCCGATGCGCAGTGCATGGGTGAGCATCGGCTCGTTTACGATCATCAATGACGCCTACAACGCGAACCCGGCATCGGCGCGCGAATCACTGCGGATGCTGGCGCGTCTCGACACCGACCGGCAGCGCGTCGCGATCCTCGGTTCGATGCTCGAGCTGGGTCC
>Ga0075421_100002522_pt1 | contig 21878 bp, 11 predicted proteins | sample SoiMetdeltSBSDD5_FD_75292 | JGI IMG/M metagenome (GOLD analysis project Ga0075421, IMG submission 75292) | Bulk soil microbial communities from a Populus tree surrounding site in Tennessee, USA - Soil MetaG P. deltoides SBSDD5 | ecosystem: Environmental > Terrestrial > Soil > Tree plantation...
CCCGGCTGTGTCATGTCGAACGATGGATTCGAAGCAATGCGTTTGTATCATCATTTCAATGCACGCTCATGCAACTCGTCGCGTCGCATCTCATCAATCACACTCATCCGCAGCATCGTTCTCCCCTCCGTTCTGGATGTTTGGGTGACCTGACTCGCTGTGCCCGGCACGATTACCTCGGGACGAGACGCCACGTGCTTCACGTCAACCAAAATGCCACCCGTTAGGTTCGAGCACGTAAGCAAGCGGTTTGGCGACACGGTAGCCGTCGACGACTTCGATCTCGAGGTTACCGATGGCGAGCTTGTGGTGCTCGTCGGTGGGTCCGGGTCTGGAAAGTCGACAATCCTCCGGATGCTCGCCGGCCTCGAGACGGTGACGACCGGATCCATTCGCATCGGGGATCGGGACGTGACAGCGCTTCCCTCACGCGACCGCGACGTGGCGATGGTGTTCCAGGACTACGCTCTCTACCCGCACATGACCGTGCGTGAGAACCTCTCGCTTGGGCTTCGACTCAAGAAGGTTCCGCGGTCGGAGATCGAGCGCCGCGTCGCATGGGCGGCCGGCGTCCTCGGCCTCGAGTCGCTTCTGGATCGCAAGCCGAGGCAGCTCTCCGGCGGGCAGCGACAGCGAGTGGCGATGGGGCGGGCGATGGTGCGCGAGCCCTCGGTCTTTCTGTTCGACGAGCCTCTCTCGAATCTGGATGCCGGGCTTCGCGCGCAGATGCGCATCGAGATCGGCAGTCTCCAGCGCCGCCTCGGGACCACTGCGCTCTACGTCACGCACGACCAGGTGGAGGCGATGACGCTCGGCGACCGGATTGTCGTCCTCGCGAACCATCGCATTCAGCAGGTGGGCCGGCCGATCGACATCTACCGCGCCCCGGCCAACCAGTTCGTCGCCGGGTTCATCGGCACACCGCCGATGAACTTCATTGATGGTCGCCTCGTCCAGGAGAACGGCGGTGCGGTCGTGCTGGCCGACGGTGCGCGTGTGACACTCCCCCCGGGAGGCATCACCGGCGTCGGCGCGGCGGAGACGGTCACGTTAGGTATCCGCCCGGAGGATCTGACGATTCAGAGGGCGGCCGACGCGACCGAGGTGACCGACCGGTTTCCAGGTCGCGTAGTCCTCGTCGAACGCCTCGGCGGGACGAGCCACGTGCACGTCGATGTTGGCGCGCGACGGCTCGTTGCCGTCGTCCTGAATGACCCGCTGCCGAGCGTGGGCGAAACGATCACTCTTCGCGCCCGCACTGACCGTGTCCATGTCTTCGGGCCCGATGGTCGAACGCTCACCACGGCCGACCGATGACTCTCGCGGCCAACTACCCTGTCGATTGCCCTGATGACGCGCTGGTTGCGGGCGGTGCCAGCGATGGGCGCGGTTGGCGAATGATGATCCACGACACTGGGAGACCCAGCGCCACGACGGCAGCCCCGATCAGCGTCTGCACCGGTCGGGCAACGGCAAACAACGCGACGATCAGCAACACGAGCAGGAGAAACACGACGATCGGCAGCGGATGCCACGGCGCGCGAAACGCCGAGGGCGCACCGCGCTCGCGCGGCATTACCAGAATCGCGGCAGCGGAGAGGCCCAGAAAGAACACCGCCATCGGGATGAAGTAGCCGAGGATCTGGTCGAATGTGCCGAGCGTGACGAGTACGCACGCGAGCGCGACCTGCACGAGCGTGGCGAGCGGCGCCGATTGACGGCGTGGGTGAAACCGCACGAGCCGTTGCGGGAAGAGGCCGACGCGAGCCATCGCGAGATACACGCGCGGCGCACCGAGCAACACGGCGGCGAGGCTGCCTGCGACCGCAATCACGACGGCCGCGGCGAGCAGCTTGGCTGCGCTCGTGCCGAACAGTGCCGCGCCCAGCGCAACCACGAAGGCGTCGTCTGTCGCTGGGGCGCGGCCGCGCAGTACGTGCATGAATGCCACACTGAGTCCAGCGTAGACCACCGTCACCAGCGCGATCCCGCCCACGAGAGCGACCGGAAGCGTGCGCCGGGGCTCGACGATCTCCTCGCTCATCTTGCCGAGGTCCCACCAGCCGCCGAACGCGAAGAACGCGCCCATGAGCGCGCCGCCAATCACCTGTGCCGACACGATGGCACCGGCTCCGGCAGGCGTGGTCGCTTGCGCGTTCGGCTCGCCGCGGAGGAGGACCGCGATTACGAGCAGTGCGATGACGCCGAGCTTCGCGGCGGCGGTCCATCGCAGCACGCGCGCGCTGCTCTCGACACCGAGCATGGTGATCGCCGACGCGACGAGGATCCCAGCGATGGCTACGGCTGGCACGAGCGACGCCGGCCCGCCGAACAGGGCGAGCAGGTACTGCGCGAGACCAACGCCGAGTGCCGCGGTCAGCCCCGGGTCCATAACGAGCAACGACATCCAGCCGTACAGAAATGCCGTTCGCTTGCCGAACGCTTCGCGGAGGAACACGAAACCGCCTCCCGCTTCCGGGAAGCGCGTTCCCAGCTCCGCGTAGCAGAGCGCTCCCGCGACGGACAGCAGCCCCATGACGGCCCAGACGCCGAGGACCAACGTTGGGGAGCCGAGGGTACGCACCATCCCCGCGGGTGTAAGGAAGATCCCGACCCCCATCACCTCGGCCACGATCATGGCGACGGCGGCCCAGATGCCGAGCCGCCGAAGGAGGACGGTGCTCATGGCCTGGCTCGCCTAACGCCGGACCTGCACCTGCGCGGCGAGTGCAAGCCCGACGCCGTTCGTCCAACCAAAGCCGTCCTGCGTCGGGTACTCGCCTCCGCCCGCGCGTCGCGTGAGATCGACGACGTCATACTTTTCCGTCATCTTGCCGGTCGTCTCATAGGTACGCCGGTTGAGCGCGAGCCAGTGAGCGCGGGCCGAGTCGGCGAGCTCGGCACGGCCGTAGCGACGAACGCCTTCCATCGTCAGCCACTGGAGCGGCGGCCAGCCGTTAGGTGCGTCCCACTGCTGCCCGGAGGCGATCAATGTGGTCACGAAGCCGCCGGGCCTGAGGAAATCGCGCTCCAGGCGTGCGGCGGCGGCGCGCCCCTGCTCGGGCGTCGCCAGGCCGAAGTAGAGGAGCGATGACGCAGCGAGAGTCGGGCGGTCGAGCACGCGCGCGCCCGTCCGCCACCGGACGTCGTAGAAGAATCCGCTGTCTGGCTCGTACGCCACCGCAAGCAGCGCCTGCCGGCGCACGTCGGCCGCCGACGTGAACCGACGCGCGACGTCCGCATCACCCTGCTGGCCGCGAAAACGACGCAGCGCCGAGATCGTACGCTCGGCGTGGTAGAGCAGGCTGTTGAGATCCACGGGGACGATCTCGGTGGTTTCGAGCGTGCGGAGGTCTTTGGGATTTCGCATCCACCGCGACGAGAAGTCCCACCCGCTCTCCGCCGCCGCGCGCGTATTGCGATAGAACAGCTGCCGCTGCGCCTCCGGAAGCGTGCGCCCGAGCTCGTAGTCGGGGCGGTACGACTCGGGACGTGGATCGGTGCGGTCATCCCAATAGCGGTTGAGCACCGCCCCGGTGCGCAGCTTGACGACGCGGCGGTGCGCATCCCCGGCGGCGACGCGGTCGGCACCGTCCATCCAGAACGCGTACTCGCGCTCGAGGGCGTCGAGGTAGCGCAGTGCCTGACCCGTGTCGGTGGCGGTCGCGTAGAGCCCGACCATCGCGCCGAAGTACGGCGGCTGGCTCCGCGACAGGTAGTACGTGCGATTCCCGTTCGGGATGTGCCCGACGGTGCGCACGAGATGCGCGAAGTTGTCGAGCATGCTCTTCACGAGATCCGAGCGACCGCTCGCGATCAGCCCGAGCATCGTGAAGTAGGAGTCCCAGTAGTAGACCTCGCGGAAGCGGCCGCCCGGCACGACGTATGGGAACGGCAGCGGAATGAGGGACGACAACGTGGCCGAGCTGTCAGGCGTGCGCGTCAGTGCAGGCCATAGGGCGCGCGCATGCTGCTCCATCGTCTGCGTCGTGTCCGTCCTGAAGTCCGCGCCGGCCGACCTCGGCATCTCGAAATGCCGCTCGACGAACGCGCGGAGAGTAAACCCCGCCGCTCCCCGCTCTGCCGCATAACGTGCCGTAATGTCCGCTGGAGATTGTAGCGGGCGCGCATCCACGAACGTCTTGGAATCCGGGAATAGGTCCGAGAGTTGGACGTCGTGGAAGAAGGTCCCCAGGGCCTGGGACGGCTCGTAGACGGATGGCTGCGCACGGGCTTGCGGTGCGACAGCCGTCCCGCTGGGCCGGCAGCTCGCGCCAAGCAGGAGGCTCGCGGCAAGTGGCGCGACTTGGATGTAATGACGGTTCATCAGTCCGTTAGGCATCTACGCCGGGAAAGTCAGGAAACCATTGAACCGCAGAGGACGCGGAGGACGCAGAGGAAACCCTACCGGTCGGCGGCAGCGCACCAGCGGGAGGACTGAGGGGAACGGCCGCTCGGGACGCTACGCTCCCTGAGGGCGGTTCCTCTCATTTCCCGGTCCTTGCGCGCGCCAACCTCCCGTTAGGCCGTCCTCTGCGTCCTCTGCGGTTCATTGTTTGGCAGTTGATACGAGAAGTGGTCACCGCACGTACCCACGCTGAGCACTCCGCTTTGCTCCGGCACGATGCGCTTCGTCCGACAGAGCATGGACACCACTCGCGTCGATCCAGCGATTATAGAAGTTGAATAGCGCACACACGGTAATCGCGAAGTAGAGCTCCTCGTCGGTCCACCCCATCTCGCGCAGGCGCGCGGTATCCTCCGGCCCGATCCGAATCGAGTCGTGGTTCACCTGCGAGATGAACGCGAACAGCGCCTTGTGCTTGTCGTCCAGCTTCGACGTCGGCGCATCGCGCAGCACCCCCTGCACGAGCTCCTCGTCGCCCAGCAGCTCCGCCGCGACCGCGGCGTGAGAGTTGATTCAGAACGGACAGGCGTTCCGCGCCGAGGTGTACGCCGCGATGAGCTCGCGCAGCCCCGGCGATAGCGGTGCCGGGCCGCGCAGGATCTCATGCGTGAACTTGGCGAGGTGTTGTGTCGCGTGCGGCTGGTAGGCGAACAGGTGCCAGATCTGTGGGTACTCCGTCGCCCCCGCCCGCCACACATCGTTGATCGCGTCGCGCCATCCACCTTCCTTCGGGTTCTGCTCCACGTCGGGCAGATACATCGGCTCCATGTACGACCTCAGCGGAAAATGATCCAGAGAACGCCAATCGCCACCGCGAGCACCAGGGACCACAACAGGTCGGGACCCTTCCACCGCGCGGATGTCTCGTCGGCCGGCGCCGGGGCCTGGTGCGCGCGGGTGAGCCCCGCGATTCGCTCGGGCGACGGCGCCGGCGTCGCGAGGCTCACGCCGACGAGAATCACGGTCGACAGCACGAACAACAAGGCCGCGAAATGCAAGAAGTTGATTCCGGCGATCCATGCCCAGACGCTCCCCGGCGCCAGGCTCGCCTTCCCCAACTCGAGCCCGAGTCGCAGCGCCCCGAGCACGAAGCCGACGATCAGCGCGGACATAGCGCCCGCGCCATTCAACCGCGGCATCACCACGCCAAGCAGGAAGCATGCGGCGATCGGGGGCGCGATGTACGCCTGGACGCTCTGCAGATAGATGTAGAGTTGCGGCGAGATGTACTTCATGAACGGAATCCACGCGAGCCCGAGCCCGACGAGGAGGACCGTCGAGACGCGGCCGACCTGGACGAGGCGCTGCTCGGTCGCGTTAGGCCGGAGCTTGCGGTACACGTCCCAGGTCAGGAGCGTCGAGCACGAGTTGAACGCCGACGCGAGTGAGCTCATCAGCGCCGCCAGCATCCCCGCGAGCACGAGCCCCTTGAACCCGACCGGCAGCAGGCGCGTGACGAGCGCCGGGTACGCCGAATCCCCCGCCCCGGTGCGCACGTCGTCGTACAGCGCCGCCGCAATCATGCCCGGCAGAACGAAGATGAACACGGGGAGGATCTTCAGAAACCCGGCGAAGACCGTCCCGCGGCGCGCATCCCCTTCGCTCTTGGCGGCCAGCACGCGCTGCACGATGTGCTGGTCCGTGCACCAGTACCACACGCCCAGGATCGGCGCGCCGAAGATGACGCCGGTCCACGGAAACTCCGGGTGACTCGACGGCTTCCACATCGAGAAGTAGTCCTCGGGAAGGCGCGCCTCCAGCCCCGACCAGCCGCCGATCGCGTTGAGCCCGATCATCATCAACACGGCCGAGCCGACAATCAGGACGACCGCCTGCATCACTTCCGTGTAGATCACGGCACGGAGACCGCCGAACACCGTGTACAGCCCCGTGATCACGATGAGCACGGCCGCGCTCGTCCAGATGTCGAGCCCCGTCACCGCACGCATCACCACGCCCCCGGCGAACAGCGTGACGCTGATCTTCGTCAGCACATAGCCGATCACCGACACCCACGTGAAGTACCATCGTGCGGCCGGGTTGAACCGCCGCTCGAGGAACTCCGGCATCGTGTACACGCCGCTCCGCAGATAGTACGGCACGAACAGCCAGCCGAGGAGCAAGAGCATGAAGCAGGCGATCCACTCGAAGTGCCCTACGGCAAGCCCGCTCGCAGCGCCGGTACCCGCGAGGCCGACCAGGTGCTCGCTCCCGATGTTCGACGCAAAGAGGCTCGCACCGACGGCGAGCCAGCCGACATCCCGGCCCGCGAGGAAGTAATCGGAGCTGACGTTCTTCTCGCGCTTGGCGGCCCAGTATCCAATCCCCAACAACACCAGGAAGTACCCAGCGATGACGGCAAGGTCGAGGGCCGGAAGGTTGTTCATGGGTCGGGGGGTGGAGGATGACAACGGCTCATTTCCGAACGCGAAGAAGCTGCAGCCGGTCGTTGTTGCGCGCCACCGCGATCACCTCACTTCCGAGAGCGGAGCGCAGCACCTTCATGTCCCGCACCTCGCCCTCGATCATCACGTTGCTTCGTTCCATATCGACCGGCGAGAAGCGACCATCGCCCGTTCCACGCAGGAGGAGCCCGTGACTCGCGTCGTAGCTCCCGAGTATCGGCTGCACCCCGTAGAGGTTGCCGGCAATGAGCAGATCCAGGCGAGAGTCCCCGTCGAAGTCGCGCGCCACGGACGCATACACCGGCGCGAACTGCGCCTCCGCCGGTAACGGCTCCAGGCGATAAGTGCCATCCGTTTGTGCGAGCGCCACGGCGCTCGCGAACACGCGGGCGTCCCGAACGATCGCCTGTTGCAGGTCCGCCGCGGCAAAGATGTCCTCCGCCCGGCTCGCACCGAAACTGGCGTACGTCGGATAACGCGCCCGGAGCGAGGGGATCAGGCGCACCAGATCGTCGCGCGACGCTATTGGGTAGCTCACGCCGCGCTTGTAGAACGTGATGATCTGCTGGAGCGTGCCTCCCCCGTTTCGCGCGAAGTCGTGCACGTACATCCGCGCCGGCTCGGTCGGCGACGCCTTGAGATACGAGTTGAGCCCGAGGTTACCGAGGACGAGATCGACGCGGCCGTCGCCGTCGAGGTCCGCCGGCCGCACGCTGTTCCACCACCCCTCCGTTCCCGTTAGGCGCGATTCGGCCGTCCGATCGACGAGGCGTCCGTTCTCCTGCCGGAACACGCGTACCGGCATCCATTCGCCGACGACGACCAGGTCCAGTCCCTTCGCTCCGGGGCGGGCTACCCAGGCAGCCGACGTCACCATCCCCACCTCACCGAGCGTCGGCGCGATCTCGCTCGTCACGTCCGTAAAGCGGCCCCGCCCGTCGTTCCGAAGAAGTCGGCTGCGCGGCGTGAGCCCGTACTTTCCGGAGACGACGCGGGCGCCAACGAACAGGTCCACGTCGCCGTCGCCGTCGAAATCGCCCGGCGTAACGCACGACCCGTTCTCGTAGAACGCCGGCAGCGCGTCAGCGGCTCGGCGGAACGTGCCACGCCCTTCGTTCAGGTAAAGTCGGTCACGACGGGCGTCCTCCTCGCCCACGAGTTCATTGCCACCACTCGCGACATAGAGATCGACATCCCCATCGCCGTCTGCGTCGAAGAACGCGGCATCGACATCTTCGGCCAGACTGTCGGCCGCGATCCCGGGCTGACGGCTCGGCTGGAACGTGCCGTTTCGTTGTTGCAGCAGCAGCGTACCTGGCTGCCACTTGCCGCCGCCGAGATAGAGATCATCGAGCCCATCCGCGTCCACGTCACCGACGGCCAGCGCGGGCCCTTCGGTGGAAAGCCGATGAGGCATCAGCGGCTCGCGACTGTAGTCGAGAAAATCGTTCTCGGCGTGCGCCACGTTCACGCCAAGCCTCGTGGTGACATCCTCGAAGAGCCCTTGCGGCGTCGCTGTCAGCGCCGGCTTCGGAAGCTGGCTCGTGGCGCTGTCCTGCCAGAGCGTGATCGTCCGGTTCACGGAGACAGCGGTCAACACCTGAGCGCGACGATCAGGCCATTCGACGACGAGTGAATCGACGAGCGACGCTTTTCCGAGACCGAAGTGCAGGCGCGGATCGACCGATGACTGAAAGCCGCGGGCGGGGCTCTGCTCGAGCATCTGCACCGCCCCTTGCTGCCTGATCGTGACCTTCGCGCCGATACCTGCCGTGTTGTGCCCGGAACCGCGCAGCTGCACAGTCAGGTAGGCGTTGCCGGTGACATCCCGTGTGCGGTTCCGGTAGATCGCTGCCGGCATGTTGATGCGATTGACGACGAGGTCGAGCGCGCCGCTGTTGTTCAGATCGACGTAGATCGCGCCGTTCGAGAATCCCGGCTCGCTGAGTCCCCAGGCGTCGGCGACGCTCGTGAAAGTGAGGTTCCCCTCGTTGCGGAACGCGTGGTTCGCAAGCGCGATCTGCGGCATCCGCTCCAGCAGGGCGAGATTCTCGCGCGTGACACCTCGCGCCAGCGACGCCTGGACCGCTTCGTTGCCAACGAAGTTGATGTAGTCGAGATCGTTAGGCCGGCGGTAGATCCCGCTCGTCACGAAGAGATCCTTGCGCCCGTCGTTGTCGAGGTCCGCGAACAGTGGTGCCCAACTCCAGTCCGTCGCGAATACACCCGCGAGGTAGCCGATCTCACTGAAGCGCGGCGCCGTCCCGGGGGAGGCGGACCGGGACGGGAAGCCGCCACGGTTGAGCTGGAGCGTGTTCCGCGCGTACTGCGGGTGATAGCCCGCGCGCACACGAAGGTTGAACAGAGTGAACGTCTCGGAGCTGGCCGACGTCTTGAGCACGTCCTCGCGCTCCGGAAGCATGTCGGCCACGAAGACGTCCGGCCGGCCGTCGTTGTCGAAGTCGGCCGCATCCACGCCCATCGAGAAGCGGCTCGTGTGCGCCATCGCTTTCGCGATCGACTCGGTGAAGGTCCCGTCGCAGTTGTTGATGTACAGGAAGTCGTTTTCCTGAAAGTCGTTCGCGATGTAGAGGTCCGGGCAGCCGTCGAGGTTGAAGTCGCTGGCGACGACGCCGAGGCCGAACCCTTCGACACCGTGGTCACTGTCGCGGATGCCGGCCTGGGCGCTCACATCAACGAAGCGTCCGGCATCATTGCGAAACAGTTTGTCTGCCGCCGGTGATGGCTGTGTGACGAACGGCCTCCGCTCACCAATGCGCCGCTCGTTGTGCGTCGAGTTGTTGAGGAGGTAGACGTCGAGGTCGCCGTCGCAATCGTAGTCGAAGAACGCGGCCTGCGTCGAGTAGCCGATGTGTTCCAGCCCGTATTCCTTCGTTCGGTCGGTGAACGTCCCGTCGCCGTCGTTGATGTACAGGACGTTTCGCCCCTTCATCGCCAGATGATTCACGGCCGAGACGTAGATGTCGACGTGGCCGTCGCCATTGACGTCGGCCATGCTCACGCCCGTCTTCCACCCCTCCGGGCCGGCCACGCCGGCGCGTTCGGTGATGTCCTCGAACTCGTAGTTGCCCTTGTTGCGATAGAGCCGGTTCGGTCCGATGTTCGCGCTGAAATACAGGTCCTGCAGGCCATCACCGTCGACGTCGCCGGCGGCGACTCCGCCGCCGTTGTAGTAGTACAGGTAGTTCAGGATGTTGAACTCGGGGGTCTCGGGAAGCTCATTCTCGAACGCGACGCCTGTGGAACGGGGCGACAACTGCTCGAACAGCGGTGTGGGGGCGGTAGTATCACCACGTCCGCACGCGATCAGGAGCGAGACGGCGCCAAATGCCATGAGGCATTTGGCGCCGTTGCCTTTGGCCCTAGCGTCGCGCCCGGCTGTGCTTTCCCGTAGATTCTTGTTGAAGGCGGTCGCGCGCGCTCGGGGTTCTCCGCAATGCCGCGGAGTCCCGGGTACGCATTGCTCATCCGCGACCGCCGCCGCTCTCCTCCAGTGAGGACCCCATGATGTCGTTCTCATCGCGCGACGTACTCTCCGCCGCCCTGCTCGCCTTCCTGGCAAGCGGCTGCGCCAGCAGCGGTGGAACGCCCAAGAGCAATTCCGCTCCGAGCCGATCCGAGGGTCCGGCCGTGACGGCGGGCGACGTTCATCAAGCTCCCACGGCATCGGTCGAGAAGGCGCTGGAAGGCCGGTTCCCCGGAGTCACCGTGCAACGGAGCCCCGAGGGCGGGCTGTTCATTCGCATGCGCGGGGCAGCGTCCGTGCATGGGCCCAATGCACCACTCTACGTCATCGACGGCGTCGCCGTCGAGCCGGGCCCGAGCGGTGATCTCACCGGACTCAACCCGTACGACATCGAGTCGATTCGCGTCCTGAAGGACGCCGCGAGCACCGCCATGTACGGCATCCGTGGCGGCAACGGCGTCATCGTCATCAAGACCAAGCGGCCGGGCTCCTGATCCCAAGACCGGGCGCTTCACTCAGCGCCCGGTCATCCGCCCGCCCTGCGCGCCGGCGGTCCGAGTGCCGACGTGGGTGCGAACGCGCGCGAAACGCCACAGCCTCATCGCCGAGCGAGTTGGGCGTTAGGCATGGCGCGGAACAGGAGTGGTCGGTCGTTGTTTCGCATCACGACGTATAGAGCGCCAGTCCGGGTGCGAATGCGCTGGATGTCGCGCACCTGGCCGCGGACGAGGAAGCCACTTTCGGCCGCGGGGAGCGGTGTGAAGCCGCCACGTCCGTCGCCGCGCAGCACGAGTCCGTACCCCGCGTGCATCGCGCCGATGTCGAGCTCCACCTCGTCGAGGTTGCCGCCCAGGAGCAGATCGGTCTTTCCGTCGCCGTCCACGTCATCGGCGAGCATGCCGAAGACCGGCGCAAGCTGCGCTTCGCGTGGCAACGGGACGAGCGTGAAGTTGCCACCGCCGTCGTTACGGACGAGCGTCGTCGCGAACGTCTCGGCGCGCCTGGCGACGGCGTCGGCCAGCTCCGTCTGCGGGAACATGTCAGCGACCGTCGCGCGCGCGTAGTTCACGTAGTTCACGTAGCGCGCCTTGAGCATCGGTAGAACGTTGATGAGATCGTCGCGCATGACGAGCGGATAGCTCACGCCCTGGTTGTAGCACGACACGATCTGCTCGGGGAACCCGTTTCGATCGAAGTCCTTGACGTACATCGTCACCGGCTCGGACGCGCTCGCGTGGCAGCGCGAGTTGAGCCCTGCGTTCCCGACGATGAAATCCACGCGCCCGTCGCCTGTGAAGTCGCCGGCGATGATCCGGTTCCACCACCCGGCAGAGTGCTCGAGCGATGGAATCACCAATCGCGTGAGACGCCCGCCGCCCGCGTTCCGGAACACGGTGATCGGCATCCACTCGCCAACGACGATGAGATCCGTCCGACCGTCGCCGTCCACATCGCGCCACACGGCATCGGTGACCATGCCTGCGTGTGTGAGCTCCCGAGCGAGCTCGGACGTCACATCGGTAAAGCGACCACGCCCGTCGTTGCGGAGGAGAATGCTCTGCGGGTCGGCACCGTAGTGCCAGGGCACCACACGGCCGCCGACGAAGACGTCGAGGTCACCATCGCCGTCGTAGTCCGCGGTCGCCACCCGCGAGCCACTCGCGCCTTCCGCCGGGATGTTGTTGGGCGCCCTGGTGAAGGAGCCGCGGCCGTCGTTCAGGTATAGTCGGTCCTGCAGCGCCGGCGCCATCTCGCTGAATTCATTGCCGCCGCTCGCGACATACAGGTCCGGCCGCCGATCGCCGTTCGCGTCGAAGAACACGGCGCCCACGTCCTCGGAGACCGAGTCGGCGGCGAAGAGGCGTTGATTTGCGTTCGCGAATCGCCCGTTGCTCTGCTGCAGCAAGAGCGCGCCGGGTTGATCCTTCGCGCCACCGAAGAAGAGGTCGTCGAGGCCATCGCCGTTCACATCGCCGACGGCAACGTGTGGCCCTTCGGTGGACACCATGCGCGGCATGAGCCGCTCGCGATCGAAGTCGACGAACGCGTTTTCGCGATGCCGCCAGTCGAGGCCGAGCTCGTCGGTCACGTCTGTCAGCAGACGCAGTGGTGGGTCGTTAGTCGCGGGTGGTGAGTCCAAACGGCGAGCGTCCGACTGTTTGACAGTCACACGCTGATTCGTTGCTACTCGGAGTAGTTCGCTGTGACGGCCATCCGGCCACTCGACCGTCAGCGTGTCCACTGTCGCAGACTCGCCGAGGCCGAATGAAAGGACGTAGTCCACGCTCGACTGGAAGCCGCGGGCCGGGGCGAGCTCCTGCATGAACCGCTTGCCCTCCGCGATCAGCATAACGCGTGCACCGACCGCGAACCGATTCTTCCCTTCTCCCTCGAGCTGCACGCGGAGGTAGTGGCTTTCCTTCTTCAGCGTGCGCGCGTTGTTGCGGTAGACGTACGCTTCCGCGTTGACGTTGTTGACGACGAGGTCGGGCGCGCCATCGCCATCGAGGTCGCCGTACGCGGCACCGCTCGAGATGCTCGGCGTGTCGAGCCCCCAGGCGGTTGCCTCGTTCGAAAAGGCCCAACCAGTCTTGTTATGGAAGGCGAAGTCGGCGATCGGTGTGGACGTCATCGCGTTCACGAGCTTCATGAAGTCCACTTTCCGGGACTTCGTGGCCTCGTCCATCGTCTGCTGGTTCGCGAGGAACGCGATGTAGTCCTGTGACGTCACGTCGCGCAGCAGTCCGTTCGTGACGTAGATGTCCTTGTACCCATCGAGGTCGAGGTCCGCGATGAGCGCGCTCCAGCTCCAGTCCGTTCGCGACACGCCGGCCATCTGTCCAATGTCCGTGAACGTGCCATCGCGGTTGTTGCGCTGAAGCATGTTGCGCATGAACTGACGGCCGTAGCCCGTCCGGATCTTCGTCTGGTACACCTCCCACGTGTCGAACGAGGACGTCGTCTTGAGCCGCGCCTCGTCCTGCGGGAGCATGTCGGTCGTGTAGATGTCGGTCCAGCCGTCGTTGTCGATGTCGGCGATGTCCATCCCCATCGAGAAGTAGCTCGAGTAGGGCATCTGCTTCTCGAGGGACTCGACGAACGAGCCATCGCCCTTGTTGATGTAGAGGTAATCGCGCTCGAAGAAATCGTTCGCGATGTACATGTCGGGCCAGCCATCGCGATTCACGTCACTCACGCCGATGCCGAGCCCGAACGCGACTTCACTGCCGTAGATCCCGGCAGCTGCGCTCACATCGGCGAACCGATCGCCGTTGTTGCGATACAGCTTGTGGCCGCCGTAGCGGTGGCGGACGTTGCGCACGTTGCGCACGCCGAAGCTGCTCACCGGGCGTGGGGAGTTGTTGAGGACGAAGAGGTCGAGATCGCCGTCGCGGTCGTAGTCCAGGAACACCGAATGGGTCGTGTAGCCATCATCCGCGATGCCGAACTTCGCGGCCATCTCCTCGAATCGCGGGACGCCACTCTGCACACCTTGATTGACCCAGAGCTGGTTGGCGCGATCCGGAGCCTCGAGAAGCCCCGCACGGCTCAAGTAGATGTCGAGCCGGCCGTCACCGTTCACGTCTGCGAGCGTGACGCCGGTCGTCCACGAGTCCGCATCGGTTTCGAGCTGCGCTTCCTTCGTGATGTCGCGGAAGCGGAACTGCCCGAGGTTCAGGAAGACGCGCGGTCCACCCTGGTTCGCGGTGAGCACGACCTCGGGGAGCGTGTCGCCGGTGAGATCGCCGATCGCGACGCCGCCGCCGTTGTAGTAATTGCGGTACGTGAAGACGTTCTTCTCGCGCGTCTCCGTGATGCGATTCTCGAACGCGACGCCGGTGTAGCTCGACGGAAGACGGGTGAACAGCTTGCCATCGATCGGCGGGGCGTTCGCGTCGCGCGGCGCGTCCTCGGTTGCGCGGGCGCCGGAGCAGCCGGCCAGAAGCAGGCAGGAGAAAACGACGGGGCGTACGGCCAGTGCCATGAGGAGCCTTCGACGTGACGACCGGGTGCCGAGCGCGCTGGGCTCGGGCAGAAGGGGAAAAGATAGGGGGAGGGCGCGACTCGCGCCCTCCCCCTTCTAGTGACAATGATGTACTACAAACTGCGACTCAGTACCCAGCGTTCTGAGTGAGCTTCGAGTTGGTCTGGAGTTGCGGCGTGGGAATCGGGAAGAGCACGCGGTGTGCTTCGCGCTGCTGCTTGAAGCGCCGCGCTTCCAGATAGCGCCCGTGACGGATCATGTCCTGTCGCCGCTTGGCTTCGCCCGCGAACTCGAACTGGCGCTCGCTCAAGATTGCGGCGCGGAGTCCCCCTTGCGAGAGACCGGCAAGCGGCTTGTCAGGCTCGAACGCGCGCGCCCGCACGGTGTTCACCGCCGCCAGCGCCGGGCCAGTCTGCCCCTGCTCGTTCAAGGCCTCCGCCTTGATCAGGTACATCTCGGCGAGGCGGAACCACGGGAAGTCGTTCGGGTGCGCATCGCCTGCCAGCGCGTCGGGAAGCGGTGGGAACTTGTTGAAGCGAACGCCCTCAGACTCCGAGGCCTGTTCGATGTTCGCGATCTCCGGCGTGAATATCAGCGGAGCGCCGTTTCGATCGGTGACGTTCTGGCCGGTGTTGAAGCTCTTTTGCTGCCCAACGAGCCACATTCCACGCCGGGAGTCCGCTGCGTCGAACGCGTTATACGTCTCGGCCAGCGTCGCGAAGCCGTTCCACGGACCACCGCCACCCGTCGACAGCTGGTTGTAGTGCAGCGTCCGCATCGGCAGGCTGAGCCCGAGACCCGGCTGATTGACGTGGGCCACCACGAAGATGTTCTCGGGCGAGGTCTCGTTGTTGATCGAGAAGTTGTTGGCGAAGGTCGCCGCGAGCGAATAGACACCGGAGTTGATTACGCGGTCCGCGGCTTCGACTGCCGCGACGCAGGCGTTCTTGCCGCCGCTGACCGTCACGCCGGAGCAGGAGTTGTAGCCCGCGGCGTTGATCCCCTGGTCTTTCGTGAAAACGCCGGCGTTCACGTACAGGCTCGCGAGGATCGCGTCGGCGGCACCGCGCGTGAGGCGGCCATATTCCGCCGCAGGCCGTCGATCCGGCAGCACCGTGCGCGTCGCGTTGAGCTCCGCCTCGATGAACTTGAACACCGAGTCGCGCGACGCGCGAGCATTCTGCGCGAGCTCGGTGGTCGTCACGAGCGGAACGCCGCCGAAGAAGTCCTGCAGCATGTAGTAGTAGAACGCCCGCAGCGTGCGGAGCTCGGCCAGCGGTGCTTCGGTGCCTGTGCCGCCTGCCTGCTCCAGCACCGAGATCATCAGGTTCGCCCGCGCGACGCCGCTGAACAGGTCGTTCCACGTGCCGTTCATGTCGTCCAGCGCGGAGCCGCTGTTGGCCGTCCACGTCTGGCGATAGATCTCGAGCCAGCGACCGTTGTCGAACCAGTCGCTGCCGCGCGTGGGAACGAGCATCTCGTCGGTGGTAATCTCGCTCAGGTTGTAGTAACCCCACATCGGGCTCCGCAACCGCGCGTAGACCGACGCAATCCCGGCGACGATCTCCGCATCGGTGCGGAATGCGTTGTCGGGTGTGAGAGCATCATTCGGTACTTCCGTGAGATCGGTACATGCCGCTGGTGGAACCACCAGGAGCGCCGCCATGAGGGCGCCTCGACCGACCCGCCGGATCGACTTCGAGAGAGACATAGGGATCCCTTGGCTGGTTCGGGACGGAGTGTTCGCGACGGTTCGCATGATCAGAACTCGAACTGGAAGCCGGTCGTGAACGTGCGAGCGCGCGGGTACGTCACGTAATCGATGTTCCGGGACGCGAGCCCGCGACGCACGAACACCTCTGGATCGTAGCCGTCGTAGCCGCTGAACAGCAGCAGGTTGTCGCCGGAGACGAACACGCGCATCGATCTGGCAAACCGACTGATGGACCCCGTCGGGATCGTGTAGCCGAGCGTGATGTTCTGCAGACGGACGAACGTGCCGGACTCGATCCACCGCGATGAGTAGATCGCCGGCTCACCGACGGCGTCCGGATCGCCCAGCGCCGACTCCAGGAAGTTGCGGTCCTGGAGGACGTTGCTCTTGGTGGAATACACCAGCGCCGTGTTGTTGAACACGTCCTGCCCGAAGACGCCGCGCCACAGCCAGCTCGCGTCGAAGTTGCCCCACCGGCCGCTGCTCGTTAGGCCGAGCGTGAAGTCGGGGTTCGCGTTGCCGATGATCTCGTCGTCGTCACCGGCGGGAACGGTGGTCTCGCCGTTCACGCACTCCGGGCGCGCCTTCGCGCAACTGAAGACCTGCTTGCCCGCCTCGTTCACGCGGAGAAACTTGGGGCCCCAAAAGGTGCCGATCGGCTCGCCGATCATGATACGCTGCGCCTGACGACCGGACTGCCCCTGTCCGTTCACGTCGCCAGTCCCGATGAAGGTGCGGGCGCCGAGGTCCAGGACCTCCCCGCGTTCGAAGGTGCCGATCAGCCCCGCCGTGAGGTTGGTCCGGGTTCCTTCGATCACTCGCGCGTCGAACGACACCTCGACACCGCGGGAACGAATGCTCCCGATATTCTCCAGCCGCGTGGACACCACCGCCGGCTGCGGCACCGAGACCTCGAGCAGCAGATCCTTCGTCTTCTTCTGGTAGAAGTCGATGATGCCGGTGAACCGGTCGTTGCTGAAGCCGTAGTCGAGACCGACGTTGACCTGCTCGGACGTCTCCCACGTCAGGTCCGGGTTCGCCACTTGTGAGGCGACGAGGCCCGTTGAAAGGGTTGTTCCGATCGGATAGCGCGCCCCGGGGTCCGCTCGAAGGAGGAGCTGGGTGCCATACGGACGCACCGCCTGATTGCCCTGGAGTCCCCAACCCGCACGCAGTGCGAGCGTGGACAGGCCGAGCGGACGGTCCTGCATGAACGTTTCTTCGCTCATCCGCCACGACGCCGAGATGCCAGGGAAGGTCGACCACTTGTTCCCCTCGGCCAATCGCGACGATCCGTCGTAGCGCAGCACACCGGTGATGAAGTACTTGCCGGCGAAGCCGTAATTCGCGCGACCGAAGAACGAGACCAGCTTGCTCTCGTTGTTGTACGACACCGGCGGCGGGGCCGACCCTTGTGCCCCCGCGCCAAGGCTGTTCCACTTGAACGCGTCGGTAATGAAGTTCTGCGCGGTGACCTCGAAGCCCGTCTCGTCGAACGAGCTCCACTCGTAGCCGCCGACGACATCGAGCTCGTGCTGCTGGCCGAACTGCGGGTTGTACGTGAGGAGCTGCTGGAAGTTGATGTTCTGCAGGCTGCGGTCGGCTTGGCGAGCCAATCCGTTGAAGGCTGCGCCGATCGCGTTTTGACGCGGCACATAGGTTTGACGGACGACATCGTTGTAGTCCACGCCGAACGTCGTTTGCGCCGTGAGTGCCGGCATGATGGTGAACGTCCCCGAAACGTTGCCGAGGACTCGATTCTCTGGCGCGAGATCCTGGATCTGCTTCACGAGCGCCACAGGGTTACGCGCGCTCTGTGCGCCCTCGCCGATCTCGAAGAACTTCTCCTCGCCCGTCTCGGGATCGGTCACCATCACGGGGCGCGTCGGATTGTAGATCGCCACGTTCGTGAAGACGCCGCCCTCGAACCCGCCGCCATTCTCGAACGGGATATAGTCGTTGTTCACGCGCGACGCCGTCAGGTTCAACGACACACCCAGCCGCCCGCCGAACGTGCTGTGGAGCCCGTTTAGTCGGCCCTGGTAGCGCTTGAGGCCGTTCGAGAGCACCACACCCGTCTGCTCGAAGTAGTTGAGCGAGGCGCGGTACTTCGTGGACTCCGTGCCGCCCGAGAACGACACGTTGTGATTCTGGGCGTAGCCCGTTCGCGTGACTTCGTCTTCCCAATCGGTGTTCGCCGTGCCGAGCGCCGTCAGGCGCGACGCCTCGAGCTTCCCCGCGTCCACCTGATCCTGGACGAACGAGCGGTACTGGTTGCCGGTCAAGTAACCAAGATCCTTGGCTGCCATCGACGCCGCACCGTACACCTCGTATCGCAACCCCTCGCCGGCGCGAGACGACCCGCGCTTGGTCTGGATGAGAATGACGCCGTTGGCGCCGCGGCTGCCGTAGATCGCCGTCGCCGAGGCATCCTTGAGCACCGTGATCGACTCGATATCGCTCGGGTTGATCGAGTTGATCGGGCTACGCGGCAACGCCGGTTCCACTCCGCCGACGTTTGGAGCGTCAGGTACGACGTTGTCGTTCGCGATCGGCACCCCATCGATCACGTACAGCGGCTCGTTGCTCGCGCTGAGCGATGTTCCCCCGCGCACGCGGATCTGCACGCCGCCACCCGGCTCGCCGTTGTTCGAGATGATGTGGACGCCGGTCGCCCGCCCTTGAATGAGCTGGTTCGGGTTCGCGATCACACCAACGTTCGCCACGTCAGCCTCGATCGTGGAGACCGAGCCGGTGATCGCTTCTCGGCGTTGGCTGCCGTAGCCGGTGACGACGACCTCGCTGAGCGTGGCGGCCACCGCCACCATCGTGAAGTCGACCGTGGCCGTCGCGCCGGCCGCCACGGTGACCGCGCTTTCCTGCGCGCCATACCCAATGCGCGCGACGCGGATCCGCTGCGCCCCTGTCGGGACGTTGTTCAGGAAGTAGCGGCCGTCCAATCGCGTCTGCCCGCCGATCTGCGTGCCCACCACGTTCACCGTGGCGTTCGCGACCGGCTGCTGCGTTGTCGAATCGACCACCCGTCCCGTGATACTACCCGTCGTACCCTGCGCGGCGAGATCGGAGCCTAACGTGATTCCGACCACGGCCGCGGCGATCAGACAACGTACCGCTGCCATACGTCTCCCTCCTGGGCTGCGGGTGCGATCTCGGCGTCGCTATCGCGTCGCCGAGCCTGGAGAACTTCAGCGACTAAACCGCTCCTGCATCGATCGTCTTCGACACGTCAGCAGACAAAATGACAATTGTCAGCCCCCCATGGCTAACCTGGGACGAGCCGTGCGCCGACCGGGGCGAGTCGCCCGAAGATGACCCGATCGTTATAACCCTGTTACCGCGAGGTCCGCAAGGAGCAAAAGGCAATACGACCGAACGGCTCGGCAGACGGGCCGCTTCGGCCGGTTAGCGTCTGTTTTCTCGACGACAGGCGGCGAAGTAGCAGCGGGGGTCGTTGGTTGGGACAGCCAGTGAATCAGCTATGTGTTGTGGCCGACTTCGCCGCGGTTGGAGAGCCCTCGCTCACCCCACGCGGGATCCCGGCACCGATTACCCCTCGCTGCAGCGCCGCCGGCGCAGAATGACTAATGTTTTCCTTCCCCCGCCCTCAGCGCTGATGAGCCTGACCGCCCTCGCTCTCCTCGCCCACCTCGCCGCAGCACAAGAGCCGCGCCCGGTCGCGCCGGTATTGTCCTTTCCCGAGGCCGGCCTCGACGACAGCGCCGCCTACCGCGGTTACCAGACGCGGCTCTTCCGCGACGCCGCCAACAACACCGTTCAGATCTACCTCGACTCGCGAAGCGGCCGCGTCGTGCACCTGTGGGCCGACGCCGAGAACGAGAGCATCGGGCTCACCGCCCGGACTGCGGGCCGACCCGCGTCACTCCGATGGGACAGCGAAGAAGCCCGGGTATCGGCAACGCCGGGAACCGGTCGAACGCGAGTACTCGAGTACCGGCTCGCTGCCGACGTCCCGCGCCTCCACGTTGGCTGGTTCCTACTCGGCTCCATGCGCGTGGAGCGGGACTTCCAGTACGCCGAGGCGCACCGCACCCGATTCGCGTCCGCGCCGTTCTCGCTGCCCGAGATCACCCGCATGCTCTCGAGCCTCGAGCGGCTCGAGCCCGGCGCCCGTTCGCGACACCTCGCGCTCCTCGGTGCAAGCGATGTCGGGACGCTGCGAGCGCGGCTGCGGCCGACCATCACGACCGGCGATAGCGGCACCACCTGGTCGGCCAGGGTCGTTCAGCCGTCGCTCGATGGCCGCGATACGATCACGCTCGAGCTACAGACGGACACCCGCACCGTCACGGCATCCCGCGCCGGCGACTCCATCTCCTTCGCCGCGCGGACGGGCAGTTCGATCCCATTTACCGTGCGGATCGGCACGACCGGCCGTGCGCTCACACCACTCACTCGCGACGAGATCTTCTCGCCGGCGTTTCTGTCGTTCCTCGCCGCCGTTCGCGACTCGGGAAGCGCGGGAGGTCCCGCAGCTACGCGTGCGCGGTGGCTGGAGCGGCAGGTGCGCGGCGTGGAGTTGCTTTCGTCGCGCGAGAAGCTGATGGCGGGCCTGCCCACGTACGCGACCTACTTCGGGCGCGACATGCTCGTGAGCGCGCTCATGATGCGATCGATCTGGCGCCCCGAGATGTCGGAGTTCGCCATCGGGAGCGCGCTTCGCAGGCTGTCCCCCCGCGGAGAAGTGAGCCACGAGGAGGCGCTCGGCGGACAGGCGGTTCGCGAGGGCGCGGCTGAGTACGCAGCGATCATGGGGGAGCATTTCGCGGCTGCGGGCGCGGGCAACCGGTCGCTCGCCGATTCGTCGCTCGCGCGCGCGACGGCGGTGCTCCGCGACCTGCGCCGGACGCGGGAGAACTACCATATGATCGATGACGAGTTCCAGCTGCCGGTGCTCGCCGCGCGCTGGCTCGTCGACACCACGGTTTCGGCCGACCGGAAGCGCGCGTTCCTCGCGGATTCCTCGGACGGCGGTGGCAGCCGACTGACCCGACTCCTTCGCGAGCTCGCGCTCGTGACGCAGATGACCGCGGCGTACGCGGCGGACCCCATCCCGGCGAACCTCGTCTCCTTCGCGCCGCGCGACTCGGGCCGCTGGTCTTCATCGAGCTGGCGCGACAGCGGTGCGGGTTATGGCGGTGGGCTCGGGCGCTATGCGATGGATGTGAACGCGATCTGGGTACCGTACGCCCTCGAGTCGGTGGAACGGATCCTGGCGGCGCTCCGCTCTCTTGGTTACGCGGTCGATTCGCTCGCCGCCGGCCTCCCCGACGTCGGCACCGCGGGACCGCTCGGACGGTACGCGCGCGACCCTGCCTCACTCGCGCGGGCGGTCGAGCGCTGGCGCGGCGCAGAGCGCCACTTCGTCGTTAGGTTGAGCGCGGCCCAGGTCCGCTCGGCCGTCTCGGCACGCCTCGCCGCATTGCCAGCCGCCGAGCGCCAGCATTGGACTCGTGTGCTCGCCACGACGAAGGCGGACCGCGACTCGCTCACCTTCCTGGCCCTCTCACTCGACGCGAACGGTCGACCGATCAGAGTAGTCAACAGCGACCCCGCGACGCGGCTCTTCCTCGCGGCGAGTGACCCGGGCGCGCGGGACTCGGTGAACATGCCGGCCGCGCTCCGGGATGTCCGGCTGTTCGTTCGAGCGTATCCCGTCGCCCTGTTCGTCGATCGAGTGGGGCCGGTGGTCGCGAACGATGCCTATGCGCCATCGACCATCTGGCGCGCGTTCGTCCGCGACCACTACCATGGTCCGCGTGTCGTTTGGGGGCGCGAGGTGAATCTCTTCCTGCTTGGCACTGCCGGTCACGTCGCGGCGACTACGGCTGCGGGCGCCG
>Ga0075421_100002523_pt1 | contig 21873 bp, 16 predicted proteins | sample SoiMetdeltSBSDD5_FD_75292 | JGI IMG/M metagenome (GOLD analysis project Ga0075421, IMG submission 75292) | Bulk soil microbial communities from a Populus tree surrounding site in Tennessee, USA - Soil MetaG P. deltoides SBSDD5 | ecosystem: Environmental > Terrestrial > Soil > Tree plantation...
GTGCTGGGCGAGAAGAGCCTGGCCGAGGGCGAGGGCGCGCCCGAGCTGACCGAGAGCGACGAGTACAAGCTCGCCGACCGGCTCGGCATGCGCATCATCCGCCTCGCGGAGCTGGCCGACTTCCTGAAGTACTGACGCGCCCGTGCGCGTCGACGTCGCGCTCACCCTCGCGCTCGCGCCGCCGGCCGACGCCGCGCGCGACGTGGTGGTGCTGGATGTGCTGCGCGCCAGCAGCACGATCGTCAGCGCCCTCGCCGCGGGCGCCGCCGGCGTGCTGCCGCTGGGCTCGGTCGAGGAGGCCGCCGCGCGCGCGCGTGTGACCGGCGCGCTCCTCGGCGGCGAGCGCGAGGGCCTGGCGCCGCCCGGCTTCGACCTCGGGAACTCGCCCCGCGAGTACGACGCCGCGCGCTGCGCCGGTCGGCTCGTGGTGCTCTCGACCACCAACGGCACGCAGGCCGTGCTGGCCGCGCGCGGCAGCCGGCGCGTGCTCGCCGGCTGCCTGCTGAACGTGGAGTCCACGGCGCGAGCCCTCGCGGCCGGCGGAGCGCGGGACGTGCTGCTGCTGTGCGCCGGCTCGCGCGGCGAGGTGGCCGCCGACGACGTGGCCGCCGCCGGGTGCCTGGCCGGCCACCTGCTCCTGCTGGCCGCCGCGCAGCCCACCGATGCCGCGCGCGTGGCGCTGGGCCTGTTCGACGCCTGGAAGCACGACCTGCCGGGCCTGCTCGGCCGCAGCATCTCGGGCCGGCGGCTGGCCGGGATCGGCCTGTCCCGGGACATCGACGACTGCGCGCACGTGGACACCCTGAAGCTGGTCGCGGAGCTGGATCGGGAGGGCGTCTTCCGCAAGGCTGTCTGCTGATGGTGCGCCAAGACCAACGCATGCCGCTGCGAATGCACCTCGAGGAACTGCGGCGCACGCTCATCCGCTGCGCGGTGGTGTTCGTGGCGCTCATCGTGGTGGGCGTCGTCTTCGACCACCAGCTGCTGGAGTTCGTGAACGAGCCGTGGCGCAAGACGCGCGAAGTCCTCTCTCCGCCGGCAGGGCCGCGCGACCCGGGGCCGCTCACCTACATCGGGCCGGGCGAGGGCATGCTGGCCGCGCTCAAGGTCTCGTTCCTGTTCTCGGTCTTCTTCGGCGCGCCCTTCTTCATCTGGGAGCTGTGGCGTTTCATCGGCGTGGGGCTGCTGCCGAAGGAGCGCGCGGCGGTGCGGCGCGGCTTCGTGCCGGGCGTGATCCTGTTCCTGGCCGGGCTGTGGTTCGGCTTCGAGGTGCTGCTGCCCATGGGTCTGCCGGCCATGGTCAACTACGTCTCGCCCGACATCGCGGTGAGCAACGTGACGCTGGGCAACTACCTCTCCTTCGTGACCGTGATGACGCTGGTCATGGGCCTGGTCTTCGAGCTGCCGCTGGTCATGTGGGCCGTCGTGCGCGCGGGCCTCGTCGAGCGCGCGACGCTGGCGAAGTCGCGGCGCATCATGGTGCTGGGCAGCGCCGTCTTCGCGGCGGTCATCACGCCCTCCACGGACGCCTGGAGCATGCTGCTGGTGCTCGGGCCGATGCTGGTGCTGTACGAGGTGGGCCTGGTGCTGTGCATCGCGGCGGACCGGGCGAAGGCGAGGGCGGCGCGGGAGCTGGGGTGAGCATCGTCGACCACGCGGATTCCATCGTGCGAGTCAGCGTTCGGCGACACGCCAACCGGACATGGGACCGTACCGCGCTCGCCAACGAAACAACCACGGGGCGGCGAGGACCACTCCAGCGATCGGCAGCCACCACGCGGCGCGCAGCTGGGCGACCGAATCCAGTTCCGTCGACAGCACGCCGTGAGCGTCGAGAACGCTGAGCGCCCAGACCAGCCCGTTGCCGGCACCATGGACGATCGTGGGGGCCCAGAGCGTGCCGTAGCGCGCGTAGACCGCGCACATGACCAGGCCGAACACGAAGGCTCCGATCGGATCGACGTGAAGGAGCCCGAAGAGGGCCGACGAGGCGAGCGTGGCTTGCACTGCGCCCGAGCGGTGCGCCCATCGGCGCCAGAGCAGGCCACGAAAGAACCACTCTTCCGCGATCGGTGCAGCGACGACGCCGGCGAGAAGGATCAGAGCATTGCCCGCCAGCGGGTAGGGGTGGCTCGCCGAGTAGAAGACGAAGGCATCCTCGAAGAGCCACGCCTGGACTCCGTCGGGGAACACCAGCGACAGCGGCGCGTAGACCAGATATGTGGTGACGAACGCCAAGCCGAGCAGTGGGAAGGCCAGCGCGCACAGGCGGGCCATGACCCGCGCGCTCGGCAGGTCGCCGTAGGTACCGCGGAACGAGAGTCCCGCCGCGCGGGCCAGGAGCCACGCGCCCGCGAAGAGCGTGGTGCTGAAGGCGAGCGCGTCGACCGCGTCGGGAAGCAGGTTGTCCCGCCGGTCGCCGTGATGCGGGACGGGAGCGAGGATGTGCACCAGGATCGTGATGACGAACGAAGCGACGAGCCAGAGGACGAGATGGCGGCCCTTGATCCGCGCGAAGGGAGTGTGTTCGCGGGGCTGGCTCGCCTCCTTTGCGACGGTGTCGTCGGTTCCGAATCGGGTCATTCCGGACGGCCTTTCACCGTGAGTTCGACTGGCCCGGGCCGAGGCCAGGGGATGGGCGCAGGCAACGCGCCAGCGCTCCATGCGACAATGGCGGCAGCTCTCGGCCAGACTCAACCAAGGTCCGTGCCTTCCGGCTCGTCCGCCCCCGCTGGCGCCACCCCCGGCCTCGCCGGCACAATGGGGAGTTCGCGACCGCCTTCGAACCCGGAACCTCGATGACCCTCGCCTGCGGCATCGTCGGCCTGCCCAACGTGGGCAAGTCCACGCTCTTCAATGCCATCACCGCCGCCGGCGCCGAGTGCGCCAACTACCCCTTCTGCACCATCGAGCCCAACGTCGGCATGGTGCCCGTGCCCGACGAGCGCCTGGCCACCATCAACCGCTTCATCACCACCGAGCAGATCGTGCCGGCGGTGCTGCGCGTGGTGGACATCGCCGGCCTCGTGGCCGGCGCGAGCCAAGGCGAGGGCCTGGGGAACCGCTTCCTCGCGCACATCCGCGAGACCGAGGCCATCCTGCACGTGGTGCGCTGCTTCGACGGCGGCAACGTGCTGCACGTCGCGGACAAGGTGGATCCGCTGTCCGACATGGGCGTGATCGAGACCGAGCTGGTGCTGGCCGACCTCGAGACGGTCGAGAAGGCCATCCACAAGACCGGCAAGCTGGCGCGTGGCCAGGACAAGGAGGCGCAGGCCGAACTGGTGGCTTTCGAGAAGGCGCGCGCGCACCTCCTGGCCGGCAAGCCGGCGCGCAGCCTGCTGCTCGAGGACATCGAGCGTCCGGCCGTCGGGCGCCTGTTCCTCATCACCGCCAAGCCGGTGCTCTACGTGGCCAACGTGACCGAGGACGACCTCGCCGGCCGCTCGCCGCACGTGGCCACGGTGGCCGCGCACGCCGCCGCCACCGGCTCCGAGCACGTGGTGCTGTGCGCCGAGCTCGAGCGCCAGCTCGCGGAGATGGGCGCGGAGGACCGGCAGGTGTTCCTGAAGGAGATGGGCCTGGAGCGCTCGGGCCTCGAGCGCCTGGTGCGCGCGGCCTTCCACCTGCTGGGCCTGCAGACCTTCTACACCGCCGGCCCCAAGGAGATCCGCGCCTGGACCATCCACCAGGGTGACAGCGCGCCCGCGGCCGCCGGCGTGATCCACAGCGACTTCGAGAAGAACTTCATCCGCGCCGAGATCTACGGCGTGGACGACCTGGTGGCGCTCGGCAGCGAGGCCGACATCCGCGCCGCGGGCAAGCTGCGCAGCGAGGGCAAGGAGTACGTGATGCACGACGCGGACGTGGCGCACTTCCTGGTCGGGCGGTGAGCGAGCCGCGCCGCGTCGCCATCGTGGCGGTGGGCGACGAGCTGACCGCCGGCGACCTCGTGGACAGCAACTCGGCCTGGCTCGCGCGCCAGGTGCGCGCGCGCGGCGGCCTCGTGACGGGCTTCGCCGTGGTGGGCGACGAGCTGCCGGCGATCCGCGACGCGCTGCTCTCCGCCCTGCACGGCGCGGATCTCGTGCTCGTGACCGGCGGCCTCGGGCCCACCGGCGACGACATCACGCGCGACGGCGTGGCAGCGGCCCTCGGGGTCACGTTGCGCGAGCGGCCGGAGCTCCTGTCCCGCCTCGCCGAGCTGTACGGTGCTCGCGGCATCGCCCTCTCGGCCGGCAGCCGGCGGCAGATCGAGCTGCCCGAGGGCGCATCGGCGCTCCCGAACACCGTGGGCACGGCGCCGGGTTTCGTGGCCGAGCAGCAGGGCCGCGCGGTCGCGTGCTTCCCGGGCGTGCCGTCCGAGCTGCACGTCATGGCGCCGCCGGTGCTCGACGCGCGCCTCCGCCCGCCCGGCGCCGGCGCTGCGGTGCGCCTGCACCTCTGCGGACTCGCGGAGTCCGAGCTGGGCGAGCGGCTGAAGGACCTCATGGACCACGCGCACGTCGCGCGCACCGAGGCGCGGCTGGGCGTCACGGCACACCGGGGCCTGCTGACCATCTCGATCCGCGGCCGCGACGCGCGGGCCGTGGCCGCGATGGAAGCCGACGTGCGCGCGCGCGTCGCGCCGCTGCTCTTCGGCGCGGGCGAGGACACGCTGGCCGGCGTGGTGGTGGCACGGCTGGCGGCGCGCGGCGAGACGGTCACGACGGCCGAGTCGTGCACGGGCGGCCTGCTGGCGGGCGCGCTCACGTCGGTGCCCGGCAGCTCGGCGGTGTTTCGCGAGGGCGTCGTGGCCTACGCCAACGCGGTCAAGATCGAGCGCCTCGGCGTGCCGTCCGAGCTGCTCGCCGCCCACGGCGCGGTATCCGAGCCGGTGGCCCTGGCCATGGCGCACGGCGCGAGGGAGCGAGCGGACGCGGACCACGCCCTGGCCATCACCGGCATCGCGGGGCCGGACGGCGGCACGCCCGACAAGTCGGTGGGCACGGTGTGCTTCGCCGTGGCGGGCCGCGACGGCGAGCAGGCGCTGACCCGGCGCTGGACGGCGGCGCGCGACGAGGTCCGCGGGCGGGCGGTGAACCTGGCGCTGGAACTGCTGCGGCGGCGGATCGCCGGGCCGTGAGCGGCGAAAGCGCAGCCTCCGATTGGGCGCGCGGCGGCTGGAACAGGCCCTCGCGTGGCGACCTCCGCGAGCGACAATGAGCAGCGCGCCGAGACGGGCGCACCGATCCCCGGTGGTGTAATTGGCAACACGTCAGGTTTTGGTCCTGACTTTCCAGGTTCGAGTCCTGGCCGGGGAACCACTCAACTCGCCCGCAGCGAGCGGCGGGCGGGTGAGGCGCGTGCGGGGAGGCGCTGGCGTCGCCCGCTCGAAGCGGCGCACTGTCCGCGGGATGCGCGCGCGGTTCGCGCGGGCCGCAGTGGGCGCTGCGGGCGAGGTACGCATGCGCAGCCTCGCAGTCAGTAGACCGTAGCCTGCAGTGCGTTGGAGAGTGCAAATCCCTGAGGCGCGGAGGCATCCATCACCTTGGCCTGGAAGTAGAGCTTTGTGAATGGTGGAAACGCGTCGAGTACAAACCCATACGTGACGCTCCCCGCCGGACTCGTCGTGAGGTGCACCACCTGCTGCATCCTCGGAACGATGATGCCTCCGTAGGATGGAATATTCGGATGCCCATTGTCCTGACCCACGGGACTCACACCCCGAATCAGGTCGACTGACGCGTTCGCTGCTGCGTTCAGCGTCAATGTCACTTGAGTCCCCGGTTGGAGCGATCCCGAGCCGCTCAGGATCGGAGGGTACAACGCGCCGACGCCGACTGGCACGGGCTGTTCACAGTCAATGTTGTTGGGCTTCGCCTGCACGATGGTTCTCCAAGGCGCCGGGATGTCGGGAACAACGCTGACAATGTGCGAAACGACGATCGCATCCTCCGCGGCGCGGGCCTCCTCTGGAGTGTCGTCCGGTTCGCCGATCAGAAAGTAGTGACCGTATTCAGGACCCTGGTTATAGGCGTCGAAGTTGGAGATGCCGAGACTTGTGTTATTTGGATACAGGAGATGCAGGACATAGCCGCTCCATGCCGCATGGCCGTTCATTTCGAAGGGGCCACACGTGTGAAATGCGAACGGGTACGTGTCGCTGCAACCAAGGGGCGAGGGCGTCTTGGTATAGACCGTGCAATCTGTCGACGGCTTCTCGTACGTCAGGAGGATCGGAAGACTCGTGTTGAGCATGCCCTCCTCGTAGTAGAGGGCTGATGCTCCCTTGAGCTCGACGGGATCCACCGTGTCCAGGTGATGCGGAGCACTATCGCACTCGCCCATGTTGGCAAAGTGCTGGAACTTGTAGGTGTCCGGATCCGTGGGAGTGGCGAGCATGTGAGGCCACCAGACGATGCCGTTGCGAAGGACAGCAGCATCAGGCCGCGTGGGCATCGTGTATTGATCGCCGCCCATCGCGGCAAGTGTGGAGAATGGCGGGGAGCCACAGCGCTCACGACCGAGTGTGGCCCACATGAGAGCGGCCGCACCGGAACTGCTTCCGTGGACGATGATTCGATGCCTGTCAACATCCTTCAGCAAGTGAATCGGGTTCCCGGCGTTGAAGCGGACGTGCTGGATGAGCATCGCCGCATCCTTCTCCGCCATGGAGTACTCCGGTGTGTCGTATGGCTTGAGGCCAGGGGCGCAAGCATACCCGGGCGGGTGGAATGTACCGTCGCCAGGGATGCTTCCCAGACCACAGGCATCGTCCGTTGACGCGGTTGCCCGCGCCGTGACAACTGCGATGCCCTGATCGAGGACCTCTCTGAGGAAGTCGTAATTGGGCTCGCCAGGCAGCGGCAGCTTGTTGATCTCCTTGGTCTTTTCGAAATCGGCAAGGTCGAGATGAATGAGCACCGGCCAGCCAGTGGCGGGCTTGGTTCCAGCCGGGATGAAGAGATGGTAGTTCTCGAGGCAGTTTGCAGCGAGAGGCGAGACCACGTAAGGCTCGGCAGTCTGGTTTACTGCGCAGACATAGTCCGGACACTGAGTTGTGAAACAATCACACGCCTGTGCGGCGACTCCAGGCGCGATGAACGCACCAGCGATGAGCAAACCCAGCGTCGAGCGCAACAAGGCAGACTTCACGTCGGTGACCTCCCGAGTACGCCGATCATGATCGATGCGTGCCCGCCCGCCGGGTACGCCCACATGGTCACGGTGGAGTCTATCGGCGATCGACGAGACCGTCAATGAGCGATGCTGCCATGGCAGGACTGGTCTTCTTGATGCCGCAGACGATCGCTGTTCGCGTTCGACCGACCTCGTGTCCAACACGACGAAGACGGTCATCGACTCGCTCTGAGGCGTCGATCGCGGCCGTCGCGGTCGCGTGTCGCCAGGCTGCTGACGTTGCGGCGTGCGCGACGGCCCGCCGAGCTCAGCCGGTGCTACGATGGCGATCCTCGCTGCGCATTCGCGAGAGGCGTGATGACGAATCCGTACATCGCTGCCGCGTCCTGGCGGGCGCTGCTCCTCGGCGCCCTGTCTGCCGCCGCATCGTCGCCCGCCGCCGCCCAGACGGCCCTGCACGTCCTGCCCGGCACGTTCCCGGAGGACCGGCACGGCTGGTCGGTGGCCGGCCCGGGCGACATCGATGGCGATGGCCACGCGGACATCCTGGTGGGTGCCTACCACGACGACAGTCCGACCGTCGAGACGTGCGGCAGCGTGAAGCTCTACTCCGGCCTCGACGGGTTGCTGCTGCACGTCTTCTACGAGGACGAGGTCAGCCTGCTCGGCATGTCGGTGCACGGTGCCGGTGACGTCGACGCGGACGGCACGCCGGACCTGATCGCCGGCATTCCCACCGTCGGCGGCGTCGAATCGGGCTGCGCGCGCGTCTGGTCGGGCGCGACGTTCGCGCCGCTGTACACGTTCGACGGCGACTCCGCGGCCGACCGCTTCGGCCACTCGGTCGGGTCGGCGGGCGACGTGGACGGTGACGGCCACGCCGACCTGATCGTGGGCGCGCCGTGGGAAGACGCGGCCGGCAACGACGCCGGCATGGCGCGCGTGCTCTCCGGCCAGGACGGCGCGCCCCTGTACACTTTCTACGGCGCGGCGGCCGAGGCGCGCCTGGGCTGGTCCGTGAGCGGCGCGGCCGACGTGGACGGCGACGGCTACGACGACGTGATCGTCGGCGCCGCCGCGGGCGGCGGCTTCACCGGCGCGGCCTTCGTCCACTCGGGGCAGACGGGCGCGGTGCTGCACGCCTTCACCGGCGCCGCCGTGCTGGACTGGTTCGGCTATTCGGTCAGCGGCGCGGGCGACGTGGACGGCGATGGCCGGCCGGACCTCATCGTGGGCGCCTGGGGCGACGACACACACGGCACCGATGCCGGCGCGGCCTTCGTCCATTCCGGGGCCGACGGTGCGCTGCTCCACGACTGGCACGGAGCGGACGCCGACGACCGCTTCGGCTGGTCGGTGTCGGGCGCTGGCGACCTGGATCTCGACGGGCTGGCCGACCTCGTCGTGGGCGCGCTGCACGACGACGGCAGCTTCGCGGATGCCGGCAGCGCCAGCGCCTTCTCGGGAGCGGCCGGCGCGCCGCTGTTCGTTGCGCAGGGCGTGGAGGACAACGCCAGCTTCGGCCGCTCGGTCAGCGACGCCGGCGACACCGACGCCGACGGCGTCCCGGACATCGTGGTGGGCGCGTATTTCGAGGAAGGCGTGCTGATCGGCAGCGCCACGATCGTGTCCGGATTGCCGCTGCCGTGGATGCAACTGGGCCAGGGGCTGGCCGGGACGAACGGCGTGCCGGTCCTGTCGGCCGTCGGCACGCTGGCCGGGGGCAGCCCGATCACGCTGCGAGTGACCGGCGCACTTGAGAACGCGCCGGCCCTGCTGGTGGCGGGAAGCGGCCTGCTGCAGGTGCCCTTCAAGGGCGGCGTGCTCGTCCCTGAGCCGGACGTGCTGCTGCCTCTGGCGACCGGGCCGGACGGTCAGCTCGTGCTGGCCGCGGTGTGGCCGGGCGGAGTGCCGCCGGCGATCACGGCCTGGCTTCAGACCTGGATCGTGGACGATGGCGGCCCGGCCGGCTTCTCCGCATCCAATGCGCTGTCAGCGGCGACGCCGTGATGCGGGAGCCCCGCGCTCGAGACGCATCCGGCGCTCCGTCCCCGCTCAGAACGCCTGCGGCACCACCTTGAACGGATAGTTCGGCTCGACGTAGCCGCCGCGCTTCTGGCGCTTGGGGAGCTTGACCTTGTCGCGCGGCACGTCCTTGTAGTGGATGCTGCCGAGCAGGTGGCTGATGCAATTCAGCCGGGCCTTCTTCTTGTCGTCCGAGGGCACCACGAACCAGGGCGCCCACGGCGTGTCGCTGGCCCGGAACATGTCGTCCCGCGCGCGCGAGTAGTCGTACCAGCGGCTGTAGGACTTCAGGTCCATCGGCGAGAGCTTCCAGGTCTTGCGGCCGTCGCCGATGCGCGACTGCAGGCGCCGCGTCTGCTCGTCGGGGCTGACCTCGAGCCAGTACTTGAGCAGGATGATGCCCGACTCGACCATGGACTTCTCGTAGGCCGGCACCTGGTCGAGGAAGCGCTTGACGCGGTCCTCGGGCGTGAAGCCCATGACGCGCTCGACGCCGGCGCGGTTGTACCAGCTGCGGTCGAAGATCACGACCTCGCCGGCCGCCGGCAGGTGGGGCACGTAGCGCTGCAGGTACATCTGGCTCTTCTCGCGCTCGGTCGGCGCCGGCAGCGCGATGACGCGGAAGACGCGCGGGCTCACGCGCTCCGCGATGGCCTTGATGGTGCCGCCCTTGCCGGCCCCGTCACGGCCCTCGAAGACGATGCACACCTTGAGGCCCTTGTGGCGCACCCACTCCTGCAGGCGCACGAGCTCGACGTGCAGCTTCTTCATCTCGCGCAGGTACTGCTTGCTCGAGAGCTCCGCCGGCTCGTCGGCCCGGGCGTCCTTGTCCTTGCGCGCCTTCTCGCGCTTCTTCGCCTTCTTGTCCTTCGTGTGCTTCCTGCCCCGGGCATCCGCACGGCCGGCCTCGGGCCTCGGAGCGCGACGCTTCGGCGGGGCGGGGGCGGCGGGCGGCGTGGTGAGGGACTCAGGCATCGGGAGCGTCGTCACGGATTGTTCGGCGGCCATGGGAGCCTCCTGCGGTTCGGCGGCGCGTCAGTCTATTCCAACGGTGCCGCGGGTGCGCCGTGCCCCGCCACGGGCGCGTGCGGGGCGCTGCCGTGGGGCAGCTCCTCGACGGCAGCCTTGGGTTTCGCGGCGGACTTGCCGCGGACCACCTTGTAGAAGATCGGGGTGAAGATGAGGCCGAAGGCGGTCACGCCCAGCATGCCGGAGAAGACCGCGACGCCCAGCGAGAAGCGCATTTCGGCGCCGGCGCCCTTGGCGGTGATGAGCGGCACGACGCCCAGGATGAAGGCGAAGGAGGTCATCAGGATGGGCCGCAGGCGCTCCTTGCAGGCCTCGACGATGGCGTCGAGGCGCGCGGTGCCCTGCTCCTCGAGCTGCTTGGCGAACTCGACGATGAGGATGGCGTTCTTGGCCGCCAGGCCGATGAGCACGACCAGGCCGATCTGCGTGAAGATGTTGATGTCGAGGTTCACGACGATCACGCCCAGCAGCGCGGCCAGGATGCACATGGGCACGATGAGCAGGATGGCGAAGGGCAGCGACCAGCTCTCGTACTGCGCCGCCAGCACCATGAACACGAACAGCACGGCCAGCGGGAAGATGAGCTTCGACAAGAGGTCCTTGCCGGCCAGGATCTCCTGCAGGGTCAGCTCGGTCCATTCGAAGCCCATCGACTGCGGCAGGCTCTCCTGCGCCACGCGGTTCATGATGGTGATGATGCCGCCCGAGCTGGTGCCCGGCGCCGGCACGCCGTTGATCTCGGCCGACGGGTAGAGGTTGTAGTGGTTCACCAGGGCCGGCCCGGCCGCGTCCGACACGGTGACCAGCGTCTGCAGCGGCACGCGCTCGCCCTGGACATCGCGCACCTCGAGCCGGCCGATGTCCTCGGCGCGCATGCGGAAGGCCGGGTCGGCCTGCACGTTCACCTGCCAGTTGCGGTTCAGGAAGGTGAAGTCGTTCACGTACAGCGAGCCCAGGTACGTCTGCAGCGTGTCGTTGATCGCGGTGAGCGGAACGCCCATGGCCTCGGCCTTCTCGCGGTCGATCTTCAGGTAGACCTGCGGGTACCGGACGCTGAAGGTGGAGAAGAGCGAGGCGATGCCCGGGTCCGCCATGCCCGCGCGGGTGAGCTCCTGCACGGAGGCCTGCAGCGCGGGGAGGCCCGCGCCGCGGCGGTCCTGCACGTGCAGCTTGAAGCCGCCCGTGGAGCCGATGCCCTCGACCGGCGGCGCCTGGAACACACCCACGACCGCGGCGCGGTGCTCCGCGAACTTGGCCTGGAGCGCCCGCTGCACCTCGAAGGAGCTGCGTGAGGCGTCGTGCTTGCGCTCCTCGAAGGGCTCCAGCACCACGAAGAGGCCGCCCATGTTGCTGATGTTCGTGGAGAGCAGCGTGGAGTAGCCGGGCACCTCGATGGTGTGGGCCACGCCCTTCGTCGCGCGCGCCTCCTCGCCGAGCTGCCGGATCAGCTCGTTGGTGCGCTGCAGGCTGGCGCCCTCGGGCAGCTGGGCGTTCACCACCAGGTAGCCCTTGTCCTGCGCCGGGATGAAGCCCTTCGGCAGCACGGTGAAGCCGCGCCACGTGAAGAACAGCAGCCCGACGTACACGAGCAGCATGATGAAGGAGACGCGCAGCAGGCCGCGCACCACGCCGCCGTAGCCGCGCGAGAGCGCATTGAACACCTTGTTGAAGCCGCGCAGGAATTTGCCCAGCACCAGGTTCACGGGCCCCTTGGCGAACCAGCCCAGCGCCGTGCCCGCCGCGAACAGGCCCAGCTTCACCGCCCACACGAGGGGGCCGCTCTCCTCGCCGAGGCCCAGCGCGCCCAGGACGAAGCCGATGAGCAGGTTGTAGACCAGCGCGCCACCCAGCAGCGCGATGCCGAAGGGCGGCAGCGCCTCGGGCATGTGGTCCTTGCTGTGCGGCTTGATGAGCGCCACGGCGCGGGCCGGGGCCATGGTCATGGCGTTGATGGCCGAGATGATCGTGGCGGCCGCGATGGTGAGCGCGAACTGCTTGTAGAACTGGCCGTTGATGCCGGCCAGGAAGGCCGTGGGCACGAACACCGACGAGAGCACGAGGGTGATGGCGATGACCGGCCCCGTGATCTCTTCCATGGCCTTGATAGTGGCCTCGCGCGGCGGCAGGCCCTTGGCCATCCAGCGCTCGATGTTCTCGACCACGACGATGGCGTCGTCCACCACGATGCCGATGGCCAGCACGAGCCCGAACAGCGTGAGGTTGTTGATCGAGAAGCCCAGCGCGCTCATGACGAACAGCGTGCCGATGAGCGAGACGGGCACGTCGAACATGGGCAGCAGCGTGGCGCGCCAGTCCTGCAGGAAGACCAGCACGACCACGAACACCAGCACGAAGGCCTCGATGAGCGTCTTGTAGACCTCGTGCACCGACTCGTCGATGAAGACGGTCGTGTCGTAGACGATGCGGTACTCGATGCCCTCGGGGAAGCTGCGCGACAGCTCCGCCATGCGCGCCTTGATCTCGCCTGCGGTCTGCAGCGCGTTGGCGCCGGGCAGCTGGTACAGGGCCAGCGTGATCGAGGGCTCGCCGTCGAGGAAGCTGTCCACGTCGTAGTTCTTGGCGCCGAACTCGATGCCGCCGGGGATCGCCTCGCCGCTCTCCAGAAACGTGGAGTCGGTGACCAGGTCGCGCAGCTGCACGATCTGGCCCTCGTCGCCGGTCTTGACGATGATGTCGCTGAACTGCCCGGGCTCGGTCAGCCGCCCCAGCGTGTTGATCGTGAGCTGGAAGGGCACCTGGACGTCCGGCGGCACCGGGGCCTGGCCGAGGCGGCCCGCGCCCACCTGCACGTTCTGCGCGCGCACGGCGTCGACCACGTCCTGCGCCACCAGGTTGCGCGCGGCCAGCCTGGCCGGGTCGAGCCAGATGCGCATCGAGTAGTCGCGCGGGCCCAGGAAGGCGACGTCGCCCACGCCCTTGATGCGCGCCAGGTCGTCCTTGACGGCCGTCGTGGCGTAGTTGCTCAGGTAGAGCTGGTCGTACTTGCCCGAGGGCGAGATGAGGTTCACGCACAGCAGGATGCTGGGCGACTTCTTCTTGGTCGTGACGCCGTTGCGCTGCGCCTCCTGCGGCAGCTTGGGCAGCGCGATGGCCACGCGGTTCTGCACCAGCACCTGGGCCAGGTCCAGGTCCATGCCCAGCTCGAAGGTGACGTCCAGGATCATCTGGCCGTCGCTCGTGGACTTGCTCTGCATGTAGAGCATGCCCTCGACGCCGTTGACCTCCTGCTCGATGGGGAAGGCCACGGTGGAGGCCACGGTCTCGGCGTTGGCGCCCGGGTAGCTGGCCGTCACGGTGACGGTGGGCGGCGCCACCTCCGGATATTGCGCGATCGGCAACCCTTCGAGGGCCACGATGCCAACCACGATGATCACGACGGACAGCACCGTCGCGAACACCGGGCGGTCGACGAAGAAGCGGGCGAGCATGGCCTACCCGCCCGCCGGCCTGTGGGCCGGGCCGCGGGACGGCACCGGTTGGCCCTCCTGGTCGACCGCCTCGACCGGCTCGTGGATGCGGGCGCGCGCCAGGCCCTCGACGATCACGCGGTCGGTCGGGAGCACGGCCTCCTCCGCCTTGTTCGCGGCGACCGGCAGCACCACGCGCATGCCGTCCTCGAGCAGGCGCCCGGGACGCACGTCCTTGCGCAGCACCTGCTCGTCGGGCCCGACCACCAGCACGTACCGCAGGCTCTGGTCCGCGACGAGCGCGACGTCGGGCACGAGGACGGACGGCACCGGTTTGCCGGCCTTGAGCCGCACCCTGACGCGCGAGCCGGCCACGAGGAAGCCGTCCGTGTTGGGCGCGGTGCCGCGCACGCGCAGCGTGCCGGTGCCGGAGTCCACCAGGTTCTCGGCAAAGTCGAGCACGCCCTGGCGGGGATAGCCGTCGTCGGTCTCCAGCCCGAACTCGAACGGAACCTTGCGCTCGCGCAGCGCCTCGGCCAGCTGGCCCGGATCGTTGCGCTGCGTCTCGGCCCGCACGCGCAGCAGCGAGCGCTCGGGCACGTCGAAGTAGACCTCGATGGGATCCATCGAGACGACCGTGGTCAGCACGGGGTCCGAGCCGCCGGCGCCCACCAGGTTGCCCTCGGTGAGCTGCGCCCGGCTGGCCCGGCCGGCGATGGGCGAGGCGATCTTCGTGAACTCGACGTCGAGCTGCAGGCGCTCGATCTCGCTCGTCGTGGCGGCGATCTGGGCCTCGAGCGCCTTGACGTCGGCGTCCTTCTTGTCCACCTGCTTCTGGCTGGCGCCGCCCTTGCCCAGCAGCTCCTCCAGGCGCGCGAGGTCCTTGCGCTCGGCCACGAGCTGCGCCTCGAAGACCTTCCGCTTCGACGTGGCCTCGTCCACGTCGGCCTGGAAGGGCCGTGCGTCCAGCGTGAAGAGCAGGTCGCCGGCCTTGACGATGTCGCCGTCGGTGAAGTTCACCTTCTCGATGTGGCCGCGCACGCGCGAGCGGACCTCGACCGTGTCGACGGCTGCCGTCCAGCCGTTGAAGAACTCCGCGTCCTCCACGTCGCGGGCCTCGGGAAAGATCACGGTCACCTTGGGCGGCGGCGGGGCCGGCCGCTCGGCGCCCTCGTGGCTGCACGCGGCCAGGGCAAGGAGCGCCGCCGTCGCGGCGCGGGCTCGGTGGCTGCTTCTGTGCTTCATCGCGTCGAGTCTCCGTCGGTCGCCGGATCGGACGGCGGTGCGGCCGCCGCGTCGGGCTGTGGTTCGCGGCTGTCTTCCGGCTCCGGGTCCGGGGGCGGAGTCCAACCGCCGCCGAGCGAGCGGTAGACGTTCACGAGCGCCAGCGCCGCGTCGCCCGCGGTCGTGGCCAGGCGATCCTGCTGCTCCGTGAGGTTGGAGGAGAACAGGAAGACGTCCGAGAAGTCCACCTCGCCCTCCGCGTACTGGTCCTGGACGATCTCGACGGTGCGCGCCGCCGCGTCGGCGGCCGCCTGCTGGGGCGCGAGGCGCTCCTGGGTCTTGATCAGCGAGATCAGCGAATCCTCCGCCTCGCGGCCGGCGTCCAGCACCGCCTGCTGGTACTCGAGCACGGCGGCACGGAACTCGGCCTCGAAGAAGCGCACGTTGCTGGCTGTGCGACCCCAGTCGAGGATGGACCAGGACAGATTGGCGCCGAGGAAGCTGGTCTGCGCGCCGTCGTTGTCGGCATCGTTCCAGTGCTCGGCCGAGACGCCGAGGCTGCCCGCGATGGAGAGGCGCGGATAGTAGTCCGACTCGGCGATGCCGATCAGCGCGCAGCGCGACGCCGCGATGCGCTCGGCGCGGCGCACGTCGGGCCGGCGGCGCAACAGGTCGGCGGGGATGCCGATGGCCACCGTCGGCGGCACGCTGGGGATGGGGGCCTCGCCCAGGATGTCCGAGAGGTCGCGCGGCGCCATGCCCAGGAGCGTGCACAGCGCATTGTTCTCGAGGCGCATCCCGAGCTCGGCGCCCGGGATGAGCGAGCGCGTCTCCTCGAGCACCTGGCGCGCCTGGTGGATGTCGCGCTCGGCCACCTCGCCCACGTCGAACCGCGCCTGCGTGAGCTCGTAGGCGCCCAGCTGGATGGACTCGTTGAGCCGCAGGTAGCGCAGCCGGTCTTGGAACGTGCGGTACGAGATGTAGCGGGTGGCCAGCTCGGCGTACAGCAGCACCATGACGTCGTCGTGGTCGGCCACCGAGGCCTGCAGTTCCGCATCCGCGGACTCCACGGCGCGGCGGAAGCGGCCCCAGAAGTCGAGCTCCCACGTGGCGAAGGCGTCGATATGTCCCTGCGTGAAGGTGCGGTCGAAGGGCGCTTGGGTGAAGTTCGCGTCCTCCTCGCTCACGCGGTAGCCGCCGGCGGTGCCGCTGAGACCCTGCTCCTGCGGGTACTGGAAGCCGACGGCCAGGTCCCGGCGGGCCCGCGCGGAGGCCACGCGCTCGGCGGCGGCAAGCAGCGAGAGGTTCTCGGCTCCTGCCTGCATCATGAGGCCGTCCAGCACCGGGTCGTCGAAGACGCACCACCAGGTCTGGAGCTGCGCCTCCTCGCTCTTCAGCCGCGCGTCCTCGAAGTCGATCCACTCATCCGCGACCTCGACGGGGGCCTGCTCGTAGTCGGGCCCGACGAGCGGACCGCCCATCAGGCCGCAGCTCGACGTCAGTCCGAGGAGCACGGCCGGCAGGGCCACGCGCACCAGCGCCCGGGACGCCGCGCGCGCGCCGCCGCCAGGTCCCGCTCCGACGGTCCTCTCGGCGGCGGGAGTCCGCCCCGGCACGTGACGACTGCCCGGCCTCATGGACTCCCTCGCGATCGATCCATCGTCGGGAGGCTGCCGCCCGACGACAACGTCCGGATCGTATCTCGCCCGCTTTCGGCCGTACAAGCCGAGGCCGCGGATGGCCCCGGCCCGCGCTGAGCCGAAGGGCCGAAAGGACGGCGGCACGGCTGCGGTTCCCATGGTTCCCGGGGATACGCACGTCCGCCGTGAAGCCACGGCAGAAAACCATGGATGCGGAGGGCCCGCACGCAGCGGGCCGGCGCGCGACAGGCCCCGGATGGTCTCGTGCGACGTCGTTGCCTGCTCGCGGGAGGAATCGTTCGCCCCTCAGCGCGGGCGCCGGAACACGGCTGCGCCGGGCATCACCTGCACGAGCTCGAAGCCTTCGCCGGCGATCGTGTTGAGCGTGGCCTCGATGGCGCGGCGCTGGTTCTCGCGGTCCTCGGGACGCGCGGCGAGGTCGATGCCCACGCCGAGCTCGACGCGGTATTGCCAGGTGACGGCCCGCGGCTCGGACCGGGCGAACGCCACCAGCGTCGCGCACGCGACGAGCAGCAGGGCCAGAGCGGCGAGTCCATGGCGGCGAAGCATGGTCGAACCTCCGTGGCGGATGGGATGATCGCCGCCGGAGGCAGCAGGGGCGCCCCGCCGGCGACGCCGGCAGCATACTGCTGCAGCCCGCGTCGCAGGGCGTGTTCGCATCGGCGATTCCGGGCTGCTAGCCTGCCGGCGTGGGCACCGCGCTGCAGCGAACCATGGCGAGCGACGCTCACCTGCCTCCTGTCCGCGCGGTTCGCGGAGGACTTGGCGTGCGCGTCGTGCTGCGGCGCAGCGCCCTGCTGATCGCCGCGCTGCTGACGTCGTGCGGGCCGACCGAGGCCGTGACGGCCGAGCCGACCGCCGACGGCTGGCACGAGTTCACCGGCTCGTGGTCCGCGGCCGGCCGGCGGACGACCCTGCAGCTCGGGCCTCAGCGGCGCGTGTCGGTGGTCGACGTCTCCGGCAGCGTGCTGCTCAGCGGCGAGAGCCGCCCGGCTGTCGGCTTCCACGGCCAGGCCATCAGCTTCGCGGACGAGCTGACCGGCATGCTCGGCCGCGCCGTGTGGACCGACGAGCACGGCGACCAGGTGTTCAGCGAGCTGGAGGGTGCGCGCGAGGGCGACGCCATCCGCGTCCAGGGCCGCTTCGTCGGGGGCACCGGGCGCTACGCCGGCGCCACGGGCGAGTATGCCTTCGAGTGGCAGTACCTCATCGAGGCCGAGGACGGCCACGTGCAGGGGCGCACCATGGGGCTCGCGGGCCGCGTGCGCGTGGACGGGGCCGGCGCGGAGCCTCCGCGATGAGCGCCGGCAGGCCCTCGGCCGGGCTGCGGACGCGGCGCGCCGCGGTGGTCGCGCTGGCGGTCGGGCTGTGGTTCGTGCCCGTGCCGGAGGGGCTCACGCCGCCGGCCTGGCACCTGTTCGTGGTGTTCGCCTCGGCCATCGTGTCGGTGCTGCTCGGCGCCTTCCCGCTGGTGACGGCCGCGCTGCTGGCGGCGGCGGCCGTGGTGCTCACCGGCACGCTCAAGCCCGAGCAGGCCTTCGGCGGCTTCGCCAACACGAGCGTGCTGCTGGTGGTGGTGGCGTTCCTCGTCGCGCAGGCCGTGGTGAAGTCGGGCCTCGGCCGGCGCATCAGCCTGCTGATGGTGTCGGCCTTCGGCCGCTCGCCGCTCGGGCTGGGGTACAGCATCGTGCTCACCGACGCGCTCATCGCGCCCGCGTTCCCGAGCAACACCGCGCGCGGCGGCGTGCTCTACCCGGTGGTGCGCTCGCTCGCCGAGGGCGCGGGCTCCGACCCGGCCGACGAAAGCCGGCGCCGGCTGGGCGCCTACCTCATGTTCTGCGGCATGGCCAGCCTGGCCGTGTCCTCGACCCTCTGGATGACGGCTACCTCGTCCAACCCCGTGGGCATCCAGATCGCGGAGCTCTCGGGCGTGTCGATCGACTTCGGCACCTGGCTGGTGGCCTCGTCGGTGCCGGCGCTGGCGGCCATCGCGCTCCTGCCCATCGTGCTGCTCAAGCTGTACCCGCCCGGCGTGAAGGCCACGCCCGAGGCGCCCGCGGCGGCGCGCGCGGCGCTGGCGGCCATGGGCGGCCTGTCGCGCGACGAGCTGGTCACGGCCGTGGCCTTCGGCGGCATGGTCACCGGCTGGGTGACGGCCGGCACCTTCGGCCTCAACATCACCGCCGTGGCCTTCGGCGGGCTGGGGCTGCTGCTCTCCACGCGCGTGCTCACCATGGAGGACCTCAGCAAGCAGGGCGACACGCTGGCCACCTTCCTGTGGCTCGCCGTGCTGTTCGCGCTGAGCGGCCAGCTCAACGAGCTCGGGTTCATGGGCTACGCGGGCGAGCGGCTGGCGGCGCAGCTGCACGGCCTGTCGTGGCCGCTCACCTACGTGGCGCTGCTCGTGATCTACGTGCTGGTGCACTACCTGTTCGTGAGCCAGACCAGCCAGGTGCTCGCGCTCCTGGGCGTGTTCCTCGACGTGGGCATCCGGCAGGGCGTGCCGGCGCCGCTCATGGCCTTCGCTCTGCTCTTCGCCAGCAGCTGGTTCTCGGTCATCACGCCCCAGGGCGGCAGCCAGAACGTCATCTTCGTGGCCAGCGGCTTCCTCACGCAGCGCGAGCTCTACCGGCTCGGGCTGCTGGTCACGGCCTTCTTCCTGACGGTGTTCCTCGTGCTGGGGACGCCGTGGCTGCTGCTGGTGACCTGACGCCGCGGGCTTCGGCGGCACCGCGCGGCGTGGCACGATGCCGCCGCACGCCGTCCCGGAGCGTCCCCAGATGACGGATCACGCGAAAGCCCCGCGCCACCTGCTCGACCCCATCGAGCGCACCTCCGAGGTGATGTTCGGCATCTTCATGGCGCTCACCTTCACCGGCACGGTGAGCGCCGCCACGCACGGGCGCGAGGAGATCCGTTCGGCGCTCGTGGGAGCGCTGGGCTGCAACCTGGCGTGGGGCATCGCGGACGCGGTTATCTACCTGGTGAACCTGGCCAGCGAGCGCGGGCGCGGCGTGATGTCCCTGCGCGCCCTGCACCACGCGCCCGACGCCGCGGCCGGGCGGCGCATCGTGGCCGACGCACTGCCGCCGCTGGTGGCCAGCGTGATGCAACCCGAGGAGCTGGACGCGGTGCGCGGGCGCCTCATGGCCCTGCGCGACACGCCGCAGCGCCCGTGGCTGCACGCGCGCGACTTCCTCGCCGCGCTGGCCATCATGCTGTTCGTGTTCCTGTCCACGTTCCCGCTCATCGTCCCGTTCCTGGTGCTGGACGACGCGCAGCGCGCGCTGCGCTGGTCCCACGGCGTGGCGCTGCTGCTGATCTTCGTGTGCGGCGCTCAGCTCGGGCGGCACGCGGGACGGCCGGCGCTGCGTGCCGGCCTCTGGATGGTGGTCGTCGGCGTCGCGCTCGTGGCGCTGATCATCGCGCTCGGGGGCTGAGCGGGCGCGGCGAGTCAGCCGCCCACGGGAAGAGTCAGCACCGGCGTCTCGGGGACCTTCTCGTCGAGCCCCATGTCCACCAGGGCCCGCAGGTGCACGAAGCCGCGCTTGCTGGGGCTGTCCGTGGCGTCGACGTAGAACCACCAGCCCCGGTGGAGCACCGCAACCGCCGCGTTCGGCGGGCGGTCGATGGACGAGTGGATGCGCACCGGCGGGTCGACCGCGGCGCCGGAGCCCGGCGTCGCGAAGCCGGCCTGCAGGTGCTCCTCGGGCACCTCGATCGCGTCCTCCGCGAGCCGCAGCACGTCGAGGATCGAGCGCGTCTCGAGAACCACGGCGTCGCCGGCCGCGGGCCGGTCCACGCCGGTCCGCACCGGGATCAGCAGCTCCGGCGCCGCGGCGTCGAAGGCGGACAGGCCCAGCAGGGAGAGCAGCTCGGCCACCTGCGCCCTGTGCGCGCCGTCCGGATCGTGCACCAGCAGGACGTAGCCTTCGTCCACGCCCACGATGTCGCCGACGCCGGTCGAGAACAGCTCCGCCAGCAGCTCGGACACCCGCTGGAAGCCGGGCGACGGCCGCGCCCCGGGGCTCAGCGCATTGGGCAGGCCGTTGGCGCGCCGCACCATGAGCCGGAAGACGTGGCCGGGCACCTGGACCAGCCGCCCGAGGGCCAGCGCCTGCTTGAGCGAGACCGGCGCGACGAGGCGCATCATGAGCGCCTCGCCGGCCAGCGGCACGTAGCTGATGGTCGGGCTCTCCTCGTAGCTCGCGCCCATGGAGAAGGGCACGAGGTTGCCGGCGTAGCTCTCGAGCGGTCCCACCCCGACGTTGGCCCCCGCGTTGGCGCCCACGTTGACCTGCGCCGTGACGCCGGCGACCTGCAGCAGGCCGAAGGATTCGTCGTAGCGGTCGCGCACGATGAGCAGCAGCAGCTGCTCGTCGCCCGAGCGGGTGATGACCTCGTTGTAGGCCGCGCGGCCAGTGGCCAGGGCCTCCGCCCCGACGCTCTGGCAGCCCGCCGACAGCACGGCGAGCAGCGCGCAGCCGAGCGCAGCGGGCTGCGTCAGGGCGGCGAGTCGGCGGACCGGCATGGGCGACTCCTGGAACGGCGCCGCCGGGATGCGGCTGCCCGCTACCGTAGATTGCTGCGTGTGCGACCTGCAAGGATCGGCCGTCGGCCGCCGCAGGAATCTCCGCCTCGGGCACGGCCCTTGCGATCCCATCGTCGTGCCGCCCCGGCCCCCTCGGCGCGGGCCGCGCTGCGAGCGTAGGATGGGCATGCTCGACGTGGCTCCGATCGCACACGGCCGGATGCCGGAGACTGGCCCCATGACCGTGAGCGCGTCGAGGACGCCGCTCGTTCCCGCGCGCGCCTGGCTGGCCGCCTACGACCGGCACTGGCTGCGACCCGACATCGTCGCCGGCCTCACCACGAGCGCGGTCGTCATCCCCAAGGCCATGGCCTACGCCACCATCGCGGGGCTGCCGCCGCAGGTGGGCCTGTACACGGCGTTCCTTCCGCCGGTGATCTACGCGCTCCTGGGCACGTCGCGCGTGCTCAGCGTCAGCAGCACGAGCACCATCGCCATCCTGGGCGCCGCGGCCCTGGGCTCGGCCAGCGCGTCGCACCCGGGCGTGGATCTCGCGACGGCCACCTGCACGCTGGCGCTGCTGGTCGGGGCGATCCTGGTCCTGGCGCCGCTCCTGCGCCTGGGGTTCCTGGCCAACTTCATCTCCGACCCGGTGCTGACCGGCTTCAAGGTGGGCATCGGGCTGGTCATCGTGGCCGACCAGCTGCCCAAGCTGCTGGGCGTGCACATCGAGAAGACGGGCTACCTGCGCGACCTCGTCGCCGTGGCCGGGCAGCTGCCGGCGACGTCGCTGCCGACGCTCGGCGTGGCGCTGGGCACGTTCGCCGTCATCGGGCTCCTGGAGAAGTTCGCG
>Ga0075421_100002524_pt1 | contig 21872 bp, 15 predicted proteins | sample SoiMetdeltSBSDD5_FD_75292 | JGI IMG/M metagenome (GOLD analysis project Ga0075421, IMG submission 75292) | Bulk soil microbial communities from a Populus tree surrounding site in Tennessee, USA - Soil MetaG P. deltoides SBSDD5 | ecosystem: Environmental > Terrestrial > Soil > Tree plantation...
GGCCCGGATGTGCTCCCCGACGGCCAGGGTGACCGGACGGCCCGAACGCTGCAGCTCTTCAGCGATCTGGGTGCCGCTAGCGGAAGCTCCAACGACGAGAACACCGCCAGCCTCGATCTGATCGGGATTGCGATAGTCCCGGGAGGTGAGCGTGCGCATGTCCGCTGGCAACGCCGCCGCGATCGCGGGAACCACGGGAAGATTGCAGGCCCCCGTGGCCAGGACGACCGTCCGCGCTTGCCACTCGCCGCGGTCGGTCGTGATCTGGTACCCATCCCCTTCGGTGCGTACCGAGGTTACCGTCGTATGCGCGTGGACCGGTGAGGAGAACGACTTGGCGTATTGCTCGATGAAGCGGATCGTTTCCGGCATCGATCGAAATCCGTCGGGATCGTCGCCGTCGTAACCGAATCCAGGCAGCCGGCTCTGCCAGTTCGGGGTCAAGAGGCGCAGGGAATCCCAGCGTTCCTTTTTCCAGGAGTTGGCTACCTCACCCCGCTCGAGCACCACATGGTCGACCGAGCGGGAGGTGAGGCAGTGACTCATGGCCAGACCGGCATGACCGGCCCCGATGACGACGGTAGTCTTGCGCACGTTCCTTGGAATCAAGCCTTGCGAACGTCGACGGTCACGTTGGTCGGATTCGTGACGATGTCGTAGACCGCCGACCGCTTCTGCGACTGGGCGACCAGGGCGCGGAGCTCTTCCGGTGTGGCGTCCGCATCGATGGTGTACGTCACTTTGATCCCGTCGAACCCGTTTCTCACGTCGCTGTCGATGCCAAGGATGCCCTGAAGATCCATACCGCCTTCGAGAGTCCCCTTGACCGAACGGAGCTGGATCCCTCGATTCTGCGCGACCGCAGCAATGCCGGCAGTCAGGCAGCTCGCCAACCCGGCCAGCACGATTTCCACGGGCGTTGCGCCATGGTCTTCGGACGCGAAGATCTCTGGATGATCGGCCTCGAACGTGAAATTCGACCGGTGCTTCTGCTCTTCCCCCAAACCAAAGAAGCCTTCGACCGAGGTGCGACTATGGGTTCCTTTGATCCAATCACAGCTCGCCCGCCATTTGAACTGAGCGGCGGCCGGCGCTTCGGTGAGCGCTTGCCGGGCGGCGAGAAGGGCTTCCACGTTGACGCCGTTGTCCACGGGCTTGTTCTGGGTCGTACTCATGATTCTATCCTCCGTATTTTCTCGCCCTCGATGATCGGCGAGGGTTCTGTGGTGTCGGTCCTGCGGTATGAGAGTTCTCCGTTCAGCTCGAGCATCGCCTCGACTTCCCGGTTCATGGCCTTGCTCAGATTCAAATGAAGTTGCTTCAGCGCCTCGATGTCCCATTCGTAGCCGGCAATGGCATCGGTGATCTCGAACAGCTCCCGGCTCAAGACATCCCGGGCCGACTGGTAGTCGGCCAGCGCCGCCTCGGTGCCGCGCCCCACCGCCCGAGCCAGGAGCTCGGCGTCGCACAACGCGTCCGTGATTCCATGCGCGGTGATCGGATCCTTGAAGTAGCCCGCATCGCCGACCAGAGCCCATCCCGGACCATGACTCTGGCGATAGATGCCGGGGTGTCCCGGAAAAGCGCGATACCGCTCGGAAAGCCCACCCGCCTGCATCTCCTCCGCTAGTGACGGAGAGCATTCTTCCATGATCCGATGAAATCCAGCAGCGATGTTTCCCTGAATTTCATCCTGAAACCGACGACCGCTCGTGCCGGCGAACAAGCACGTGTTGCCGTCATTGGTTGGGATGGTTCCCACGGCTACACCCGGCCGGTAGTACCAGCGATTGCCCCGATTCTCGAGGCCGGACCAGAAGGCGTACACCGTCCCGGCGGCATGCGTTCCCTCGAGATAAACGGGCGCATCGACCAGGCGAGCCACCGTGGATTTCAACCCATCGGCACCGATCACGAGCGATGCCCCGACCCGATGCGCGTTACGGTCGCGATCCTCGATCACGGCTCCGATCACACGTCTGTCTTCTGCCCGCATCAGATCGACGAGGCGCGGTCCGTGCAATACCTGTGCCCCCGCGTCTCGGGCGGCTTCGGCCAGAAGCGCGTCGAGAACCGTCCGGCGCGGTGCGTACAACGCATCCACACCATCTCGGGGTTTGATCGGGAGCGTGATGTCCTCTTCGCCATAGACGAAGGAGGTGGTCCGAATGGGGGGAGTTCCCGCCTCCCGCAGCCGGTCGAGCAATCCCCAGCGGTAGAGCTGCAGTACCCCGGCCCGCATGAGGGCCAGGGTGCTGAGCGTATCCGCGCCCAGGCGATCGCGTTCGATCAGGAGTACGGACATCCCCTGCCTGGCCAGCAACATCGCCGTGGCCGCGCCCGAGCAACGAGCGCCAACGACCACCGCGTCATAACTGGCCCGGATGTCTTCCGCCATGTCCATGAGTTACGCGACCCGAAAAACGGTGTGACGTGGCCGGAGGCCACGGCCCAAGTGCCCAAAGGGAGTAAAAGAGTAGCTGTCTTGATGGGGCCCACGCCAGCCAAAAGCGTCGTCCCTTTCCCGGCGCATTGTTATCCTAGGTTCGCTGGCTACTAACGAAAGAGGAGGAGCATCCCATGACCCCAGGTACGAACCCATGGCCCTCTGGAGCTCCGGAGGTGGGGCAGAAAGCGCAACGAACACGTGAGGTGTCCGCACGCGACATCGAGCTCTTCACCACAATTTCGGGGGACCGCAATCCGCTTCATTACGATGAGGCCGTGGCCAAGGCGACACCCTTCGGCGGCATCATCGTTCAGGGTGGAATAACGACCGCAATTCTGAACGCGGTGGCCGCCGAGGACCTGCCCGGTCCGGGCACAGTGTTCCTTCAGGTGAACTGGAGCTTCAAGGCGCCCGTGCGACCCGGCGACACGATCACCGGCGCGGTCGAGGTGGTCAAGGTGCGCACTGACAAACCCATCACCGAATTGAAGACGACCGTCACCCGGCAGGACGGCGTCGTGGCCTTGGAAGGCACGGCGGTCTGTTACACGATGGCGATCTGATCCGCGTCGGCCGACGGTGGCGAAAGAGGCTACCAGCCTATTTTGCGGCCTTTGTTTTGCTTTTCCAACCAAGCCATGAGCGGGCGGTAGTAATCGACCATAGCCTGCGTCGATAGATTCTCACCGGTGGCGTTCTTCAGGATCACTCGCCAGTCCTCGGTCGCCCCGAGACGTTCCATGGATTCGAGAAACGCGCCGACTTCGGGATGGCCGACGTAATTGCAGCTCCGTGGGTCTTGCTTGAGGATGTTGCGCGCAATGTGATCGTGGATCTGATAACTGAACACGTAGGCGATGGCATACGAATAATAGAAAGCGGGGGTGTCGTCGATGTGTGTTTTCGTGGCGGGGTCGCAGAACTCCTCGCCTCGCCGAGTCGGGGGAACCACCCCCTGATACTTCTCGACATTCGACCACCACCGCGCGTTCCACTGATCCGGTGACATTTCATTGGCATAAACATCGGCTTCCCAGTGGGCCATCGTGCCCGAGGCGAAGAACATGAAGGGAACGGTGGCCAGTGCGTCATGGAGGAGTGCGTTGATATCGGCGCTCGCCTTCTCTTCCGGCACGAGACCCAGCGAGGCCAGGTACGGAGTTTGTCGCGACGCCACCTCGGCCACCCCGGCAAACCCTTCATGAAACGCCGGGCTGGCCCCGGTGCGGAGCAAGGGCGGCACTTCCGGACGCGTGTACGCGATGTCGTAGTAGGCGTGCCCCAGCTCGTGATGAACGGTGTCGAACCAATACTCGTCCGGCTCCACGCTCATCAGAGCGCGGATGTCATGTTCGAGATCGATATCCCAGCACGATGCATGAGTGTTCTTCTTGCGGGTATCGGTGACCTTGACCGGATACAGATCGGAGTTCTTCCAGAACGATTCCGGTAAGGGCGGCCGGCCGATGCCGGTGTAGAAAGCCTCCCCCGTCTTCACGATCCATTCCGCCGATTTCCCCTTCATGGCTTCGTCGAGTCCGGGGACCGGCACCATAGCCTCCCACTCCTGCGCCCAACGATTCGGCAGCCAGTGGGCGGGGATCTTCTTCGGCACTTGCTGCCCGTACTTCTTGGCCAATTCGTATTTGGCCCAGGTGTAAAGCTGGAGATACAGAGGCCGAAGTTCCCGCAGGAAGTCATCCTGGAGCTTGAGCATTTCCGGGGTGGTCATGTCGTGGCCGGCAACCTGGAGCGAGAAGTAATCGGGGTATCCCAGCTCGCGGGCTACGCCGTTTCGCAATCCCTGGAGTTTCACGAGCCCGGGCTTGAGAGCCGGGCCGGACTCTTTTGACGCCTCCCAAACCACGAGACGTTCTTTGAGATCGGTCAGCGAGGTGAGCTTGTCATCGATGTCGTTCGTCGAAATCGGTTGGCCGCGAAGCTTGAAAACGAAACTGTTGAGCGTGGACGCTTGCTCTGTCTCGGCTTCGATCCGGGCCGCAACCAGGGTAGGGTTGGTCATGGGACCCTCGGCGGCGTTCAGGAGGATCTGCCGTAACTGTCTAACCGTCACGGGGTCGAGCTCGTCTTTGTGGGACAAGAGATCCCGGGTTTGGCGGATGAGAGCGGGATTGCCGTTGAACGCGGCCCGAGCCTTGCTCGCTGCTGCCGCGGCGGCATCGTGCTCGGGGTTGACGTCCGTCGACGCATCCCAAAGCGCGCGCTGTTCCACCGTATAGACCGCCATGTAAGCGGAGTTGACGAGATCGAGAAAGCGATCCGCCTGATCTTGAAGGAGGGTCTTCGAGGGTTGCGGGGATTCCGGCCCGGCCGTCGCCAGCGGCACGATCAAACTCGGACCAAGTAGAACCGCTAAAACGGCACGATGGTAGTGAGACATAAAGCCCTCCGTAAAACGACCCCAGCCCGATGGGTTTGCCGTGGAAGGGTATCGCAAATCACGGCCGGGCCCAGGCACTCCCCATTTGCACATAAATAGCTGTCTCGTCGGGGCCAAAGGCGAGATCCACTCCGGCATGGATGCCGTACCGGCGCGCGAGCTCGTATCGAAAGCCCGCTCCCCCGGTTCCGATGGTGCGCTGACCCGTCTCGAAGTGGTTGAACTCGCTCCAGGCCACGCCCCACCCGCCAAAACCGACCAGGCTGAACCGGCGCCAGCATTGCCATCGCAACTCCAGCTCGCTCTGGGCCACCGCCTCACCTTGATAGCGCAAAATCGGAGCGCCACGCAGGCTGATGAAGGGCAACATGTAGAACGGCGCGTCGCCGAAGCTCGCCTTCGCGTCGCCGCGCACGCCCATGAACAGCTGCGGTCCAAGCGGCACATACTGCATGACAATGATCGTCGCAATCTCGAACACGTCATCGCCGCCGAGGGCGGGTCCGAAGAAACGCCCGGTAACATCGACGTAGGTGCCCTTGAGCGGGGTAAAGAAATTATCGCGTGAGTCAAAGCTTAGCGAGGGTGTGATCCCGCCCAGATCGGCACGCTTGTCATAATCAGGCAGCCCTAGCGTGCTCTCGGGCGCCTCGAACGCAACATCGGTGGCTGAATACATGTATCCGAGGCCTGCCCACGTGCGTGCCCGAGGTCCGATCCGATACTTCGCCCGCAGGAGGAAACCCTTGGGTTCCAGGTTGTAACGTAAGCCGTGCTCAAGCGTTGGATCGTCACCGATGCCATAGAAATCGAGGTTGGCCGACACGTATAGAACGGCGGCGAGTGTTTGCAGGCGATCACCCTTCCAGTGTCGCAGGTCGCCCACCAAGGCACCCCATGTGCCGTTTTCGGTGGCGAGCCCGCCTAGCATGGTGATGTTCGGCCGTCCAAAGCCGGCCTCCCCTCCTCCAGGTGGCTTGTCGATGAAGGCCAGTCCCCCCGCGGCCCCGTACCCGACCGCCGGCTCGGTGATGGGCACGAGAATCGGCAGGAAGCCGTAGCTGGAATCCAGGAAGGGGCTCGCGTCAGGCCATCCGTCGTCTGGCGACACGGACGCATTCGAATGGGAGGTGGTGTCGGACGCGATGGTGTCCGCTTCGGCCAACGATGTAATGCGGGCGAGACCGAGCAGACCAGCCAATAGCCCGCTCGCGATGCGCACCTCGAATTACAGTTTGACGAGTTTGACCGCTACACCCCCGTTGGCGGATCGCAAGTGGGCCCAGTAGATCCCTGGAGGCGCAGTGGTACCCCGTGTGGTGCGACCGTCCCAAACCATCAGGGAATTGCTTCCACTTGAGCCGAGGACGGCGACCCGGGCGCCGGTCAAGTCGATGATTTCGACCTCGGCCGGCGGCGAACCGGGTGGAACGAGCGCAGCGAGTTGGACCGAACCCGTGAAGGGATTCGAGGACGCAAACAGGGCAGGTGTCGTGATCGAATTTGGTTGGACGACGAGTTCTTGCACATCCGGCGTCGCCTTCGACACCTCCCCCAAGCCATCCAGGAGTCGCACGCTCCAGCCGTAGGTTCCGGCGGGAAGGTTGGCTTCGAAGTTAGCCACGTCTGTTTGGGCGACGATTGGAAGCGATACGCCCTCGGCGTTCCCCGACACGGTGATCTCGTAATGCCCCTGCCCGGAGGGTTTCTTGTCTTCCCACTGGAACCGAACCGGGGCTTCACCTGTGAACGGGTTGAACGATTTGATCTCAGCGGCGTGGAGTTGGAACGCGACCGGAAGGAGTGGAACGATTTGACGGACGACGGGGATGTTCGTGCCGGTTCGAGTGACGCCGCTTCTCCAGATCACGGTGACCTCGTCGACCGTGGTCGCATCGCCCACTCCGAACCACGCCTCCGCCGGAGCCATCGAGGAGTATCCCGACCCCGCGGTAACTTGGCCGACCGTGTGCACGTTGCCCATCTGTAGAAATACGCGTGCTCCCACGGCGTCCTTGTTCCCGAATTCTCCTTGCGGACGGAAGGACACCGCGGAAGCGGTCGGCCCCATGTTCTCGTAGAGGAGCGATCGAGCCGCGGTGGCGTGAACCATGCTCCCCGAAGGAAGAAGGAAATCCAGATCGCCATCATGGTCGAAGTCGCACGCGGTAGGTCCGTGTCCGGCAGTGCGGTTGATAAGTCCGACCTGCGCGCCGACTTTTTCGAACGTGCCGTCCCCCAGGTTGTGATACATGATGTCCGTCTCAACGCGATTCGGCTCTGCCCCACCCTTGGACACATAGAGATCCGGCCAGCCGTCGTTGTCCATGTCCCAGAACCGGGCTCCCATGCTTCCGCCTACGTTCGCCACCCCCGCCTGCACGGAAATCTCGGCAAAATGCCCTGATCCATCATTGCGATACAGGTCGTCGTGGGCGCCGGGAACGAACGTTCCCATGATCAAATTGTTGTAGGCACCCATGAAAATATCCAAATCGCCGTCTCGATCGAAATCGGAGATGTCGGCCACAAACCCGCCAAACCCGTTGCTGATCCCTGCTTGTTGCGAAACGTCGACGAATACCAGGTTGCCATCGTTGCGGTAGAGCTGGTTGGGGGGCCGGGGCGGCTCCTCGAGGGACGGGCGGCCGTCCCGATTGGCCAAGGCCAGATCCGGATCGCCATCCCCGTCGTAGTCCACAAAAACGGCCTGATGTGAGTCCACGGTAGTCGACAAGAGACCCACCGCGCCGGTGATGTCCTCGAAGGTTGCGCTTCCGCGATTCAAGAAGAGCCGCCGGTCGGGAGTACTTCCATCCGGGTCCAGACGGCAGATGAAGACGTCCAGGAGTCCATCGCCATTGATGTCGTCCCAAGCCGAGGTGAAGTTGAATCCTAGAAGGCCAAGTCCACCCGCGTCGGGAACTTCCGTGAACACACCGTGGCCATCGTTCAGGAACAGGCGGTTTTTCTCCGGAAATGGGGCCGTGACCTGGTATCCGCCGCAGTTGACGAACACATCCGAGTCACCATCGTTGTCGACATCCGGAAGAGTGACGCCGTAAACGGTCTCTTCGACCACGAGGCCGGCTTGTTCTCGCCGCTCCTCGAACTTGTAATTCCCCAGGTTCCGGTAATACCAGAACCCTCCCGCGTGGAGCAGACCATCCGCCATGAGTCCCACGCCGAAGTCCTCGAGCCCGTCCCCATCCAGGTCCGCCCAGGCGGTGCCGCGGCCGTGGCCCACGAGGTTGAAGCCGGCCGATGCGCCAATGTCCACGAGCTGCGGAAGCGTTTCCTGCCCTATGGCGGTGCGGGCATAGACACCCGAGACCAGCACCAGGAGGCCAAGGAGGATTTTCTGCGGGGAACGCATCTGCAACCGCCTTTGCTGTAACCCATTGGAGCGCAAGCTGGGTCACTGGAAGCAGTAAAGAATATCAAATCGCGGACGCCGGGGTCGGGAATTCTGGAGCAGGTGTCTATTGCCGGTCGACCTGGCCGCACATATTCTCCCGCCGTCGCCATGCGGGGGCGGGCGTCAACCGGGAAGGGGTTTCAAAGATGGCGACCAAAGTGTTTCGGGCCGCGGCTTTGGTTTTCTCCTTTCTTTGCGGCACGGTCGGGGTGTCCCGCGCTCAGGACACGACCTGGGCTCCGCCCACTCCCAGCCAGGGTAAGTTCGACTGGATCCAGCTCGTCTCGGGCGAATGGCTGGGCGGCGAATTCAAGGCCATGCGCGACGGCTCACTCGAGTTCGACAGCGACAAGCTGGACCTTCTCAAGCTGGATTGGTCCGACGTCAAAGGCCTTCGCTCTCCCCGAAACCTGGAATACGTATTCGACGACCGCAGGACGGCGGTAGGTCCGGCGGTCATGTCCGGCGGAACCATTCGCGTGGGGACGGAGGGCGAGCAATATCCAGCATCACAGTTGCTTTCCATCGTGCCGGGCGCTACCAGCGAATGGGATCGCTGGTCCGGAAAGTTCAGCCTGGGGATCGTCGTGCGCTCGGGGAATACCAACCAGCGCGATTACAACAGCATCCTTTCCCTTCGCCGGGAAACGGGGCGGACGCGCTTTGACGTGAATGGAAGCGTCAACTACGGAACCCTGGAGAGCGAGAAGAACATCGACAATCGGCAGGCGGACGCACAGCTCGACGTGTTCCTCACCAAACGGCTCTACGTGATCCCGATCGCAGCCAGTGCGTACGCAGACGAGTTCCAGAACATCGACCTTCGTTCCACGGTTTCAGCCGGTTTTGGCTACGACGTGGTGGACAAGGCCAAGGTGGACTGGACGGTGGGGATCTCGGTGGGTTACCTGAAGACCGACTACAGCTCTGTCGAGGCGGGAGAAAGTGATGTCGTTGAAGCCGGCACGGTGATTCCTACGACACTGTTGGAGTGGGATCCCAACCGGGACATCGAGACCAGTCTGGACTACCGGCTGACCGTGAACACGGAGACCATCAAGGACGCCTACCACCACATGGTCGCGCTGGTGGATGTGGAACTGACCACTCTCTTGGACCTCGCATTCTCGGCGACGTGGGATCACGCGGAAACGCCGAGACGGGACGAGAACGGGGACCTGCCCAAACGCGACGATCTCCGGGTTTCGTTCGGATTAGGAGTAGACTTCTAGTCTCGGAAGTCAGTCCCCTTCTGGCGGAAACGCCCCTCCGGAGGATGCCAAGCCCTGCTCAGCTCTGGTCATTTGATGGCGGGTGGGCTCCACGTCGCCCCGCAGCGGTTTTATCTTCTCCTCGATGATTCGATCCAGGAGTTCGCGGATCCCGGAGGCGTAGTCCGCCGGCGGGGGGGCCTGTTTGTTGAAGATCACGGCGTAGTGGATGCCGTCTCCCCGCTGTCGTGCCAGAGCGCTGGTTCCTGAGAATCCGCCGGTATGACTCAGCTTCCACCGTCCGTGTGTATGATTGTCCATCGCCGCACCGATCCGGGGGCCGACCACATAGTACGCATTCAGGAAGCGCAAGAGGCCACGTGGAGACGCAACCAAGCCACCGGTAGAGATGTGGTCCTCCACATACCAGCCGCCGTAGGCGCATTCGATCTTCGACCCCGGCTCGACCACGTTTACACACCACCCTCCTCCGCTGTCGTAATAGGGCTCACGTCCGTCCTGATCGCTAAGGCGCGTCCGTGCCAGTATAATATCGGACGTTTCTATTCCAGCAGGTTTGAGAACTTCCGAGTACAGGTAGTCCATATAGCTTCGACCCGAACACTGTTCAATGATCAACCCCAGGAAGAAGTAGCCTTCGTTCGAGTATATGTGCCTCTTTCCTGGAGAGAATTGGAGCGGCTGTCCGAGAATCCATCGGGCGACTTGGGCCCGGCTCGGAGGGGACGGAACCCCCAAATCTCTCGCGACCGCAAGCTCCCGGAAGGTCAAATCTCCGGTGCTTTTGGAGTCCCATCCTCCACTATGCTCCAGTAGATGACGTATCGTGACATTCTTCAAACGCTTGTCGCCCCGGATGGGATACGGTTCGATTTTGAGAAGTCCCCCGCCATCTTGACCCAGATCGAAGACATGATCGTCAAGCCTCACGATTCCCGACTCGATCATCCTCCTAATTGCTGCAGCGGTGAATGGTTTCGTAACGCTGGCGATGCGCATCACCGCATTGGGTCCAATTGGCTCCGTGTGAGCTTGATCCTTCCATCCGTACGAGTGTTCGTAGATCACTTCTCCATCTTTCATTACCCCGAGGATGCCGGCGCTGATCCCATTGGATTTCATATACGTAGTCATGGCCCCATCGAGGGCACGCGCAGCCGGTCCGAAATCATCGTTCTGAAGGTTCTCCACGGCAGACCCGGACCCTCCCCCGCTCAAGAACAGCGAACGGATATCCCCATCCTTCAGAATGGGGCCCTGATGGAGGCTCTCCCAGTCGGACAGCACAAGATAGGCGACCGCATTCCGGTGCTCCGAGAGATTTATATCAGTGGAACCCGTTTGCGACGGTATGAAGCCGAGCGACGAATCGTATGATTCAGAGAGGTACTCCTGGACCAGCTTCACCACTCGATGCTCGGAGAGACCGCACAGTCTGAAGCAGAGACCAATCTCAGCCAATATGTCCGGTTTCGACCAGGTGAGGATCTCGAGGATGTGGCGATCGAAGTAGTCGAGTATCCACTTGTGTTTTTTGGCCGACACCATCCGTTGGTAATAGCGAGAGTCGCCGATGATGAAGTGCGTCAGCCCGTAGAGCTTGTTCTGGTAGTCGGCCTCCGATAGCTCAGTGTCCTCCCCCGACATGAATACACTTTGAAAGGCATGGGTGTATTCATCCTCCAGATCCACCACTTTGATCCCCTGGAGCCAGAATACGAGATTCGACGTTTGCGCCGCGTAATGGCGAATTACTTCCGGATCCAGGAGGAAGGCGGCGAAGTCGACTTGCTGCAGGTGTCGACGCGCTCCTTCGTATTCATCGCGGAACTCGCCTTTGTGAAGGCCTGAATCCTTGAGCTTGCTCGCACTGTAGAGGATTTGCCGGTGAACTAACATTTCCTTGCGAGAAGCGAACATGTTCTTTCGTGCCCGCAGCACTGGGGTCACATCCCGCTTTTGCGCATGCGCCAGATCGCTTCGACGTTCGAGATAGCCTTTGACCTCGAGACTGTCCAGGGTTTGATCGAGATCATGCACCATTCGGGCCATATCGACCCTGACTGCATCCAGCTGGCTACTCTCGCCGGTCGCCCTGAAGGTCCGAATGGCAAAGTGCGCCTGGGCACTCTGATCCAGCTCGAGGAACCTCCCTTCATACGTGTTCCGAATTCTTTGAGCGATTACGTTCGCTTGCCCGTCGTCGTACGGAACGATGTGCTCTACGGTATCGTCCGATCCACACCCGAGCACAAACACGGTGAGGCCTACGACAGCAACGAGACCCCTCATCGCCATCCCCCGGTGTAGCGAACACCCAGCCAGGTTCGGAGGCGATCGTAGGTGTAGAGCTCATTTCGGCTGTCATACCAGACCGCCTGCCCACCCAGAAATACACTCAATGCCCGGCTCATGCCATAGCTTACTTCCGCGTCCGCAAGATGCATTACTTCTTTGCGGAGAGGGAGGTCCGGCTCCAGGGAGACATGGGCACGTGGATACGTAGTTTCGCTCCAGCTGTAACTCGCCCTCAGACGGTAACGACCGAGGCCAGATCCTTCAATGGACGGGCCGGCTACCCATTGGTCGTAGTCGTAATAGCCGACGTACTGATCCCGCCTGACCTTGTACCGAACCCTCCCCGTCAACTGCCACGCCTTCGATAGTTTGATGTCAAGATCGCCGAAGAGGCCATGATGCTGGTACTCTCGCTGGACATCCTCGACCAAGGCTCCGCTGGAATCGATAGCGGAGTATTCTCGGTATTCGCGCTTCGCGTACTCATACGCTCCTCGAATTCGACCCCATCCGGTCGGGCGGATGAGTTCGAACCGCCAAATCTGGAATCCGTAATCGAGGGATTCCACCGTCGCAATGTCGTCATAATCTTCGCCGTAGTTTCTCTCGCCAATCTCGGCGGCGGCGACGACCTCAATTCCTAACTTGGATCGATAGTCCGCGGCGATCTCACCGGACAGGGTAGAGCTGTTGAAGCGATCGCGAAGTGAGATTTCCTCATCATCCACGTCCACCGTGAACTCTTCTCCTGCGATGCGGGACATGTAGGCTTGATTATGTTTTCGCCAAATTCCCGCGAGCTCTAAATCGAGCCGGCCCACCGATGCATCGAAGAGTTTCCGCTGGAACGCTGCCTTCAAGCGGAGCGTAGTGGTGTTCGCATCTTCGCCGACCTCAACATAGCGGGACCCCCACAGGCCCGCGTAGAGTCGAAACCGGTTTGCCGACGATCGGTACACGTCGTGACGAAGGTCGCCGGAAAAGGGGAGCAATACTGCGTCTCCGGTTCGTTCGTTCAGTTCGTAGACGTTATTGTCGTATCCGAACCCACTCTCCAGCGTGAACCGGGTCCTGGTGAACCAGTATCCGGTTTCGGCCCCGGCCGCCCCCGCGTAGACCGCGATCAGGACGGCAATCAGCAGAGCTGGTAACCACGGCACCCATGCCCGCATAGGATCACGCCACAACGCCGTTATCCCCCGCCGCCGGACCGGTGAGGATACGGTCGACTTCGATCCTCAGGCCTCTCTGGTTGACGTTCTGAATCTCGAGGCCGGGGCGTACATTGACCTCCAGAACAACCGGCTTTTGATCTTGCGCGATCGCGATGTCAATTCCGAGATATCGGAGTGGGAGGGCCCGGGCAACCGCCCGCGTGGTCTCCATGACCAGGTCCCAGGACGCCACCGGCAAGCCGGCGAGCCGTTCATGGGACTCCGGGTGATGAGTCAGGCAACCGTTGCGCGAGCTGGCGCTGGTCGACCGACCGGTTTCCAGGTCGATTCCCACTCCGATGGCGCCAAGATGGAGGTTGGCTTTCCCCCCGGATTGTTTCGTTGGAAGACGCACCATCCCCATCATGGGATTACCGTCCAAGGTGATGATGCGGATGTCGGGAAGGCCGATCACCTGGAGGTTTCCGAGAATCGACCCCGGAAAGAGCCGCTCTTCGATCAGCGCCCGGTCGCGGGTCCGTCGAGCGTAATCGCCGGAGAGGATGTCCCCCAGTCGCCGACGGATGTCCCTTTCCTGCCACAGATTCTCCGGGGAGGGTCCCTTCCAGCCGCCATCTTGCTTCGGCCCCAGCACCGCGATGCCGAACCCCGCCCGGCCGCGCGCCGGCTTGATCACGAAGTGTTCGCGGTCTCCGATGATCCTCTCGATCCGGCGTACCTCTCCCATGCTCGCGACTACTCCGTACGTTTCGGCCACCGGCACTCCATGTGACGCCAGGATCTCCTTCGTCAAGATCTTGTCGTCGGCAAGCGGCCGATGGCGGCGGGGATTGAGCTCGTCAATGATGCGATTACGCCTATTGATTCCCAGGATGCCGTGCGGCTCCTGTCCAACCAGTGGACTTGTCATGCCGTTAGACATGAGTCACCGCCGGTTCTGGGCTGAGGAGCCGCCTAAACCGTATGTACTCGAGCAACCTCACCCCGGTCCAGCTCCCAATGAGAACGTCGAAAAGAACCAGGATCAGGACACTTTCTGGGAAGGTGAGAGCGAATCTCTGCATCGACTGGCTGCTCATGACGAAGTAGGCCAGGCTTATCCCGATCAGCGTCATGACGATCACCTTGAGCACTTCCCGCGGCCCCTCTTCCTCCATGATGGTCGAGAACTGTTCCGTCGCGAAAGTCAGAACGACAATAGGCAGGAACGTGACGTGGGCAAGGTTGACATTTCCAAATACTGCGCCTATAGCGGCGAGCCCCAACACCGCCCCCACGGTTGATGTCAGAATCACTGCGACCTTCGGATAATGAAGTAGCCGGAGCGGTTCGGCAGCAAACCGAAAGAGGTACACCCAGCCATTGACAATAAGGAAGGCTGCGAGTGCCCAGGGCAGGCCCGAGTGCGTCGCGCCGATCGCAATCAACATGGGGAGAAAGAACCCGAAGGTTCGGAGTCCGAGGAGATTCCGAATCACGACGCAAATGAAAGCACCGAACGGTATCATCAAGAGAAGGCAGAGGATGTTGAGCGGGATGCCGGACTCCTCAAGCGCCCCCCAGACCCCCAGCCAGCTCGAAGCGGCTTTTTCGGATCCTTCGATAAGCCGGCCCCGAACCCCGAAGGTGCGCGCGACATCGAAATGCACCTTGGAGGTGTGGATCGGATTCGCTTCGACCAGTCGTACGTCTCCCCGGCAAAAAGGAACGAGCCGTCCATCCGTTCGAGCAAACAGATCCTCGTCTATACAAAACGGCACCCAAGAGGGTCCTAACCGAACTTCGACCCAGGACGTGGCGTTTCGATCGGGGCCGGGTTCCATGACGAGACCATGCACCATGCGGGCCGGAAACCCCTGGTGGCGGACCAAGGCGGCGAACAACCTGGCCTTTCCCAGGGCCGTTCCTTCCAGGGCCTCCAGCGTACCTACCGCATCCTCCGCCACCACGAGACCGGGATGCTCGGAGGTCCCTAACTCGGGCAGCCCGCCACAGAAGTCATAGATTCTGGCCAAGGCATCCGCCGCGGGGGCTCCTCGAGGAGCCAACTCTTCAGCCAGGGCGGCAATGGCGGGATGATCCACCTGAATCGTCTCCGTCGATTCCAGAAACGGCAGCGTCGGATCAGAAAGTGAACCGGGGACCCGGAAGGAGGGGGCGATTTCGTAAGTCACATTCTTCGCAATCGCGGTGAAGGAGGTCTCGACCTTGCCACGTCCCTCCGTCTCGCCCCACCATTCCCATCGCCGGTTCCCGCCACGGTACACCTCATCCGAATTGGCCAAGTCGGTGTCAGTCCAGCGTGTACCAAGGATCAGATTGGGCTCGTTCTGCGGCAGGTGGGCCCGTACTCGAACCGTATCGGATGGGGTCTCGAAAAAGACTCTCAGCGAAACTCGGTAGCCCGGGTTGGGTGCAATGCGCTCGACATCGAAAGCGGCCATCGAGATCCGACAGATTGCGATCGCCATGGGGCAAAGTAGAAGGAAAACCGTAGCCAGAGTCCTGAGAAGGTCGGTGCGTCGGATCGCCATAGGAGGCCTTGTAAGTTACACATAGGTGCAGATGCGGACGCGCGACCCATCGGTCGCCTCGACTCGGAGGGCCACGTCGTGGGTGGTTAGCGAGTCGATTTGAGCGTGGACGCAGCGTTTTCCCCGTCTGGAGGAACTTCTACAATTATATCCGATTTAATCCCATACAAACAGGTGCTGAAGGAGCTCGTGCCGGGGCCGGAATCAGCGTCCCCCGCTCGCAATGGGTTGAAACCCCAAATTCTCTAAAACAGCATTCCAGGTAATACTGACACCCGCAGGGGTTGACCTTATCTCTATACCGCTCACGGGATCCACTATGGGAAGATCCGACAGCCAAAGCGTGGCTCTGTTCGTTGTATCGTCCGGCGATAGAGTGCAGACATGCGGCCCCGTTGCCCTACGCTCGATGTAGAACCAATCTCCATCGCCTCGGGGAACTTTGATGGCGTCGCCCGTGGTCTCGTATAACGACATGGAAATGTCTTTGGCACCCGGCGCGCCGTTGATCTGTCTTACGGTGATCCAGCCCAGCATTTCCCGGTGCATCGCGGTTGGGTACATATCACTCAAGTTGGTCGCGAAGATCCCGCCACCCATGATGGAATACTCGTCCCCGTATTCCTTGATCGAGGTACAGCTTGGAAAGGTCCCCAGACATTTTTTGCCGTGCCGGAGACCGAAGACGTGAAGCAATTCGTGCAGGAACGAGCCAAGCTGGCGATAGGGTCCGATGGTGAAGTTCCCTGTCCCATTCCTCACTTCCGCAACGCCTGTTGTGGCGGTTGTTTTGACCCAACCCTTTACTTGAAAGGCTGCGGGGTCGAATCCCGCTGGCCGAGCTATCGCCGACAATTCAGTTTTGGACTTCGACGCCAGATCCGCGACGACGAACCAACCGAACACCTGCCCCGCCAAGGTCGCCTTCCCTGCACTCCAGGCCTCTATGATTGGACGACCTTGGCTAAAGATTAGGTCGTTGTAATAGCCGGGGCTGGCAAGCGTATCTGGGTTCACCGTACTGTCGCAAAATAGTAAAATAGCTAGAGTTCGTGTCCCGACTATTGCCTGTTCTGTGGATGGACCGGACTCGACATGATCTGGCTCGGTACTGGGATCGTATGCGCAGCCAACAAGCAAAAGCGCAATGATCGCCCGGCAAAATATTCTCACGCCCACTCCTTCCCAGGACGCGACCCCAGATCATTGACCACTACTTCGAATAATCGGTTACGGTGACGGTTTCCTAAGGGGGGAATACCCGCAACCGATCACCAGGGACGCCACCGTCACCGGTTTGTGGTTGCGTTCTCATAAGGCAAGTTTTTATCGCCAGTTGAGTTTGATCGGAAGGGATCGGTGATGCGGTTTCTCCCCCACCCGAGGACTCGATAGCGAGTGGTGGGTCCAAGGTCGGCGGTCATGTCCGGCTGGGAGTGGATTTCTAGTTTCTGCGGCGGCCGGTTCTCATCAGCAGGGAGCCGAACGCGGTAGATCTCCGCCAGAACGGCCCCTGCACCGAGCTAGAAGGACGCGGCGACCAGGATACCGGGAGCGCTCCCTACGGGCCCGAGCCCAATGCTCAGTCCATGCGTCTCGTTGTAGTGACTGGCCGAGGCGGGGGCGGATGCTATGTCCCACACGATGGACACGGCCCCGACGGCGAGACTGGCCACAGCGAGGGCGCTTCCCTCGGGGGATTCGTCGTTCCAGGACATGGACACCGCTCCCGCCAAACCGACGATAGCCGCCGTGCGGATTCCCATACCGAGCAAAGCCCGGCCCGGACTCCCAGCGTAGAAATGTCCCAGGGAGGGTCCAACCACTAGCGATCCAAGAAAGACCCACCCCGCCACCTCAGAACCCTCAGATTCGCTGAAGGCCGCAGGAGCGGAGAGTGCCGCCGGCACCGCTGTGGCCAGGAAAGACAATAGTAACGCCTTAGATTCGGATCGTTCCGAGAACGAGGATTTCGGATCCTCACCGAGGGATACGCCCGAGGTATCCGTGCCGACGGAAGCCGGAGCTTCCGCGCGTACGTCCCCGGCGAAAGAGACTGAGATCGCTGCCAATAGAACCCCCGCGATCATCGATTTGTTTTTCATTGGAAACCTCCTTTTGAAGTTGTGATCGAAGGGAATCACGATCCGTGCCGGAGGACCCCAGAGCGGCAGGCTATTTCGCAACTTACGGTGAGGAAATCTTTTGGCCAGTTCGGCGAGGCGGGGTCATGAGTTGTGGGAAGCGGAGGAGAGAGAAAGGGATGTCGACTGCAGTGAACACGGGTGTCTACATCTGGCTACAAGTGCCATCGCGCAAGCCCGAATCGCGCGCGCGATGCAGTACAATGCGCCGATTCTCTTGACCCCGAAGACGACCAGGCCGATTTGGCCAGAGGGGAAAATGAAAAGAGCCACGCTCATCGTTTCGATCGCCAGAGGCTTGATCCTCGGATGCCTTGTTCCATACGCGAGCGGCGCCGAGCCGTCGCGCGAACCTACCCCGCCCCGGCTCGTAACCGTGGACGATCTTTCTCGCTTGCGTGACGTCGACGATCCGCGAGTCTCCCCCGACGGCGCCTGGGTCGCCTACACCGTCACCACCCAGAATCTCGAGACGGACAAGAAGCAGAGCGATCTCTGGATGACGAGCTGGGATGGAACGACCACGCTGCGACTCACCAAGACACCCACGGAATCGGAGAGCAGCCCTCGCTGGAGCCCCGACAACCGGAGCCTGGCCTTTCTATCCGGCCGAGCCGACAGCAACGATGCGGCTCAGCTTTGGATTCTTCCGCGCGCGGGAGGGGAAGCCGAAAAGGTTACCCGGCTCAAGTCCGACGTATCAGACTTTGCCTGGGCTCCCGATGCTAAGCGATTCGTGCTTGTGGTGGCCGACACGGATACCGTGGCACTCCGCGGGGAAGAAGGTAAGAAAACGCCCGCCCCGATCGTTACTGATCGCTTCTACTTCAAGGAGGACGGGACCGGATATCTCACTCACAAGCGCGACCATCTCTATCTCTTTGACCTTGCCGCGCGAAAAACGGAACAACTGACCACTGGAGATAACGACGAGGTCAGCCCGGCGTGGTCGCCGGATGGGACGTCGATTGCATTTCTGAGCAAGCGCGGTCCCGAGGCGGACCGGAGCAACAGCTGGGAAGTCTACGTCGTCGACGCGCGAACGGGGTCCCAGGCCCGGCAGCTCACGCGTTTCGAAGGCAACGTCAACAATCCGGGCGGGGAAGACGGTGAGGGTCGCATTGCCTGGAGTCCCGACGGCAGTCAAATCGCATTCCTGCAGGGCGGCCCTCCCAAGCTGATTTATTACGCGGTGTACAAACTCGCCGTCGTGCCTGCCGCCGGCGGTCCGGTGCGCGTGCTCAACGCCGGTCTCGATCGCTGGATGTCGCTCCCCTCATGGGCCCCGGATGGACAGTCACTGTACGCATGCCTCGAGGATGACCGCGTAGTGAAGCTGGTGCGCGTGCCCGTGAACGGCGGCAAGCCTGAGCCCGTGCTCGAGGGGCAGCGCGCGGTCACCGCGTTCGATGTGAGCCCGACCGGACGGATCGCAGCGCTCGCGAGTACGCTTACGACCCCGCCCGAAGTGTTCGCGATGGAGGAGGCCGGGCCGCGCCCCTTGTCCCGGCAAAACGATTCGCTTTTGGCCGGGCTGCGTCTTGCGACGCCAGAGGAGACGACCTTCAAGAGCAAGGACGGGACGGTCATTCACGGTTTCATGTTGAAGCCGCCCGACTACCACGAAGGGGTCCGCTATCCGACGATCCTCCAGATCCACGGGGGCCCGGTGAGTCAGTTCCAGTGCCAGCTGCGCTTCGACTGGCAACTTTACGCGGCCCATGGATACGTGGTCATTGCCGCCAATCCGCGCGGCAGCTCCGGTCGAGGCGAAGCGTTCGCTCGCGCCATCTTCGCCGACTGGGGAAACAAGGACGGCCAGGATGTGCTGGCCGCCGTGGACGACGCGGTCAAGCGCGGCATCGCCGACCCCAAACGCCTCGGGATCGGAGGTTGGAGTTACGGCGGCATCCTCACCAACCTCGTCATTGCACAGGACAAGCGATTCAAGGCGGCCACGAGCGGCGCCAGCATGTCCAACATGCTGGCGGGTTACGGTACCGACATGTATATCCGAGAGTGGGAGACGGAGCTGGGGACACCGTGGACGTCGTCGTCGAACTATATCAAGCTGTCTTATCCGTTCCTCCACGCGGATCGCATCGTGACGCCGACCTTGTTCATGTGCGGCGAGAAAGACTTCAATGTTCCGCTCCTCAACAGCGAGCAGATGTATGAGGCGCTCCGGAGTCTCGGCCGGGACACTCAGCTGGTCATCTATCCCGGCCAATTCCACGGGTTGACGAAGCCGAGCTATATCAAAGACCGGCTCCAGCGGTACCTCGACTGGTACGACCGTCACTTGAAAACGGGAGCGCTGGCCGGATAAGACCGCTCGCCGAGCTCAAATCAGGGAAACAATCAAAGACACATTAATGCGTGGTCTCTGGGCCGGCCTTCTCCTCGCCATCCTCGCCGTCCCGGCCTCCGCGGAATCACCGGATTCCTCGGCTGCGCCAGTCGTAGAAGTGGATCTGGAGCGCTGGGAAGGAATCCCAGTTGGACGGATCTACTGCACAGGGAATAAGCGCACCAAGGAACGCGTGGTGCTCCAGGAAATGCTCCTGGAATCGGGGGAGCCATTCAGCGCGGTACTCGCCGAGGAGAGCTTGCGCAATCTCCGCGCGCTGGAATATCTCACCGAAGCACGCATGGTTCCTCATGCCGGAGAGGAAGGAACCGACGTCGATCTGGAGATCCAGGTCAAGGACAGCTTTCCCTGGTTCGGGGCAATCATTCCAAACCTGGCCGGCGGCAAGTCGGAACTCTTGTTCGTGGCCGGTAACGGGAATTTTCGCGGCGCTGGACAGACGACGATCCTGTCCGTGAACTCGGCCGCCGGGTATTTCCGGGAGCCGCGGTTGTTCGGTTCCCGGTGGGGAGGGGAGTTGAGCCTGGGCTACCAGGGTGAAGCGGGACCGCGTAACCGCATCACCCTGAATCGTCCCCTGTACTCGCTCTCGACCCGCTGGGGCTTCTCGGGATCCGTGTTCGACGAGGCCGAGGAGCGACTGCTCTACGAATCCGGGCTCGAGGTCTCCGACTTCTATGCGCAGAGAACCGGAGTGACAGTGGGAGCTGCTCGGAGCTTTCGCGATCGGGATCGTCGTTTGGAATTCGACCTCACCTATTCCTTCATCAACGAGGACTACCGTCAGGTCGAGGGCTGGACGGGGGTGATCCCGGCCGACAAGCGCCGGGCCACATTGGGCCTCGAGCCCTCGCTGGAATTCTTCCGATTCGTCCACGATCGGTTTTTCAACGCCATGGGGCCAACCGAAGATCTTCGCCTCGGCCTTAGAGGTTCAGTCCGGGCGGGGGGAGCAGTGGAGGCGTTGGGATCGGACCGAGACTATCCCGTGCTTGGAGCCGGGCTCCGTTGGTTCCAGGGCCGTCCGGGGACCGGATACTTGCTGGCCGAAGCGACAGTGGACACACGGATCGAATCCAGTAAGTTCGTGAACACCTCCGTCCTCTCCACCGTGGCCGCCTACGGACGGCTGCCCGGGGATGGGCTCCTGGCTTGGCGCGCCCAGTTCACCTGGTTGGAGGCCATGGAAGATCCACAACAACTTCTCCTCGATTCGCCGAACGGACTTCGCGGGTACGAGGCGAATTCCAACGAGGGGCAGCGGCGGTACTTGACCAACCTCGAGTGGCGGCAACCGTGGTGGCGCCCCGGCTCGGTGGTGGTGGGATCGGCACTGTTCGCCGACGCGGGAGTTATCGGATCGCCCGAGCGCCCCATTCATGACCAGCCGGTCCTGGTGGGCGCGGGAGCGGGCATCCGGTTGGGCTTCTCGGGTCTTTTGGGAGCTCCGGTGATCCGTCTAGACGTGGCCTATGGGTTCACGCCGGAAACCTGGGAAACCAGTTTCGGTTTCGGCCAGCGTTTCTAAATATGCCCGGGTCCGCTCACTTTTCCGCGACGACCCCGAAGGCCTCGGGCCACGGCCGCACCCGCGAGAACCCTGCTGTGCGAAGCCGATCGCTCACCCCGCGCGTGACGTTCATCATCGACCGGCTCTCCGGGTTGCCGATGTAGTGGAAGAGCCGCCCCTTCGCTCTCAGGACTCGGTGCAGTTTCCCGTAGAACTTGGCACCGTAGAGTTGACCGGCCAGGCTGACCATCGGCGGGTCGTGAATGATGCGGTCGAACATTCCCTCCGGGAAGGTTTCCACCAGCTCATCGCAGTCCCCTAGATGCTGGGTGATCGCTGG
>Ga0075421_100002526_pt1 | contig 21868 bp, 22 predicted proteins | sample SoiMetdeltSBSDD5_FD_75292 | JGI IMG/M metagenome (GOLD analysis project Ga0075421, IMG submission 75292) | Bulk soil microbial communities from a Populus tree surrounding site in Tennessee, USA - Soil MetaG P. deltoides SBSDD5 | ecosystem: Environmental > Terrestrial > Soil > Tree plantation...
GCGCCCCGCCTGCCGGACGGCGTCACGCTGGAGCGGAAACCGGGGGCGGACGCGCCGGCCGAGATCAGGATCCTGGGGCTCACGGTGGAGGAGGGGCTCGTGCGCGTGGACAAGTACCTGGACGACGCCTGCCTGGAAGGGCTGACGCCGGTCCGCATCATCCACGGTGTGGGATCGGGCCGCCTGAAGCGGGCGGTCGCCGAGTTCCTGGCGCGCCATCCGCACGTCGAGGCCTTCACGAGCGCTCCGCCCGACGAGGGAGGGGCCGGCGTCACGATCGTGAGGCTCATGGTCTAGGAGCCTGTCCGAGTTTCGGGCCGGGTCGCGTTCAGCGGATCCCCCAGTCCGCCTCGACGGGAGTCCTGTCGGCCCACGGGTCCAGGACCTTCGTCCCGCCCGTCTCGATCGCGCAGCCGAGCGACCAGGCCCGCGGTTTCTCCAGCGAGGCATCGAACGCCACGGCGCGATAGCGGCCGGGAGCGACGTTCTCGAACGCGAATCGCCCGTCCCCGTCCGTGATGGCCCGCCCCACCGCGTGTTTCTGGAAGATCGCCTCGGCCCTCCCGCGGCAGTCCTCGACCGTCCGCCGCCGTGCCGCTTCGGCCTCCTTGAGCTGCAGCCTGATCGCGTCGTTCCGGGTCGTGGCGTCCCGGAAGTTGCTCGACGAGCCGAGGGCGTTCCTCAATTCCCGGTTGAGCCCCTCGATCCGCAGGTCCGCCGCCTTGACCGCGGCCCCGCATGCCTCGCCCCCCTTGCGGTGCTCGGCATCGAGCTCCTGGCTCTCCCGTGCCAGGAGCACCAGGAGCCCCGCTCCGGGCGCCCCTCCCGTCTTGATATCGGGCGCCAGCACGCCGACGATGCGCGCGCCGGAGGCGGCCTCCGTCCCGGGCGGGGGCGACTCCGGGGCGGCGCCCCCTGCGGCTGTTCCGGTCATGGCCATCGTCCAGCCTTCCAGCCGCACCCGGCGCCAGCCGTTCTGTTCCTCGAGGACCGTCAGGACGGCGTCACCGCGCACCGTCGCGAGCCAGCTCCCCTTGGGATGATCGAGCAGGACGAGATCGGCCCTCTCCCCGCCGGAGGCGGCGAACTCGATGCAGCACAGCGCCAGGACGAGGAGGCTCAGCGACAGGACCCGCTTCATGTTGGGATTCTCCGGATCGGTATCGATGGGCGCGTCCGGCCCCGATCGTCGCCGTCGCGCGTTGCATTTCCGTATCTGCCGCTCCGCATCTTGATCGGAGCGGGGGCGTCCCTATATTCGCAGAAGTGCAGTCCCTAGTCGCGGAGGACGCCGGTGCTCAAGTCCAAGGTGATCCAGACGATCGTCGAGAGATGCCGGCAATCGGATCGGCGGTCCGGGGACGGCGCCGCGACCGCCGGGGCGCGCTCTCCGGCCGCCGGCGGGGGCGTGGCGGGACCGGCCCCCGCGGCGCGGCGCGGTCGCCGGGCGGCCGCCTCCCGCGACCCCAGGCTGGGACAGAGCACCTCGCGCCGGCGAAGGGCCACGCGCCGCCGCGGTTAGATCCGCGGAGACCATGACCGCCTGAAGTTCCCCTCAGTGATCCGGGTCCCCGTCCGGTGGCGTGTAGGTCTTCACCCACTCGGCGGTCGGGTCGTACGACGCGGGAGACTTCGGGGCCTCCGCCTCCATCTGCGCGATCTCGCGCTCCTTATGGCGGATCTCCACCAGGCTCCGGTCGAACGTGTCGACGGAGGCCGCGTGCGCCGCGGCGAGCTCCAGCCGCTTGATCTTCTCCTGCAGGAGCGTGATCTCGATGTTGCGCTCCTCCACCTCGATCTCCGCCTCGCGCATGTGCTTGCGGAGGAACTGGATCTCCTTGACGGCGCGCGACCGCAGCGCCTGGTAGCGCTCCTCGGCGCGGCGCAGATCGTCCTCCCGGCTCTCCGCGGCGGCCTTGTACTCGAAGAGCTTCTGCCCCCCGGCCCGGATCATCCCGTACTGCACGAGAATCTGCTCGTGCTTCATGAGGAGGTCGTTGAACAGGGAGACGGGGACCATCGCCTCTCTCGGCTCCGCCTCCAGGGCGGCCGGCACGGAAGGGGTCGTCCGCGCGGGAAGGTCCGACTGCGCGGTGAAGCCGAGCGCGAGCAGATCCTCCCGCAGGATCTTGTACTCCTCTCCGAATTTTCCGATTTCTTTCTCGGCTTTCAGGCGGCCCGAGCGGATGTAGCGGCGGATGGTGGCGGGCGTTCTGCCGACCAGCTGCGCGGCCTCGCGGATCGTCAGGAGCATGTCCCTCGCTCACCCGTCTCGACGTGTCCCGCGATCAGGCGCGGCCGGGACCACGTGAAGATTTATATCAGAATCCTCCTCGCGATGGCAAGCGATCAGGACTCGTGAAGCATGAGGAGGAGGCCCACCGCGCCGACCAGGGCGCCGCTGATCAGGTCGCCGTAGCGGGTGAAGAACGGCAGCTCGATCCGGCGCATGCCGCGCATGGCGACGATCGTCACCCCCACCATGGTCGCGATGGTGCACAGCGCGAACCCGAGCGACGCGGCCAGGACGGCCCCGGCGCCGGCTGCCGAAGCGGCGAACAGGATCGGGACCAGAAGCGCGCACGGGCTGATGCCGATGACCAGGACGAGCGCCCCCGCCGTCAGGGCGCCGTGAAACCACCTCTCGAGCAGGTGCCCGTGAACGTGGACGTGCCCCCCCGCCTCCTGGGGATTCTCCCGGATCGGGCCCTGGGACGCATGCACGCGCGCCTCGCGCAGATGGCGGAAGACCCCATACCCGACCCCGAAGAGGAGCAGCAGCAACCCGCCGACGAAACTCAGGGAGTGCCCGGTCCGATCAGCCAGGCTCTGGACGGTCGCCGATCCGACGACGATGGTGAGGCTCCCCGCCACGATGCTCGCCAGGACGTGCAGGGCCCCGGCGAGCCCTGTGAGGGCTGCGGCCCGCCGCTCGCTCCATCCCTGGGCGCGCGCCATGAGGACGAACGGGAGCCAGTGGTCCGGAATGAGGGCGTGGATGATGGCGGTGCTGCAAGACGACAGGAACAGGAGGTAGGACGTGCTGGTCACGCGCCCTCTCTGGGAGCCTGACCGGAGGTTCACCGGCCATCCCCCCGGCAAGGGCGGCGGATTATAGCACCCGCTCTTGGCGACGACCGGCTGACGGCCGGCGGAAAACCGTCGGCGCGGGCCCTGAACCGCGCCCCAGGATCCTTTGAAACCCTTGTGGCCCTTGACTTCTGGCTAAACGGTCGTAGGTTTCGGCATGCTCAATTTTCCCGGGAGAATGGGCCTGCCCGCGAAGCCGGCCGGCCGGCTGCTCGTCCCGGTGATCGCGGCATGGCTCCTCGCGGCGCCGGGCAGGGCCGACGCTTCGGGACTTCCGGAGCCGCTCGACCTGGGCGGGCCGGGATCGGAGATGGCCCCGGCCACCGCTCCCTTCACCGCCCCGTCGCACCCTCTCCCGACGTCGTTCACTCTGCCGATTCCGGCCATCGCGCGGCTCGAGGCGGGGCGGCTCCTGATCCCGACGGGGGACTTCACCCTGTCGACTCCGCGCGGGCCCAGGGAGCGTCCGGACTTCAGTGCGCAGGGATTCTCCGGGCGGCTCATGGCAAGGATGCGGCGCGAGGCCCTGCGCTATCGCCGGCAGAACGTCTCGGACGTGACGGCCGCCGTCTCCGACCGGGTCTTCGAGGACCTCGATTCCGAGGCCCTCGAGCGGCGGAGCCACGAGGCCTCGCGCATCGTCACCCGGTCGGTCAAGCGGGTGCTGGACGTCGAGATCATGAGGCTGGCCCGGACCTCGCTCGGGCTCGGCCGGACCCTCGACCTGCTGGGGAGCCTGGCCTCGCGGGGCATGCGCCCCCAGTCCCCGGCCGGCCAGAGGAAGTCCCCGTCCCCGGCCGGAGCGCCCGAAGGGGGCTGGCGCGGCGGGCTCGGCATCCGGCTGGATGCGCACCCGGCGCTCCTGATGCGCGCCGATTCCCGGCTTTTCGCGGGACGGCTCGAGGTTCCGGTGCGCGACGAGCCGATCCGCCTGTCGGTGGAATGCCCGGTCGGCCCCAAGGGGCGGGCCGTCCTGTCCTCCGGAATGCCCCGCGACGGCCAGGGTTGGGCGACCGTCATGCTCAACTTCAGCTTCTAGGAATCGCTCTTCCGGGGCCCTCAGGCATCGACGAGCCGGGCCCCCAGGGCGTCGAGCAGAGCCCGGGCCTTGTCGAGCGTCTCCCGGTGCTCCTGCTCCGGCCGGGAATCGGCCACGACCGCCCCTCCGACCCGCAGATGCGCCAGGCCGGAGGCGCACACCAGCGTCCGGATGACGATGTTGAAGTCCATGCTGCCGTCCAGCGACAGGTAGCCGATCCCCCCGGAATAGATCCCGCGCTCCTCCCCTTCCAGCTCGTCGATGATCTCCATGGCCCGCACCTTGGGGGCGCCGGTCATGGACCCTCCCGGGAAGAGCGCCCTCAGGAGGTCCATCCGGTCCGCATCCGGCCTCAGACCGCCGGAGACGGACGACACGAGGTGGTGCACCGTGGCGAACGACTCGAGGGCGCACAACCTCTCGACGCGCACGCTCCCCGTCTCGCACACCCGTCCCAGGTCGTTCCGCACCAGGTCGGCAATCATCACGTTCTCCGCGCGGTCCTTGGCGCTTTCGGACAGCTCGCGGGACAGGCGGAGATCCTCTTCGGGTGTCGAGCCCCGCGGACGGGTCCCCTTGATCGGGCTGCTCGAGACCCGGCTTCCAGAGAGCGCCACGAAACGCTCCGGCGAGGCCGAGACCACCTGGAAATCCCCCGCGTCCAGGTAGGCGGCGAACGGCGCCGGGTTGCACCGGGCCAGGTCGGCGAACAGGTCGGCTGGGTCGCCGTCGAACGGGCACTCGATCCGATGCGACAGGTTGACCTGGTACAGGTCCCCGCAGGCGATGTACTCGAGCGCCCGGGCGACCGCCGTCAGGTACGCCCCGCGGCTGGTCCTCAACCGGGCCGTCCGGCGCGCGACCTCCCGGCCCGGACCGGGCCCGGCGGGCCCCGACATGGCGCGGCGCATGTCGGCGATCCCGGCGGCGGCGCGCTTCTCCCGCTCGCGCTCCCCCGAGGCCCCCAGGCCGGTGGACACCAGGACCACCCGCTTCTCGCGGTGATCGAAGACCAGGGCGCGGTCGTACAGCCCGAACCACGCGTCCGGCTGGCCGAGCGGATCGCGGGGCGCCGGCGGCAGGCGCTCGACCGCGCGTCTCAGGCCGTAGCCCAGATAGCCGATCGCGCCGCCCGAGAACGGCACTCCCGGCGCCCCGCGCTGCACCGCCCCCGCCGGGGCGATCGTCCGGAGAAAATCGAACGGGTCGCGCACGGCGCGCCGTTCGATCCGCTCCTCCCCCTCCGCGACGCGGGCGATCGTCGCCTCGCCGCCTCGCAGCGCGACGACCACGAGAGGGTCCCATGCGAGGATCGAGTGCCGCGACGCGGGATGCTCCTCGAGGCCGCTGAGGAGAAGGACGGGGTGCCTGCGGCGGCGGACGCGCAGGAGCGCCTCCACCGGCTCGATGAAGGAGGGCAGGGACTCCACCACCGCCCGCGGCGGGGGGGAGACCGGCAGGAGGGGTTCCGTCACGGGGCCTCCCTGGCGCCGGAAGCGGCGGCCGCCGTCGCGCATTCGCGCGCGAGCAGGTCCCGATAGCCCGCCAGGAGGCGGCGCGCGACGGGACCGGGAACCCCGCCGCCGATCGGGCGCCCGTCCACGCGGACGACGGGCAGGACCTCCCACGAGGTATTGGTCAGGAACGCCTCGTCCGCCGCGGGCAGCCGGCTCGAAGCCAGCGCCTCCTCGGCGACCGGGATCGACAGCGCGCGCGCGATCTCGATCACCGCCTCACGCGTGATCCCCGGCAGCCCGCCGGACGGCGCCTCGGGCGTCCGGAGCGTTCCACCCTCCACCAGGAACACGTTGCTCACGGTCCCCTCCGTCAGGTTGCCGAGGCCGTCGAGGAGGATCGCCTCGAAGGCCCCGCGATCGCGCGCCTCGCGCCGGGCGAGGACGGAGCCCAGACGCGAGATCGACTTGATCTGCGGATCGAGGGCCTCCGGCGGGATCTGCCGCCGCGCGGGAACGGCGGCCGCCACGCCGTCGCGATGCAAGGCCGGCTCCAGCCCCGCGAAGGCGGAGGCCGAAATCACCACCGTGGCGGGACCGGACGCCTCGACGTACTCGCCGGGACGCCCGGCGCCGCGCGTCACAGTCACCCGGAGGCGCGCGTCGCGCAGGCGGTTCGCCCCGAGGACCTCGACGACGGCCGCCTCGAGCACGGAGAGCGGGACCGGAAGGTCCAGGCCGATCCCCCGGGCCGATCGCTCCAGCCGGCGCAGGTGACGATCGAGGCGGAAGGAGCCGCCCCCCACGGCGCGCAGCGATTCGAACACGCCGTCGCCGTACAGGAAACCGCGGTCGAACACCGAGACCACCGCCTCGCGGTCCGACACCAGCCGGCCGTTCAGATGAATCCACACGACGTTCTAGGAACTCCTAAGCCTGCCTGGCCGTCTCCCGGGGGGTTTCCGAGTGCAGGGTCAGGGGGGACAGGGCGGCCCGCCCGGAGGCCGGGAGGCCCGCCGCGGTCACGCGATGGTAGAGCGAATCCCGCTCCACGGGGATGAGGCCTGCCTCCTCGATGAGGGCGATCATCTGGGGGACGCTGATCATCTGCGGCGACGTGGAGCCGGCGCGATGGTAGATCTCCTCGGTCACCACCGTGCCGTCGAGATCGTCCGCGCCGAAATGCAGCGCCGCCTGCGCCACGCGGGGGGTCATCATGATCCAGTACGCCTTGACGTGGTCGAAGTTGTCGAGCATCAGACGGCCCACCGAGACGTTCCGCAGCTCGTCGGCGGCCGAGGGCTTCGGCAGGTGCGACAGGCGCGTGTTCTCGGGATGGAACGCCAGGGGGATGAACGCCATGAAGCCGCCCGTCTCGTCCTGCGCCTCGCGCAGCAGGAGCATGTGCTCGAGGCGCTCCTCGAGCGTCTCCACGTGCCCGTACATCATGGTGGCGTTGGTCCTCAGGCCGAGCCGGTGCGCGGTCTTGGCGATCTCCATCCAGGCGCGGTGATCGATCTTCCCCTTGAACAGGACCTGGTGGGCGTGGTCCGTGAGGATCTCCGCCCCTCCTCCCGGGATCGATCCGAGCCCCGCGTCCTTCAGGCGGCGCATGACGTCCCCGGGGGTCATGGCGAAGTTCTCGGCCATGGCCGCGATCTCCACCATGGTGAACGCTTTGACGTGCACGTCGGGGCGCACCCGCTTCATGGCGCGGATCACGTCCTCGAAGTACGCGAGAGGCAGCTCGGGGTTCACCCCGCCGACCATGTGGATCTCGCGGATCGGCTTGTCGATGTGCTCGCGCATGCGCCGCTCGACGTCCTCCGTGGACAGGACGTAGGCGTCGCTCTGGCGGGCCGTGCGGTAGAAGGCGCAGAACTTGCAGCCCGCCACGCAGATGTTCGTGTGGTTGATGTGCTGGTTGATGATGTAATAGGCCACCCGGCCGTGCCGTCTCTCTCGCACCTCGTTGGCGAGCGCGCCGATCGCCACCAGGTCGGGGTGGGTGTACAGGGTCATCCCGTCGTCCGCCGACAGGCGCCGGCCCGCCAGGACTTTTTCCAGGATGGGGGACAACCCGCTCCGCTCGATGCAGCGTTCCTGGAACGGCGTCATGCGTTCCCCTCCGTGCGCCGGTAGGCCGCCGATCCGACCCGCACATGACGGTGCGCCGCGTCGACCTCGGACGCGGTCAGGACCTCTCCGAGGCGGGACCGCGTGTTCTCGAGCGCCATGGAGCAGAGCGTCCCGCACATCGTGCACACGGCCTTGTCGTAGTCCTCGCTCATCAGGCGCAGCTCGCGGGCCTTCTCCGGATCGAGCGACAGGCGGTACTGCCCTTCCCAGTCGAGCCGCTTGCGGTAGAGCGACATCTGATCGTCGCGGCTCCGCGCCCCGAATACCCCCTTCGCCAGGTCGCCCGAGTGCGCGGCGATCTTGGTCGCGATCACCCCGTCGCGCACGTCCTCGATCGTCGGCAGCCTCAGGTGCTCGGCCGGGGTCAGGTAGCACAGCACGTCGGCGCCGGCCGCCGAGGCGACGGCGCCGCCGATCGCCCCGGTGATGTGATCGTACCCCGCCCCGATGTCGCTGGTCAGCGGACCCAGGACGTAGAACGGCGCCCCCCGGCAGATGCGCTTCTGGAGCAGGACGTTCGATTCGATCTGGTCGATCGGGACGTGCCCGGGCCCCTCGATCATCACCTGGACGGAGCGCTCGTGGGCCCGGCGCGTCAGCTCGCCGAGAGTCAGGAGCTCCTGGATCTGGGCGGCGTCGGTGGCGTCCCCGGTGGCGCCGGGCCGGATGCCGTCCCCCAGGGAGAGCGTCATGTCGTGCTCGAAGGCGATGTCCAGCAGGCGGTCGTACTGCGCGAACAGCGGGTTCTCCTCCCCGGTCCGCGCCATCCAGGAGGCCAGCATCGATCCCCCGCGGGACACGATGCCCGCGATGCGGCCGTCGGCGTCGAGGCGGCGCACCGCCTCGCGCGTGACGCCGCAGTGCACGGTCACGAAATCGACCCCGTCCCGGGCGTGCTTGTCGATCACATCAAAAAGACTGTCGGCGGTCAGGTCGTGGACCGACCCGCGGTCGGCGACCGCCTGGTAGATCGGCACGGTCCCCAGGATGACCGGGCAGCGCCTGAGGATCTCCCGGCGCACCCCGTCCAGATCGTCGCCGGTCGACAGGTCCATGACCATCTCGGCCCCGCACTGCACGGCCATCCGCAGCTTCTCGAGCTCCTCGTGCAGCTGCTGGTGGTGGCCCGAGGTCCCGATGTTGGCGTTGATCTTGGTGGACAGCCCCTGGCCGACGCCGATCGGGTTGAAGTCGTGGTGGAGGTTCTTCGGGATGATGGCCGCGCCCGAAGCGACGCGCCGGCGCAGGTCCTCGGGCTCGACGCCTTCGACGGCGGCAACGTAACGCATCTCCTCGGTGATCGTGCCGCGCTTGGCCTGCTCCATCTGCGTCATGCGCCTCGCTCCTCTCTCAGTGGGCCGTGGCGGTCGCCCGCATCTCGCGGATGACCGTCACCTTGATCCGCCCCGGGTATTCCATCTGGGCCTGGATCTTCCGGGCCAGGTCGGAGGCCAGGACGGCCAGCTGGTCGTCGTTCACCTTCTCGGGCCGCGCGATCACCCGGATCTCCCGCCCCGCCTGGATGGCGTACGACTGCTCCACGCCCTCCATCTCGTTGGCCAGCCCCTCGAGCTGCTCGATCCGCTGCACGTAGTCGACGACGTTCTTCCGCCTCGCCCCCGGGCGCGAGCCCGAGATCGCGTCGGCCGCCGATACCAGGACCGAGATCGGGTTCATGACGTCCGCATCCTCGTGGTGCGTGCCGATGGCGTTGATCACCACGGGGTGCTCATTGTAGCGCGTCGCGACCTCGACCCCGATCTCGGGATGCGTCCCCTCGCGCTCGAAGTCGATCGCCTTGCCAATGTCGTGGAACAGCCCCGCGCGCTTCGCCAGCGTTCCGTCGAGCCGCAGCTCCGAGGCCATGATCGCCGTGAGCTTGGCGACCTCGATCGAGTGCATCAGCACGTTCTGGCCGTACGACGTGCGGTACCGCAGCCGTCCCAGGATGCGCACCAGCTCGGGATGGACGCCCGTGATCCCCAGCTCCTTCAGCGCCTCCTGCCCGGCCCTGAGCATCATCTCGTCCACGCGCCTCTGGTTCTTCTGGACCAGGTCCTCGATCCGCCGCGGGTGGATGTTGCCGTCCTTCACCAGCCGATCGAGGGTCAGCCGCGCGATCTCGCGCTTGATCGGGTTGAAGCACGACAGGACGACCGTATCGGGCTGCTCGTCGATGAGCAGCTGCACCCCGGTCGCCTTCTCGAACGCGCGGATGTTCTTCCCCTCGTGGCCGATGATGCGTCCCTTCAGCTTCTCGCTGGGGAGCTGGAACGAGGTCACGCTCCGCTCCGCCGTCCATTCCGAGGCGGTCCGCTCGATGGCCAGGGAGACGATCTTGCAGGCCTCGGTCTCGGCCTTCTTCTGCGCCTCGTCGCGGGCCTCGCGCACCAGGCGGGCCGCCTCGACGCGCACCTCCTGCCGCATGGTCTCGAGGAGCATCTGCTTGGCGTCTTCGGTGGTGAGGCCGGACACGCGGCTGAGCTGGTCCCCCAGCTCCGTGGCCAGCCGCCGCGAGCGGTCGCGCTCCCGGCGCGCCTCGGCGAGGGCCTCCTGCGACTCGCGCTCGCGACCTTCGAGCGCCCGCTCGCGGGAACGCAGGCGCGCGTCCTTCTCTCTCAGGCCCGATTCACGCTGCTCGAGGGCCTGGTCGCGACGATCCCCTTCCGCGGCCCGGTTCGAAAGCTCCTGGTCGAGCTTCGCCTTCGTCTTGAGCCACTCCTCGCGGGCCTGCAGGAGGGCCTGGCGCTTGTGGTGCTCGGCGTCCTTGAGGGACCGGTCGAGCAGGTCCCGGCTTTCCCCCCGGACCCGTTCGATCTTCGTGCGTCCGAGGACGCTCCGAATGAGCCAGCCGATGGTGATTCCGCCCAGGAGCAGCGCCCCCGGGAGCAGCAGATCGTGGAACAGGGTTCGCATGCCGTGTCTCCTGCGCGGCCGGTGAACCGGCGGCGCGGCAGGATCCTCTCCCGTCCCTGGCATGAAGTCCGAGATCCGTCGCGTCCCCTCGACGATGCTGCACGGGGCGCGGGTAGGCGTGTCGGAAGGCGATCGTGTGTTGGAGTTTCAGGGAGATGCGTGTGCCAGTCGGGAGCGGGGCCTGACTGTGCGGGCGGAGCGCGTGGATGCCACCGGACGGCCGGCCCGTCTGAGGGGTCTGGTCGCCCCCGCGGCGGGCTTCGCCGTCGCGGTACCGTGCGTGCGCTGCGCTCTGTGCCACCCCACTCCCCCCCTGCCGGCCGGGCCCGAGGGCCCGGCGTCAGGCGCCGGGTGAGAGGACCGTTTCTTGAAGCGTGACCGAAAACCACGGAAAGTATAGCACCCGGCCGAAAGGGCCAGCAACATATGGACGCCGCCTCAGGAGGAGGGTCCCGGCCCGCTTCCCTCGATCCACCTGGCCGAGTCTTCGTAATGCTCCTTCTTCCAGATCGGGACGATCTCCTTCAGCCGCTCGATGGCGTGCGCGCAGGCGGCCAGGGCCTCGCGGCGGTGCGCCGCCGCGACCGCGATGATCACGCTGGGCTCCCCGATCTCGAGCCGGCCGATGCGGTGCAGCATGGCCACGTGCGGCGTCCCGAAGCGCGCGGCGATCTCCCCGCCGATCGAGCGCATGACCGCCTCCGCCATCGGGACGTAGGCGTCGTACTCGAGGGATCGCACCCGGCGGCCTTCGTGGTGATCGCGCGTCGTTCCGATGAAGGTGGCGATGGCGCCGCGATCGGGGCCCGAGACGGCGCGGACCGCCTCGTCCAGGTCCAGGGGCCCGGGAGCGACGCGGTACAGGCCCGGTGTGGGCGGGCGCCCGGCGCTCATCCTCCGCTCACCGGGGGGAACGCGGCGATCTCCTCGAGGCCGGTCACGGGATGGTCCGGGCGGGCATAGCTCCGGTCGCAGGAGAACAGCGGCCGCCTCTCGTCCCGGAGCGCGGGGACGCGGGCGCGCACCCCCTCCCACACGTCCGCGAGCGTCGCGCCGGCGGCCACCTCGACCTCGATCGAGGCGGCGCCGGCCGCCTCGCGGTAGCGGGCGAACAGGAGCACCGGGACGATCATGCGGTCCCGGCGGCGGGCTTCGCGGCTCCGCTTCGCCTCTCCGCCACCCGCCGCAGCACCTCGGCCACCATCGCCTCGATCCCCGCCTTGACGTCGGCAAGGCGCGAGAAGGCCGTGAACCCGGGCGTGTGGACGATCCCCCGCTCCCGGTCGATCGACAGATCCACGGGGCTCCGCGGAGGGGCCGGCACGTCGATCGTCTCCTCCAGGAAGGTGCGCACCGGGATCTCCCCGAGGCTGATGCAGCCGATCGGCTTGCGCCCCTCGATGAAGTGCTTCAGGAACGAGGCGATCTCGGGATGCAGGGCACGCGGCTCTCCGAGCCGCGCGAACCCCGTGGAGAAATTGACGACCGGTCCGTAGCCTCCGGGGATGAACAGCGCCTCGAGCTCCTCGGGGCGCGCCTCGGACAGGCTTCGAATGGGCCTGCGCGCCAGTCGCGCCGACTCGCGCAGGACGTTCCGCTCCTCGGTCACCTCGTCGCCGCCCAGGTGCTCGACGGTGCGCTCCTGCGGCCGATCGGGGGCGATCAGGAGCGGCCGCTCCCCCGCGGACTCGAGGGCCAGGAGGAGAAAGACCGCCTCGTGGACATCGCTCCCGTCGTAATGGCCGCAGCCGCCGAGCAGCACCCCGATGGACACCTGGAGCCTCCGTCCGTCTCTTCGATGAATGGCGCGTCGCGACTGATTATACGGTTCGCCGCCGTCTTTCTTTTCAGTTGACTCACCGCGCTCCGGGTGGTACCTTTTGGTGCGCATTGTGCTAGCCAGTTTTAATATGAGGAACAAGTGACGGAACGGCCTGAGATGGGCAGGGGTTGCGGGCCGTCCCGTTCTTATGCTTCTGCAACATTCCATCGGTCCGATCGCGGGCCCGTTGCTGTTACGGCTTCAAGGGCCCGCCGATCGTCGCAAGTCATTGCCGTAACGTCATCATCGGCAAAATAGGGGTTGCGCGGGTAGAGGGGTTCGACGGAAAATCTGGCTGTAGTCTCCTGCCCCCGGCAATGTGAGGACGGCATAAAGCGGGGTCAGGACGCAGTCCTAGAAGAAAGGGAAGGTTCACATGGCTCAGGACGTGACGGCACAGGGGGTCGGCAACGGCAAGAAGAGGAGCGACCGGGGCGAGGGGGTCGTGACCGGGAACCAGGCGGTGCGCCGCGCCATCGCGGTCCTCAAGGCGTTCAGCGACGACGCCCCGGAGATGGGGGTCACCGAGGTCAGCCGCAAGGTCAACCTCCACAAGAGCACGGTCTACCGCCTCCTCTCGGCCTTTGAGGGAGAGGGCCTCATCGGCAAGAGCCCGGAGAACGGCAAGTACAGGCTCGGCCCCGAGCTGATCGTCCTGGGAGAGCAGGTCCTGAGGCACACGGACGTGCACCGCGTCGCCCTCCCCTTCCTGCGCGACATGGCCGACCGCACCGGCGAGACGGTGGACCTCGAGGTCCTGAGCGGCAGCAACGTCGTCACCATCGAGGAGATCGCCGGGAAGCACGTGGTGGCCGCCGCCGGGGCGATCGGCATGCCCTGGGCGGCCCACGCCACCTCGACCGGCAAGGTCCTCCTGGCGTTCCAGCCGCCCGAGAAGCAGCGCCAGATCCTCGTGCGCACGCTGAAGAAGTTTACTCCGCGCACCATCACCGACTCGAAGGTGCTGTCGCGCGACCTGATCAAGATCCGCGAGCAGGGCTACGCCGTGTCGTACGGTGAGCTCGAGGATCACCTCATCGCCATCGGCCTGCCCATCAGGAGCCGCAACGGTGACGCCATCGCCGCGGTCAGCATCTCGGGGCCCGACACGCGCCTGACCCCGGACAAGCTTCCGGGTCTCATCCGGATCGGGCTCGACACCTGCTCCAAGATCTCGGCCCGGCTCGGATACCACGGACCGGCCTCGCTGCGGGCGGCGCAGTCCAAATTCATGGCGCCGCGCGCCATCGTCTGATCTTCGCGGATCGTTAAGGAGGATTGCCTTGAGCCACGACGACCTGTACCAGAAGATGGCGGACAGCGTGATCATGGGTGAGGCGGAGATCTCGGCCGCCCTGGCCCGCCAGTCCCTGGAGCTGGGCATCGCCCCGCTCGAGTCGATCGACAACGGGTTCGTGAAGGGGATCCGCGTCGTCGGCGACCGGTTCGGCGCCGGCGAGCTGTTCCTTCCCGAGCTGGTGATGAGCGCCGAGGCGATGAAGGCCGCCCTGGCCATCCTCGAGCCGGAGCTCGCCAAGAGCGCCGTGGCGCGCGAGAACCAGGGGAGTGTCCTGGCCTGCACCGTGCAGGGGGACATCCACGACATCGGCAAGCGGATCGTCTGCACCATGATGTCCGCCAACGGATTCTCGGTGGTGGACCTCGGGGTCAATGTCAAGATCGATCGCTTCGTCAACGAGATCAAGGAGCGCAAGCCGGACATCGTCGCCATGTCGGCGCTCCTGACGACCACCGCGCCGAACCAGGGGAAGGTCATCAAGCTGCTCGCGAAGGAGGGGATCCGCGACCAGTACATCGTCATGGTCGGCGGCGCCCCGACCAGCCTGCAGTGGTCCAAGGACATCGGCGCCGACGGGTATGGCGAAAATGCCACCGAGGCGGTGCGCGTGGCCAAGGAGCTGATGGCGAAGAAACGCTCCCGCCCCGCGCCGCAGGCCGAGGCCACGGCGCCCGTCTCCGCGCTCGGCGAGCCGTCCGCCTCCTCGGTGGGCGCCGCCCGGGCCGCGACGGACTGAGTCGCCCTGGAACTCCCCGGGACCCGTTCCGTCCCGGGACCGACTGGAGAGGACCCGCATGCCGTTTCCGGCACCGTTCGGCCTGGAGTCCGTGCGCCGCTTCTTCCGCGGTCACCCGCGCGTGACCCGCCCCCTCGAGCTGGCCATCCTGCCGTTCGAGGTCGTCAGCAAGAAGCTGGCGTTCGGCTGCAAGATGTGCGGCCAGTGCATCCTGCACGAGACCGGCATGACCTGCCCGATGGGCTGCCCCAAGTCGCTGCGCAACGGCCCGTGCGGCGGGGTGCGCATGAACGGACATTGTGAAGTAGACCCCGGGATGATGTGCGTCTGGGTGAAGGCCGAGAGACGCTCGCGCTGGCTCCCCTGGCGCGGCGCCATCCTGCGCATCCAGCCGGCCCTCGACTGGAGCCTCAAGGGGAGCTCGGCGTGGGTCGGCCTGATGATCGGCCGCAACGGGAAGGAGGCCCGGTGAGCCCGCAGGGCCCGTTCCCCCGCTTCGAGGACGCCCTCCGGACGGGCCTCCCGCTCCTGACCTGCGAGATCGCCAGCGGCGACAGCGCCGACCCGCAGGACCTCCAGCGCCGGGCCCGCCTGGTGCGCGACCACGTGGACGCGGTCAACGTGCCCGACAACACGGCCGGTGTCGTGCACATGTCGGCCCTGGCGGCCGCCGCCATCCTGGTGCGCGAGGGGATCGACCCGATCCTGCACGTCACGTGCCGCGACCGGAACCGGCTGGCGCTGCAGAGCGACCTCGTGGGGGCCGCGGCGCTCGGCGTCAGGAACGTCCTGTGCCTGACCGGCGACCACACGATCCACGGCGACCACCCGGGGGCCAAGCCGGTCTTCGATCTGGACTCGCTGCAGCTTCTGGGCCTGGTGGCGACGCTCCGCCGCGGGCGGTACCTGAGCGGCCGCGAAATCCGGCCGGCCCCCGAGCTGCTCCCGGGGGCCACCGAGAACCCCTTCGCCCCGCCCTACGACTTCCGGCCGCTGCGCGTCCAGAAGAAGATCGAGGCGGGGGCGCGCTTCCTCCAGACCCAGATCACCTACAATGTCCCGCGCTTCGCCGCCTTCATGGCGCGCGTGCGCGACCTGGGCCTCGATCGCCGGATCGCGATCCTCGCGGGCGTGGCGCCGTTGCGCTCGGCGCGCTCGGCCCGCTACATGCAGGAGCGGGTTCCCGGCATGGAGGTGACCGATGCGGTCATCCGGCGCATGGATCAGGCGGGGCCAGAGCGGGGCCGCGCCGAGGAAGAAGGGCTCCGGATCGCCGTCGAGATCGTGGAACAGATCCGTGAGATCAAGGGGCTGGCGGGGATCCACCTGATGCCGATCCACTGGGAGGAGGCCGTGTCCGAAATCGCCTCGAGGGCCCGGCTCGAGCCGGCGCGACGGGCCCTGACGGCCACGGCCGCCGCCCGCACGGGCCGGGACGCGGCACCGGACCGCAGGGGACCTGGTGCCGAGGACTCCCCCCTCGACCGCCCGCGGGAGCACCGCGCATGAAGACGATCGTCTCGTCCGCCACCAGGACCGTGATCATCAGCCCCGAGAGCCCGTTCGTGGTCATCGGCGAGCGGATCAACCCCACGAACCGCAAGAAGCTCGCCGAGGAGCTGCGGCGCTTCGACTTCACGCGGGTCAAGAGCGACGCCCTGGCGCAGGTCGAGGCCGGGGCGACCATGCTCGACGTGAACGCGGGGATCCCGGGCGCCGACGAGCCGGGCATGCTCAAGGGGGCGGTCCTGGCGATGATGGAGGTGACGGACGTCCCGATCTCCATCGACTCGTCGACGCCCGAGGCGCTCGAGGCCGCGCTGCCGGTCTACAAGGGGAAGGCGCTGGTGAACTCCGTGACGGGCGAGGACGAGGTGCTCGAGCGGCTCCTCCCCCTGGTGAAGAAATACGGCGCCGCGGTCATCGGCATCGCCAACGACGACACCGGGATCAGCAACGACCCGGAGGAGCGCTTCAAGATCGCCAAGAAGATCGTCGACCGCGCCGCGGACCACGGCATCCCGAAGGAAGACGTGATCATCGATCCCCTCTGCATGCCGATCGGCGCCAACCACGAGTTCGGGCGCATCACGTTCCAGACGATGCGGCTCATCCGCGACGGGCTCGGCGTGAACATGTCGGTCGGCGCCGGCAACGTCGGCTTCGGGCTCCCCGACCGGCCGCCCCTCACCGCCAGCTTCATCCTGCTGGGCATGCAGGTCGGCCTGACCGCCTCGATCACCAACGCCCTGGAGCCCGAGATCTACAAGATGATCCTGGCCGGCGACCTGATGCTCGGGAGCGACCCCTTCGGCAAGAAATGGAACGCCCACTTCCGCAAGGTCGCCGCCGCGAAGGCGGCCCGACCCGCGACCCCGCAGGCCGCCCCCGCCGCCTCCCCCGCGACCACGGCCTGAAGGAAGGCCGATGGAGCCGACGACCGCCGCCAAAGCCGAAAAGGTCAAGGTCACCTTTCTTCCGAAGGAGACCTCGACGCGCGTGCCCTCGGGCACGACGCTGTTCCACGCGGCCGCCTGGACCGGCCAGCCGATCGAGAGCACCTGCGGCGGCCGCGGGACCTGCGGCAAGTGCCGGGTGCAGGTGATCCAGGGATCGGCCCCCGTCACGCCCGCCGACCTGCAGCACCTGTCGCAGGAGGACATGGCCGGCGGCTGGCGGCTCTCCTGCCAGTCCGAGGCGCGGGACGAGATGGTGGTCCACGTGCCTCGCCTCCTGACCACGCCGAAGACCGCCATGTTCGGAGTCGGCCGGCAGGTCCTGCTCGACCCGAACGTCCACAAGGTGCACCTGAGGCTCGAGGAGCCGACGCTGCACGATCAGCGATCCGACGTGCAGCGCCTCCGGGAGGCCCTGCGCCAGGAAGGATTCGCCATGAGTGCCGAGCTTCCCGTGGTGCGCACCCTGCCGAAGGCCCTGCGCGACGCCGAGTTCGACGTGACCGCGGTGGTGTGCGGCGAGACCCTTCTGGCCGTCGAGCCGGGGGACACGACCAGTGCCTGCTTCGGCATCGCCTTCGACCTGGGGACCACCACCATCGTCGGGACGCTCATGGACCTGAACAACGGCGAGCCGCGAGGCGTCACGTCGAACCTGAACGCCCAGGCGATCCACGGCGGCGACGTGCTGTCGCGCATCTCGCACACCATGGGGAAGAAGGAAGGGCTGCAGGAGATGCAGCACTTCGCCTCGTTCACCATGAACGGGATCATCGAGCGCCTGACCGCGGAGTCGGGGGTGCCGCTCGACCGCATCTACGAGATCACCGTCGCCGGCAACCTGACGATGATGCACCTGCTCCTCGGGATCGATCCCGAGCCGATCTCGGTGACGCCGTTCGCCCCCGCCGTGTCGCACGGCCTGAACCTCCGGGCCGCCGACCTCGGCATCACCATCCATCCGGAAGGGCGCGTCTTCCTGTTCCCGGCGATCGGCTCCTACGTCGGCGGGGACATCGTGGCCGGGCTCCTGGCCACCGCCCTGCCGCGCGGCAACAAGCTGCGCCTGTTCGTCGACGTCGGCACGAACGGCGAGATCGCCCTGGGATCGGAGCCGCGCACGCTGTCCACCGCGGCCCCCGCGGGCCCGGCGTTCGAGGGGGCCGAGATCTCCTGCGGCATGCGCGCCACGATCGGCGCGATCGAGGGCGTGCGGATCACCGAGGACTCCGTCGTCCTGCAGACCATCCAGGACGCGCCGCCGGTCGGGCTGTGCGGCTCGGGGCTCATCGACGCGGTGGCGCAGCTCTACAAGCGCGGCCTGATGGACGCGACCGGCCGCATGCGCTCCGCCGGGGACCTCGAGGGCAAGGTCCCCGAGTCGCTGGCCTCCCGCCTGATCACCGTGGACGGCGTGCGCGCCTTCGTCCTGGCCACGGACAAGGAAACGGGCGGCAAGCCCATCCTGTTCTCCCAGAAGGACGTGCGGCAGCTGCAGTTCGCCAAGGGCTCGATCGCCTCCGGCATCCGCGTCCTGATGAACGAGATGGGGGTCGTGCCGGACGATTTGCAGGAAGTGCTGCTCGCCGGCGCCTTCGGCTCGTACATCAACCCCGATGCGGCGCGCATCATCGGGCTGGTGCCGGCCGTGCCGCTCGCGCGCATCCGCGCCGTGGGGAACGCCGCGGGCGAGGGGGCGAAGATCGCGCTTCTGTCCTACCGGGAGCGGGAGGCGGCCGAGGTGATGCCGTCGCGCGTCGAGTACATCGAGCTCTCCGGCCGCGAGGACTTCAACGACATCTTCATGTCGGTCCTCGGCTTCCCGCCGCTCGACAGTCTCCCCTGACCCCGGATCGACCTCGATCTAGAAGTTGGCCACGAGCGACGCGGTGAAGATCGTGTCCAGGTCGTCCAGCTGGGCGCTGGCGGTCGGGCCGATGGGGGGGAGCAGGTTCCCCGGGTCTGCGATGCTCTCGAACGAGGGCTCGTTGTCGTAGAGCAGCTGCAGGCTCACCTTCAGCGCGAGCCGCGCGCTCATGCTCACCGTGACCCAGTTCGTCATGTCGGCCCGGTAATCCGAGGTCTCGTCCAGGTTCTCGTCCACGACCAGGTCGTTGCCGTAGGTCGTGACGTCGCCGAGCTTGTGCAGGAACTTGGAGGTCAGGCGCGCCCCGAGGAACGAGTCGTCGACCCCCGCGACCTCCACGAGGTTCTCCTGCTTGGTGTACGACAGGGCGTAATCGGTCCGGAACTTCACCCGGTCCTCGTCCAGCCAGACGTTCCCCACGCCCAGGACGCCGGTGTACCGGTTGTCGACCCCCGCGAAGCGGTTCCTGTCCCAACCGGCCCCGGTGTACCAGAAGAACTTGGGGGTGATCTTGCGGTCGTAGCGGCCGCTGAAGAAATAGTTCTCGGCCGTGAGGTCGGTGGTGGACGTCTCCGAGATCGCCGGACCCGCGACGACCGTCCGGGTCGTCCTGGTGCTCTCGCCGCGTATCGCCCCCGCCTTCAGCTCGAAGGACGATTTCTCCCAGGCCCGCGCCAGGGTGTTCTTGAAGCCGAGCGTCGAGGTCTCGCTGTTGCCGGCGGTCGCCACGAAGCTGAACTCGGCGACGTCCTTCCAGCGCTCGGGTGGAGTCGCCTCGTCGGCGCACCATCCCGCTCCCGCGCCCGCCAGCGTGAGGGCGAGCCCGGTCAGAATCCACGCGGACGCGTGTCCTCTCATGTCGATCCTCCTCCTCCCGATGAACGGTTTCCGTGCGGCGCGCATTCTACCCGAGACGCGGGGAACGCGGCCCGCCGGAGACCCGGTCGCAGTCCTAGTATCGGGGGAATCCCCGCTGCGCGAGCCCGATCGGCAGCGCCTGGCTCTCTTCGTAGATGAGCGGCACGAACAGGCGGCGGCGCGTCTCGCCGTAGACGACCAGGACGCTCTCCGCCGGGCCGCCGGGAGACAGGGCCTTCCAGTCCTGGATGTCGGCCCAGCGCACCGCCCGATCCACCAGGAGTCCCTTGAGCCGGAAGCCGCCGTCGTCGAGCACCAGGCGGGCGAGCGCGTACCGGCCGGCGAGGCCGGCGGAGGCGCCCCCCAGGAGGAGCATCAGCCAGCCGTGCCAGGAGCCGGCCGCATCGGGCCTCTCCAGGGCGCGGGCGAGGACGACCGTCCCTGCCGCGAGAAGTCCCATGGCGGCGAGGATCATGAGGTTGCGCGGCGCCGGGCGGCAGGGCAGGACGAGCGGAGGCAGCGCCGCCGCGTCGGGGGCGGCGGGGCCGGTCGCGGGATCGGCGGGGCTCACGCCGGCTTCTGGAGCAGGTCCCGCGCTGCGGGAAGGATCAGGCGGATCGTCTCCTCCAGGGTGCCGGCGACGATCGCTCCCGACGCGTTGGTGTGGCCGCCGCCGCCGAAGCGGGAGGCGAGCCGGTTGACGTCCAGGCTCCCCTTGCTGCGGAACGACAGCTTCACCCGGCCGCCGTCGATCTCCTTGAACAGGACCGCCAGGCGGGTGCCGTCGATCGTCAGGAGGTCGTTGACGATGTCGGAGGTGTCCTCGAGCTCCCCCCCGCAGCCGAGCACCTGCTCGCGCGTCAGGGTGATCCAGGCCATCCGCCCCCCCTCCTCCTGCCTCAGGCCGGACAGGGCCGCGCCCGCCAGCCGAAGCAGGGCCGGGGTGTTCCGCTCGTACACCTCCGAGTAGACGGTGGGGGGGCTCACCCCCGCGGCCAGCATCTCGGCGGCCGCCTCGTGGCAGCGCGGCGACGTCTTGGAGAACCGGAAATAACCGGTGTCCGTCACCACCGAGGTGTAGGCGGCCTGGGCGGCGACCGCGTCCACGCTCCCCCCCATCAACTTGATGATCTGGAACACCAGCTCTCCCGTGGCGCAGGCGTCCGAATCGATGATGTTCACGTTCCAGAACGGCTCGACCACGTTGTGGTGATCGATGCAGATCGTCGTGGCGCGCGACGCGCGGACGGCCGGCTCGAGCGGGCCCAGGCGCGACACCGCCGAGTTGTCCAGCATGAAGATGAGATCGGCCTCCTTCAGGAAGGCCTCGTGCCGGGCCGCGTCGAAGACCTCGACGGTCCCGTCCGGATCGAGGAAGCGGAACTTCGCGGCCAGCGGGTCGGTGTTGATGATGCGCGTCTCGATCCCCCGGGACTTCAAGTGCCGCGCCAGGCAGATCTCGGCGCCGATGCCGTCGCCGTCCGGCGTAACGTGGGTGGTGAGGGCCGCCTTCTTCGCCCCGTCGATCAGGGGCTTGAGGCGCCGCGCCGCGTCGCCGAGGAGCGCGCCGTCCCTGCCGGTCATGACTCCCCCTCGCGCGGCACGCGGACGACGCCGCCCTTGTAGGCCCGCGACAGGTCGACGTAGGCGCGCGCGTTCGTATGGATCCTCTCGATCTCGTCGGGGCGCAGCGCCCGCACCACGCGGCCCGGCACGCCCAGGACCAGCGATCCGTCCGGCACGACGGTCCCCTCCGGGACCACCGCACCCGCCCCCACCAGGCAGTTCCGGCCGACGTGGCAGCCGCTCAGGATCACCGCCTTCATGGCCACCAGGACGTCCTCCTCGATGACCGAGGCGTGCACGATGGCGCCGTGACCCAGGGTCACCCTGTCGCCGATGATGGTCGGCCGGCCATGGTCGACGTGCACCACGCAGCCGTCCTGGACGTTGCTCTCGGCGCCGAGCGTGATCGGCTCCATGTCCCCGCGCAGCGTCGCCTGGAACCAGACCGAGGCGTTCCGGCCGACCGTGACTTCGCCGACCAGCGCGGCCCCCGGCGCGATGAACGCCGTCGGGTCGATGGTCAGCTTCGTGGCCCTGTAGGTCGTCGGCATGCTCACTCTCCGGGGGGACAACGGAACGCCGTGGCGTCCATGAGTCCGCGTACACCTTGGCGGGATGAGCCGCA
>Ga0075421_100002527_pt1 | contig 21868 bp, 19 predicted proteins | sample SoiMetdeltSBSDD5_FD_75292 | JGI IMG/M metagenome (GOLD analysis project Ga0075421, IMG submission 75292) | Bulk soil microbial communities from a Populus tree surrounding site in Tennessee, USA - Soil MetaG P. deltoides SBSDD5 | ecosystem: Environmental > Terrestrial > Soil > Tree plantation...
TTCGCCTTGCGCACCTTCTCCGCGTAGTAGCGGTAGTCCCACGGCTCGATCTCGCCCTTCATCCCCTCCTTCTTGGCCAGGGCCTGCATCGCCGCCACCTCCTCCTTCACCCGGGCCACCGCGGCCGGCCACACCGCCTCCATCAGCTTCATGGCGCGCTCCGGCGTCCTCGCCATGGAGTTCTCCAGCCGCCAGTGCGCGTGGGTGGGGTACCCGAGGAGCTTGGCGCGTTCGAAGCGCAGGGCCAGGATCTCGCTGATGAGGGCGTTGTTGTCGCGCGCGCCCCCGTTGTCGCCCCGGTTGACGTAGCTCCGCCAGACCTTCTCGCGCAGGTCCCGGCGGGTCGAATAGGTCAAGAACGGCTCCATCGCGGAGCGGGTGTTGATGATCGCCCACTGCCCGGGGCGCTTGAGGAGCTCCGCCGCGGCCCTGGCGCCGCTTCGCACCGACTCCGGGAGCCCGGCCAGGTCCGCCTCCGAGGTCAGGAACAGCGCCTCTTCCTCGTCCCCGAGCACGTTCTGGCTGAACTTCGTGGTCAGGACGGACAGCTGCTGGTTGATCGCGGAGAGGCGCTTCTTGGCGTCCGGCCCCAGCTGGGCGCCGGCGCGGACCATCTCCGTGTACCGCCGCCACACCAGCCGCTGCTGCTCCTTGGTCAGGCCGCTCTTCTCCCGCGCCTTGTAGACCGCCTCCACCCGGCGGAAGAGCTTCTCGTTCTGGGTGATCTCGTCGCTGAGCGCGGCCACCTTGGGCGACGTCTCCAGCTCGATCGCCTGGATCTCCGGCGTGGCGAGCGTGCCGGCGAAGATGCCGAAGATCGTCTGGTGGGCCTGGAGCAGGCGCCCGCCGTCCTCGAGCGCCTCGATGGTGTTCGGGAACGTGGGGGGCTCGGTGGCGTCCGCGATGCGCGCGACCTCCTGGCGCGTCTGCTGCATCGCGGCGTCCAGGGCGGGGCGGAAGTGCTCGGCCTTGATCTTGTCGAAGGGGGGAACACCTCCGTAGGGCCCGGCCCACGCCCGCAGCAGCGGGTTGTCAGGGGTTGCGGCGGCTGCCGAGGCTGCCTTGGCCTCCCTGGGGGCAGGGGTGGAGGGGGTGGAAGGGGCGGCCGCCACCGGCCCTTCCTGGGGAACGGTGGCGCAGGCCAGGGTCAGGGCCGCGAGTGCGGCGGCGTAGGGGTGCCTCATTTCGGTTCAACCTCGGGCGCAGGGCTGGGAAATCCAGCTCGGTGTCGCCGCTGCACGGACAGCCGTGCGCGGCCATTGTTGCACGGGGAGGAGATAGCTCAGAGCACGTCGATGGTGAAGGTCACCCGCTCGGTGGCGATCCCATCCTTCAGCTCGATGGTGAAGCTGGAGCCGCCCCGGCCGGTGGGAGTTCCGGAGATCAGGCCGGAGCTCGTGTTCAGGGTGAGGCCGCCGGGGAGGTCGCCGGCGAACAGGGTCCACATGGGGGAGCTGCCCCCCGCGAGGCGCTGGAGGCGGTACGAGTAGGGGGTGCGCAGCCGGCCGTCGGGCAGGCTCCGGGTCGCGATCTGGGGCGCCAGCGGCAGGAAGATCACGCTCAGGGACACCCGCCGGACCGCGACCTGCGCCGGAGAGTCGCCGTCCACCACCTCGACGTCGAAGAGCGTGTCGCCGCTGTTCGGGGTGGAACCGGTGATCTGCCCGTCCTCCCCCAGGACCAGGCCCTGGGGGAGCCCGCCCGCGTCGGTGAGGTGGAACCGGTACCCGCCGTCGCCGCCGGTGGCGCTCAGCCACTCGGTATACGTCTGGCCAGCCGCCGCGTTGGCCAGCATCGCGGGCCCGGCGAGCCGCAGCAGCGCCTTCACCGGGAGGTCGCGCTCGGCGGTGGAGCTCACGGGGGGCGAGGAGCGGTCCTCCACCTGCACGCTCACCTGGTAGAGGCCCGCCTCCGCCGGGGTCCCGGACAGCACGCCGGCGTCGTCCAGCTGCAGGCCGGGAGGGAGCGGCGGCATTCCGCGGAACCAGTACGGGCCCACGCCCCCGTCCGCGACCAGGTCCACCCGGTACGAGCGCGCCTCGATCGCGAACGGGAGCACCTCCGGGCTGACGCTGAGCTCGGGGGGGCCGGCGTCGGGCTCGGCGCCGCACAGCGGTGGATCCTCGCAGGCGGGAATGCAGATCTGCGCGGAGCCGAGGCACTGGTACCCGGCGGAGCACGAATCTCCGGGGCCGCACGGCTCGTACCGCGAGAGGTCCGGCTTGAAGGTGCAGGAGGCCGCCCAGGCGAAGGCGGCGAGCGCCGCCGCCGCGCAGGCGCGCCCGGCCCTCACTGCCACTCCCAGACCAGCCAGACGGTGCCGGAGACGGCCAGCGCCGCGCCCGCGCCGAAGAGCGCGTTGGCGGCGAGGGCCTGCTGCCGTCCCAGCGCCATCCGCCGCTCCAGGCAGGCGGCCAGGTCGTCGCTGAAGCCGCCGCACGCCGTCCCGCCCGCGATCGCCTGCTGGGTCTGCTGCATCAGCGCCCCGAAGACCGCGCCCGCCGCGACGGCGGAGGCGGCGGCGCCCAGCACCAGGTACGGCCCCAGGTTGGGCCCGCGGGCGCCCCGCAGCCACCGGCCGAGCAGGTCATCCAGCTCCCGCCCCACCCGCTCCGGCGGCCCGTCCAGCGCCACCAGCTGGCGCACGGCCTTCCCGTCCCGCCCCCAGAGCGAGAGCGCGAGCGCCGTCCCGCCGCCCATGCCCAGCGCGACGCCCTCCAGCACGGACTGCGCCTCGAGCGCGGAGGCGCGGGCCGCCCGGCACGCGTCGTCCTGGCAGGCGGCGAGGGACGGGCCCAGCCGCTCCAGCCGCCGCACGGTGGCGGGGCGCGCCTCCACGCAGCCGCTCAGCCGGCGCCGCGCCGCCTCACGCACCCGCTGCTCGGCGTCGCGCGCCACGGGCGCCTCCACCGCCAGGTAGTCGAAGGGGACGATCGCCATCCGGCCGCTGGCGCACTCCGCCCGCGCGCCGGCCGACAGCGGCGGCGCCGCCCACAGCGCGGCGAGGAGGACGAGCGACCGGGCCCGCGGGCTCATGGAGCGAGGTCCAGCTTCTCCCGGATGGCCACCGGCGCCTCCCCGACGCTGGCGACGTAGCCGCGGTAGAACGACGGCCCGAACGGCACGCTGAACAGCCGCGCCTGGTACGCGTCCTCCACCGCTCCCCGCGCGGCCAGCGGCAGGGCGCCCCAGGCGAGCGCGCCCGCGTCCACCACCGCGCCCGGCCGGGGGACCTCGAACGGCGCCTCGCGGGTCCCGCCGCGCAGGTAGTAGCGGCGGCCGGCCGGGAGCGCGATCGCCGCCATCCGGTCCTTCTGCTTGTTCAGCTCGGCGGCGCGGACGCCGCGCTCGTCCTCGACCCAGAGGCGGCCGGACAGCCCCTGCGGGAGCATGAGGTAGCCCTGCCGGGTGGATCTCCGGATGTCGGTGAGGGCGACGGCGCGGTCCAGCGCGGGCGGGCGCGCCAGCAGGTCCACCCGGCCGCGCGCCTGCTCCACGCCCTGGTTGGCGGAGGCCACGAAGGCGGCCAGCTCGGTGTACTCCACCCGGCCGTCGCCGTTGACGTCCGCCGCGCCGGCGAGCGCGGAGCGCACCTGGTGGCTGAACACGCCGGCGCGGATCGCGCTCCACTCGTGGCTCTCCTGCTCGCGGGTGGTGGAGAGCACCAGGCCCAGCTCCGGGTGGCGCTCCGGCGCCCGGCGGGAGAGCTGTTCGGTGATGGCCGGACCGTACGAGGGCCCGGCCGCCAGCGCGCCGCGCGCGTGCACGAACGAGTACGAGTCGCACGCGTCGACGATCAGGTGGATGAAGGTGGCCGGCAGGCGCGCGATCACCTTGTCGAAGAGGTCCGTCCGGCCGAACAGCCCGTCCAGCAGCGTGATCGCTCCCTCGCCGGCGGGGTTCTTCTGGCCGTGGCCGGCGTAGACCAGGTACAGCACCGCCCTCCGCCCGGCGGCGCGGTCCTCCGCCATCCGGCGGGCGAGGTGGTCCACCGCGGCCGCCAGCTCCCTCCGGGAGGGAGGCCTGGCCCGCGCCGCCAGCCTCGGGTGCCGGCGCTGCGTCTCCGCGTCCAGCACCGCCAGCAGGAGCGCCTCGTTGACCTGCGGCTCCAGCAGCTCGAAGTAGCCGGCCCCGTCGTCGTCCGCGAACTGCAGCGGCGCCCGCGCGGGATCCAGGCTGGAGTTGTTCGCGATCACCAGCGCGTAGAAGGCGGCGCCGGGCTCTGAGGACGGAGGGCCGCCGGCGGCGAGCGCGGAGACGGCCAGCGCCAGCGCGGCGGTGGGACGGGCGAAGCGATTCATACGGTACGTCAACGGTGCCACACGACGCGGACCGCGATCCAGTCACACACCCCCGCGACAACAACGTTCATGTGAGTGATGGCGCCGGATTGGCCGGGGCGGTAAGTCACGTCCGATGGAGTGGGACCCGGCCCTCCTTCGAAAATTCCGCGAGGGCGATCCGGCGGCGCTCTCCGAGGTGTTTCGAGCGCACGTCGACGCGCTCACCCGGGTTCTGCGCGCTCGCGCGCACCAGGGTGGCGCCTTCGCACACGTGAGGGCCGCGATGGAGATCGAGAACGTCGTCTTCGAGACATTCGCGCGGGCCTTCGAACCGCGGGCGCGCGCCACCTACGACGGCATCCGGCCCTACGCGCACTACCTGCTGGGGATCGCCCGCAACGTGGCCCTGGAGCAGCTGCGCCGGCGCGACCTCCCGGCGGGGCTGGACTTCGAGGAGATGGCCGCCGCCGAGCTCTCCGACACCCAGGGTGAACAGCTGCACGAGGACCGGGAGCTGGAGGGCCTGCTGGAGGAGTTCCGGCGCGGGCTGGGGGGGCCGGAGGCCCAGCTGTACGACCTGCGGTTCGTGGAGTGCCTGCCGCAGGAGGACGCCTCGGCGCGGCTCGGCCTCAGCCGCATCCAGCTGCGCCGCCGCGAACGGACGCTGAAGCAGCGGCTGCTGGAGCACCTTCACGCGCGGGGATACCTCCGCGACCTGCAGCCGGACGGGTGGAGCTTCGTCCGCGTGCGAGGCGAGCCATGAACGCGTGCCCGGACCGGATCGCGAAGCTGGACGAGCTGTTCACCGGCGGCCTGTCGGACCGCGAGGCCGACGAGCTGCGGGCCCACGTCCAGGGCTGCGAGGGCTGCCGCGCGTACCACGACCGCCTGTGGAAGGTGGAGGCGGCGCTGGAGCGCAGGGCGATGCCGGCCCGCGCGGCGTCGGACCTGGAGCGGCGGCTGCTGGCGCAGGTGAAGGCGCAGGCCCAGGTGCCGTGGCTGGAGCGGCTGCGGCGCGCCTGGGCCGAGCAGCGGTGGCTCCAGATCGGCGCGCCGCTGGCCGCCGCCGCGGCGCTGGCGGTGATCGTCGTGGCCCTCCCGGACCGGCCGGGCGAGGCCCCCGGCCCGGGCGAGTTCCGCCCCCGCGGCGACCCGGCCGCGCCCGCCTTCGGCGTCCGGGCGCACTGCATCGGCGGCGGGGCCGCGGTCACCGGCGAGGCCCGCCCCGGCGAGCGGCTGGTTTGCCCGGAAGGCTCCTCCATCCAGCTCAGCGTCACCGCGCCGGAGGCCGTCTGGCTGACCGCCGTCGCGCACACCCCCGCGGGTGAGTCCCACCAGATGGCGCAGCGCGTCCCGGTGGGGCCGGGCGCCGACCTCCCGCTGCCGTTCAGCACGCCCTCGAAGAAGACCTGGCTCAGCGCCCCCACCCGCCTGACCGTCCGGTTCGAGTCCAGCGGCGGGCAGGTGCTGGCGGAGCGCGAGCTCGTCCTGCTCCCGTAGAGCGTCGAGATCCAGACCGCGCGGCGCGCAGCAACAAGCGGATGCCGGTCGCCGGGACCGGCATCTTGCCGGAAGCACCCTCTCCGGTTCGTACCCCTTCGACAGGAGCAACATCCATGCGGAACTACAAGGCGAAGTCTCCCCTGCTGCGCGCGCTCACCCTGCTGGCCGCCGCCGCCCCGGCGCTGGCCTGGGCCGAGCCGACCTGCGCCTGGGTGATCGGCCACGTCGGCGGCCAGACCGTCAGCACGCCGGCGGTGGTGGTCTACGTGCCCGACAGCAGCGCGGAGATCCAGCCCGTACGCGTCCACGTCGATCCGATCAACGAGACCATCCTCGGCTACTCCGTCCGCGGCCCCGGCGCCGACTACGAGACGGACAAGCAGTCGGTGTTCGTCCAGGGCGTGAACCAGCCCATCGACCCCATCGTCGCCACCATTCCCCAGCTCAATTTCCAGCCCTACCGCTGCATCGATCAGGGCGTGAGCACGCCGGCGATCCCGGTCTACGTGCCCGGCTCGGCCCTGATCACGCCGGGCGTGGTGGTCGAGGTGCCTCGCATCGAGCTGAACGCGGTCGGCCACCCGATCACCACCGAGGGCTGGGTGATCCAGGTGCCGAGCAAGACGGTGTGCATCCCCGACATGACCGCGACCGTCCCGGGCGTCTCGTGGGAGACCCCCGATCTGACCCTCCAGGTGTGGATCGACGGGACCGGCTATCCCACGGACTACCTCCCCTCGAACTAGCGGCCCCCCGGCCCCTTCGCGCCCCGGGCGCCCCCGCGGACTTCAGTTGCGCGCGCGGGGCGCCCGGGAGCACGGTGTGGCCATGGCGAGGTCACCGCGCGGCGGCGCCGGCCTCGGCGCGCGCCACCTCCGCGAAGAACGCGTCCGCCTCGGCCGCCACCAGGGCGGGCACCTCCAGCTGGGGATAGTGGCCCACGTCGTCCAGCTCGCGCACCACGGCCCCGGGGATCCGCCGGCGGAGTTGCTCCGCGATCGGCCTGCCGGAGACCGGGTCCGCCATCCCCCAGACGAACCGCAGGGGGACGCGGCTGCGCTCCATGGCCGCCTCCCACGGCGCGCCGTGGTCCCGCTGTTCGCCGTAGTGGTGCACCAGCCGGTCGTAGATCAGGTTCCCGTCCCGGCGCCGGATCGCCCGCCAGTGCGCGTGCAGCTCCGCGCCGGTGATGGGGTGGGCCGGGGAGAAGACCCGCCGGAAGCTCTCGCCGAACCGCTCCTCGCTCACCAGGCGCGACACCAGCCCGCCCACCACCGGGACCTGGAGCAGCTGCTGGATGAGGAGCGGCCGGTTGAGCGCCCCGTAGACGGAGCCGTTGAGCACCACCACCCCGCGCAGGCGCACCCCCAGCGCCCCCGCCGCCTCCCGCCGCAGCAGCTCCTGGGTGACCGTGTCCCCGTAGTCGTGCGAGAGCAGGAACGTCTCCTTCACGCCGTGCCGCCGCCAGATCGCCTCCAGGAGGTCGGCCTGCTCGGCGATGGTGTAGCGGTGGTCCGCCGGCTTGTCGGAGTCGCCGAAGCCCAGCCAGTCCAGCGCCAGCAGCCGGTAGCGGTCCTTCAGCCGCCCGGAGACGCCGGCCCAGTCCCAGCTGCTGGTCGGGAAGCCGTGCAGCGCGGTGACCCACGGCCCCTCCCCCTCCACCCGGTTGAACACCCGCACCGGCGCCCCTCCCCGCAGCGCCACCTCGGACCGCTCGCCGCCGCGCAGCCATTGCTCGTGCGCCGCCACCACCGGCTCCACCCCCTCCACCGCCGGCCGCCGGTGCGCGCACGCGGCCGGCAGGCACAGCAACAGGCACAGGGTCATCGTCCTTGGCATCCTTTTTCCTCCGCAAGTCCGGCCCGGAACTGGACCGCTTAAGTTAATGACATTAACATAGGATGTTGATCAGATCAACATGGCGACCAGGAAACGGAAGCGCGCCTACCACCACGGGGACCTGCGGGCGGCGCTGATCTCCGCGGCCACGGAGCTGCTCTCGGAGGAGGGCGGGGAGCGGGGCATCTCGCTCACGGCGGCGGCCGCGCGGGCGGGGGTGAGCGCCGCGGCGCCGTACCGGCACTTCGCGGACAAGGAGGCGCTGCTGGCGGCGGTGGCGGAGGCCGGGTTCCGGCGGCTCCGGGACGCGCTGGCGGAGGCCGCCGCCGCGCGGGCGGGCCTGGAGCGGCTGGCGGCGGTGGGCGCCGCCTACGTGAAGTTCGCCCGCGAGGCCCCCGCCTCCTTCCGGCTGATGTTCGGCGCCGACGTGGACAAGCTGCGCCACCCGTCGCTGCTGGAGGCGGCGTTCGCCGCCCTGGGGACGCTGCTGGCGGTGGTGTCCGAGGCGCAGGGCGCCGGGGTGCTGGCGGGCGACGATCCGTCCAGGGTGGCGGTCCCCCTCTGGGGCCTGGTGCACGGGCTGGCCACCCTGCAGGCGAGCGGCACGCTCCAGATGTCCGGCCTGGCGGCGCACGCCGGCGACGACGGGTTCGGGGCCCTGATGATGCTGCTGCGCGGCGCGGGCCAGCCGCCCGGCTAGCGCCTCGCGCACCCCGGCGCGAGGCGTGGCAGGATTCGCCCCCGGGGGCACTGAACCGTGGAAATCCAGGGCTCCGGAGCCATCGCGGTGGGGCGGCCGGAGGTTCCGGGCTACGAGCTGCAGGACGTGGTGGGACACGGCCCGCTGGGCGTCGTCTTCCGCGCCAGGACCCCCGGCGGCGGGAGCGCGGCGGTCAAGATCTTCAACGCCGTGGTCCGCTGGCGCCCGGACTTCGCCTCGCTCTTCGAGCAGGACACCGGCATCGCGGCGTCGCTCCACCACGCCAACATCCTCGGGTTCCAGCGGCGCGGCCGCGCCGGCGAGGACTACTACCTCTCCTACGAGCTGCTCGCGGGCCATTCCCTGCGCGACCGGATCCGCGCCGGCCCCATGGGAGTGCGGCAGGCGTTGAAGGTGGGCGCGGACATCGGGCGCGCGCTGGAGCACGCGCACCAGCGCCGGATGCTCCACCGCGGCCTCAAGCCGGAGAACGTGTTCCTCCTCCCGTCCGGCCTGGCCAAGGTGAGCGACTTCGGGCAGACGCGGCTGACCGGCCAGCAGCTGCAGGTCGGGCGCTACGCCCCGCCGGAGGAGCGGCGGATGGCGCTCCAGCAGGACGGGCGCGCGGACCTGTACGCGGCGGCGTTCATCATCCACGAGCTGATCACCGGCCAGGGGCCGCTCCAGCCGCCGCAGCCGCTGGCCGGGCGGGTGGCCGGCGCCGACGACCGCGTGGACGCCTTCTTCCGGCGCGCGCTGTCCAAGAACCCCGAGGAGCGGTTCCACCGCGCCGGGGAGATGACTGCGGCGCTCCACGACCTGGTGGACAAGGACCAACCGACGCCGGGGAGCACCTTCGACAGCTCGGTGGTGGTGACGGTGGAGAAGCACGTGGTGCACGCGTTCGTCCGGCAGAGCACCCCCGAGGCCTTGGCGCGCGGGCTGAAGTCGGTGGAGCAGGCGCTGGTGGGCCCGGGCCGCTGGAAGCTGGTCTACGACCTGACCGCGGTGCGGTCCATGGGCACCCTGGAGAACGTGGCGCTGATCGAGCTGCACGAGCGCTGCCGGGAGCGGCTGGCGGCGGTGTACTTCCATTCGCCCATCCCGCACGTGCGCGGCAGCGCGATGGTGGTGGGCGGGTCGGTGACGGGCGTCCCCTACAAGGTGTTCGACAGCGCCGAGTCGGTGCGGCGCAGCCTGGCGGAGGGCCGGCCATGAGGCGCCCCCTGGCCAAGCGGCTGGCGTCGTGGATCCTGCTCACCATCGCCCGCACCAGGTGGGGCCTGCCGGTGGCGCTGATGCCGGTCATCGTGGACCGGCTGGGTCCGCTGGGGGCGCTGCGGTGGATGGTGAAGAACCTCCCCAGGTACGAGCGGATGCTGAAGGATCTGGGGGCCGTGCGGGGCAACCTGATCGGCGCCTTCGTCTCCATGCTCAACGGCTGCTACTACTGCGCGTTCGCCCACGCGCGCGCGTTCGAGCTCCTCTACTTCAAGGCGCGCCAGTCGCTGTTCCCGCTGGACGAGCACCAGATGGTGGACCTCATCGTCCTGCCGGACCAGGAGGTCGTCGCACGCCTGGACGCGGCGTTCACGGCCGCGCAGATGCCGGAGGCGACGCCGCTGTTCCGCCGCCTGGTGGAGCTGAAGTACCACGGCGCCCCTCCCTCCACCGCCGAGGACGCCTACCTGGCGCACGCCATCCAGATGTTCGAGGTGCTCAACTTCTGCGGCATCAGCACCGCGGTGCCGCTGGACGGCGCGCACGACCCCATCAACAAGGACATGGAGCTGAGGGCCCGCTACGCCGAGGCGCGCCTGGCGAGCATGGCGGGCCAGCGGCCCGCGCGCGCCTCCGGGGAGAGCTGACGGCGGCGCCGCGATGAAGACGCGTTCGTTCGAAGGGAAGGTGGCGGCCATCACCGGGGCGGCCTCGGGCATCGGGCGCGCGCTGGCGGCGGCGCTGGCGGGGCGGGGCTGCGAGCTGGCGCTGAGCGACGTGGACGAGGCGGGCCTCGCCGCCACCGCGGCGCCGCTCCGGGGGACGCGGGTGACGACGCGGCGCCTGGACGTCTCCAGCGCGGAGGAGGTGCGCGCGTGGGCGGACGGCGTGGTCGAGGAGCACGGCCGGGTGAACCTGGTCTTCAACAACGCCGGCATCTCCTACGGGGCGTCGGTCCGCGGCTACGACGACGCCGACTTCCGGCGCGTGATCGACGTCAACTTCTGGGGCGTGGTGCACGGGACGCGCGCGTTCCTCCCCCACCTGGAGGCGTCCGCCGACGGGCACGTGATCAACACCTCCAGCCTGTTCGGGCTGATCGGCTTCCCCGGCCAGGCCGCGTACAACTCGGCGAAGTTCGCGGTGCGGGGCTTCACCGAGGCGCTCCAGATCGAGCTGGAGATCACCGGATCGGCGGTGTGGGCCACCTGCGTCCACCCCGGGGGCGTGAAGACCAACATCGTGAAGCAGTCGAAGCTCCACCCCTCGCTGCTGGAATTGGGCGTGGACCCGGCCCGCGCCTCCGACGACTTCGACCGGGTGGCCCGGCTCACCGCCGCCGAGGCGGCGGAGATCGTCCTCCGCGGGGTGCAGCGGAACGCGCGGCGGGTGCTGGTGGGCTGGGACGCGCGGCTCCTCGACCTGCTGCAGCGGCTGCGGCCGGGCACCTACCAGGCCTACGTCGCGCGCCGCGCCCCCCGCCTGGCGAGCCGGGCCGATGGGCGATGAGCGCTAGGTGACGGGGGCGCTCGAGGCGGCGGGCTGGGCTCCCTGGCTGGGGAGGATCTGGCCCATCACCCGGCTGGGCGGCCGGAGCGCCCAGGACGCCGCGGCCACCGCGAGGAACAGGATGGGGGTCGCGATGTTCTGGACCCCATCACCGACGGAGGAGTGGGAGACCGACGCGCCGAGGAGGTCGATGCTCACCCCGGCGTAGGCCCACTCCTTGGCCCTCGCCAGGCCGGGCGCCAGGATGATCGCGACGCCCAGCACCTTGAAGACGCCCAGCATCCTCGCCATGTACTCGGGATACCCCAGGTGCTTCATGATCTCCTGGACGTCCGGGGGCGCCATCAGGTCGAACACTCCACCCACCCCGAACCCCAGCGCGAACAGACCCGTGGTGACCCAGTACGCAATGACCTTGCCCTTCATCGATCTCCCCTTGTGAGCGGGCTTCCGCGCCCTGGCGCGGGCCCTGAAAAACGGGGCGCGAGGCTCGCACAAGCACTCGCCGTGCGCACGCATTCAGCGAGCCTCGCCCGCCCATCAAGGGACCGGGAAACCGTCCGGGCCTCCGCTAGTCCACCTGTTCGCAGCGCGCGAATTCGGAGGTGTTGCCGTTCGGGTCGGTGGCGGTGGCGGTGATGAAGGAGCCCACCGGCGTCAGCGGCAGCGCCACCGTGACCACCGGGGTGATGCCGGAGGCGTTGGTGGTGGAGGAGGACTGGCCCAGGTACGTCCGCCCCTCGCCGTGGGCGCTGGGGTCGCAGCTCGAGCTGGAGAAGAGCTCGACGGTGAACGAGGTGAGGGGCGTGCTGACCAGCACCCAGTCGAGGACGGTGAAGAAGCCGGACTGGTGGGCGTTCCGGAGCAGCGGGAAGTTCTGGAGCATGTTGGCCCCGGAGTCCGGGTCGGTCCCGTCGTTGGCGGTCACGCCGGCCACGCCCAGGTCGATCCCCAGGCCGGCGTTGGAATGGATGGAGTTGCGGCGGATGGGGTTCTTCGTCCCCGAGGTGATCGCCACGCCCGCCAGCCCGTTGTAGCCGATGGTGTTCCCGTCGCCCGCCGGGAGGTCCCCGATGGCGTTCGACGAGGCGCCCGCCTGCACCAGCACGCCGTGGAGCGTGTTGCCCAGGGCGCCGCCGCTGGCGGTGGTCCCGATCTTGTTGCCCAGCAGCCGGTTCCCGGTCGCCGCGCCGCCCTGGATGAGGACGCCGTGGTCGTCGTTGGCCGAGATGATGTTGTCCTCGACGCGGTTGTTGGGGGAGTCGGTGATCCTGATCCCGTTCCCGGCGTTGCCGATGCCCATCCCGCCGGCGTCGGTGCCGAGGTAGTTGGCGGCCACCACGTTGTTCCCCGGCCCGCTCACCGAGATCGCGTCCAGCGCGAAGTCGAAGATGGCGAAGCCCTTCACCGTGCAGGAGCCGGCGGCGATCTGCAGCCCGCTGGCCGCGCCCGCCATGCTGCCCCGGAGCTGGATCAGGGGTGAGCCGGCGTAGCCCGGCTGGGAGGTGGCGTCGACGTTGACCGCGTCCGCCAGCGACGGAAGCGCGCTGGTGGGGACGATGAGCTGCATCCCGCCCGGCGCGATGTTGAAGCGGATGTCGTCCAGGCCCGCGTTCAGGTTGGCGGCCCTGATCGCCTCGCGGAGGCTGCAGTGGACGGTGGTGCACGCGCCGTCGTCGACGTCGTTGCTGGAGTTGACGACGAAGACGGCCGCCTGCGCGCGCGCCGCGAGGAACAGACCGAGAACGGCCAGGTAAGCAAAGTAGGACAGCCGGTGCATGAAGCCCCCCCTCCGTGGATGCTGATTTGAACGGAGGACGGCTTCGATCTTCCCCGGGCCGGTGAAGCCGGCCCCTCGGAGTCCCCGACGAACACTCCGAGGGGCGGCGGTGGCTGCACGGGAGACGCTAGTAGTTGTTGCAGATGTCGAAGCTGGCGGACGGGGCGATCGGCGTGGTGCGCTCGTCGATCGTCTCCAGGAAGGCCACCAGGTCGCCGATCTCCGCCTGTTCCTGGGCCGTGGTGCCGCCGTTGATCAGGAAGTTGGCGGAGAGCGCCTGGTGGTGCCGCGCGAACTTCTGGGCGAACACGTCGTTGAGCGTGCGCGCCGCGCCGTGGTGGAAGTAGGGCGCGGAGGTCTTCAGGCCCAGCAGCGAGGGCGGGTTGAACCCGTTGGCGCCCTGGGCGCGGGTGCCGTCCGGCTTCTTCTCCACCGGGTCCGCCACGTCGAAGGTGCCCACCGCGCGCAGCACGCAGGCGATCCGCTCCGGGCCGACGTTGATCGGCGCCCCGCCGGGGTTGGGCACCCGCTCGATGTCCACCTTGTTGGTGTCGGTGTTCAGGCCGGCCACCGGGAGCGTCCCGCCGGCCAGCGCCTGGGTGCGCAGTCCGCTGGCGGTCAGCGGGAGCGTGTTGCCGGCGGGCGCCGGGCTGCCCACCGCGCTGCCGTTCTTCTCCGGCGACGGGGTGTAGGGGACGCGGCTGATCGTCCACTTCGCGCCGCCGTGGCACTGGTGGCAGTTGTGGGTGCTGAACAGCGCCCGGCCGCGGTCCACCGCGGCGGCGTCCACCCCGCGCGGCCCGCTGTTGGTGTGGATCGTCTTCATGTACTCCTCGATGGCGTCCCAGTCCTTCAGGGTCGCCTTCACCCGCACCACCTCCTTGGTCGACCCGGAGAGGAAGTCGTTGCGGGTCTCCGGCCGCCCGATCTCCAGCACCACCCCGTCGGCCAGGCGGAACTGGGTGTCGCTGGGCGCCGTCCCCTCCGTGATCGCGCCCTTGCCGCCGGAGGTGCCGCGGGTGTTCAGCTCGAAGTCGTGCACCTCGTCGAGGATCGCCGTCCAGTTGAAGGCGCGCTGGTCGGTGGGGTCCACCTTGCTGAAGCTGCCGTCCAGCGGCGTCGACTGGCGCGGGCCGGCGGCGAACACCCAGGTGATGTTGTCGCTCAGCCCGTCCGGGTGGCAGCTCCCGCAGGAGCTCACGCCGCGGTCGGACCAGCGCCCGGTGCCGGTGAAGAAGAACTTGATCCCGGCCAGCACCTTCTCCTCGCGGCTGTTGGCGGTCGGCTTGGGCGCGATGGGCACCGGCGCGCCGGACACCGCCTGGAGGCCGAGGTCGATCACCGAGACGCTCCGGTCCGCCCAGTTGTTCACGTAGGCGGTCTGCTTGCTGTTCGCCACCACGATGCCGATGGGCACCTTGATGCCGGTGGTGCCCTTGAGGTCGATCTGCGCGAACCCGGAGTTGACGCCCAGCGCCACCGGCTTGGCGGCGTCACCGGAGTAGACGATGCGCTGCACCACGTCCGCCGACTGGCTCACCACGTAGGCGACGTTGGTGTCCTTGCGAAAGTCCACCTCCACCGGCACGCCCAGCAACAGCCCGGTCTTGGTGCTCTGGTCGTCCACCAGCTTGTTGAGCGCCAGCGTGCCGGTGGTGGAGACGTCCTCCGCCTTGCTGCCCAGGTCCACCACCGAGAGGCCGGCGAACAGGTTGGTGAACTTGAAGATCGGCGGCTGCGGCGCCGCGCAGGTGTGGGTGACGTAGGCCTTGCCGTTGTTGAGCGCGATGTTGGAGAGCTGGTTCGGGCCGCAGTTCACCGCCGTCCCGGTGCCGCCGTCCGCCAGGGCCGGGCCGACGCCGGTGGCCACGGCCCCCAGCGTGACCGGGCTCTGGGCGGCGAGGTCGACCAGCGGGATCTCCACCAGCTTGCCCTCGCGCGAGTTGTCCGCGGTCTCCAGCGCCGCGTCGTTCGGCGCGCCGAAGAACAGCGTCACCCAGGCGCTCTCGTCCATGTCCTTGTCGTCGTTGTCGTTGGTGATGGAGATGGCGCGCGGCGCCGAGCCCACCCGGATGGTCGAGGTGACGGTCATCGTCGCGGTGTCGACCACGCTCACCGTCCCCTCGCCGTAGTTGGCCACCAGGGCCAGCGCGCCGGTGGGAGAGAGCGCCACGCCGGTCGGCTCCGAGCCCACGTCCACGTCCGCCGAGGACTCCGGGGTGAGGGTGTTGATCCCGGTGACCTTGGCCAGCCGGCCGGACTTGCGCAGCACCACGAAGGCGGTGACGTTGTCCGGGTGGATCGCCACCGACACCGGCATCGAGCCGATGGAGAAGGTGACCGAGCCCGCCACCGTGTTGGTGTCGGTGTTGATCAGCGCCAGCCGGTCCATGTCCGGGTTCACCGCCGCCACGATGGCGTCGTCGCCGGTGATGGCGATGGCCGACGACCGGCTGGGACGCGGGAGGATCGGCCCCCCGGCCGGCGTCTGACAGTTGCACGCGGAGCACATCATGGTGACGGCGGCGGTGAGGAGCAGCGGGCGCTTCGACATGGTCGGGTTTTCCTCCTGAGCGGGCGGCCGGAGGGGCAAGCGGCGTGCCCGCGCCGGGAGGGGCACGGAGGACCCGTTGTCGGGTCCACCCTGCAGGGCGCACCCCTCGAGCTGTCGGGTTGCGCCTACGATGCGGACCCGCCATGTCCGACCAGGGAACGCAGCCGGATCGCGTGGCGGGGCTGCCGCTCCGCACCCTCAGCCTGGAGGTGATCGAGGGGCCGGACGCCGGGAGCACCCTGCGCTCCTCCTCGGAGCTGGTCACGGTGGGCACCGCGGAGGGGAACGACCTGCGGCTCACCGACGCCAGCGTCTCCCGCTTCCACCTCGAGCTGTCGCGCCGCGGAGACCGGGTGCTGGCCGTGGATCCCGGCTCCACCAACGGCACCGAGGTGAACGGCGTGCTGGTGGAGCGCGCGCAGCTCGCGCCGGGGACGGTGCTGGCGCTGGGGAGGACGAAGCTGCGGGTGTCCGACGGCGAGACCGTCTCGCTGGAGCTGCACGAGAAGGACGCGCTGGGCGGGCTGCGCGGGCGGACGCCGGTGATGCGCCGGCTGATGGCGCGGGTGGCCAGGGCGGCGCGTTCGGACGTCTCGGCCCTGCTGATCGGCGAGTCCGGCACCGGCAAGGAGCTGATCGCCCGCGCCATCCACGACCAGAGCGCGCGCGCCGGGAGGCCGTTCGTCACCGTGGACTGCGGCACGCTCTCCCCCGGGCTGGTGGCCAGCGAGCTGTTCGGCCACGAGCGCGGCGCCTTCACCGGCGCCGACCGCCGCCACGCCGGCGCCTTCGAGCGCGCCTCCGGCGGCACGCTGTTCCTCGACGAGGTGGGGGAGCTCCCCCCGGCGCTGCAGCCGGCGCTGCTGGGCGCGCTGGACCGGCGCAGGTTCCGGCGGGTGGGCGGGACGGAGGAGATCGACGTCGAGCTGCGCGTGATCTCCGCCACCAACCGCGACCTGCGCGCCGAGGTGAACTCCGGGGCGTTCCGCCTGGACCTCTACTACCGGCTGGCGGTGGTGCGGCTGGACGTGCCGCCGCTGCGCGACCGCGCGGACGACATCCCGCTGCTGGTGGAGCACTTCCTGCGCGAGGCGGGCCACGCGGAGCCCATCGACCGCCTCATCTCTCCCAGGGTGATGGAGGGGCTGCAGCAGCACCGCTGGCCGGGAAACGTGCGCGAGCTGCGCAACCTGGTGGAGGCGGTGGTGGCCATGGGCGAGGCGCCGAAGCTGGAGGTGGCGCCTGAGAAGGAGCCGGAGCCGCCGCCGGTCCCGGACTCGCTGCTGGAGCTGCGCTACCGGGACGCCAGGAAGCGCGTCCTCGACGGCTTCGAGCGCCGCTACCTCCAGGCCCTGCTCTCCCGCGCCAGGGGGAACGTGTCCCAGGCGGCGCGCCTGTCGGAGATGGACCGGTCGCACCTGATCGACCTGCTGGCCAGGCACAAGCTGCGCTAGCGGTCAGAGATCGATCGGCTGCCAGTGCAGGTCGCCGGCCGCGCAGACGCGCACGCCCTGTTCGCACAGGTCGGTCAAGGTCTCGAAGCCCAGGAACAGGTCCCCGTCCAGCTCGTCCAGGAGGACGGGGCAGCTGTAGACGCAGCCCACCAGCTTGGCCTCGTCGAAGGGCGGGAGGGTGCCGTCCGGCCGGCGCTCGACCTCGGCGCACGCCTGCGCGGTCCCCACCATCCGCACCAGCACGAACTCGTCGGGCGCGTCGGGGGTGAGCGCGGTGCCGCCCAGCGACCGCAGCGAGTCCTGGACGGCGGCGCGGAGCTGCGGGCGGCTGAGGCCGTCCACGGGGGAGAACTGGACGGGGACGCAGGCGCGGTGGTCGGCGATGGGCGCGCACGAGTGGTCCGAGCACCAGCTCATCACCTGGCCGGAGCGGCAGCCCGGGAGACCGCCCAGCCGGATGTAGTCCAGCACCAGCGCCGCGGGCTGCATCTGCCCGGCGGCGTCCTCCAGGCGCGTGAGGATGGGCGTGCCGGTCGAGTCGCGGCACATGAAGCCGTCCAGGCCTTCGCCCCGGTCGCCGAAGGTGATGGTGACCCGCCGCACCTCCACGCACGTCAGCAGCACCAGGCACACGCCCAGCACCGCGCCCAGGCTCGCCCGTGTCCCCGCGCTCGCGCTCATCCCGCTCTCCTCGCGCCTTCCGAGAAAGGATCAGAATCCGATCGTGGTCTGCTTCGGACGCAGCACGATCGCCGCCGTCGTCCCCGCGGCGATCGCCGCCGCCACGCCGACCGCCACCCAGAACTCCGGCCGCTGGTGGAGCGCCGGCGCGGGCTCCACCACGCGCCCCCTCACCAGCACATCCAGTGCCAACCCCCGGGCCGCGGACTCCAGCTGGCCCGGGTCCACGTCGATCCGCTCGGCGCGCGCCGCCACCTCGCCGTCCACGGCCAGCGCGCTCCGCAGGCGCAGGGTCCGGCCTTCGTCCACCGAGAACAGCAGCAGGCGGGGGGCGCGCAGCGCGGTGGAGAGCAGGCGCACCGACCGCGCGGTGTCCGGCTCCTGGCCGCGGCCGTAGCGCGCGGTCCACTGCGCCGCCGCGACCTCCGGGGAGGCGGGCGTCAGGTCCAGGCGGACCTGGACGGAGGGCGGGGCGGCGGCGATCCGGCGGATCATGGTCTCGAAGCCGTCCGCCTCCACCCGGACCACGTGCAGGCCCGCGGGCAGCGACAGGGTGCACGGCGTGGCGCACCGCTGCGGGCGGCCGTCGATGACCAGCTCGGCGCCGGCGGAGGCCTCGATCCGGACCGGCACGTCCGGGCGCGGCGCCGCGCGGGCGCGGGCCAGCAGCGCCTCGACCTCCTGGGAGACCGAGCCCACGTCCGGCGGCGGGGGGAGGCCGAGGACGGCGAGGGACTCCGCCGCGTCGCGGGCGCCGCGCTGATCGCCGTCGCCCAGCTCGCAGGCGGCGCGCCAGAGCAGCAGGCGCGCCGCGGTGAGCGAGTCCCCCGCGCCCAGGGCGTCCGTCGCCGCGTCCGCTCCCCCGAGGGAGGCGAGACAGCCGGCGAAGTCCGCCTTCACGTAGGCCTGCCGCGCCTCCGCCAGCGCCGGGCCGGGCGCGGCGGGGAGCGCGGGCGGCGGCGCGGCGCGCGGCAGCTCCGCGGCGTGGTAACGCACCGGCTCCGGCGAGGCGCGGAGCGCGGCGTCGATCCGTCCGGCGGCCCCGGGAGGGCCGGCCACGGTGACGGTGACGGTCGGCCGCTCGGCCTCGGAGGCGCCGAGGGTGGTTGCGGATGCTGCGGCCAGGAACAGCGCCAGGGCGGTCATCGCGCTGGATGATGCTCCTGAGGGCGCTCCGCATCCAAGCGTGGAGCAAGGGGTAGACTTCGCGCGTGCTTCTCCTCGGGCGCTACCAGCTCATCCGGGAGATCGGCCGGGGCGGGATGGCCGAGGTGTGGGAGGCGCGCGCGCTGGGTGACCGCGGGTTCACGCGGCGGGTGGCGGTGAAGCGGCTCACCGCCAGCGGGTCGGAGATGGAGCGGATGTTCGTGGACGAGGCGCGGATCGCCTCGCGGCTCCACCACGCCAACGTGGTGCCGGTGCTGGACTTCGGCGTGGCGGAGGGAGTGCCGTTCCAGGTGCTGGAGTACGTGGACGGCCTGGACGCGGACGCCCTGCAGGCGCTGGCGCGCGCGCGAGCCTCCGGGATCCCGGTGGCCTGCGCGCTGCACGTCGCCGCGGAGGTCGCGCGCGGGCTGGACCACGCGCACCAGGCGCGCGGCGACGATGGAGAGCTCCTGGGGATCGTCCACCGCGACGTGAGCCCCAACAACATCCTGGTGGCGTGGACCGGCGAGGTGAAGCTGAGCGACTTCGGGATCGCCTTCGCGCGCGACCGCGGCGCGGCGACCGAGGCCGGCACCACCAAGGGGAAGCCCTGCTACATGGCGCCGGAGCAGATCACCCGCGGGACGCTCGACGCGCGCACGGACCTCTTCGCGCTGGGGTGCGTGCTCCACGCGCTGGTCGCCGGCGAGAGCCCGATGGCGGGCGAGGACCGGATGGCGGATCTGCTGGCGGGCAAGCCGCTGCCGCTGGCGGCCGATCTCCCGGACGACGTGCGGGAGATCGTCGCCCGCGCCACCCGGCGGTCCCGCTCCGAGCGCTACGAGGACGCGCGCGGCATCGCCGCGGCCTGCGACGAGGCGGCGCGCGCCCGGGCCGGGGGGGATCCGCGTCGCGTGTTCCTGGAGTGGCTGGGCACGCTCCGCCCGGCGCCCGCGCCCGCGGCCGGCGCGCTGGACTGGATGTTCGGCGCGACGCCGGTGCCGGTGGATGCGCCCGCCACCGCGCCCGCGTCCACGGAGGTGAAGGCGGTCCGGCCGCGCCAGAACAGGATGCGGTTCCTGGTCGCTGCGGCCGCGCTGGTCGCGTTCGCCGGGGGCGGCGCGGCACTCATGGCGCGGCCTGAAGGGGAGTTGCCGCTCGAGCCCGTCGCGCTGGAAGCATTGCCTCCGGCTCCGGGTCCGGCCCCGGTTCCATCGCCGCCGCCGCCCCCGGTCGAGACCAGCGCCGCCCCGGTGGCGGCCGCCGCGCCGCCACCGCCGCCGCCGCCGAAACGATCGCGCCCCAGCGCCGCCCCGGCCGGGACGGGGTTCCTGCAGATCAGCGGTGAGGTCGCGCTCCGCAAGGAGATCCTCGTCGATGGGAGGAGCGCCGGGTTCGCACCCAAGACGCTCGAGCTGCCGGTGGGCGAGCACCAGGTCGCGCTGCGCGGCGAGGACGGAACGGTGATCGGCTCGCGGAGGGTGGAGATCCGCTCCTGGGAGACCCGGAGCGCTCCGGCTCGCTGGACGCCGGAAGCGCCCCCGGCGAACGAGCCCTAGAAGATGACGACCTTCGCGCCCACCGGGACGCGCGCGTAGAAGTCGGCGATGTCGGCGAGGTGGAGCACCACGCAGCCCCAGGAGAGGAACCCTCCGTCCCGCTCCAGGTTCCACTCGTGCGCCCAGCCGTGGAAGCCGATCCCTCCGCCCAGCTGGGTCCGGCTGTTGGTGGCCTGGCGGGCGCGCCAGCGCGAGGTGATGGCGTCGCGGGTCGCCGTGTCGATCCAGCCGCGCTTCACCCCGCGCTCGGCGTCCTCCGGGCCCGGGTAGTTGATGGCCACCCAGTGCCCGCCGAAGTAGGCCGCGTAGTCGCCGCGGAACGGCCCCTGGCTCCTGGCGGTGACGAAGTAGGTCCCTCTCGGCGTCCGCAGGTCGCCGCGCCGCTCCTTGGCGCCGGGCGCCTGGCCCAGGCCGATCTCGTACTCCCGCGCCATCACCCCGCGGGCATACACCCGCATCCGGAACGAGCCGGCGTCCACCAGCACCAGCGACTCCTCGCTCGCGTCCACCCGGGCGGCGAACGGATCCTCCGGCGGCGCCGGCAGCGGCGTGCCACCCCAGCTCAGCAGCAGCATCAACGGAAGCAGCATGCCGGGTGGGACGCCCGGGGAGGCCCGGTTGTTCCCGACCCTCCTCCCCAACTCTTCAAGATACAGCTGCGCGACTCATGATACGATTGAATCATGAACGCGCTCCTGGTGCTGCTGGCCGTCGCGGCCGGCCCGACCGCCACCGACCTCACCCGCAGCCTGGTGGACGAGGTGGGCCCGCGCCCCTCCGGCTCCGAGGCGGACGCCCGCGCCATCGACTGGGCGATCCGGCAGATGAAGGCGGCGGGGCTGCAGCGCGTCCACCCGGAGCCCTTCGCCTCGCCCAGGTGGCAGCGCGGCGAGGAGTGGGCGGAGATCGTCTCCCCGGTGCCGCAGCGGCTGGCGATCGCCGCGCTCGGCCCCTCGGTGGGCACGCCGCCGGGCGGCGCGGAGGGTGAGGTGGTGGAGGTCGCGTCCCTCCAGGCCCTGGAGCAGCTGGACCCGGCCGCGGTGAAGGGGCGGATCGTCTTCCTCAACGTCCCCATGCAGCGGACGCGCGGGTTCGAGGGCTACCACGCGGTGGCGCCCCTGCGCCGGAACGGCCCCGCCGCGGCCGCCCGGAAGGGCGCGGTGGCGTTCCTCATCCGGTCCCTCACCGCCTCCTCCGCGCGCCTCCCGCACGCCGGCTCCTTCCGCGTCGACCCCGGCGTCCCCGGCATCCCCTCCGCCGCGCTGGCGGTGCCGGACGCGGAGCTGCTGCACCGGGCGATCGCGCGCGGCGTGCCGGTGCGGGTGCGCCTGCACCTGGGGTGCCGCGTGCTGCCGGAGGGGCGCTCGGCGAACGTGGTGGGCGAGATCCCGGGCGGCGGGGCCGCGGGCGAGATCGTTCTGCTCGGCGCGCACCTGGACTCCTGGGACCTGGGCCAGGGCGCGCTGGACGACGCGGCGGGCGTGGCGATGGTGCTGGTGGCCGCCCGCTCCATCTCCGCGCCCCGGCGGACCGTCCGGGTGGTGCTGTTCAACAACGAGGAAGCCGGCCTGGGCGGCGCCCGCGCCTACGCCGAGCAGCACCGGGCGGAGCTGGACCGCCACGTGCTCGCGCTGGAGAT
>Ga0075421_100002528_pt1 | contig 21863 bp, 14 predicted proteins | sample SoiMetdeltSBSDD5_FD_75292 | JGI IMG/M metagenome (GOLD analysis project Ga0075421, IMG submission 75292) | Bulk soil microbial communities from a Populus tree surrounding site in Tennessee, USA - Soil MetaG P. deltoides SBSDD5 | ecosystem: Environmental > Terrestrial > Soil > Tree plantation...
CTCAGCGTAGCGCGCGCAGCGGGCTCTGCGCCCTCAGCGGCTTGCAGGTATCGGCGCCACCAACTCGACTCGATCAAACCGCATCCGACAGGCTCGTGAAATTGAAGTCTCGAACCTTGAGGGCTGGTACGACGATGGCCCCGCCCGCCTCCGTTCCCGCGAGCCGAACCGGCCGCCCCAGCGTCTCCAGGTTGTTCAGCATGAACAGCGGCGACTCGTTGAAGCGGAAGTTCTTCAGCGCCTTGGTGAGCTTCCCGTTCTCGATGAGGAACGTCCCGTCTCGTGTCAGGCCTGTGTAAAGAATCGTCCGCGGATCGACTTCGCGAAGATACCACAGCCGCGTCACGAGCACGCCGCGCTCCGTGGACTTGATCATGTCCTCCACGAGCGCGTCACCGCCGCTCATGATGAATGACGTCGGCCCACCGGTCGCCGTCTTTCCCTGCTTCTGCGCCCAGAACCGCGTGTAGAAGAGCTGCTTCAACACACCGTTCTCGACGAACACCTGCTTTCCGAGCGGAAAGCCCTGGCCATCGAACGGCTGTGCCAGGATCCGTGGATCGAATGGGTCGGCGAGCAGCGTCACGCGCTCGTCCACGAGCTTCTCGCCGATCTTGTTCCCGCCACCCTGCTTCGAGAACGGGCTCCGACCCTCGTCGGCCTGACGCGCACCCACGTAGTTGCCGAACAGCTGGACGAGGTCCCCGACCGCCTGTGGCTCGAGGATCACCGTGTACCGCCCGGGCTCGATCGCAACCGGATTCCGCGAGAGCTTTGCCTTCTCGATGGCGCGCTGGCTCAGGCTCGCAATGTCGACCTGATTCCAGTCGTTATGCTCGCCCCCGGCCCATCCGGATCCCGAGCCGTCCTTGGTGCGAACGGTGACAGTGTAATTCGCGTTGGTCGACCGATGATAAGCGAACAACCCCTGCTCGTTCCCGAGCGCCGTCGATGACGCGTTGGTGACGATGAACCCGGCCGTCGAGAGATCGCCGGCCTTGCGAGCCGGCTCGAGCGCCGCGAGCGCCGCCTTCGCGCGATCGCCGGGCGTGAGGTTGGCGACGCTATCGAAGTACGCGTTCACGTCCTGATACCGCTGCGGCGGTAACGCAGGCATCGCTTCCGGGTCGTCAGGCGCGAGCCGCGCGAGCTTCTCCGACGACTCTACCGCGCGGCGCAGCGATTCATCGGACGTGTCGTTCGTCGTGACCACGGCGTGCTTTTTCCCGAACGAGCTCTGGATCGCGACGTTGAAGTTCGTGATCCCACCGGCGGTGGACATCTGGTTGTCGGCAAACCGCACATTCGCCGAGTAGCCGCCACCGATGTTCACTTGCACGCTCTCGGCCTTGGACATCTTCACAATCCGGTCGATGAGCGCCTTGGCTTCATCGCGAGACAACACGGAGCCTTCCGGGACGGTCTCGATGAGGCGTTTTGGGGTACGCATGGTTTCTATGTTGAAGTCAGGCTCGATCGTACAGACGAGGAATACGCTGTTTGCTGTGAGCTGGAACTGGTTGCTGCAGGGTAACAGCAAGAAACCCTCGGGAAGTCCCTCGCTCGTCGAGAGGCTTCCCGGGGGTTCTCTGGTTTTCACCCTGCAGCATTCAGCCTGCCCTGAGCGAAGTCGAAGGGTACCAGCTCACAGCAAACAGCGCTCATCATGCCTTTCTGCCGGTGTTGATGACATTGATCTGCTTGAACCGTGCGGGAACGGACCCGTGCGACACGGCGTTGACCTGCCCCGGCTGCCCCTTGCCATCGAAGAAGCTGCCGCCGAGCTGATAGCCCGACTTCCCGCCGATCATGTCCATCGCGTTCCAGAAGTCCGGCGTGCGCATCTGATATGCGACGTCCTTCAGCATCCCCGCGATCTTCCCGCCGCGGATCTCGTAGAACACCTGGCCACCGAACTGCGCATTATAGCGTTGCTGGTCGATGGAGAACGACCCGTCGCCAACGATCGCGATGCCGCGGTCCGTCGCCGCGATCAGATCGTCCCACTTGAGATCACGCTCACCCGGCAGCAGTGAGACGTTAGGCATGCGCTGGAACTGGACGCTCGCCCAGGAATCCGCGTACGAGCACCCGTGCGACCGCGTCGGACGCTTCTGCTGCTTGTACCACCAGTCCAGCCAGCTCGCCTGCTCGCGCGTCGTCTGATAGTCGTTGACGACGCCCTCCTTGATGATGAGGAAGTCGTCGGGCTGCACCCCTTCGTCGTCGTAGCCGATCGTCGCGAGCGCGCCGGCCTGTGAACGATCGCCGCGGACGTTCATAAATGCTGGCCCATACTTGAACTTGCCGAGGAACTGGTCCGGTGGCGCGACGAAGCTCGTGCCGGCGTAGTTCGCCTCGTAGCCCATCGCACGATCGAGCTCGGTCGGGTGCGCAATCGATTCGTGAATCGTCAGCCACAGGTGCGTCGGATGAAGCACGAGGTCATATCGACCGACCTCGACGGGCTTGGCCTTCAGTTTCTGCGCTGCCTCTTCACCCCACTTGCCTGCGTTGCCAGGCAGGTCGCATTCGGTGACGTACTCATACCCTCGCCCAGCCGGCGCGACGACGTTGCCGCGGTTCTGGAAATCCGAGAAGTCCGGCGCCACCGCCGTGATCTGCATGAGCGGCCAGCTCTGCAGGACGGTCTGCGCGACGACCGAGCCTTCCGTGTTCGCGTAGTTGCGCTCCTGCTTGCGGAAGAAGAGGCCGCTGAAGACGAAGCGCACGCCGGCCACCTTCATCGCTTCGGCGTTCGCCTTGAGCAGGAGCGACGCCTTCTCTTCCACGGGCACCGTGAATGGGTCGACGGTATGCGGCGTCCGCCACGATGCGTTAGGCTGTGCCGGCGCGGGGGCGAGCTGGACCGCCTTGTCTCGCGCAATCCGATTGGCCTTTGCGATCGACGTGGCCTCACGCGCCGCAGCGGCGACGCCGGCTTTCGTCAGCGTGCGCGTCGCCGCGAACCCCCAGGTTCCATCCACCAGCGCGCGAACGCCGCACCCCATGGAGTCCTGGTCCACGACATTGATGATCTGCTGCTCGCGCGTAGCGATCTGGTTGTCACGGTAGCGGGCGATGCGGGCGTCGGCGTAGCTCGCGCCTCCCAGCTTCGCGGCGGTGAGCGCCTCCATGAGGAGCTCTTTTGTGGCGGCGTCCATGGGCGGTGCGGCCTGGGGCGGCGCGAGCATGCTCGCAGCGGCCTCGGCCTTCCGGAGCGCGCCTCCGGCGGCAATTGCCCCGGCGGCAATGCCGGTCTGCTTCAGAAACTCTCGGCGGTCGGACATGGCGGGATTCGTTGGGGAACTCGAGTCCAAACACGCGCTGAAACTACCACGCGTCCAGACAATGACGCCAACAATTCAGCTATCAGCCATCAGCCATCAGCCATCAGCTCGAACGACGCGGGGAATTGGGGTCAGACCCCAACGCTCCCGGAGGTTTTGCTGAATATTGAGAACTGGCGACTGACTACTGGAATTACTGATGCCGCAGAGGAGTCTGACCTACCGACTGACAATCGGCCGGGTGAGGTCGTTGTAGTCCGGAAAGAACGCCTGCAGAGAGAGATTCGGGCGGTTTTTCGAGTACCCCGCCGTCAACTGCCGGTTGTATTGCGCGAGATACAGGTCGAATGGATCAGCCGGATCGAGGTCCAGGATCTGGAGCTGAGTATCCCGCATCTCGAGCCTCCCGAACCGTAAGTGACCCCCGCGGAAGAACAGATAGTTCGGCGCGCTCGAGTCCGCGTGAGCGTATCCGTCGAACACCGAATCCTCCGGCAACCGCTCGAACTCCTGCACCAGCGCGTCACCCTCGACGCGCACCGCTGCTACACGACCATCGGTCGACGGCGGTGGCAGGATCTTCTTTGGGTTGAGATAGATGTCGTCTCCCTTTACCCGCGCCGCCGGCGAGCCGCTCAGGTCGAGCAAGTCATCGAGCTGAAGCCCCAGCGCATGCAGCAGCGATTGCCCGTTGACGCCTAACACACGCACCTTGGTCGGGTGCATGCGAATCCATCCGCTGTCCGTGAGCGACAACTCGGACTTAATCTCGAACTTGAGGTCCACGCCCTTCCGCATCACGCCAGTCTGCACGAGTTGCGATCCCTCGGTCCTCACCCGGAGATTGCGGAGCGGCGAGCCCCGGTATCCGAACACGAACCGGTTGAGAATCGCACTGAGATCGGCGCTCCGAATCGCCACGGTTCCCGAGGTGATGCGAATGCTGAACGACGACGTGCTGTCGAGGAACGCGCTCTGATTGCCGCCGGTCGGAATGACCTCGCCCCGAAGACGCCGGATTCCCACCGCGGCGTTCTCGGCAACGCGGAGGTCGACGTTCTTCATCTCGATCCACGTCCGTTGTGCCGTATCGCGCGCGCTCGAGGCCACGGTCGCGGCGTGAGCGAGTCGGGTCGATACGTCCTCGGCGCGACTTGGCCCCTGCGCCAGGCCCGCCACGACTGCGACGCCGGCGAGCGCAGCAGCCGGGATCACCGGCCAGCGACGCCGTCCAATCGCGGAGCTCGTAGGTTTTGACGAAAAGTGAGCGATCAAAGGCCGCTCCTGTTGCTGACCTGGCTAACTTCCCTCAACGGTCGTGCCGGCGCGGGCGAAGGGGCGGACCGCAACGGCGAAGGGCGAGGTTCCGACGGCCATCGGTTCAGCCCATCGTCGCGCCCGGTCGGCAGCGATGCGGCGCGAGTGCCACGGCGGCCGCGACCAAAGCACTACTCACGAGTGCCATGGACAGTCCGCAAGTCGGTCCGCGTCCTGCAGGCGAGGCGCCCGTGCCCCAGAGACTTCGTACCGCGCTAATCGGTTGCGGTAGTCTTGGTGTGTCCGTGCATCTCCCGATCCTCCGAGGGCTCCCCGGGGTCGGGCTCGTAGCGCTCGCCGATCCGAACGCGGCCGCGCTTCGGGCAGCGACCGCGCTCGCCCCGGGCGCCGCCCCGTTCGAGGATTACCGCGAGCTCCTCGCGCGTGATGAGATCGACGCCGTGATCGTCGCCGTGCCGACGCATCTGCATGCTCGGGTGGCGACCGAGGCGTTGGCTGCCAGAAAGCACTTGTATCTGGAGAAGCCACTCGCGGCCACGGTGCCCGAGGGGCGGCAGCTCGTCGACTGCTGGCGGGAGAGCGGGTGCGTCGGCATCATCGGCTTCAACTACCGATTCAGTCCCCTGTACCTGCGCCTGCGTGACGCGCTCGCGCGCGGCGCCGTTGGTGATGTCGTCGCCGTTCGTACGATGTTCGCATCCGCACCCGCCACACTCCCCGACTGGAAGACACGCCGGACGACGGGCGGCGGCGCCCTCCTGGACCTCGGTGTCCACCACGTGGATCTCGTGCGATTCCTCCTCCAGCGCGACGTGCGATCGGTAGGCGCCCAGCTCCACTCGGTGCACAGCGATGAGGATCGCGTGTCGCTGGATCTCCATCTCGATGGCGGGGTGGTCGTCCAATGCCTGTTCGCCTTCGGCGCCGTCGACGAGGATCGCGTCGAGGTCTACGGGGCGCGTGGGAAGCTGACCGTCGACCGATTCCATTCCATCGACGTGGAGTTCCGCCCCGCTGGCGTCGGCTCATCGCGCGCGGCGCGCCTGGGGCTGGGGCGACGCGGGCCGTCGCCGCGCAGCGTGTTCGAGTCGCCGGTTCTCATCCAGCGCCTGCGTGCGCCGACCGCGGAGCCATCGTTTCGGGCATCAGTGGCGAGCTTCGTCGCCGCGGCCTCCACCGGCCGCCAGACTTCGCCCGATCTCTCCGACGGATTGAGGGCGCTCGAGGTGCTCGACGCGGCTTCGCGCTCGGCGGCGGAAGCGCGTCGCGTCATGCTCGCCCCCCGGCAAGACGCGCCGCCTGCCACCCGCTCCTCGCGCTGACAGGGCGACGCGTGCGCATTCTCTTGCTCAGTGACATGGCGGTGCCGCATGGCGGCGGCGAGGTGATGGTCTTCACCCTCCGCGATGAGCTGCGACGGCGAGGGCACGACGCCCGCATTTTCGCGAGCAGCGCTCGACCGGTTCAGGCGCCGAGCGAAGCCGACTACGAGTGCTTCGGCACTACGGGCCGCGCTCGAGGACTGGTCCAGTCCGCGAACCCGTGGGCGGCGGCCGCCCTGCGGCGCGTCATGCGAGAATTCCGCCCGGACATGGTGCACGTGACCATGTTCATGACTCAGCTGTCGCCCCTCATCCTCCCCGTCATTCGCGGCGTGCCCGCGCTCTTTCACGCGGTGTGGTACCGGTACGTTTGCCCGACGGGGACGAAGATGCTTCCCACACGCGTACAGTGTCGCGACCACGCCGGCCTGGCGTGTCTCCGCGGGGGGTGCGTGCCCTTCCACGACTGGGTACCACTCATGGCGCAGCACGCGATGGTTCGCCGCTGGGGGAACGTCTTCGGGGCGATCATGGCCGTGAGCGATGCCGTGCGCGATCGACTCGTCGAGAACGGTGTGACGGTTGACGACATCATCCCCGCACCGATTCCCCTGCGCGCGCCGCGGCCACCACTCTCGGACATTCCGACCGTGCTGTTCGCGGGCCGGCTCGTGCCGGACAAGGGCGCCGACGTCCTCATGCGCGCGTTCGCACGGGTTCATCGCGAGCTTCCGGCCGCCTGCCTAACGATCATTGGGGAGGGACCGGAACGAGAACGCCTGGAAGCGCTGCGGTGCCAGCTCGGTCTGACCGACGCCGTCGAGATGCGGCCGCGCGTGCCGAACCACCTCCTCCAGCGCGCGGGAGAGACGGCGTGGGTGCAGACCGTTCCATCGGTCTGGGATGAGCCGTTCGGGCTCGCCGTGGCCGAAGCGATGATGCGCGGCACCGCGGTCGTGGTGAGCCGCAGCGGCGGACTGCCGAGCGTCGTCGGCGATCTGGATCCGTGCTCGCTGGTCACGCCGGACGACGAGGACGCGCTCGCTGCCTCCTTGCTGGCGTTCCTGACGGACCGAGCGCGATGTGAGCGGGTGGGACAGGCCGCGCGGCGCAGCGCACTCCAGCGTTTTGCCGTCGGTCAGGTCGTCGATCGCTTCATCGGGCACTACGCCCGCCTCGGCGCCGTCGAGCGGGCGCCGACACCATGACACGGCGAAGCGCGCCACTTGTCGTCGTCCAATGCGACGCATTCGATCCGGCGTTGACGGCTCGCTGGATGGATGAGGGCGCTCTTCCAACGCTTGCGGGCCTCCGTGCCCGAGGCGCGCAGGGTGCGCTCGCCGGCCGGGAGCGCGTCGCCGAGCTGGGGATGGCGATGTCGATGTACAGCGGCGTCTCGCGCATTCGGCACGGGTACTACGACTACCGTCAGCTTCGCCCCGGCACGTACGACCTCTACCCGGCCGCCCCTATCGATGCCTCGGTCCTGCCGTTCTGGGCGACGCTCACCGGCAGCACGGTCGTCACCATCGACGCTGGCGAGATGACGCCCGTCCCCGGACTCGCCGGCATTCAACTCGCGAACTGGACTGCCCATCAGTCGTCGACGCGCGTGGTGCCGCCGTGTACGGTTCCCCCAGCCACGGTAGCAGCGGTGCGCCGCGCGTTCGGACCCGCACCGCGGATCAGCGAGTTCCAGCTCGACAGTCGCCCCGAGGACGATCGCGCCATCCTGGACAGCTTGCTCGATCGCGTTCGACGGAAAGGCGCCCTCGTCAGGCAGTACGTCACCAAGGACGTGGACCTTGTCGTTGTCGGATTCTTCGAAGCGCACACGGCCGGCCACCGGTTCTGGAAGTACCATCGCGGCCGTGCTGACGGTGGCGACCTGGCCAATGCGCTGCGCACAGTCTACTCGACCGTCGACCGGGAGATCGGTGCGCTGCTCTCGCATCTGCGAACGGACGCGAACGTCGTCGTCGCGTCCCTCTTCGGCATGCGAGACGAGTATCCGACCGAAGGCCTTATGGAGAGCTTCTGCCGCCAGCTCGGCTACCAGGCATCGCCTAACGGCAGGCGGTCCGGGGTCGATCCGCGTCCGGGCTCCGACTCGTTCGTAAGTCGCGTGGCGAACGTCGTGCCCGGCTCGGTACGCACGGCAATCAGCAGGCGTCTTCCGACGGAATTCCAGGAGCGACGGCTTACCGAGACGTTCCGCACATCGACCGACTGGACGCGCACGCTCGCGTTCAGCATCCCGTCGCTCTACAGCGGCCACATTCGCGTCAACGTGCGGGGCAGGGAACCGCAGGGCGTGGTCGAGGCAGGTACGGAGTACCGCGAGCTCATCGATCGCCTCGAGACGGACCTTCGCGCGATCGAAGATCCCGTCACGAGCGCGCCGGCGATCCGCGCGGTGCATCGCACCGCCGACCTGTTCGGCGAGGCGCTGCCCGAGCTGCTCCCCGATCTCTTCGTGGAGTGGGAGGGATCGACGCACTTTCGGCGGCACGTCGTCCACCCGCGCGGCGAGCTGCGCCAGGATCCACCGGCCTACTTCCGGGACAGCTTCCACACGCTCGAGGGGTTCCTCATCGCGTCGGGTCCGGACATCGGAGCGCGCGGCGTCGTACCAGCCATCGACGTGCTCGACATCGCGCCCACATTCCTGTCCCTCCTGCAACGCAAGGCCGCTTCATGGATGACGGGATCCGTTGCCCACGCAATCCTGAACGGCAGTGCCGGCTGATCCTGTCCTGAGCGTCATCGTGGTCACGCGCGACAGCGTCGCGACCGTCAAGCGTCTGATCGAGCATCTGCAACGTCAGACCGTCGTGGCGAAGCTCGAGCTCGTTCTCGTGGGGCCCGACACCGCTTCGCTGGTTGGCGCGCGAGAGTTGTTGACCGGTTTCGGCCGCGCTCAGGCCGTCGTGTGTAGTGGCGAGCTATCGCGTGGTCGCGGCACCGAATGCGGCCTTCGTCACGCCACCGCCCCGATCGTCGCCCTCACCGAGGATCACTCGTACCCCAACGAAACGTGGGCCGAGCGAATCATCGCCGCGTATGATGAGCGATGGACGGCCGTCGGCTCCCGCGTGCGGAACGCGAACCCGCAAAGCGCCTGGAGTCGTGTCAACCACGATCTGGCGTACGGCCGCTGGACGGACGCCGCCCCGGTCGCGGAGATCGATGACGTGCCCGGCTTCAACAGCGTTTTCTCGCGCGCGGCGCTCCTCGCCTTGGGCCCCGACCTCGAGCGCCTACTCGATCGGGTCGGTGCGCTACACCACGCGGTTCGCGCTCGCGGCGGGCGATTTCTCTTCCAGCCCGAGGCCGTGCTGAACCACTGGAATCCGTCGGTGCCGCTCCCGTCCATCGCGACGTGGTTTCGCATCGGGCGATCCTTCGGGAATCATCGCGCACGAGCCGAGGGGTGGTCCGCCGGACGCCGGCTCAGCTATTTCTTCGCCGCACCGCTCGTCGCATACATGCGGTGGCGTGGTCAGCAGAAGGTTCGCCGCGCCCGCATGACGCCACGCGAAACCCTGGGCTACCACGCGGTGCTGGCGCTGCTCGCCACGGCGGTCGGCTTCGGTGAGTCCTTCGGCTATGTGGCGGGCGAGGGGAGCGTGATCGTCTCGCTGAACGACTTCGAGTTCAAGCGCGAACGTTACCTGCGTCCGCAGGATCGCATGGCGTTCCTCGCGTGACGCGATCTCCGACGGCAGCAACGGCGTTAGGCGGCACGACGCGCATTTTCCTCGCGGAAGCGTTGCTCCTGCCCACGGGGCTCGTCACCGCGGCGTATCTCACGCGTACCCTCGGGGCCGCGGAGTACGGCGTGCTCACGCTCGCCGTGACGATCGTGATTTGGCTGGAGTGGAGCATCGTGTCGCTCTTCGCCCGCGCGAGCTACAAGTTCGTCGCTGAGGCGGATGACTGGCAGCCCGTAGCGACGACGCTCGTGCGACTTCATCTCGCGGCCGGCGTCGCGGGCGGCCTGATCGTCGCGGCCACCTGTATTCCGGTTGCGAACGCACTGGATCTGCCGTCGATCCGGCCCTATCTCCTCCTGCTCGCGCTCGATGTCCCGCTGTTCGTGACGGGAGCAGCCTATCGTGCGGTGCTCGTCGGCACGGGCGACTACGTGCGCCGTGCATGGGCCTCGGTGGCGAGATCGATGGTACGACTCATCCTGATCTTCGTCCTGGTGCCAGCCGGACTGTCGGTCACGGGGGCCGTGCTCGCGCTCATCGGGGCGTCCGTGGCCGACCTGGCCGTTGCCCGGAGCGGCGCCCCGGTGCCGATCTTCACGCGCGCGGGCGCGGCGACCCGCCCCATGCTGGGTTTCATGGTCCCGCTCGCCCTGGCCGCGATCACCGGCCGACTCGTCGATCGATTGGACATCCTGATGCTGCGGGCGTTAGGCGAGTCCATCGCCGCGACCGGGTTCTACGGAGCTGCGCAGAACCTCGCGATCGTTCCCGCGCTGCTCGCGCAGGCCGGGGGGCCGGTGGTGCTCGCCACCACGACGCGGTTACTGCGCGATGGAACCACAACCGACGCGCGCGCCTTCGCCAACCACGCGCTGCGCGGAGCCATCCTGATGGTGCCCTTCGCGGCGATTGCGGCCGGCTCGGCACACGAGCTCGTGCCGGTCATCTTCGGCCGAGCATTTGCGCCGGCGGCGCCCATGTTCGCGATCCTCATCTACGCCGCGGCGGCACTCCTGTTCGTGATCGCGGCGATGGGAATCCTGACGGCTGCGAACCGACCGGGCGTGACGTTGGCGATCATGGCACCGCTGCTTCCCATCGCGGCGGCGGCGCATGTCGTGGTCATTCCGCGATGGCAGGCCGTGGGTGCCGCGTCGGTTACGGCTGGCGTCAACACGCTTGGTCTCATCCTGGCGGTGGTCGCGACCACGCGCTGCTTCGGTGCGCGCCCAACGGCCGCGACGGCGATGCGTGTGACTGCGGTGTCGATCGCGGCCCACGCGGCGGCCCTCGCCTGGTCGACGCCCGGCGTGGCGGTGGCATTGAAGCTGGTGCTTCTGTCGCTGGCCGTCCCCGTTGCCTTCGCGGTCCTCGGCGAGTTCACGTCGGCCGAGCGTCGCGCGATCGTCGATGCCGTGGCTCGGCGGCTGGCCTGGCGGCCTGCCTGACAGCCTCTCTATCGGGACGCTCTCGAGAACAATGAACCGCAGGGGACGCAGAGGACGCGGAGGGAACCCTACCGGTCAGCGGCAGCGCACCAGCGACAGGAACTGAGGGGAACAGCCGCTCGGGACGCAACTGTCCCCGAAAAGCCGTTCCCCTCATGCCCGGTCGTTGCGAGAGCCAGTGTCCCGTTAGGCAGTCCTCCGCGTCCTCCGCGCCCTCTGCGGTTCATTGTTTTCCCCAACTTGACGGGTCGCGATGCACACCAGATGCAGCCAAGCCCGGGAAGCCGAGGCCACGCCACGACCGGAGCCCGCGGATCACTCTCGTACCGTGAACGCCACCAACTCGGCATTCGCCCCCGCGCCGGTGGCTACGACGACGAACTGTTTTCCCGCGCGCGTCGCGTATGTCATCGGGACCGAGTACGCCACGCGCCCGAAATCGTGCTGCCAGAGCGTCCGTCCGTCCCGCGCGTCGATCGCGTAGAGCACCTGGCCGCCGCCCGTTACGAAGAGCAGCCCACTGCGCGTGACGATGGGGCCCGGTGCGCCGCGGACACCTAACACCGGGGGCAGCGTGACGCCCCGAAGTATCGGATGGCTCCGCATCACCGGATCGTCGCCAAGCGGGATCTGCCACAGGTGCTCGCCCCGGTTGAGGTCGATCGCGGTGAGTGTCCCGTACGGCGGCTTGTTGACGGGCAGCTCCGGCAGCCGCTCGCCGTCCGACGCCGGAACGCGCACGCCTAACGTGCGGCCCATCTCCTGCGCATACCGCGCCTGCACCGTGTCGGAGTAGCTGGTCACCTCGTAGACCTTCGAGACCGCCGGGTTGTTCGTCGCCTTCACGTAGAGCACGCCCGTCGCGGGATCGAACGCGCCGCCGCCCCAACCGCCACCGCCAATCACACCAGGCATCACGACCGTTCCCTGCAGCGACGGCGGCATGTACATCGGGCCGAGTCGGTAGCGCCGTAGCTCTTCGAGCGCGAGACGACGGAGCTCTGGCGTGAAGTCGATCACGTCCGCCTCGCTGAAGCCCTGCTTCGCGAACGGGGCCGGCTTGGTAGGGAACGGCTGTGTGGGGGAGACACGCTCACCTGGCACATCGCTCGCCGGAACCGGCCGGTCTTCGATCGGCCAAACGGGTGCCCCAGTGACCCGATCGAACACGACCACCCACCCTTGCTTCGTCACGACGGCGACGACGTCGAGTGGCCGGCCATCCTTCTTGATCGTCGCCAGCACCGGCGGCGCCGGCAGGTCGTAGTCCCAGAGGCCGTGCCGCGTTATCTGGTAATGCCAGACGCGCCGCCCCGTGTTCGCGTCGAGACACACGATAGTCTCCGCGAACAGGTTGTTGCCCTTCCGCTCGCCGCCATACCAGTCGTTGCTCGGCGTCCCGAACGGCAGGTAGACGAGTCCGCGCGCGACGTCCACGGTGAACGGTGCCCACACGTTCGTGTGCCCCATCCGCGCCCACGAGCTGTCCTCCCATGTCTCGTTGCCGAACTCGCCTGGCTGCGGGATGGGATTGAAGCGCCAGACGCGTCGCCCCGTTCTGACGTCGAACGCCTGGACGTCACCCGGTGGATCACGCTTGTACACGAGTCGATCGCCGACGCCATTGCCGACGATCACGAGGTCGCGGTAGACGACAGGCGGCGACGTGTTCGTATAGTGCTTCTTCTCGACGCTCCACAGGATGTTCGCCGTGAGATCGACTTCGCCGTTCGTACCGAAGGATGGGACCGGTCGCCCGGTCGCGGCGTCGAGGGCGATGAGACGCCAGCGGCTCGCGATGAGGATGCGTCGTTCCTTGCCGTCACTCCACGTCGCGACGCCGCGGTGCACGAACCCGGTCCCGTTCGACGGTTGGCCCGCGCCGTACGCCTTCGGGTCGTATGCCCAGAACTGGCGTCCCGTCGTGGCGTCGAGCGCGATGACGCGATTGTACGGCGTCGAGAAGAAGAGCGTGTCGCCGATGGCGAGTGGCGTCACCTGGAACTGCCCGGGGCGCGCCGCGATCGTGGAGTCCGTTGTCGCGATCGCCTGCTCGCCGGTCTTCCACGTCCACGCGACGTCGAGTCGGGAAACGTTGGACCGGTCGATGGACGTGAGCGGCGAGTACTTGAGCCCGCCCGCGTCCCCGCCGTACACCGGCCACTCGTTAGGCTTCCGCACGCCTTCGGCCGAGTAGGTGACCGTGGGATCTGCGGTGGGCGAACTGGTACTGTTCGACTGAACCGCGGGAGCAGCACAGGCGATCGCCGTTGTCATTCCGAGCGTAGCGAGGAATCGCGCTCCTCCCGGTAGAGGGCCCCTTTGTCGGGACGACGGCGATTCCCTTCGTCGCTGACGCTCCTCAGGGCATGCCTCGACTGCGGCGCCTGACGGCGCCTGCGCTCGGAATGACAATGCGCTCATGACGACCTCCGCGCCGGAAACTCGCGGCCAATCGCCGTCGCCTGACGCAGCCCAACCGCGAGGAACGTGAGCGTGCCATTCGCACACCCACCCGTCACGCTCGTCGGTGCGCCCACCACGAACAGGTTCTCGTGATCGTGCGTTCGCCCGTAGCTGTCCACGACGCTCGTCGCCGGATCGTTGCCCATGCGGCAACCCCCTCCGGGATGATCCTGAAAGTCATCCGTGCCCGACCGGATGATGTCGCCGTTGCCCGCCTTCGCCATGCGCTGGAAGAGCGCCTTGATCGCATCCTCCGTTGGGCCGCGAAGCGCCGCAGACTCCACACTGTCGCGGAACGTGAGCTTCGGGCGGGGGTCACCGTACTCGTTCGTCGCCGCGCCGTCGAGCGTCAATGCACTCTCCCTGTGAGGAAGTACGTCGTAGTAGGCGCGCACTCGAGCCGTGCCATCCGTCGCCGTGCGCTCCCGCCAGTCCGCGAGCAGCTCGTCGCCTAACAAGACAGCTCCGGCGTCATCGCGCAGCCGCGGACGACGCCCCACGCTCGACTCCCAAACCCGGAGGTCGTGTCGCATGTACCGGTCCGTCCCTGCCACTCGCATGAACTGCTTCGTGACGAGGCTGTGCTGCTCGTTGATCCCGGGGTACAACCGCATCGGCAGGCGGATGAACGCGAACACGTTGCGATGACCGGTCATGTACTTGCCCACCATCCCCGACCGATTCGCCACGCCGTTCGGGAAGCGACCGCTGCGCGACAGCATCAGGAGATGCGGGCTCCACGCGTAGCCCGCCGCGACCACAAAGGTGCGCGCCCGGAAGTGCACGGGCGCCGCCGCCTGACCACCACGGCCGCGACGGACCGCTTCGGCGCGCACGATCCGGTTCGACCGATCGTCCACGATCAGCCGCCTGACGAGCGTTCGGGACATGAGCTCCACCTGCCTCGAGGCGCGGAGCTTCTCCCATGTGAAGTCAGGGGAGTACTTGGCACCCACGGGACAGATCGGCGAGCACGTGTCGTTGCGACAGCAGATGGCGCGGCCGCGATAGGGTACCGAGTTCTTCGACGACGGCTGGCTCCACATCGCGATGCCACTGTCGCCGGTCCAACGCTTGAGCCGCTCGAGGTTGTACGTGAGCGGGAGCGCCGGCATCGGGAAGGGCTTCCCGCGAGGATCCATCTCCGCCGGACCCTGCTCTCCAGCCACGCCGATGCGCTCCTCGGCCTCCTGGTAGAACGGGTCGAGCTCCTCGTAGCTCACCGGCCAGTCGTCACCGATGCCGAACAACGACTTCACACGAAAATCTTCAGGCGAGAAGCGCGGTGTCACGCCACCCCAGTGCATGGCGAGCCCGCCGACTTGCATCGACCGTGACTGGAGTCCGTCGGCCGTCATCCCGTCGATGTGATCGACCCCCCACGGGTTCTCACCGTACGCGACGAAGCGCGCTCGATGCGCGGGGCGGTCGGCAAGCGGAACGGTCTCGTCGCCCGCCTCGACCACCACGATCCTCGCCTGTCGCTCCTCGGTGAGCTTCTCGGCTATCAGCGCAGCGGTGATCCCCGAGCCGATGATGCAGATGTCGCTCTCGATCACTTCAGGGCGGCCCTGCCTGACGAGTACGCTCATTGGCCGCGGCGGGTGAGAGGAACCGGCTGCTGCGACGCCGTGCTCAGCGGGCGGCACTGCTGGCGACCGATGGTCGCCTCGTAGCAGAGATCGGTCGCCGCCGGCGAGTCATAGAAGTGCGCAAGCAGCGCGAGGGCGACATGCCGCGCGGTGAGCGGCGTGGGCAGCGTCTCGCCGCGCTCCTCGGACACGGCGGCTCGCACCAATGATTGTTGGTCAGCGCGCGCGAGCGCGGCAAACGACTGCCCGTGCTTGCGACGCGCGTCCTGGTCGAGCGCCGCGAGCTGCGAGCGCCATCGCGGCCGCGGGTCCGCCGGCAGGTGCTGGATCCGCCCCGTTCCGTACCCGTGGTTTGCTTCGGCGCTGGGGCGATACCCGTCCATCCAGCGCTGAAAGTCGGACACCGCGCGTCGAGTTCCTTCGGCCCCGAGCTCGGTGGGTAGCACAGCGGCGCCGATGGCTGCCAGCACCGTGGCGTTAGGCTGACGGGCCGGCGCGGGGAGACCGCCTGCGATCGGAGGGTTCGCCGCCGCGGCGGAAGACACGAGCCGCCGCCTGACGACCCACAGCGCGGTGCCTGCCGCTGCAAGTCGCGCGAGGAACGTTCGCCGCGGACTGACAGGGGGCGCGCCGTTAGGGTGCGATGGGGCCACCGCGGATTCGTCGGACATTGAACGTCACCAGGTTGCGTTCGGAGCCTCCAAGATGGAGTCGATAGCCCACCGGTCGATAGCCGTTTGCACGCCGAAACCGCCGAGTAACCGTCGCTCGCCCCGCGCTCCCGTGACCTGTTGACCCTCAGCGTCGTTGTTCTGACAGGCTGGACAACAATCGCCCGTGACGAACGCTTTGCCCTGGAGGAAAATGCGCTGGACTCTGAAAGCAGTTGTGATTGCCGCGGCACTCATTCCGGCGCTGGGGTCGGACGCGGTCGCGCAGCGACGGACCACCGCCGGCGTTCAACCGCTCGCGCGTCGTGACACGCCACAACCACAACCCTCGCGCGCGGCAACGGCCGGCCCGAGCTGGTCGTTCGTCGGCGGTGTGGCCAGCGGCGACGGGGAGTACGATCTGGGATTCGCGCTGGGCACGACCGCTCGCTGGCGCCGCGCTGAGTGGCCCGTCGCTATTCGCGGCGACGGGTACTTCGCGCATCACTCAGGCGGGATCGAGACCTTCGTCGGCGACTTCGATCTGTCGTTGAACCTGTTCGGCGTCCTGGGGAGCGCGGAGTACAGCTTCCCGACGCAGAGCTCGTTGAAGCCCTACGTGTTCGGTGGGCTCGGCATCTTCTACGCAGCCGTCGATGTCGACTACGACGGAGATTTTGGCGACAGTGCCTACGACAGCTCGTCGGATCTCGGGTTCAACGTCGGGGGTGGGCTGAACTTCACGCCGCAATTCGGCATGGAGATGCGTCTCATCGACGCGGGCGGGTTCACGACTCTCCCCATTGTGGCGGTGTTTCGCTTCTGATCCAGCCCTCGGGCGACCGGGGGTGGATACTACGATTGTGACGGAAACACCGGAAAAAGCCTGATAAGGCCTTACCCGATCGAGTCCTCGCACGTCGCGCACGAATGAAGGGAACGGCTCTCCGGCGCAGTAGCGTCCCGGAGAGCCGTTCCCATTCCTCCGTCAGTCTTGCCCCTATTGGTTGCTCGCGTGGCGCGGCGAACATCGCGGACGGCCTATCCGGCGGTTTCCGGGATTTCCGTCACAATCGTAGTTCCCACCCGGCGTACCGCGAACTCGCACAAACGGAGCAAGCCGATTACTTCTGCGGCACCTGCGGCTGATCCGCGTCGTCCGCCGCCATGGCGACCGTGCCGGGGACATACCCACGCAGATAGAGGCTGATCGACCCGATCGACAGATCGGACTTCATCTGCACCAGAAGCCGCCGCGGGTCGTCCGTGAGCCACATCTGGGCGTGGCCCTTCTCGGAGAAGATCCCCTTCGACTTGATGATCGGCTGAATGACGATCGTCTGATACGTCCCGGCCGGCACCTTCACCGTCTCCTTCCGGAGGACGCGGATCTGTACGGGGTTGCGGTCGGGGCGGAAGTAGCGGTTGAACTCGTAGGTCTTACCGACTTCTAGCGGGATCGTGCGTACGAAATACAGGAACGCCGCATCATCGAGGGGACTTTCCACGCTCGGCGCGTGCTCGACCTCGCCAGTCTCGGTGTACGTGTTGCGCTCCGGGTAGATCTCGAAGATCCGTTCCTTGTCGCGCGTCCCCTCCTGCAGGTCTTGCACGAACCGCAGGGACTCGAAGGTGCGCGTGTCGATCCAGCTCTCGAGCCGGTCGTTCACCTTGTAGAACGGGATACCCCCCTTCACGGTGAACCGCGTGTGCCAGGCCTCCCGGCCACGCACGTTCTGGATGCCTACGACTTCCATCCGGCCCGTACCGACCTTGATGCCGCCGAAGCGGACGTCGTAGGTCAGCTTCTCACCGGTTTCGAACGGAACCACCATACGTGGCTGCGCCAGCGACACGTTTGTGACAGGGGCTGGCGTGGTGTCCTGTGCCCGAGCCTGCGCGAACGCGACAGCCGAAGCGAGCGCCGCCGTACCCAGGGCGATCGCCCAGCGGATGGGTGTCTGGCGAGCAGCCTCTGCCCGCCCGGACCGCATCGCCCGGCGATTGGCTTTCAGTTTCTCAACTCTTTGGGCTGCCGTCATTTCACCCACCTGATCTCAAGCTAGCCGACTGATCCTACCCGCTTATGCCCGTGGCGTGCCATGAATTTCCGGACTTACGATAGCTCGTGTCACCGGCGTCGCGACATCCGCCAAACGGCGTAGCCGTCTCGAGTAGGGTACGTAGACGACCTTTCCGGCCCGTCCGACGTCACATGAGAAATGTGCCCGGTGTCATTCCGAGCCGTAGCGAGGAATCGCAGTCGTCCCGAAAGAGAGGTGACTGCCCGGGCCGCTGGCGATGAAAAATCCCCCGGAACGTTTTCGGTTCCGGGGGATCACCCTGTCGGCGGGGACCGCCGACTTGCAAATCGACCACCGCCGTGCGGTGAGAGAGAGCAGCCCTTACCGAGTGGTGTCGAGGAGGTGCACGGCGGTGGTACGCGGAGGCCGGTGCCGAGGGCACCGGCAGAGGCTCAGGTATTCCAGCTCAGCGCACTGAGCTCATCGATCGAGAGATGTTCCCAGTTCGCGGGGTAGTTCCAGACGCGTCGGACCGCTTGCGTGGATTCGAAGATCAGGCAGTTCCGGCCTCGTGGGGCCGGCACGTTGTTCGACGCGACTTCATAAATGCGCCAATCCGTGCCCAACGAGTCGACGAAGCAACGGCGAGGGTTCGTCATGCGTCTCTCGGCTCCTTCGTGCGGTGACTTCGCTCGGCCTGCAACCTCGGCGTCAGCAGGTCGACGTGAGCCGGAGCAAGTCAATACACGTGCCTCAGCCGTACGGGCAGTTGTTTCGCATTCCAAGCACTCAACGCACCGCGCGGCAAACCCATCCTAGTGCAGATCGCCAGCGGTCTGGCGGACGCCGCGCGGCGTGATACGCGTTGTCGTGGAGGGCAGACACTTCCGCGCACGACGCGCCCGTGGTGCGCGTCACCTAACGAGAAATTGGGGGCAGGCTCGCCAATGCGAACCTGCCCCCAATTTCTCAGCCATCAGCCATCAGCCATCAGCCATCAGCTACGGTTCCCGGTTCCCCGTTCCCGGTTCCCACTCCTCCTCCTCCTCGAACCCGAAGCCGCTCGCCTGGCCGGTGCCGTTGATGCGCTCTACGCGGAGCGTCTGCTTGTACGTTTTCCCACCAACGGTGAGCGTCACGAGATAATCGCCCGTCGCGACCTCAGGTGCCTGTCCGCGACCACCGAATCCACCGCCGCCGCCACGTCCGCCTGCGCCTGCGACGCCAGGCGGACGGAGCAGCCGTTGCAGCTCCTGGAAGCCGCCCGGGAACGCTTGGGCGAGATCCGCCGGGCTCTGCTCGCCAGCGCTCTCGGCAGCGCCTTCGCCGCCGCCTTGGCGGCCGCCACCCGCGCCTACCACCGCGCCCTCGCCCGGCCGCGCGTTCCAAGCGCCCGCGCCGCCAGCACCGCGTCCACCCCCACCGCCGCCGCGGAAGAACGCGCCCGGATCACCACCGGCGATCGTCTGCCTCAGCCGGTCGAGTGCCGGCTTCGGCATCGTGCCTGCCTTCTCGAGCGAGTCGAACACGAACGTCATGCGACGCGCCGTGAGAATGCTGTCGCGGAGCTGTGACGGCGAGAGTGGACGAGCCGTCGCCGCGCGGCCGCGGAAGTCCCACGTTACACGGTGCAGCCCCGCCGTGGCCGGACCGGTGAGCGTGCGCACCGTGTCGCCCTTCGCGTCGGTGATCAGAATCTGCGCCTGCGGGCCGCGCTGCCCGCGCTGCTGCCCCTGGCCGCGACCAGCCGCGTTAGGCGCGCCACCGTTGCCGTCGTTCTCGCCCTGTGATGCCGCGCTCGCCACGGCGCCGGCGGCAAGCCGATACACGATGTCCGCCCCGTAGGCCGGGCTCGGCGCGTTGAACACCTTGTGTCCTTCCCCGTTCGACGACGCGCCCATCGTCGGACCCTGCCCGTACTCGTAGCCGGTCTTCGGCTGGAACAGGTACGCCGCGTCTGCGACGATCTTTCGCCCCGCTTCACCAGCAAGCTGCTCGAGCGGCGCGATGTCCACGATCCAGATGCCGCGCCCGTGTGTCGCCGCGATCAGCTCGCGGTCACGCGGATGGATCTTGAGGTCGTGCACCGGCACCGTCGGCATCGCCGACATCAAACGCTGCCAACTCTGCCCACGGTCGAGTGATGTGTACACTGCGCGCGACGTACCGACGAACAGCAGGTCGCGGTTGTACGGGTCCTCGCGCACCGTGTGCACGTAGTCGCCCACGTGCGCCTTCGGGAGATTGCTCGCCACTGAGCGGAACGTCTTCCCGTAATTCTCCGTCACGTAGACGTACGGGGTGAAGTCGTTCCAGCGGTGGTTGTCGAACGTGATGTAGAACGTGAGGGAATCGAAGTGCGACGGCTCGACGCGACTCACGTAGATGTCGCCCGACGGGAGCCCCGGGAAACGATTCGTCGGGACCTGTTCCCACGTTGCCCCATCGGTCTTCGTCACCCACACGTTGCCATCGTCCGTGCCCGCGGCGAGGAAGCCCGGGCGCACGTATGATTCCGCCAGCGCCACTACTGTCCCGTACGTCTCGGCGCCGGTGGCGTCGAGCGTAATGCCTCCCGTCTTGTTCATGCTCGTGTCGATCTTCGCCATCTGCTTCTTCGAGAGATCGGGCGAGATCGGGTACAGATTGTCGCCGCGCTGCGTGGATTTGAGCACGCGGTTGCCCCCGGCGTAGAAGACGTCGGGGTTGTGCGGCGACAGGAGGAACGGCGTCTCCCAGTTCCAGCGCAGGTCGAGGTCCGCTGAATCGGCCTTTTGCCGCGAACGGAACTGCGAGATGCGCGTCTGCTGATCGCGGGTCGCCGGCGTCATCGTGTCGCCGCGCGTGACGAGAACGGAGTCCTCGTACATCGCATAACGCGGCCGCCAGTTCGGCTTCACGAGCGACGTGCGCTCGCCGGTCTTCAGGTTCACGCGCGAGATGTTGCCGCCCTGCGATTCGCCCCAGATGATGTGCGACTCGATGGGGTGCTGCGCGGTCCAGAATCCGTCGCCGCCGGCGAACGTGAACCAGTACGCGTTCGTCACCGGTCCGTCCTTGCGCCTGCTCGGCCCGCACCACGACCCATTGTCCTGCGCGCCCGCGCACACGTTGTACGGCGTCTCGAAGTCGAAGCTCACCGAATAGAACTGCGCGATCGGCAACGTCGAGGCGAAGTCGTAGTTGCCGCCGCCATCCCACGAGAGCGCGATCCCGCCGTCGTTACCGACGATCATGCGGTCGGGATCGTTAGGATCGATCCACATGGCGTGATGGTCCACGTGAATCCCTTGCGTCGCGGTGCGGGCGGTCTTCCCGCCGTCGGTCGAGACGAGCACCGGCGTCGACGAGAACCACACCTTCTCCGGGTTCTTCGGGTGGACGCGCACCTGAGAGTAGTAGAACGGCCGTGTGTTGGCGTCGTTCATCTTCTCCCAGCTCTTGCCGCCGTCTTTCGTGCGGTAGAGCCCGTTCGCGAGCTTCTGGCGCGCCGCGCCCGCGGCAGCCTTCTGGCCGCGAATCGAGTCCGCCTCCACCATCGCGTAAACGATGTCGGTGTTCCCGGCGAAGACCGAAAAGCTGATACGTCCCTTCGGCGTCTCCGGCCAGCCGCCGCCCTTGATCTCGGTCCAGGTGGCCCCACCGTCCGTGGACTTCCAGAGCGCCGAGCCTGGACCACCCGATTTGAGGAAGTACGGACCACGCACGCGCTCCCAGCTCGCGGCCCACACGACCTCCGGGTTCTTCGGGTCGAGTCCGACGTCGATGACCCCGGCCTTGTCGCTCACAAACTTCACGAGCTTCCAGTTCTGGCCGCCGTCCTCGGTCTTGTAGAGGCCGCGCTCCGGGTTCGATTTCCACGCGGCGCCGAGCGCCGCCACGTAGACGATGTTCGGGTTCGTTGGATGCACGACGATGCGCCCGATGTGCTGCGTCTTCTCGAGGCCCGCGAGCTTCCAGGTCAACCCACCGTCGGTCGACTTATAAATGCCTTGACCCGGCTCGATCGTGTTCCGCGAGTTCGGCTCACCCGTGCCCGCCCAGACCTGCATGGTGTCGGACGGCGCGATCGCGATC
>Ga0075421_100002529_pt1 | contig 21841 bp, 17 predicted proteins | sample SoiMetdeltSBSDD5_FD_75292 | JGI IMG/M metagenome (GOLD analysis project Ga0075421, IMG submission 75292) | Bulk soil microbial communities from a Populus tree surrounding site in Tennessee, USA - Soil MetaG P. deltoides SBSDD5 | ecosystem: Environmental > Terrestrial > Soil > Tree plantation...
ATGGAATTACATACGCTCCCGGTATCTTCAACATGCCTGGCAGCAGCCCGGAACTTACGTTGATAGGTGCAAATATCTGCTTCTTTGATCCGGCTGACTTCACTGCAGGTGATTATGAGGTTATAGTTGATGAATGGGTGGATTATACTCCCGGTACGGTAATACCTGTCGCAAAGATCGACGACACCCACTATTCATTCAAGTATAATGCTGATAACGCCAATCCGATTATTATGGAGGTTGATCCTAATACCAACGCTGTAACAGTAGCTCCTGTTATGTATGGTGATTATGGCGGAGCACAGGTGACTGCAAAAAGTGTTGAAGGTTCAGAAGTTGACCCATGTGATGTAAGCTTCCACCTGATCCTTAATCATAATGCACCTGATTTCGGCGGTGATCTTGGCGATTACGCAATTATTCTCAGGAAGGTTCAATAATTTCTTTTCATTTCTGAAAGACCATTTCCATATAGGGAATGGTCTTTCTTTTTTTATTTTTGACAGAATAATCTTCATCGGTCAAACTTCGTCTGGCAATTTGTTAGCTCTTATCAGAACGATATTCTGTATTCTTTTTGTTTCCGTTTTGATCAATGGATGTCGTAAAGACGACAATCCAAAAGTTCCCGATTTTATAAGAGTACCAATTCCTTTACTCACACTTGATCCCACTTCCGACATCAGGATACCAGGTGTGAAGCCCGAGTCGTTCGAGGCAAAGTTTACAATTGATCTTTATTTCAAAAATGGTGAGCAACCAAAGCAGCTCGATCTTGTGGTTGTTAAGAATCATGATGCAACAAATGCGAAAACAGTTCTTGCCAACATCTCCTCGTGGCCCATTGCATATACGGTGACCGGGCAACAATTAATTGATCTGTTCGGTGAGCCGATTGTGCCTGGCGACGTTTTCGAATTTTCTGCCAACGTAACAACTCAGAGTGGATTCAAATTTTTTGCTTTTCCTCAGTCGGGCGGTACCGCATTTTCACCCGGCATTTTTAACATGCCAGGAAGTTCGCCTGTGCTCACCTTCGCTGCGCCATGTGTGTTTGATATAAATTTATATAAAGGTGATTTTATAGTAGATCGGGATGATTGGGGCGATTACCAGGAAGGTGAAAGCATAACAATAACTGTAATTGATAACACTCACTTGTCATTCAAATATAAAGCCGACGACGCCGTTCCTATCATAATGGAAATTGATCCGCTTACCAATGCCGTAACAATTGATTCGCAATTGTATGGAAGCTATAGCGGCGATGATTATTTTGCTGAAAGCATTCCCGGCGAAGAGTCTTCAGTTGATCCTTGTACTTCTTCAATCAGCGTAAATATTCATCATATTACATCGGTCGGCATGTTTGATGGAGTAATCGTAATGAAAAGAAAATAAAATAACCTTTTGTCAGAAATTAAGAAGAGAAGCGATGATCCTGGATACCTTTTGTTCATTCGGCAACACTGCCTTTTCAAGAACAATATTCATTGGAATCGCGGGCACGTTCAATGAGCCCAACACTTCTACCGGACATTCAAGCCATCTGAAACATTCTTTAGAAATTCTTGCTGCGAGCGATTCTGCAAATGAATTATATTGCTGCTCTTCAGTTAAAACGAGGCATTTTCCATGATCTTTCACAGTTGAATAGATCAATTCTTCATCGAGGGGAAATAAAGTGCGCAGGTCGATGATCTCAACCTGGCCGGGAAAATCTTTTGCCGCTTTCATCGACCAGTAAACGCCCATGCCATAAGTAACCACAACACATGTCTTTGCAACTTCCCTCATCGATTCCGACGCCTTTAGTACCACATTCGCTTTTCCTAACGGAATGATATAGTCGCGTGAGGGTTCTTTGGTTTTTGCTTCTTCTGTGCCAGGCACCTTGCTCCAGTAAAGTCCTTTATGTTCAAGCATGATAACGGGATTGGGATCATAAAACGCAGCTTTCATCAATCCCTTCATATCTGCTGCATTCGAAGGATAAACTACCTTGATCCCCTTTATGCTAAGCAGTGTTGTTTCAATGCTGGCACTGTGATAAGGACCTCCACCGCCGTACGCACCGGTCGGCACACGTATAAGAGTTTGTACAGGAAACTTGCCACACGTGAGGTAACACGATTTTGCAATTTCAGTGGCAAGCTGATTTATTCCCGGATAGATATAATCTGCGAATTGTACTTCGACAATTGGCTTGATTCCCGTTGCGGACAACCCGTTTGTAGATCCGATAATATATGCTTCCTGTATTGCTGTGTTGAACACACGGTGTTCACCGAACTTTTCAGCCAGTGTCGCTGCTTCGCGAAATACGCCTCCGAGACTTTTGCCAACGTCCTGGCCAAAAAGGATAACCTCTTCATGGTCTTCCATGATCTCGCGAATAGCATATAAAGCTGCATCTACCATTAATACTTTCTGCGCCGAAGATGGCGCGCGCTCACCGGCTTCCTGCGTTACTGGCGTGGGAACGAAAATATGCTCCATCACCGAGGATGGATCGGGCTCATCTGCAGCAACAGCCTGTTCAAACTGTTGCGAGATGTACTGGTTTTCTTCTTTCTCAATCTTATCAAGCTCAACCGGCGACACACCGATATCAACGAGACGCTTTCTTAAAATTATTTTCGGATCACCTTCTGCATCTTTTTTCAGATCTTCTTCCGTTCTGTAAAATTCACGGCGCACGCCGCTGGTGTGATGGCCAAGTAAAGGAACAATTGCCTGAACTACTCCGGGTGTTCTGTGTTTTCGAACATAGGTTATCGCCTCACCCATTGTCTTGTAACTGTCGGCAAAATCTTCGCCATTGATGCGTAAACGCGAAATGCCCGGTGTGCCTTCTGTAAAACCGAAAACATCCGTTACCCTCGCTTCATCTGAGGTAACGCTTATTCCACGTTTGTTATCCTGCACTAAAAAAATGACTGGCAGTTTTTTTAATGACGCGAATTGAAACGCCTCACTCACCTCACCTTCGGTGACGCTTGCGTCGCCAAGGGAACAAATAACCACCGGCAATTCGCCATTTGGTCCTTTAATAAGCAAGGAAGACTGGGTGCGCTCCAGGTATTGCAGCCCCTGCGCCACTCCTGTAGTTGGAATTGCCTGCATCCCAGTGGCACTGCTTTGATGGATGATCGTGGGTTTATCGTTACTTCTGTTGCTGGGATGCGAATAATATTCCCTGCCGCCGGAAAAAATATCGTTTTTCTTCGCAAGCAGCTGCAGCATCAACTCATAGGGCGAGAAACCTAAGCCTAGCAGAAGGCTTTCATCACGATAATAAGGGCTTACAAAGTCGCAGGGTAACAAATGAAATGCTGTGGCAAGCTGAATGGCTTCATGGCCACGTGAGGTGGAATGAACGTATTTGCAGATGCTTCTATTGGCTTCATATGTTTCAGCCATGGCACCTGCCTGGCACATCAGGCGAAATGCTTTGAGTAATATTGTGGTTTGCAAAAGACTACTTTATTTCCAGGCTTCCCAGGCTTTCATCTTCTATGAAGATCTCCAGTTCATCACCTACCACGCATTCGCCCACGCCCGCAGGGGTTCCCGTAAAGATGAGGTCGCCGATGTTCACTGAAAAATAATTGGAAATGTAAGCAACTATTTTATCAAAGCTGTTAATCATCAGGCTGGAATTTCCCTGCTGAACCAGCTCTTTATTTTTATAGAGGCAAAAGTTGATATCTTTCTTATTCTTGATGTTCTGCAACGGTATCCACTTACCTATAACTGCCGAGTTGTCCCACGACTTAGCCTTTTCCCAGGGCAACCCCTTTTCCTTAAGCTCATTTTGAATATCACGGGCGGTAAAATCGATACCTGCTGTTACAGCATCGTAGTATTTGGTTGCGAATCGCTCCTGAATATATTTCCCATTTTTTGAAATACGCAGAACCAGTTCACACTCATAGTGGAGCTCGTTAGTAAATTCAGGGTAATAGAAAGGAGTATGGGCTTGAAGTAAAGCACTTTTGGGTTTCATAAATATGACCGGTTCATCAGGAACGGCATTACCTAACTCTTTCGCATGTTCTACATAATTCCGGCCTACACAGAATATTTTCATATCCAATCTGGGTTTTCTTGGTTAAAAGCTTTTAAGTGTTTTCATAAGCCTGGAAAGGCGAGGGTCGGTGGTATAGGACTACTGAATATCAAAATATTATCGATGTATGTATGTTAATATCGCGAAAATAAAGATTCAATTTAATACTTCATACGGAAAATTCTATTTTATTGACTTCTGTCATTGTACGTTCTATTCCTGTAAATATAAAATTCTCAATTACTTCTACGCTCTTTTCAATTTTAAGTTGAATGAGTGGCAACTCTTCTTTCGTCCACCTTCCAAGTACATATTCAACTTGCATGCCCTTCGGATAATTGTTCCCTATCCCGAAACGTAATTTGGGATAATCTACGGTGCCGAGTGTCTCCTGGATGCTCCTGAGACCATTGTGTCCTGCATCGCTCCCTGAAGGACGTAACCGTAATTTTGATTGTGGTAAAGCAATTTCATCTACAACTACCAATACCTGGTTGAGCGGAACTTTTTTGTTGTCTATCCAATACCGTACAGCTCTTCCGCTCAGGTTCATGTATGTAGTGGGTTTTATGACGGTGATATCTCTTCCTTTTAATTGCAGAGACGCCACATCGGCAAGCCGGTCGTTTTTAAATGTGCCGTTATGCCTGGCAACAAAGGCATCAACAACGTCGAAGCCGATATTATGGCGGGTGTGCGCATATTCGACACCGATATTACCCAGCCCTGCGATAAGAAACCGTGACATGATTAAATATATGAAAATTGCGGACCTGCACTAAAAGACATCCCCCGTATGCGCGGGGGATGAAAAAATGCATGCGATTATACTTTACTTCTTCGCCGGTGCGCCCTTGGCCGGAGGTGCTGCGGGTGCCGCTGCGCCTGCTTTTACCGGTGCAGCAGGTGCCGCTGCAGGTGCTACTGTTGCTTCTTCCTGCTTCAGCTGACGCGTCATCACTACAGAAGCGATGGGAATACGGGGCGAATTCAGAATTTCGTAATTAGGATCCTTTACATCTTCAACCCTGATATTCTGGTTGAGCTCGAGATTGGTGAGGTCCACATCGATATACTCCTTTAGATACCTGGGATAAGTTTTAACCTTGAGCGTTTTCATTTTCGTAACCAGCTTACCTCCACCTTTTACGCCTGCTGCTGTTCCAGTGAAATGTATAGGGATGGTTGCAATAACTTTCTTGTCTTCTACCAGCTCAAGAAAGTCGAGATGTGAAAGCTGATCGGTAACCTTATCGAGCTGAACATCCTTAAGGATGCAGCGATAATTTTTTCCATCAACATTGATCTGCGCGAGTAAAAACTCTGCGGTGTAAACCAGGTTTTTGAATGATAGCACAGGTGCAGCGAAATTCACCTCCTGTGAACCCCCATAAATTACACCGGGCACCAGTCCCTGAGAGCGAAGCGCGCGGGTATTTTTTTTGCCCGTTTCGGTCCTCAGTTGTCCTTCGATTGTAATTGTTTTCATTGTTTATGTATGTATTTAATTTACTTGTTTCTCATCTGGCTGTGAATAAACAGCCCTGTAATACTCTTATTCTCATAAGCATTTCTTAATGCAACTGCAAAAAGGTCGGCTACCGTTACTACTTTTATCTTAGAGATCTTTTGCTTGAGTGGAATGGTGTCGCACACTACAAGCTCTTCAAGAACACTGTGCTCAATGTTGGAGTAAGCGTTGCCGCTTAACACGGGGTGAGTGCAAAATGCTCTGACGCTTTTAGCGCCCTTTTCCTTCAGCAAGCCTGCAGACTTCGCAAGGGTGCCTCCTGTGTCGCATATATCATCTATAAGAACTACGTCCCTGTCCATCACATCACCGATAACTACCATGCTCGCAATTTCGTTTGCACGCTTGCGATGTTTATCGCAAATCACCATGTCGGCATTGAAGTATGTGGCTATCTCCCTTATCCTGTTGGCACTGCCCACGTCAGGGGCCGCAAAGGTAAGGTTTTCCATTTGCAGTTGCTCGATATAAGGGATAAAAATGGCCGAGCTGTCGAGGTGGTCCACGGGTATGTCGAAATAGCCCTGGATCTGCGGTGCATGAAGGTCCATGGTGATCACCCTGTCTGCACCGGCAGCTTCTAACATGTTGGCTATCAGCTTAGAACCGATTGCAACACGAGGTTTGTCCTTTCTGTCCTGCCGCGCATATCCATAATACGGGATCACGGCCACCACCTTATACGCGCTGGCTCTTTTAGCGGCGTCGATCATCAGAAGAAGCTCCATGATATTTTCAGCGGGGGAGAAGGTGCTTTGCACAAGGAACACCATGTCGCCCCGGATGCTTTCCTGGAAAACCGGCTGTATTTCGCCATCGCTGAATCTTGAAATCGTAATTTTTCCCAACGGGATGCCGAACTTATGAGCTATTCTTTCGGCGAGATATTGTGAACCTGTTCCGGAGAAGATCTTGGGTGCTCGCTGCATATAGTTTTGAAATATGCGGCGAAGATAAACTTATGAATGAGGAATTTCCGGCGGGAAATAAAAAAAATTCAACCGGGCCATGCATGATGGCCGGTCGAATTATCACCACCTCTAATAGTGAATTATTTATTAGCAACAGTAAGCAGCACCTGCTTACCAGAACCGATCATTGCGGTTTTTTCAGGACCGGTTGAACCAGACTTGCTCACTTCGCTCTTAGGATTTACAGCATAAAAAATTGCTGAGCAAATAAAAATTGAGAAAAATAGTGCCACAAAGTACATTCCTACACAAAAGAGGAACGGCTGGTAACCACCGATTGCAGAAAAAGTAGACTTACGTTTCATGGGGCTGGATTTTGTTTTTTCTAGGTTTCGGAACTGTACAAATAACGGTTACTATCTGTTGTTTAGTACAATTATTGGTTAAAAATAATTTCTATCATTGAGTAATGCAAGAGCAGAAATACTCAATAAAACAATGGGCAAAGGACGATCAGCCACGCGAAAAATTACGTTCTAAAGGGGCTCAGGTACTCACTGATTCTGAACTCATTGCGATTTTAATAGGAAAGGGCACTCCAAAAAGAAACGCCGTAGATGTTGCCAGGGACGTATTAAAGCTCGGTCAAAACAATCTTGCCGAGCTTGCCAAGTTAAGCGTCTCCGAATTGATGAAGGTAAGCGGGGTTGGACTTACCAAGGCGATCGTGATTTCAGCCGCACTGGAAATCGGTAAAAGAAGGGAAGCAGCAACAGCATTCGATAAAGTGGCCATCAGCGGAAGCAAGGAAATAGCCATATATATTAAATCGTTGCTCCGGGATCGTGAAAATGAGGTTTTCGGTGCGGTTTATTTGAATCAGGCAAACCGGATCAAGCATCATGAAGTGATAAGCGTTGGCGGACTCACCGGAACAATCGCAGATCCGAGGATAATCTTTAAAAAAGCACTTGCTGCAGATGCAACAAGACTGATACTTTTTCATAATCATCCATCAGGAAACCTTCAGCCGAGTACGGCCGACAAAGAATTAACACGGAAAATTATACAGGCCGGTTCATTATTCGACATCGTGACCCTAGACCACATCATTGTGAGTGAATATGGCTATTTTAGTTTCGCCGACGAAGGGTTGATCTGATTATCCTAAATTTGTTCACTATGAGTGAAGAAAAAAACCAACAGCCCACCCAGTTGAATATTGAAATATCGGAAGAGGTAGCAGAGGGTAACTATTCGAATCTTGCCATCATCACACACTCACATGCAGAGTTTGTAATAGATTTTGTAAATGTTATGCCCGGCACGCCGAAAAGCAAAGTGAAATCCAGGGTAATTCTAACGCCGCAACACGCAAAAAGGTTTATGAAGGCACTCACCGAATATGTTAACCGCTTTGAACAGCTGAACGGTAAAATACAGGACCTTGAAGACGTTCAATTGCCGTTAAATTTCGGAGGTCCTACAGCACAGGCGTAATTTTTCTTCATTAAATTATTATCCGGATTGTGAATAACCTGAAAGAAAAGATCAAAAATCTCGCTTCCTCTTATTCCGGTAGTTTCATTGATGTCCGCCACCACCTGCACCAAAATCCCGAATTAAGTTACCAGGAGTTTAAAACTTCTGAGTTTATCCGGGAACGACTTAATGAATACGGCATCACCAACAAGGTAATGGCCCAAACCGGCGTGATTGGAACCATCGAAGGAAAAAATCCCTCAAAAAGGATAATTGCTCTTAGGGCCGACATCGATGCGTTGCCAATAGAAGAACAAAATAATATTCCTTACAAGTCGAAAAATAAAGGAGTGATGCATGCGTGCGGACACGACGTTCACACAACCTGTTTATTAGGCGCTTCAAGAATTCTGAAGGAACTAAGCAATGATTGGGAAGGAACTGTGAAACTGATTTTTCAGCCAGGCGAAGAGCGTAACCCCGGAGGCGCAAGTATTCTTATTAAAGAAGGAGTGCTGAAAGATCCTGAACCTTCAGCTATTTTTGGATTACATGTCCATCCCGGCCTGTCCGTAGGAAAGTTTAGTTTCCGTCCAGGTAAAGTAATGGCGAGTGCGGATGAAATTTATATCACAATAAAAGGCAAGGGCGGTCACGCAGCTGCGCCGCATCTTACCACAGATACCATACTTGTCGCATCGCACCTCGTGGTTGCTCTGCAGCAGATAGTAAGCCGCAACAATGATCCTTTCTCTCCAACAGTTTTGTCGATTTGTTCAATACAGGGAGGTCATACTACTAATGTAATTCCAGATGAAGTAAAAATGATGGGAACGTTACGCACACTCGACGAATCCTGGCGGTTTAAAGCACACCAGCTGATCGAAAAGATCACGCGATCAACAGCAGAGGCCATGGGTGCCACTGTTGAAATGCATATCGACGTTGGTTATCCTGCAGTCATCAACAATGAAAAACTCAGCGAGGATGCAAGAAAACTTGCGGAAGAGCTGATGGGCAGCGAGAATGTTGAAACTACCGAAATGCGTATGGGCGCTGAAGACTTTGGCTACTATTCGCAAACGATACCCGGGTGTTTTTACAGACTGGGTGTAGGAAACGTTGAAAAAGGCATAACGGCTACCGTTCATACACCACTCTTCAATATAGATGAGGCCGCAATAAAATATGGAATTGAAATGATGGCCTGGCTCGGTGCGAAAGCTTCGTATTAGTTATTCTGATCCGGCCTTATTTCTATCGTGTCAGGAACAATATAAACTCCCGTTGGATACAGCCGTTGAATGCGTGAGAGATATTCTTCAGCATCCGTGCGTTCCCTGAAATTTCCAACCTTTAAGCGGAAGAACGGAGAATTGTACATCATATATGCCTTAAGCTCGGGGAACTCGCGATACATTTTTGTTTTGGCGTCGATAACTTTGTTTCTGTCATTCGAACTAATAACAAGTATCCTGAAACCAGGGGCCGCGCGTCTGGAGTTCCTGGTGGTAATCTCATTTATTTCGATCTGCTTGTTTACAAGCAAATCGATTCGCGGGTCCTTATTGACAACCACACTTGCGGAAGAATCCTGTGCGGATATTTTCGTTATCCATAACAGGAGTGAAATCAAAATTAATACTCTGTCCATTGGTCCGCGGATTGTTGTTTAATGATCGAAACGCCTGCACTGCATCCTATTCTGTCTGCGCCGGCATCAATATACATTTTTGCTGCCTCAAACGTTCTTATGCCGCCGGACGCCTTTATCCTGATATGAGATGGTAAATTGGCTCTCATCAGTTGCACGGCTTCCAGCGTGGCGCCGGTTTCGGCGTAGCCTGTAGAAGTTTTAACAAAATCTGCTCCAAGTTCGGCGCAAATGCCGCAGCAGGCAATGATCTCCTGATCGGTTAACACTCCCGATTCAATTATCACCTTTACTATCTTTCCATTTTCATGAACAGGAGCTATCAGCCGCTTCATTTCGGATTTAATTTCCTGCCATGACCCACTTTTCGCAGCTGGTATATTGATAACTATATCCAGTTCATCAGCACCATCTTCAAGGGCCTGTAATACCTCTTCGAGCTTTGCAGCAGCTGCCGAGTAACCGAACGGAAAACCGATTACAGTAGCGACTTTCACGTCGCTGCCTTTCAATAATTCTTTGGCTGCTTCAACAAAAGGTGGTGGAATACAAACCGCGGCAAACTTATTTTCAAGAGATTCATTGCAAACTCTGCTCACATCGTCAAGCGTTGTGGTCGGCTTGAGTATAGTGTGGTCGATGTATGATGCTACATTCATCTACGCGGCTTCTTTACCGTGGCAGTTCTTGTATTTTTTACCGCTTCCGCAGGGGCATGGATCGTTTCTTCCAACTTTCGGTCCCACTTTTACCGGCGCCTGTTTAACGTTAGCGGAAGGATCGAAGTAGTCGTTTTCATTTGCTCCATAATCTTCGCCTCTTGCATCCACTTCCCTCTTATTGGCATGCAACCTGCTCATGTCAGTTTTTTGTTCCCGTCCTTCCCTGATCTGGCCGGGGTGTTGCTGTTCAACCGGAATGTTGCTGTGACTAAGGAAACTTACTATCTCCCTGTTCACATCGCCGTCCATTCTCTTGAAGAGATCGAATGCCGTGATCTTATATATGACGAGCGGATCCTTTTGCTCGAGATAGGATGTCTGAACACTTTGTTTCAGATCGTCCATTGCACGCAGGTGTTCTTTCCACGAATCATCTATGATAGAAAGTGTGATCTGCCTTTCAAGCGCCGAGCTGAGTTCACGTCCGCCTGTTTCTATTGTTTTATTCAGGTTGGATAAAACCTGCAATCCTTTTTTACCGTCGGTAAATGGAACTACAACATTCTCGATATGTGAACCCTGCTGTTGGCGGATATTTGAGAACACAGGCACCGCCTGTTTTTGCAGGTCTGTTTTTTTCTTTTCATAGTGCGTAATTGCTTCGCTGTATAATTTTTCCGCAAGCTCATTCAGATGACCCTTTGAAAATTCCTGCTCGGTGATAGTTGTATCGAGCCCGAAATTTACAATGGCCGCAAGCTTGAAACCTTCATAGTCCTGCTGTTCCTGGAACGACGAAATAAGGCCTTCGGCCACTCCATAAAAAGCATTGTCGAGGTCAAGTGCAAGCCTTTCTCCAAACAACGCGTGATTTCTTTTTTTGTATACCACGTTACGTTGCTTGTTCATTACATCATCATATTCCAAAAGGCGTTTTCTTATGCCAAAGTTATTTTCTTCAACTTTTTTCTGCGCACGTTCTATGCTTTTTGTAACCATGCTATGCTGTATCACTTCGCCTTCCTTGTAACCGAAACGGTCCATGATAGAAGCAATACGGTCGCTGCCGAATAATCGCATGAGATCATCTTCAAGTGAAACATAGAACTGTGAAGTTCCCGGGTCACCCTGGCGACCGGCACGTCCGCGCAGCTGTCTGTCGACACGACGGCTTTCATGCCTTTCAGTGCCAATGATCGCGAGTCCACCCGCTTCTTTAACACCTGGTCCCAGTTTAATATCGGTACCGCGACCGGCCATATTCGTTGCAATTGTAACCGCTCCTGCGAAACCGGCTTCGGCAACTACCTGCGCTTCTCTCGCGTGCTGTTTCGCGTTAAGAACGTTGTGCGGAATTTTTTTACCCTGCAACATCTTGCTGAGCAACTCACTCACCTCAACGGAAGTTGTACCAACAAGAATCGGCCTACCTGCATTGCGCAATTTCTCTATCTCTTCTATTGCTGCTTTATATTTTTCGCGTTTTGTTTTATACACGAGATCCTGGTGATCTTTTCTGATTGCCGGCACATTCGTTGGCACTGTTACCACATCCAGCTTATAAATATCCCAAAGCTCACCTGCTTCAGTTTCCGCGGTACCCGTCATGCCCGAGAGCTTGTGGTACATACGGAAATAGTTCTGTAGCGTGATGGTAGCGTAAGTCTGAGTAGCTGCTTCGATCTTTACATTTTCCTTTGCTTCAAGTGCCTGGTGAAGACCGTCGCTGTAGCGGCGCCCGTCAAGAATACGGCCCGTTTGTTCGTCAACTATTTTTACCGCACCATCCATCACCACATATTCAACGTCTTTGTCGAACAGTGTATATGCTTTCAGCAATTGCTGCACGGTGTGAATGCGGTCAGCTTTTATCGAATAGTCGTTAAGCAGGTTTTCTTTCTGCTGTAATTTTTCTTCAGGTGAAATTTCATTGCGGTCGATCTCTGCAAGCTGCACACCGATGTCGGGGAGCAGGAAGAATTCGGGATCTTCGCCCGATTTTGTGATCGCCTGAATTCCTTTATCGGTAAGTTCAACGGAATTGTTTTTTTCGTCGATGTGGAAGTAAAGTTCCGCGTCCACCTTAGGCATTTCTTTTTGCTGGTCGGCGAGATAATAACTTTCAGCTTTCAGAAGTTTAACTCTTACACCGGGTTCGCTAAGAAATTTGATGAGTGCGCTGTTTTTTGGTAAACCTCTGAACGCGCGCAGCAGGGCAAGACCGCCACTCTTAGGATCGTCGTCACCTTCCGCAAAAAGTCGTTTCGCATCATTAAGATTTTTATTCGTTACCTGCTTCTGCATTTCAACAAGCCGTTCGACCCTTGATTTAAGCAGGTGGTATTGTTGTTCGTCTCCTTTCGGAACAGGACCGGAAATAATAAGTGGTGTACGTGCATCATCTATCAATACGCTATCTACCTCATCAACCATTGCGTAGTGATGCTTTCTCTGCACCATTTCTTCTGGGCTATGCACCATGTTATCGCGCAGGTAGTCGAAGCCGAATTCGTTGTTGGTGCCATAGGTAATATCGGCACCGTAAGCATTACGGCGTTCGTTGCTGTTGGGCTGGTGCTTATCGATACAGTCGACAGTGAGCCCAAGCCATTCGTATATGGGACCGTTCCATTCGGAGTCGCGCCGTGCGAGGTAATCGTTCACGGTGACGATGTGGACGCCTTCACCACTCAGCGCATTCAGGTATGCAGGCAGAGTAGATACGAGTGTTTTACCTTCACCTGTTGCCATCTCCGAGATCTTACCCTGGTGCAATACCGCGCCACCTATCAGCTGCACATCATAATGCACCATGTTCCAGGTAATACTGTTGCCACCGGCCATCCATGTATTTTTAAAAATGGATTTATCACCCTCTATACGTATATATTCTTTTTTTACGCTTAGATCTCGGTCGAGTTGGGTTGCCGTGGAAACAATCTCAGCATTCTCTTTAAATCTGCGCGCAGTTTCTTTTACTACAGCGAACGCTTCCGGCAGGAGCTGGTTAAGAATGTCTTCGATCTGCTTGTCGCGGTCTTTCTTAAGCGCATCTACCTGCTGATACAGGTTGTCTTTACCGGTAATGTCGGCCGTGGGTAATTCTTCTGCCTGCGTGGAAATCGAAGCTATTTGTTCATCTATCGATTTCAGGTGGTCGGCAATGCGCTGGCGGAATATTACGGTTTTGCCTCTTAATTCGTCGTTGGATATGGATTGGTATTCGGTAAAATGCTTGTTTATTTCAGTTACAAGGGGTTCGATGGATTTGATATCTTTTTCCGACTTACTGCCTCCGAACATTTTTGATATGAATCCTAACATATATGAATGGATATGAATTATTGAGATTGAATGAAGTCAAATATGATGCTAACCGTTAAGGAAGGTCATTCTGACAGGGACGCAAAGGTAAGAAAAAGGGCAAAGGGCAGAGGTGAGAGGGCAGAAAAAACTGCTACATGCGTTCCGCCATCTTTTTTTGTCATGTTAAATTATTTAGTAAATTCGACCTAAAATTATTAGTCATGTCAGTCGCCGGTAAAAATCTCAAATATCTACGCAAATTAAGGGGGTGGACCCAGGAAGAATTTGCCGCAAAGCTACATATCAAGCGATCGCTCCTTGGAGCCTACGAAGAGGAGCGTGCCGAACCCAGGATAGAGGTGCTTGAATCGGTGGGAGAGATTTTTAAACTGACCCTTGACGAGCTGCTGCTCACTGAGCTGGGGGAAACCAAAGGCAATTACGTGGCGAAGCGCCGCGCGCAAAAGCTTGCCGCAGGAAGCAATGAAATAACGTTTGTACCTGTGAAGGCGGCCGCTGGTTACCTGGCTGGCTATTCCGATCCCGAATACATCGACGAACTAAACACTTTCACTTTGCCCATGCTTTCACCCGGCACATACAGGGCTTTTGAGATCGTGGGAGACTCAATGCTTCCGACTCCGAGCGGTTCGATAATCATTGGTGAGATGACAGGAAATATCGAAGACGTAAAATCCAACCAAACTTACATTATCGTGTCGCGCACGGATGGTATCGTATATAAAAGGGTGATGAAAACCGGCAAATCCAGGGGCAAGCTTACCCTGGTGAGTGACAACACTGCTTACCAACCCTATACGGTAAACACAAGCGATATTATTGAAATATGGAAAGCCAATATGGTGATCAGTAAGGTGAACGTTCAACCGCGCTGGGATGTGAATCAGTTGGCAAATGTTGTGAGCAGCCTGCAGGACCAGGTTGCGACGCTGAAGAATAAAATAAACTAGCACTATAACTGCTTGACCTTTATCAATAAAAAAGACATTTAAGCGTTATTATCTACGGCGCAACTGCCACAGCACATGTGATTTCGTCTAATTTTGCACGCGCCGGAAAAACATGCTTAGAGGTCTGATTTCCATACATTTTTTACTTTTTTTCTGGGTTGCCGGTAATGCGCAACCGAAAAATACCCACGCAATTAAAATAACTCACTCCCCTAAAATTGATGGAATTCTCGACGACGAGGTCTGGAGCAATACACCGTCAGCTACTGGTTTTATCACCAGTACACCCGTTTTCGGACAACCAGCAACCGATAGTTCATCTGTAAAGGTTTTATATGATAACACGGCAATCTATATCGGGGCCATGCTTTATTGCGATCCAAAAGAAATACGCAAGCAGTTCACATCCCGCGATCAGGAGCGCCTGGCAGATGTAGATAATTTCGGAGTATTCATCGATTCATATCACGACCGGCAGAATGCCTTCCAGTTTCTTGTAACATCCCGGAATGTTCAGAGCGACGCAAGAGTGTCGGCGAATGTGATACCACAAAACGGTGTTTTTGGTGAGCTAAGCTGGGACGCGGTGTGGGATAGCAAGGTGAGCATTCGTGAGAATGGGTGGTCAGTTGAACTTCTGATCCCCCTCACCTCGCTACGATTCTCAACTAAAAAGCCAAAGGAATGGGGAATTCAGTTCCGGCGGTTCAGCAGAAGAAATAATGAATCTTCTTTCTGGAATCCCGTTGATCCGAATGTTGATGGGTTTGTAAATCAGTTTGGAACAATAGATGGTTTTGAAAAGATACTTCCTCCATTACGATTAAGCTTCTCTCCTTATGTAAGCGGTGGCTATCGGGAAATACCTACTATTTCAAAGGGCACCGAAAACGAATGGCTGAAAAGCGGTGGCATGGATGTAAAATATGGAATCAGTGAAAGCTTCACGCTCGATGCAACACTTATACCTGACTTCGGTCAGGTAATTTCCGATAATGTAATTAACAACATATCTCCCTTTGAAATACAGTTTCGTGAAAACCGCCCGTTCTTCACAGAGGGCACTGAATTGTTTAACAAGGCCGACATATTTTATTCCAGAAGGGTAGGACGTGAGCCGACAGGTTACCAGAATGTGATTGATTCCGTTGGATCGGGAACCCTTACCAACTACGACATTCTCAAAAATCCAACACTAACGAGATTATACAATGCGATAAAATTTTCCGGTCGAACGAGTGGAAATCTTGGCATAGGTGTTTTCAATGCGGTCGCACGATCCGAGAGGGCGAAGATCCGAAATACCGTCAGTGGCGAAGATTCAACGATAACAACTGAGGAACTTTCAAACTACAATGTTTTTGTTCTCGACCAGGCTTTGAAGAACAGATCACACATAACACTAACCAATACAAATGTAATTAGGAACGGCGCAGCCCGCGATGCAAACGTAACCGGCGTTGATCTTGCATTGTATGACAAAAGAAACAGATTCGGCATCGTTCTGCTGCCCCGGTATAGCCGCATATTCAGGAAAACAAATGCCTACGATGGTTTCAAAAATTTTATTGAAATAGGTAAGGTAAGCGGTAAGCTTCAGTATTCTGTAAGTAATGATCTGAAAACAGATAAATACGATCCCAATGACCTTGGATTTTTATTGGCGCCTAACGAAGTAAGCACAACAGGCAAAATAAGCTATAATATCTATCAGCCAAATGGAACCTTTCTGAACCAGCTGTATGGATTTTCGGCTACTCAATCATATTTATACAAGCCGTTTGAGTATCAAAGAACAGAGCTGATTGCAACTGCAGCGTGGACGTTCTATAATTTCTGGACACTTAATGTAGAAGGAGGATCATATCCTACATGGTCGAACGATTTTTTTGAATTGCAAACTCCCGCAAGCAATCTCGCGACACCAAGGCAAAAATTAAGAAGGGCTCCATATCATTATGTATTATTAAACGGCACAACCGACAACAGAAAAAGATGGTTTATTACATGGAAAGTGGGAGGTGCCGAGGGGCCGCTTCCAGATAATCCCTTTTACCAGGTTTCCGTTGAAACACGTTACAGATTCAGTGACAGATTTACGTTGACTGCAACTTATTTCAGGCAGCACGATCATGGCCAGTTCGGCTATTCATTTGTCCGCGATTCGAACACGGGTGCACCTATTCTTGCAAGAAGGGAGTATACCGACGTTACAACAATCTTAAGCGGTATTTATAATTTCACGCCGCGAATGAATTTAACATTCAGGGCGCGGCATTTCTGGAACAGGATACTTAATACCAACCTTTATGATGTAAGACCCGACGGTAATTGGGATGAACGGCTAAGTATGGTGGCCTCCGATTATAACGTCAATTATAATGTCTTTAACCTCGATGCCTTCTTTACGTGGGATTTCCGCTTAGGGAGCAGGATCATCTTTGGCTGGAAAAATTCTCTCGGTCCTGACTATGAAAATTCAATAAAAAGTACCGATTTTAAATCATACACGCGAAACGCACGGCAGATTATGGAAATTCCACACGGTAACGAATTCACGTTAAGATTCATTTATTATCTCGACTATCAGCAGATCAGGAAGCGGTTTTAATTAACCCGGAATATAGAATTGTTCACGATCGCGAAAGCGATGTCGTCATCTTTCAGTCGAACGCCCACCGTTCCGGTGAAGCGGCTAAAGGCAGGAAGAATGCAAAAGGAATCTGTAAAATAAAAACATGGAAATTTCAACGTCTGCTTTCCGCTTCCATGAATAGTTATGCCCGGATGAATGTGTCCTGAAAAAACATAATGATTTTTACCTGCGTCATCCTTACCACACTCGCCTGGATCATGTTGAAAACAGAATTCAGAAATCTTCAAAGTTGAATCGAAAAGTTCAATTCGCGATTGGGCGTACCATGTTCTGTTGAGAATGTCGTGATTGCCTTTTACAAGTTTTATTTCGAGGCTCTCAAAATCCGCGCGCCATCGTTTAAACAGATCAAGCTCCTTATTCGCGGAGCTATGAAACATATCGCCTACAACTATCAGCTTTTGCGGCTTGAAATATTGTATAAGCGAGATCAGGCGCTGCATGTCTTCCCTGAAAACTGATTGGGGTACCGCAATTCCCGCCTTCCTGAAATGTCCCGTTTTACCGATATGAAGGTCCGACACTACCAGTGCTTTTTCCTGCTCCCAGTAAATGCTTCTTTCGGATGAAAGGCAGAGGTCCTGTTTTTTGATAGTAATCTTCTCGAATGCGTGCATGGTGAGGCCTGCAAATATACAAAGCGTGCGTTACCTGTTGAGTTGTTCCTGCATTCTTCTTACCCGGTCTTCAAGTTTTTCTGAAGATAAATTTTCGCGCATACTGTCAACCTTAAGAGGAAAGCTGAAGGGTGTGAGTCTTTCGGGAAATGTTATAACTATTTTTGAATTGTTTATTCTTGATAGTGTGTCGCGTAACCTGGCTTCTTCCATCTGTTGTTCCATCACTTCATTGTAGGCCTGGCGCAATAACAGGTTATCTTTGTCATATTCATTGAATACCTGGAACAGAAGCGAGGCCGACGATTGAAGATGTCTTGCTTTTTTATGTTCTCCAGGATAACCCTGGAAAATCAGGCCGCCGATAACAGCAATTTCGCGGAACTTCCGCTTGGCCATTTCAGCGGAGTTTACGCTGCGTTGAATATCTTCCAGCAGATTTTCGGGCGAAAAGAGCTCTTCCGCATTCGTATCGTCAACAGGTATTGGCTGATCGCTAAGCAATTCAAAGCCGTAATCGTTCATCGCAAAAGAAAAAGTGATCGGTGTAATGCGGCTTATGCGGTAAGAGAGCAGTGCGCCTAGCGCTTCATGAACAAGCCTTCCTTCGAACGGATAAACGAACAGATGGTAACCATCTTTTGTTTCAATATGTTCAATAAGCAGTTCATTTTCCTTTGGTATATGTGAGAATTTTTGCTGAAGCATGAACAGCGGTTCAAGCGTTGTTATTTCGATGTCTTTTCCTTCGGTTTGTTTATTGATAACATTATATGCTTCATTGAATTTTTTTCTAAGCATGATGCCAAGATTCGCCGACAATGGCATTCTGCCACCCTGCCAGCTGGGAACTATCGACCTTTTTGCAGACGATCTTCTTACAAGAACGGTCATGTCTTTGATCATTACAAATTCAAGGGTTCTTCCTGCGAGGGTAAACACATCCCCTGCCTGAAGTTTCGAAATGAAATATTCCTCGATCATACCTATGTATCCTCCGCCGATGAAACGCACTTTAAGCATCGGATCACTCACAATTGTTCCGATGTGAAGGCGATGGCGCATTGCGATCCTGCGGCTATTGATCCTGTAAAGGCCGTCAATTACTTCTACCTTTTTATATTCATCATACTGCTGAAGAGCTGTACCCCCGGATGTGATGAAGTGGATCAACTCTGTAAATTCTTCGTCTGTTATATCGTTGTAGCAATAGGTTGCCCGGACTTCCGGCAATATTTCTTCGGGCCTGAATCCAGCCGATACTGCAAGAGTACACAGGTACTGTATAAGCACATCAAAGCAAAGTACACGCGGATCGCGGCTTTCGATGAAGTTAATATCTTTTGCTGCTTTTAATGCTGCTGCTTCAACTAATTCAAGTGAATGTGTAGGAAGAAAATAAATTCTGCTCACTTCACCGGGCTGATGACCGCTTCGACCGGCGCGCTGAAGAAATCGTGCGACCCCTTTTGGTGAGCCAACCTGTATTACTGTTTCTACCGGACGGAAATCAACTCCCAGGTCGAGGCTCGCAGTACAAACAACCGCTTTTAATAAACCTGTGTGCAGCGATTCTTCAACCCACGTGCGCATTTCCATGTCAATCGAACCGTGATGCAAAGCAATGGCGCCGGCAAGATCGGGACATTCTTTCAACAGCGTTTGGTACCAGGTTTCACTCATGCCCCTGGTGTTAATGAATATAAGTGTCGTTCTGCTGTTGTTGATAATGTCTATTACCTTATGAACAAGCTTTAATCCAAGATGTCCAGACCATGGGTATTTCTCGATCTCATCGGGGAAAACAGAAATTACGTCAATCGGTTTGGGGATATTGGCCCGAACCAATACTCCTTCGTAGTTTTTATTGATAAGCTTCAAAGGTGATAATAAAACTTCGCCCGCCTGTTCAAGGTTGCCGATTGTTGCACTGATACCCCATAATGAAATATCTGCCGGCCGCGTTCCGTTCTTTTTTCGTAAACCAAGTATACGCGAAATCGCCAGTTCAACCTGCACTCCTCTTTTTGATCCCAGCAGTTCGTGCCATTCATCAACGGCAATGATCTTTAGAGATGTAAAAACTTCAGCATAATCGCGTTGTGCCAGCAGTAGGTGCATGCTCTCAGGTGTAATGATGAGTATTTCCGGCATTTGCCTTTTCTGTCTTTGCCTTTCACTGATCGGTGTATCACCGTTACGGCTCCCGATTTGCCATTGCATTCCAAGTCCTTCAATTACTTCTTCCATTGCCCGTGCAATGTCTTTTGCGAGTGCACGCAATGGCGTTACCCAAAGCAGCCTCAGTCCATTTTTCTTTTTATTCGCATAGTCGTTAACGTTATTGTTAATAAAGTCTATGACTGCGCCAAGAAAAACCGAAAACGTTTTTCCGCACCCTGTAGGCGCGTTCACAAGTCCCGATCTCTGATTGATGATATGTTGCCATGCTTCTTCCTGGAAGGCAAAAGGTTTCATGTTCAGCGACGCGAACCAGGCATTTACAATTTTGTAGCCCGGTGTATCGTAGAGGTTTTTAGTTGAAGGGAGACTATTTTCCATATATCTCCAGCATCTTTTTCAAATCTTCAAGTGTGTTGATCTCTGAAACAGGTTTATCATGCCGCCACCTTGAAATACGGGGGAAGCGCAATGCAACGCCTGACTTATGACGTGTGGATGCTGCTATCCCCTCAAAGGCGATCTCGAATACAAGTTCAGGTTTTACAGTACGCACTGGTCCAAATTTCTCCAGAGAATTTCTTTTTACAAAGTTATCGACCTGCGCGAATTCTTTGTCTGTTAATCCGGAATAAGCTTTCGTGAAAGCTACTAGCTTGTCGCCATCCTTAACAGCAAAGGTATAGTCGGTATACAGGTTGCTTCTTCTTCCCGCACCTTTTTGTGCGTATATCATAACAGCATCGATAGTGAGGGGGTCGATCTTCCACTTCCACCAATCACCTCTTTTTCTTCCCACCTGGTACGGCGACGATTTTCTTTTCAGCATGATGCCTTCACTGTTATTGTCTCTCGAAGTCAGCCGTGTTTCCGTAAGTTGCTGCCATGTGTCGAAATCTATTGCAGGAGATAAGATCAGCTGAGGCAGATTTACATCTGCCACTATAGCCGCAAGCCTCCTTCTTCTTTCCATCAATGGAAGATGCCGGATATCCAGTCCGTCTTCTTCAAGAAGATCGTATGCGAAGATTCCTGCCGGCGCCTCATCAAGTTGTTTTTTGGTAATGTTTTTTCTTCCGATGCGTGTTTGAAGGACATTGAAGTTCAACACCTGGCCCTTCCTTACTGGCAAAATTTCGCCATCGATCACTGTTCCGTCCGGAAGTTTTTGCGTGAGCAATTGATATTCGGGAAATTTGTCGGTGATCAGATCTTCACCGCGGCTCCAGACAAACAGGGTGCCGTTTCGTTTGATGATTTGTCCGCGTATGCCGTCCCACTTCCACTCGGCCTGCCATTCATCTGGACTACCCAACGATTCAGGTCCTTCTTCAAGAGCATAAGCGAGGTAAAACGGATATGGCTTTGAATGATCGGTAACAGATGACTCCTCACTTAATAGTTCGTCGAAGGGAGTGGTTGCAGGATCCCAGTTGCCGCTAATGCGGTGCGCTATTACACTCGACTCGAGCTTCACAAGTTTCGACAATGCGTTTACCATCATGTTTTGTGAAACGCCTACGCGGAATGTGCTCGACAATAATTTATTGAACACAAATTTTTCCTTGTTGTTGAGTTCTTTCCATGACCTGATGATGAAGTTCCTTTTTTCTTCTTCGTCTGATTTTTCGAGCTCGAGAAATTTTTCAACGTACCATGAGAGCGATCGCGAAGGAGAATTTTTTAACACTTCCGGATCATCTGGAATCAGCAGGGCAATTGTTTCGGAAAGATCGCCAACGGTGTGATAGCTTTCAGCGAATAGCCAAAGTGGCAAGCCAACAAGTTCAGCGCACCA
>Ga0075421_100002532_pt1 | contig 21838 bp, 12 predicted proteins | sample SoiMetdeltSBSDD5_FD_75292 | JGI IMG/M metagenome (GOLD analysis project Ga0075421, IMG submission 75292) | Bulk soil microbial communities from a Populus tree surrounding site in Tennessee, USA - Soil MetaG P. deltoides SBSDD5 | ecosystem: Environmental > Terrestrial > Soil > Tree plantation...
TGCCCAGGTTCTCTACGCACAGGATGGGCTCACTCATAACGTGTCCACCATCTCGGGGGCGGCTTTACGGAAGAGGAACAAGGCGAATATCGAAGACAGGATCGCGAATATAGCCGTGCCGGCTAATGGCAGCCATTTTGGCTCGACACCGAATACCAAAATATTTTGGTAGGCGTTGACCAATGGAGTCATCGGGTTGAGGAATAACCAGTCCCTGTAACGTCCGGTAATGATGGTTGGTACGTAAACGATGGGGGTAAACCAAAACCAGAATTGCAGAACAATGGGTACGACCTGGCCGACATCGCGGATGAAGACATTGAAGACGCCGAGTACAAGCCCGAGGCCTGCCCCTAACATAACGTTAAGAACAATCAGCACGGGAAGCCAAAGGGCGTTCCAGCCGGGGTGATGGCCTAACAGCGGGAATACCGCAAGGACGACGACTAACAAGAAGAGATTGTTGACCAGCGCCGATCCGGAGACGATCAATGGCAGGCAAATGCGCGGGAACATCATTTTCTTGAGTAAGTTGCCGTTGTCAACGAACACCGTCAACGATCGCGATACGAGTTCGGAAAACAACGACCAGGCCAGCGTGCCCGCCATCAAATAAATCGCATATGCGTATCGGTTAGCAATCACGGGCAGCCTGGCGGAGAGTACGGCAGAAAGAATAAAAGCGAAGATAAAGACTTGGGCCAGCGGGTGTATCACCATCCATAAGCCCCCCAACCGACTGCGCACAAAACGGCTTAGAAATTCATTTTTAATCGATGAAAAAATGAAATGACGATAGCGCCAAGCTCTTAACAGCATGTCGAACATGACATCCCTTATGCCTAAGTATCAAGACCCGAGAGAAGCGAGAGGGGGCGCACGCAGAGCTCGCTCCGAACATGACATCCCTTTCATGACATCCATTTTGCTTAGGTGTCAAGGCCCGTGAGACTATTACAGCTCTAAGGAATTAGGCAACCCAAAGCCGTCAGCTCCTGACCGATGGGCTCTTGCTGCGCTAAGCGGCGCAACTCGGACAGGACTTCTTCAACCCGGCTTGCCGAAGCCTCACGATCAACAAACGCGTCGGGCGTCTCATTGACCCACAACGCAATGGCGCATTGAATGCGGTTCTCTGTTAGAGATTTGCCCTCGTCGAGCCATCTTCACTCAACGCCACGCGCCGTTTCCGCCACATCGCCAAATTCGCCAGGTGCGGGCCCGTTACGGCGTAGTGGCCTACTTCGACAGGCGCGTTAGGTTCCTGACGCGACCTGAGGCAATCCAGGAAATTCTCGACGTGCGGTTCGGTCGAAATCGCGCCCCTGTATTCGTGGATCGGTTGCGGGGCTTTGTTCGTTCCGGTCCACGGTTCGGGATAGACGCGATAGCCGTCGTCATCCAGCTCCATCGTCGCCTTACGTCCCTGCAAAATAATCTGCCAGCCGTTGTGATACGAATTGCTGTAACACAAGGTCCAGGTCGCCATAAATGACGGGTATTCGTAAACGGCGCTGAAGGTGTCGGGCGCGTCGCCGCCTTTGTGTTGCATCACGGCGCCTTGGCAGACCGCGGAGAGGGGCGGTTTGCCGTCGTTGCAGAACCATTGGATGACGTCCATCAAATGCGTGCCTTGATCGGTCATGTGGCCGCCGTTGTAATCGATGAAATTGCGCCAGTGGAAAAAGCGCCGCTCATCCATTGGATGTTTCTTGCGCGCCGTCGCCTGGAAGCGTTCCCAATCCAGCGTGCCTTCCAGGCGCAGTTTCTGAGGCATCGGCTTGGAGTTCCAGTACCATTGGGCGCGGGCCAGAATGACTTCGCCCAATACGCCGTCGTCAACGAGTCTCTTCGCGCCGCGCACGCCCTCGGAACTGCGCCGTTGCATCCCGACCTGGACGACCTGTTTGGTTGCGCGCACGGCCTTGACCATCCGCGCGCCTTCCTCGATCGACAACGAAAACGGCTTCTCAGTGTAAACGTCCTTGCCGGCTTTGACCGAATCAATCAGCACCGGCGCGTGCCAATGGTCAGGCGTGCCGTTCAAGATGGCGACGACCTCTTTGTCGTCGAGCGCGCTGCGGTAATCGAACGTGGCCTTGGCGCCAGCGCGACATCGTTTCAACGCTTCATTCTGATGCGGTTCGTAGACGTCGGCGACGGCGATGAATTCAACCTTGTCGGAGACTTTCAGAAACGAATTCATCACGCCGCGACCGCGTCCGCCCGCGCCGACGAGCGCCATCTGAATGCGATCGTTCGCGCCGACGATGCGGGCATATGATTCGGCAGTGAAAAGTCCTGTGGCGGCGACGCCGGCTAAAAAGCCTCTGCGATCCAGCTTTTGTATCATACAGAATGCTCTCCTTGTGATGGTCGTGTTTCAGGAATGTTTGAGCTCGAATTGGATCTGCCGCTCGCCGAAATTGACGGTGATGCGGCCCGGATTGGCGCGCGAGTCGCCCGATAAACGGCGATTTGGTCGGCGCCACAGGCCATGTAATCACAGTTTCAGTCGGATGTCGTTACAGATTTATGTGATCTACGGGCAGGCTTACCTCTTGATTGGCCTAAAGTCTTCGAGCGCGGGATCGCCCTGCTACTTATTCAATGACGAATCCAGGTATTTCTCCGCTGTTTCCAGAACCTCCTCACCCTTCGCCAATCCCTTTCGCGGCCGGCTCGACCTTGAGCTGGGGCTGAACACAGACCCGCTGAAACTGGCGTCCGTCGGCGCGGCGTTTGAATGATCATTCAATCAATCCATGAAGCGGCACTTGACTAACACCCAGACCGCCGCAAATCCGTCTCGCCAAGTGATCTTCTTGCCCTCCGAAAAATCGCGGCCGTAATACGAGATCGGCATCTCGTATAGTTTATATTTACGTTTGAGCACCTTGGCGGTGATCTCAGGTTCGAAATCGAAGCGGTTAGACTTGATCTGGATATTCTTGATCACGTCGGCGCGGAAGACCTTGTAACAGGTCTCCATGTCCGAAAGGATCGAGTTGTAAAGCACGTTGGTGATGAAGGTGAGCAGCTTGTTGCCGACGAGATGCCAAAAATTGAAGGCGCGCACGACCTTCCCGCCTAAAAGTCGCGAACCGTAAACCACGTCGGCGCGACCTTCGAGAATAGGCTTGATCAGTTCAGCGTACTCGGCGGGATCGTATTCAAGATCGGCGTCCTGAATGATGATGATGTCGCCTGTGGCGTATGTCAGCGCGGTCCTGAGCGCCATGCCTTTCCCCATATTCTGGGCGTGTAAGTAGATCTTGTGCGAACTGTTTTTGCGCAGGTCGTCCAGAATCTCGCGCGTGCCGTCTTTCGACCCGTCGTCCACGATGATCAGCTCTTTGCGGACGTCGCCCAGGTCGACCGCCTCTACGCGCTTGACGATTTCGTGAATAGTCTTAACCTCGTTGTAAACGGGCATCAAAATGGATAAAAGTGGAGGATTTTGCATTGGCCCGGCTTTTCCAATTGAAATTAATCTCTGGGATTATGGTTGACGCAGGATTACAGAGCATAGCTCATGACTTTCATGTGGGCAAGAACGTGTCCTTTCACTTTCGCTGAACACGTTCAATGAGTCGCTCAAGCTGAGAAGGGAGCTCGCCGCTTTAACGGTGGGAGTTTCAAAAGCGCTGGGCGCGCGCCGCCCGCATGATCACGTCGTCCGTTCAGACTGATGGTAATTTATCACACTTTTTAAAATTTCATCCAAATCGAATGTCGGCTGATAGTCGATGAGATTGTGGATCTTGGACAGGTCGGGGACGCGCCGCAGCATGTCCTCGAACCCTTCCTCATAAGCCTGATCGTAAGGCACGAAGACGATCCCGGAATCGGAGCCGGTCAATGATTTGACCCTCTGGGCCAATTCGAGAATCGTCACTTCCCTGTCGCTGCCGATGTTGTAGACCTCCCCGACGGCCTTCCGGCTCTCGATCAAACGGATCAAGGCCCCGACCACGTCCGAAACGTGCGTAAAGCAGCGGCTCTGAGAGCCGTCGCCGTAAACGGTGATGTCTTCGCCCTTGAGCGCCTGCCTGACGAAATTTGGGATGACCATCCCGTAGCGCCCTGTCTGGCGCGGGCCGACGGTGTTGAAGAGGCGCGCGACGGTGGTCGGAACCTTCTTCTCTTTCCAGTAGGCGATGGCCAGGAACTCGTCAATCGCCTTGGAGCAGGCGTAACTCCACCGGCCCTTTGTGGTCGCCCCCATCACAAGATCGTCGCCCTCGCTGAACGGAACGCGGTCGCGTTTGCCGTAGACCTCGGAGGTCGAGGCGATCAGAATCCGCTTGCGCTTCTTGGCGGCATGATGGAGCACGACTTCCGTGCCGCGAATGTTGGTCTCGATCGTCTTGACGGGGCTTTCGACGATCAGTTTGACGCCGACCGCCGCCGCCAGGTGATAAACCGCGTCGCACAGATCGACAAGTTCGGCCATCAACTGATGATTCGTCACCGAGTCCAGATGGTAATGGAAGTTCGACAGCCCCTTGATCCCCCTTATGTTCTCCATAGAGCCGGTCGAAAGATCGTCAATGATGTAAACTTCGTCGCCGCGTTTGAGATGCTCCTCGGCAAGATGCGACCCGATGAACCCGGCTCCGCCTGTGATTAGTACCTTCATTCTATTTTCTCTTTGGAAACGGGGCAGGCAATCTAACGCAAGGGCAGACCTACGTATCTGCCCCGACTTAATAAGACGCGCGCGCCATGGGGCCGGAATAGCCACGCAGGCCTCGACGTTGTTGTTGCGCTATGCGCTTTTCTGAGTTAACCGCGGAGTGTGTCTGTTTTCAGGGCGCTGTGATGAATTACCACGATCAAGTCTCAGCGGCGTCATCTCGAAATCCAGTTAAAGTGACGAGCCCGTCAAGGCCGGCGACCTTCGCCTCCCCCTCAAACCCCGCGCATAGATGACGATCCAGATGATCACAAAAGCCATCCCGACGATCTTCATTTTCAGGGCTTGAGAGTTTCAAGTTAATGGGTGTTTAACGCGACGGCTGTGGTTTATAAACGCTAAATCGAATCTTGTCAACAAACCTTTAACGCTCAGGCGCCATTTTCATCCAATCTGTAATGGCAATGCATTATGCATCGGTCAATATTCGAATAGAATTCAATCAATCCATGAAGCGGTACTTGATCAAAGCCCAGATCGCCGCGAAGCCGTCGCGCCAGGTGATCTTCTTGCCCTCCGAATGATTGCGTCCGTAATAATACGAGATCGGCACCTCATAGAGTTTATGTTTGCGCTTGAGTACCTTGGCGGTGACCTCAGGTTCGAAATCGAAGCGGTTAGACTTGATCTGGATATTCTTGATCACGTCGGCGCGGAAGACCTTGTAACAGGTCTCCATGTCCGAGATGATCGAGTTGTAAAGCACGTTGGTGATGAACGTGAGCATCTTGTTGCCGACGAAATGCCAGAAGTTGAAAGCCCGCGCGATCTTGGCGCCCGAAAGTCGCGACCCGTAAACTACGTCGGCGCGGCCTTCGAGAATGGGCCTGATCAGTTCGGGCATTTCGGCCGGGTCGAGCTCCAGGTCAGTGTCCTGAACGATGATGATGTCGCCTGAGGCGTAGGTTAGCGCGGTCCTGAGCGCCGCGCCTTTTCCCATGTTATGGGCGTGGAAATAGACCTTGTGGGGCGCGACTTTGCGCAGGTCGTCCAGAAACTCGCGCGTGCCGTCTTTCGACCCGTCGTCTACGATGATCAGCTCTTTGCGGACGGCGCCCAGATCAACCGCCTCGACGCGCTTGATGACTTCGTTAATGGTGTTCACCTCATTGTAAGCGGGCATCAATATGGATAGAAGTGGAGGATTTTGCATTTCGCGTAGCTTCTCCTATTGAAATTAATACAGGGGATGATGATTGATTCAAGGTTGCAGAGCATAGCTTATGACTTTCAGGTGGGCAAGAACCGCCGGTTCTTACGTTCTTCCCTTTGCACGCCATGTCAAAGATCAAATACAATGCGCCGTTTTCGGGCGGCGGCTAGAAGCTTTTCCGCCTTACGGCGTTTTCCACTTGAACAAGCAGGCTTTATGAACCCCTCATCTAGCATTTCCATGAAATACTTTTCTGATTTTTACATCATTTATCGGAGGGGGATTGGAGCAGGGACCGAAACGCCCGGTCTCAAAGCCACCCAGCGTTTACTTTGACCGCAGACATACGTCTCGAATGCGGCTATGGAGCATTGCATCAAGCTCGAAGTCGTCAAACTCCTGACGGCGAAAAGAGGCTTTGTGCTGTCGCCGCGTCGCTCACGTTATCGAAAGAAGCTTCGGCTGGGCGTCACGTTTTCGGCGCTTGGCTCGCGCCTATGAACGATTGCCTGAAACCCGGCCGGTCTGCATTACGTAGTGTTCGTGTTCTTGATGTTAAAAAACGTTGCTGAGGTATGCGCTTAAAGTTGCTAACACGCTCTAGTAAAAGGCGCAGACGACATCAAGTCAAACAGCGCATGGTCCTCCAAAATACGAGCGCGTACACCTACAAGGTTATCCGGCAGTCCGGCCGACAGGGCAATTGGCTCGTCAAAGCTTTGACCTGTCTCGAATAAGCGACGTCGGCGCCCACGTGAGGATCACGGTCAGTACCGTTCCGGCCGCCTGCGCCATTTCATTTTTGCCTCAAAGGTTGCTTCCGGCCCCGAATACTGAGGCCGCCAAGGTTTTCAACACCGGATCCTGTCACCTTTAAAGGAGGTAGCCCATATGCGAAAACAGATAATTCTACGTTTATTAGCGCTTTCCTTTTGCTTACTGGCTTTGCTCATTGAATTGATCCCAGTCCGGAACCCGCATTCGATCGCCGCCTCACAGGACAAACCTACCGCGGCTGAAGTCGCAGCCGCTATTGAAGAACAAAAACAAGAAGCCGCGAATATGGCGCGAAGCCAACTGGCTGAGCAGAAGTTCCAGGAGTTGAGCGCGAAAGCGCAGCTCGGCGGTACGGCGCAGGTCATCGTCCAATTACGCGTCGCCTTTCGCCCTGAAGGAGACCTGCTGAGCGCGGCCAGTGTTCAGGCGCAACGAGCTGTGATCGGTCAAACTCAGGATTCATTGATGAAGGAGATGACCGGATACGATCCGGCTTCGCTCAAGCTGTTCGAATCTGTGCCCTACCTCGCGGTCAGAGTTAACGCCGCAGGGCTGGAGGCGCTCCGCCTGGCGCCAGACGTCATCGATATTCACGAGGACAAACTCCTGGCTCCAACCCTGGCAGAGAGTGTGCCGTTGGTCGGCGCGCCGTTCGCCTGGGTGAACGGCTATACGGGCGCCGGCAAGACTGTAGCGATTCTTGACACGGGCGTGGACAAAACACACCCCTTCCTCTCCGGTAAGGTTGTTTCAGAAGCCTGCTACTCGACCAACAACACGACTGACCATGTCAGTTCCCTGTGCCCGGGAGGAGTTACGGAGTCCACGGCCGTCGATTCTGGTCGTAATTGCAGTGGAGTGAACGGTTGCGAGCACGGCACGCACGTCGCGGGAATCGCGGCCGGTAAAGGCGACAGTTTTTCCGGCGTCGCCAAAGACGCCAGCCTAATCTCGATACAGGTGTTTTCCAAGGTCGACGACTCGTCCGAGTGTGGCCCGACCACGTCATGCGTGCGCAGCTTCACATCCGACCTGATGAAAGCGCTGGAGCGCGTCTACTCTTTGAGGGATACCCACAGCATCGCCTCGGTCAACCTGAGTCTCGGGGAGGGAAGATTCACCAGCAACTGCGACACAAATCCGCTCAAAAGCGTCATAGATCAATTGCGCTCTGCCGGGATTGCGACCGCGATCGCCTCGGGCAATGACGGCTACATTGACGCCCTCAGCGAGCCTGCCTGCATCTCTTCGGCAATTAGCGTGGGCGCCACCGGCGACGGTACCGTCTTTTTGGGAAATCAAGTCGTTTCTTTCTCTAACAGCGCTCCGTTTTTGACCATGTGGGCTCCAGGCCATTCCATCACGTCATCCGTTCCCGGCGGCGGATTCACCCCCTTTAACGGCACATCGATGGCGGCGCCGCACGTGGCGGGCGCCTGGGCGATACTCAGACAGCAAAATCCCACAGCCGGTGTGACCGATTTGTTGAACTTATTGACGTCAAGAGGGGTCCCGGTCACCGATTTTCGTAACGGCGTCACGCGCCCACGTCTTAACCTCGGTCCGCCGCCCGGATGTATCGCGACGAACATTCCAACAACCCGGTGGAAGGGAGAGTATTACGTCAACAGGGACCTCTCAGGCCCGCCGGCGATGGTGCGCGACGACGGCGCCGGCTTCCTCAATTTCGACTTCGGCGATGGCAGCCCGAGCTCAACCTGCGGCCTGGGCCCAGACAACTTCTCGGCGCGCTGGACGCGGATGGTCAACTTTTCAATTGGCAAATACCGATTCACCGTCACCGGAGACGACGGAGTCAGGCTTTACATCGACGGACAGTTGAAGATCGACAAGTGGCTCTTCCAGGCGCCGACCACTTACACGGCCGACGTGTTTCTCACTACAGGCAACCATGAGATCAAGCTGGAGTACTTCGAAGCCGGCGGCGGCGCCGTGGCCCAACTCTCCTGGGCGACTTTGAACAGCAGTTGCTATGCGGACGTTTCCTTTGACCGTTGGAAGGGAGAGTATTACAGCAACACCAACCTCGCGGGCGATCCGGCGATGGTGCGGGACGACGGCGCAGGCTTCCTCAATTTCGACTTCGGCGATGGCAGCCCCAGCTCTACCTGCGTTCCGGACGTGGACAACTTCTCGGCGCGATGGACGCGGAGGGTCAACTTTACAACGGGCATCCACCGATTCACCGTCACCGGGGACGACGGAGTCCGGCTCTACGTCGACGGGCAGTTGAAGATCGATAAGTGGCTCTTCCAGGCGCCTACCACTTACACGGCCGAAATGTTTCTCCCTGGGGGCAGCCATGAGATCAAGCTGGAGTACTTCGAAGCTTGCTGCGGCGCTGTGGCCCAGCTCTCCTGGGAGACTTTGGAAGAGGGCAATTGTTTTACGAGCGTTCCCTTGGACCATTGGACGGGAGAATATTTCAACAACACCAGCCTCTCGGGCGGCGCGCCGTTGGTGCGCGACGAGGGCGCAGGCTTCCTCAATTTCGACTTCGGCCTCGGCAGCCCCCGCGCAGCCTGCGGCCTGGGCGTGGACAACTTCTCTGCGCGATGGACGCGGAGGGTCAACTTCACGATTGGCCTCTACCGATTCACAGTCACCGGGGACGACGGCGTTCGGCTCTACATCGACGGGCAGTTGAAGATAGACAAGTGGTTCGTCCAGGCGCCCACCACTTACACAGCCGATTTATTTCTCTCTACAGGCCCACATGACATCAGGCTGGAGTATTTCGAAGGCGCCGGCGGCGCCGTGGCCCAACTCTCCTGGGAGACTTTGTCTGGCGCCAATTGTTTCACGGACGTTCCCTTTGGCCATTGGAAGGGAGAGTATTACGGCGGCGTCAACCTCTCGGGCAATCCGATGATGATTCGCGACGAGGGCGAGGGATTTCTAAATTTCGATTTCGGCGATGGCAGCCCAAGCTCTACCTGCGTTCCGAACGTGGACAACTTCTCGGCGCGATGGTCGCGGACGGTCAACTTCCCCATCGGCCTCTACCGGTTCACCGTCACCGGGGACGACGGCGTCCGGCTCTACATCGACGGGCAGTTGAAGATAGACAAGTGGTTCGTCCAGGCGCCCACTACTTACACGGTCGACGTGTTTCTCAACACGAGCCTCCATGACGTCAGGCTGGAGTACTTCGAAGCCTGCTGCGGCGCCGTGGCCCAGCTCTCCTGGCAGGCTTTGAATAGCAATTGCTATGCGGATGTCCCCACGGATCATTGGCAGGGAGAGTATTTCAACAACACAAACCTCACCGGCGCTCCGGCGATGGTGCGCGACGACGGCGTCAGCTTCCTCGATTTCGACTTCGGCGAGGGTAGCCCTAGCGCGGCCTGCGGCGTGGGAGTGGACAATTTCTCGGCGCGCTGGATGCGAAGGGTAAACTTTACATCAGGCACATACCGATTCACCGTCACCGGAGACGACGGGGTTCGACTCTACGTCAATGGATCGTTGGTGATAGACAAGTGGTTCGCACAGGGGCCTACTACTTATACAGCCGACGTGTCTCTCTTTACCGGCAACATACCAATCAGACTGGAGTACTTTGAGGGCGGCGGAGGCGCCGTGGCAAGGCTCTCCTGGGAGGCTTTGCCTAGCGACTGCTTTGTTTCCAACATTCTCTCGGGACATTGGAAGGGAGAGTATTACAACAACACCGGACTCATGGGCGCTCCGGCGATGGTCCGTGACGACGGCGTCGACTTCCTCAATTTCGACTTCGGCAATGGCGGCCCCAGCGCACACTGTGGCCTGGGCGTGGACAACTTCTCGGCGCGATGGACACGGTCAGTTAACTTTACATTCGGCACATACCGATTCACCGTCACCGGAGACGACGGGGTACGGCTCTACATAAATGGACTGTTGGTGTTAGACAAGTGGTTCAATCAGGCGCCTACCACTTATACAGTCGACAGAACTTTGGGGGGATTCATTACCATCAAGCTGGAGTACTTCGAGAGTGTCGGCGGAGCCCAGGCCAGGCTCAACTGGACACAAATAGGCCCATAGGTTTGTTTTAGAGATAGGCCGTAGAGCCTATGGTAATGACCGGCTGGAGCCTCCTTGCGGCAGTCAGTTGATCCCGAAACGGGCGAAGAGTTCTTCTCCCCTGGATCAGTTTGCGATTGCATGTACGGGAAGGCTCGCCGGATCAGTAGGCCGAGCTGCGCTCGGCGCCACTCGCAGTACTGGGCCGCGCATGCGTTTCAGTATGCCGTACAAAAACGTTGGAGCGTCTAAGACGAAGCGATAACCAATAGCCAGCGCCGCGTCGATGTCGGCGCTGGCGTGAGGATACGCGGTCAGAACCGTTCCGGCCATCTTCGCTATTTCATTTTTACATTAAAGATCGCTCCCGGCCCCGAATGCTGAGGCCGCCGGGATTTTATATACCGGACCACGTCACGGTTTAAAGAAGGAGGTAGCCTCAATGCGAAAACAGATAATTCCACTTTTGTTTGCGCTTTCCGTTTGCCTGCTGGCTTTGCCCATTGAATTGATCCCGATCTGGAACCACCATTCGATCGCCGCTTCACAGGACAAACCTACCGCGGCCGAAGTCGCGGCCGCCATTGAAGAACAAAAACAAGAAGCCGCGAACATGGCGCGAAGCGCGCTGGCCGAGCAGAAGTTCCAGGAGTTGACCGCGAAAGCGAATCTCGATGGGACAGTGGCGGTCATCGTCCAATTACGCGTCGCCTTCCGCCCTGAAGGAGACCTTCTGAACGCGGCCAAGGTCCAGGCGCAACGTGATGTGATTCATCAAACTCAGGATTTATTGATGAAGGAGCTGACCGGATACGATCCGGCTTCGCTCAAACGTTTTGAATATACGCCCTATGTTGCGGTGAAAGTTAATGCGGCGGGGCTGGAATCGCTCCGTTTATCACCTGATGTCATCGACATTCATAATGACAACCTCTTAGCGCCGACGCTGGCGGAGAGTGTGCCGCTAACCCGCGCGTCGTTCGCCTGGGCGGATGGTTATACGGGCGCTGGTAAGACGGTAGCGATTCTCGACACGGGTGTGTACAAGATACACCCTTTCCTCTCGGGCAGAGTTGTTTCAGAAGCTTGTTACTCGACCAACAACACGGATCAACATGCCACTTCCCTATGCCCGGGAGGGGTTACGGAGTCCACAGCCGTCGATTCAGGTCTTAGTTGCGCCATATCCGGTTGTAGTCACGGCACACTTGTCGCGGGAGTTGCGGCCGGTAAGGGCAGTAATTTTTCCGGCGTCGCCAAAGAAGCCAACCTCATCTCGATCCAGGTATTCTCTAAGATCGATGATTCATCCGAATGTGACGGAAACTCGCCGTGCATACGCAGTTTTACTTCCGACATACTAAAAGCCCTGGAGCGTGTCTATAGTTTGAGGGACACCCATAGTATCGCTTCAGTCAATCTGAGTCTCGGTAGCGGAAGATTTACCAGTAATTGCGACACACATCCGCTCAAAGGCATCATAGATCAACTGCGCTCGGCCGGGATTGCGACCGTGATCTCCTCGGGCAATGATGGCTACACCGACGCCATCAGCGAGCCTGCCTGCATCTCTTCGGCCATCAGCGTCGGCGCTACCGGTGACGGCTCCAGATATGGCCCCAATCAAGTGGCGCCTTACTCTAACAGCGCCTCGTTTTTGACCATGCTGGCTCCCGGCGATAACATTACGTCATCCCTGCCCAGCAGCGCAGAAATATTCGACACTTCTTCCGGCACATCGATGGCCGCTCCGCATGTGGCTGGCGGCTGGGCGATACTCAAACAGCGAACCCCCACAGCCAGTGTGACTGAATTGTTGAATCTGTTGACGTCGAGAGGATTCCCCGTCACTGATACGCGCAACGGCCTCACCTTCCCGCGTCTTAACCTCGGTCCTCCACCCGCCTGTGTCGTGACTCTCGTTCCCTCAAACCATTGGAAGGGAGAGTATTTCGGCAACACAGACCTCACGGGCGCGCCCATGATGATTCGCGACGACGGCCCCGGCCCACTCAGTTTCGACATCGGGGATGGTAGCCCCGGCGCAGCCTGCGGTCTGGGCGCGGACAACTTCTCAGCGCGCTGGACACAGAAGGTCAACCTTGAAACTGCCGCATACCGTTTTACTGTCACCGGAGACGACGGAGTCAGGCTTTACATCGATGGACAGTTGAAGATCGACAAGTGGTTCCTCCAGGGGCCTACCACTTACACGGTCGACGTATTTCTCCGTACGGGCGAACATGAGATCAGGCTGGAATACTTCGAAGGCGGCGGCGGCGCCGTCGCCCAGGTCTCCTGGGAGACTCTGGTTGGCGTCACTTGCTATACGGACTTTATTCCCCCAGACCATTGGAGGGGGGAGTATTTTGGCAACACCACCCTCAAAGACAATCCGTTGATGACTCGCGACGAGGGCACAGGTTTTCTCAATTTCGACTTCGGCGACGGCAGCCCCAACTCAACATGCGGCCTGGGCGCTGACAACTTCTCGGCGCGATGGTCGCGGTGGGTCAACTTTACGGCTGGCCCATATCGCTTTACTGTCACCGGAGACGACGGAGTCAGGCTCTACATCGATGGACAGTTGAAGATCGACAAGTGGTTCCTCCATGGGCCTACCACTTACACTGCCAACGTACTTCTCACTACTGGCCTTCATGAGGTCAGGCTGGAGTACTTCGAGGGCAGCGGCGGCGCAGTGGCCAAGCTCTCCTGGGAGACTCTGGCCGGCTCCGAGTGTTTTGCGGACGTGCCCTCAGACCATTGGAAGGGGACGTATTACAACTTCTTCACGAGCGGTCCGCAGATGGTGCGGGATGACGGCGACGGCTTCCTCAATTTCGACTTCGGCGATGGCAGCCCCAGCGCAGCCTGCGGCGTGGGCGCGGACCAATTCCAAGTGTATTGGACGAGGATGGTCAACTTTGCGCCGGGCTATTACCGATTCACCGTCACCGCAGACGACGGGGTCCATCTCTGGGTCAATGGAAATTTGGTAATCGACAAGTTTATCATCCAGGCGCCCACCACTTACACGGCCGACGTATATCTCCCCGGGGGCGCCATTCAGGTCGATCTGGACTATTTCGAACAAACCGGCGGCGCCGTGGCCAAGCTCTCCTGGGCGCCTTTGCCCAGCGATTGCTTTGCGCCCGTTCCTTCGGGCCATTGGAAGGGAGAGTATTTCAGCAACACCGACCTCGCGGGCCCCACGGCGATGATTCGCGACGACGGCGACGGCTTCCTCAATTTCGACTTCGGCGGCGGCGGCCCAAGCCCAACCTGCGGCCCGGGCGCGGACAATTTCTCAGTTCGCTGGTCTCGGACGGTCCACTTTGAGACAGCTGGCGCCTACCGATTCACCGTCACCGCAGACGACGGAGTCCGGCTCTACATCGGAGGTGTTGGAGGTCTGGTACTTAACAAGTGGTTCGTCCAGGCCCCTACCACTTATACGGCCATCGTATTTGTCGCCGCTCTCGACTACCCGATCACGTTGGAGTACTTCGAGAGAGAGGGCGGCGCTGTGGCGCAGCTCTCCTGGGAGCCATTGGATAACAATTGCTATGCGCCTGTCTTCTCAGACCATTGGCAGGGAGAGTATTACGACAACACCGACCTCGCCGGATCCCCCGTGATGATACGCGACGACGGCGGCGGATTCCTCAATATCGACTTCGGCAGCGGTAGCCCCAGCGCAACCTGCGGCCCGGGCGCGGACAACTTCTCGGCGCGATGGACGCGGTGGTTCAACTTTGCGCCGGGCACGTACCGATTCACCGTCACCGGAGACGACGGAGTCCGGCTCTCCGTCGGTGGACAGTTGTTAGTCGACAAGTGGCTCGTCCAGGCGCCTACCACTTACACGGCCGATATAAAGACCGACGGCGGCTTATTTCCGATCGTCTTGGAATACTTTGAGAAGGAGGGCGGCGCTGTGGCCCGTCTCAACTGGACACTAATATCCGGTCCATAGGTCCTAGAGATTGGCGATAGAGCGCCTTGTAATGACCGGCTGAGGCCGCCTTGCGGCAGTCAATAGATCACAAAATGGGCGAAGAGTCCTCTTTCTCTGGACCAGTTTGCGATTGCGTGTACTTGGAGGCTCGCCGTATCAGTACCGCGAGCGGTAGCGAGCGCGGCCTGAGGCGTCCCCACCCGCGGTACTGATACGTAAATGCGTTTCAGCACGCTGCACAAGTTTGCTGTAGCGTCGTATTCCATTTTTGCCTCGAACATCGCATTTATCCGCGACTTCCGAGACTGCCGTGATCTTCAACGCAGCATCCAGTCACTTTTATAGGAAGTTGTCCTTATGCAAACCAGATACTTCTACTGTCGATTGCGCTTTCATTTTGCCTACTGGTTTTGCTCATCGGGTTGATCACGATCTGGGACCCGCATTCGATCGCCGCCTCACACGACAAACCTATCGCGGCTGAAGTCGCAGCCGCTATTGAAGTACAAAAACAAGAAGCCGCGAACATGGCGCGAAGCGCGCTGGCTGAGCAGAAGTTCGAGGAGTTGAACGCAAAAACGCAGTCTGGAGGGATGGCGCCGGTCATCGTCAAATTACGCGTCGTCTTCCGCGCTGAAGGAGAATTGCTGAATGCAGCCAGTATTCAGGCTCAACGCGCCGTGATTGCTCAAGTTCAGGATTCATTGATGAAGGAGCCGACCGGATACGACCCAGCGTCGCTCAAACGGTATGAATCTGTGCCCTATCTAGCAGTCAAAGTTAATGCGGCGGGGTTGGAAGCGCTCCGTCTATCATCCAATGTCATTGATATTCAAGAGGACGAACGCTTAGCGCCATCCCTGATTAACAGTACACCGGCAAGCCGCGTGGACTTCGCATGGGCGGATGGTAATACGGGCGCCGGCAAGACGGTAGCGATTCTTGACTCGGGCGTGGAGAAAACACATTCCTTCCTCTCCGGCAAGGTTGTTTCAGAAGCCCGCTACTCAACCAACAACACGGATGAACATGCCACTTCCCTTTGCCCGGGAGGGGTTTCAGACTCGACAGATGTCAATTCGGGTCTGAATTGCACTGTATCGAGCAGTTGTTTTCATTACACGTACGTGGCGGGAATTGCGGCCGGTAGAGCCATCGGTTTTTCCGGCGTCGCCAAGGACGCAAACCTCATCTCGATCCAGGTATTCTCTCGGATCGATGATTCGTCCGCCTGTGGCGGGGCCGCGCCGTGCATACTCAGTTTTACATCCGACCTGATGAAAGGGCCGGAGCGCGTCTATACAGTGGATTTCAGTTGAACGAGGAGCCAACATAGGGATCAATACCGCTATGGCTTGCTCATTAGATCTTCGAGCACGAATTGTCGACGCCGTAGACCGCGGCGTCGGAACAATATCCGAGATCGCCGCTTTGTTCGGCGTTAATGAATCATTCATCTATAAACTGCTGCGCCAGAGGCGAGAGCGCAGCGACATCGCTTCACTGCCGCACGGCGGCGCCTATACTTTCTCACTCATTTGAAAACCGCTGTATGATACTGATTGCTTCCACAGATTGCTGAAGCAACATCGGGGATAACTCCATCCAGGCCGAAATCCGAGCGAGCGCTGAAGACCAGCCAAATACTCGTAAATTTAAATTGACCCTTTGCCACTAGGCCCGCTCTCTCCGGGCGATCTTAATCCTCGAGCAACCGCTAATATCGGTCATAACCTCATCTCAGGCCACTCACAATACAATGATTTGTATGCTCGTATTGTTATCCTCCGATCGACAATGTCACCTGGCAAAATTAAACCTATGGGCTTGAGGCAAAATTCCAGAATAGACGTACCTGCGAGTTACCAGTATTCTCGAAGTACTCCAGCACAATTTTGTGGTTGGCCGCAGTGAGCGGCACATCGACATTGTAAGTGATGGGTTGCTCATGTGCTTGCCACGCATCTAGCTTCAACTCTCCATCGATGTAGAGCCGCACACCATCGTCTGCCGTGATTGTGAAACGATATGTCGCAGCTGAAAAACCAGTCGTCCGCGTATATCGCGCCGAGAAGAAATCCGCCCCCACGCCACATTGTTCACCAGGAGAAGGGCTACCAGCGCCGAAGTTAAGATCTAAGAAGCTGAAGTAGTTGCGTCTCATCACCGGCTCGCCCTCAAGATTTGCGTTGTTGAAATAATCTCCCCTCCAATTCACGGGATCCACGGCCTGCATACAAACGGTGTCTATCGGGTTCCAGGAGAACTGAACAAAGGCGGTACCGGTATTCTCGTAATACTCCAACATGAGATCATGGAAGCCCTCAGTGAGGGCAACATCAATCGTTTGGGAGCCACTCTGGTCGAACCATCTGTCGATTTTCAATTGACCATCTATATAGAACCGCACACCATCGTCTGCAAAGACCGAGAAGCGATAGTTACCCGGCCCAAAGTTGACCCTCCGCGTCCAGCGTACTGAGAAGTTATCCGCGTACGGGAAGCAGACTGAATCCGGGGCAGATTCTCCAAAAAAGGGAAACAGGAAAAATGTACCGTCGTTGCGCACCATTGACGGTGTGCCGGTAAGTGTACGGTTGTTGAAATACTCTCCTCTCCAGTTATCGATGGGAACGTTACGCATGCAATTGGAGACAGGCGCCCATGCTAAGAGTAGCGTTGCGTTGCCGGTTTTCTCGTAGTACTCCAACTTGACCTCGTGGTCGCCCGCAGTAAGCTCCTCGTCAATCGTAAATATGCCGGGCGTTGTACGGTCTTCCCATCCATCGATCTTCAACACTCCATCGATATACAGCCGGACACCATCGTCTGCCGTGACGGAAAAGCGGTAGGTGTCCGCTGCAAAGTTGGCCGTCCGTGTCCAGCGCACTGAAAAGTTATCCACGTACGGGAAGCAGAATGGGCCCGGGCCACCTGTTCCGAAATTGAAAAAGAGGGATGAACTGAATCCATCATTGCGCACCATAGTCGGGCTGCCCGTGAGATCGACGCTATTGAAATACTCTCCCTTCCACGCTCCGGGAGGCACAGTGTTCTGGCAAACGGCGCCACCTATCGGAATCCAGTCAAGAAAGAGTTGGGCGCCGCCTCCTCTCTCGAAGTACTCCACCTTGAGCACATGGTTGCCTGCAGTGAGCTCCACGTCAGCTGTATAAGTGGTGGGCGCCTGAACGACAAAGGCATCGATCTTCAACACTCCATCGACATAGAGCCTCACCCCATCGTCTGCCGTGGTGGTGAAGCGGTAGATGCCCGCTGCAAGGTTGACCGTCCGCGTCCAGCGCACTGAAAAGTTATCCACGTACGGGAAGCAGAATGGGCCCGGGCCACCTGTTCCGACATTGAAAAAGAGGGAACCGAATCCATCATTGCGCACCATAACCGGGCTGCCCGTGAGCGTCTCGTTATTGAAATACTCTCCCTTCCACGCTTCGGGAGGCACAGTGTTCTGGCAAACGGGGCCGGCGATCGGAATCCAGTCAAGAAAGAGTTGGGCACCGCCTCCTCTCTCGTAGTACTCGACCTTGATCTCATGGTTGTCTGCAGTGAGCTCCACGTCAGCTGTATAAGTGGTGGGCGCCTGATCGACCCAGGCATCGATCTTCAACACTCCATCGACATAGAGCCTCACCCCATCGTCTGCCGTGGTGGTGAAGCGGTAGGTACCCGCTGTAAAAAAGGTGACCGTCCGCGTCCAGCGCACTGAAAAGTTATCCGTGTTTGTGAAGCAGAAAAATGGACCTGGGCCACCTGTTCCGACATTGAAAAAGAGGGAACTGGATCCATCATTGCGCACCATAGTCGGGCTGCCCGTGAGAGTGGCGTTATTGAAATACTCCCCCTTCCACGATCCGGGAGGCACTACTTGCCGGCAAGTGTCCAACCCCCAGTCGAGAATCATCGTGGAGCCGCCTTCTTTCTCGAAGTACTCCAGCTTGAGCTCATGGTTGCCCGCAGTGAGATTCACTTGAACCGTGTAGTCGGTGGGCGGCTGAATGACCCAGGCATCGATCTTCAACACTCCATCGATATACAGCCTCACCCCATCGTCTGCCCTGGCGGTGAAGCGGTAGAGGCCCGGTGTAAAAAAGTTGACCGTCCGCGTAAATCGCGCGGAGAAGTTGTCCACGACAGAGGCGCATGGATCCGGACTACCTAGTCCAGGGTTGAGGGAGATAGTGCCAAAACCATAGTTGCGTACTACATACGGGTTGCCGGTGAGATTGGTGTTGTTGAAGAACTCTGCCTTCCACGCTTCGGGAGGCACACTTTGCACGCAACCGGGGCCACCAAATATACCCCTCCAGGAAAGACGGGCTGTGGCTTCGCCTGATCTCTCGAAGTACTCCATTTTGATCTCGTGGTTGCCCGCAGCGGTGAACTCCATGTCAACCGTGTAGCTGGTCGCCGGCTGAGTGACCCAGGCATCGATCTTTAACACCCCATCGATAAAGACCCTCACCCCATCGTCTGCCGTGGCAGTGAAGCGGTAGATACCCGGTGTAAAGTTGACCGTCCGCGTCCAGCGCACCGAGAACTCATCCGCTCCCAGGCCGCAATCCAAATCGGGTCTACCAGCGCTCCAGTTGTAATTGATGAACCCATCCCCATCGTCACGCAACATCGCCGGGCTTCCCTCGAGATTCGGATTGTCGAAATACTCTCCCTTCCATCGCTCCGCGGGAACCTCAGCAACAGCGACACAGGGAGCTGCACGATTGAGGTTAAGGCGGGGAAATGAGATTCCGTTGCGCGGATCAGTTATTTTTCGCCCGGACCCTGCCAATTCATTCAACACATCGCTCACACTGGCTGTCGGGTATTGCTGTTTCATTACAGCCCATGCGCCCGCCACATGTGGAGTGGCCATCGAGGTCCCATTAAAGTTAGCGAATCCCCCGCCAGGTATGGAGGAGTTGATAGAGACGCCCGGGGCCAGCAGGCTCAAAAACGGGGCGCTGTTCGAGAATGAAGCAATAAGGTCTGCCCCAAATCCGCCGCTCCCGTCACCGGTCGCCCCCACGCTGATTGCTGAAGAAATGCAGGCAGGCGAGCTAAGGGCATTTGGGATGCCGTTATTTCCTGATGCGACCACGGTCGCTATCCCAACCGAGCGCAGGTTGTCAATAATGCCTTTGAGCGGATCTCCATCGCAATTAGTGGTAAACAATCCCCCCCCGAGACTCATATTGACCGAAGCGATCTTATAGCTATCCCTCAGGCTATAGACACGTTCAAGCCCTTTCATAATATCGGAGGTAAATGCACGGAGGCACGGACCACAGGTATTGAAGCGAGAGAAGATCTGGATCGCGATGAGATCGGCATCTTTGGCGACTCCGGAAAAACTAGCGCCTCGGCCCGCCGCAATTCCTGACACATGTGTGCCGTGCTCGCAACCGCTCACTCCACTGCAATTAAGACCGGAATCGACCTCTATCGACTCCGTCACTCCTCCAGGGCACAATGAAGTAGTGTTAAAAGTCGGATCGTTGGATGAGTAGCAGGCTTCTGAAACTACCTTGCCCGAGAGGAATGGATGAGTTTTGTCCACACCTGTGTCGAGCACCGCCACTACTTGTCCAGCACCGGTGAACCCAGCGGCCCACGCTTCCGGCGCCCCGACCAGCGGCACACTCTCAGCCAGCGCATGGGGAAAGGCCACGTCCTCATCAATATCGAGGACATCAGGCGCCAGGCGCAGCGCTTCCAGACCGGCTGCATTAACTCGCAGCGCAACATATGGGACAAATTCAAACGACTTGAGCGAGGCCGGATCATATCCAGAAAGTCCATTCATCAGCTGATCCCGGCTTTGAGTAATCGCTACGCGCTGCGCCTCACGCTCAGCCGTAAGCAGCATGTCCCCCTCCGGGCGAAATGCGACGCGTAGTTTAACGATCACCGGCACCCAATCATCGACTTGCGCTTTCGCACTCAGTTCCTCGAACTTTTGCTGGGCTGTCTCACTCCGCGTCAAATTCGCGGCGGCTTGTTGTTGTACCTGAAGGGCGGCTGTAACTTCAGCCGTTCCGACTTTGTCTTGTGAGCTTGCGCTGAAATGCGTATCCCAGATTGGGCTCAAACTCAACAAGCAAAAGGCAGACAGAGACAAGAGAAGGAGAATCTTTTTTTGCATACGGGCAACCTCAATTAATTTCGGAAGAGCATTTGAAGAGCATTTTTAGTTGTTATGAGGCATGTGGAACGCACACACTACTCAACGGATCGATAAATCCTAGAGCCTGTTATCAACTTTAAGCGAGGCCTCCCGCTACGTTCTTTAGTATCAGAACGATGAAGGCCAGATAGCGCAGTCCGTTCAGAATTTCAGGCAATCTATCATAATCCCGCGCCAGGCGACGAAAGCGTGACTTCCGGCCGAAACTTCGCTCGCCGCCCCATCGATGCGGTAAGAGGACAAAAACTCTCTTTGCATCAGGGAGTTTGACGACTTCGAGCTTGATGCCATGCTCAAGGGCCGTATTCGAGACGTATGTCTGCGGTCAAAGTAAACGCTTGGAGATTTTGAGACCGGGCGTTCTTTCCCTGCTCAAATCCCCTCCGATAACTGATGTAAAAATCAAAAAAGTATTTCACGGATAAGTGAGTGGAAAACGCCGTAAAGCGGAAAAGTTAATAATAGCCTCTAGTGCTGAGCTACTTTACCTGGAGCAGGATAAATAGATGAAATCATGACTTCTGTCAATAGATTCTTTATTTAGCCACCAAAATAATGGAGAGAGGAAGAATGAGAACTCTACAGCGGATTTCAGTTGAATGAGGAGCCAACATAGGGTCCAATACCGCTATGGCTTACTCATTAGATCTTCGAACACGAATTGTCGACGCCGTAGACCGCGGCGTCGGAACCACGTTCGAGATCGCCGCTTTGTTCGGCGTTAATGATTCCTTCATCTATAAAATGCTGCGCCAGGTAAAGTAGCTCAGCACTAGAGGCTGTTATCAACTTTTCCGCTTTTCGGCGTTTTCCACTTGAACAAGCAGGCTTTATGAGCCCCTCATCTAGCATTTCCATGAAATACTTTTCTGATTTTTACATCACTTGTCGGAGGGGATTGGAGCAGGGACCGAAACGCCAGGTCTCAAAGCCACTAAGCGTTTACTTTGACCGCAGACATACGTCTCGAATGCGGCTATGGAGCATTGCATCAAGCTCGAAGTCGTCAAACTACTG
>Ga0075421_100002533_pt1 | contig 21837 bp, 17 predicted proteins | sample SoiMetdeltSBSDD5_FD_75292 | JGI IMG/M metagenome (GOLD analysis project Ga0075421, IMG submission 75292) | Bulk soil microbial communities from a Populus tree surrounding site in Tennessee, USA - Soil MetaG P. deltoides SBSDD5 | ecosystem: Environmental > Terrestrial > Soil > Tree plantation...
CCGTATTTGGTTTGCGGCCAACGGCGACCAAAAGTTTCTCGAACTCCATCGTCTCGCGGTTCCCGTTGCCGAGCAGAACTTCGACTTTTACAGAGGAGCCGGTCTTCTCCACCTTCTCCACCTTCGCATTGGTTTCAACACGAATCTTCTGCTTCTTGAATGTACGCTCGAGTTCCTTGCTGACATCTTCGTCCTCGACCGGAACGATGCGCGGCAGCATTTCGAAGATTGTCACTTCGGAACCGTATCGCTTGTAAATGGAGGCAAACTCGACGCCGACCGCACCGGAGCCAATGATGCCGAGCGATTTCGGCACCTGTTGCATTTCCAGGATTTCGACATTGGTGAGGATGGTGTCATCCGGCGCGAGACCGGGCAGCATGCGCGCCTCAGACCCCGTCGCAAGGATAATGGCTTTGGCCTCAACCGTGCGCGTGCCGTCTGCCCCAGCTACTTCGATTTTGCCGCCACCCTTCAACTTGGCGAAGCCCGCGATGACGTCGACCTTGTTTTTCTTCATCAAGAACGAGACGCCCTTGGAATGTTTGTCGACGATTCCCTGTTTGCGCGCCAACACCTTCGGCAGGTCGAGCGAAGCGCCCTGGCAATGAATGCCCTGTTCCTCGCTGTGCTGAAAGTAGTCCCAAACTTCGGCTGTATGCAGCAGCGCCTTAGTCGGAATGCAGCCGACGAGCAGGCATGTCCCGCCCAACTTCGGCGTTTTCTCAATCAATGCGGCCTTCAGACCATATTGGCCCGCTCGCACGGCGGCAGAATACCCGCCGGGACCGCTCCCGATCACAATAACGTCGTATGACATGGAAACCATAAGTTTATCACTGTGCTTATGTTTCGCCCCCGCTGAGGATAGGCGTTCAAGCCGCAACCCGCCGCCTCCCCATGCGTCCATGGACAATAGAAACATGCGAGCTCTTGTTCTTCTTTGCCTTGCCGCGTTTTGTCTGTCTGCTCAAAACGCGCCGAAGAAACGGCCCGCCGCCAAGCGGCCCGCTGCCGCCAAAACGGGTCCGGCCAGCAATGACATTGCACCGGCCCAACTGCACGCAATCGCTTCCATGCGTGCGGAAGGCAGCAAGCTTTACTCCGAGGCAGGAATTCTGGGCTTGACAGGCCTTGCCGTTGGCCAGCCCGGGTCCAAGGATATCTTCGACGCTGCGCGAGACCGCCTTCTTGCCACTGGGCTGTTCGAAAGCATCGGTTATCGCTACACTCCGGGCCCTGGCGGGCAAGGCTATGCGTTGACATTTGAGGTTGCCGAAATCGCGCAGGTCTACCCCGTACGCTTTACTCGGCTCGGCGTCTCCGACGAAGAGGCCACGGCGGCGCTCAAGAAGACGCTGCCCTTGTTTTCCGGCAGTATTCCACCCACGGACAAGATTCTGGCCCTGGCCCGCAAAACACTCATCGATTTACTTGCCGCGAAGGGAATGCCGACGCCCATCTCTACAAAGGTGACCTCGGACAACCCGGCCGATCTGCACGTTCTCTTTTACCCGGCGGGCGCGCCGCCGATTATTGCTGAAGTCCATTTCCGTGGCAACAAGATCCTGCCCACACCCCCTCTTCAACTCGCCATTCATGGAGTCGCCATCGGGACTGAATTTCGAGAGCCTTACTTCCGGCAGGTTTTGACCAACTCCATTGTGCCGCTCTATGAGGCTCGTGGAAGGCTGCGGGTGAAGTTCCCGAAGATCGATGTAGCCAATGCAACCAAGGTGAAGGGCGTTTCCGTCACGGTCGACATCGAAGAAGGAGAGTCGTACAAGATCAGCCATGTGTCGGTCACAGGCGCCGAGCCGCTCAACGAAGACCTGCTCGCCACGGCCAAACTCAAAGAGGGTGATATCGCCAACTTCGACGAAGTGCGCGCCGCTCAGGCGCGCATTCAAGACAATATGCGCCAGCGCGGTTATTTGAAAGTGACTTCCACGGTCGACCGCTCTCTGGACGACAAGAACCTCACCGCCGATCTCACCATCAAAGTGACCCCCGGCACGCAGTATAAATTCGGCAGGCTCACCATCACCGGTCTCGACCTTATCGGTACACCTGCCGTCGAGAAGCGCTGGGCCATTGAACCAGGAAAGCCGTTCAATGCTTCCTACCCCGAGTTCTTCATCAACCGGATCAATGAAGAGCGCATGTTTGAGGACCTTGGCCGCGTCCACCACACGCTCAACATCAACGAAGCGACTGAAACGGTTGATGTCACCCTGATCTTCTCTCCGGCGAAGCGCGAGGAGAAGAAGGAGAAATTCTGACTTCGCGCTGTCGCGCGTCGTCCGTATTACTCGGCCCGCAACATCGCCGCGGGGTCAATCCGTACCGCACGAATCACCGGCGGCAGTGCCGCCAACAGTGCCGCGGCGAAGATGGTCAGCAGCGGCAGCGTGAGCATCGCAAGATCCGTCGCCCTGACCTGATACAGCAGACGCTCTATATACTGCTCGCACGCCACGCCCGCACCCAGTCCAGCGGCCGATCCTACGATGAGCATCGCGAACACTTCGGCGGTTACGCGCCGGGCGACGTCGCCGGCTTGCGCACCCAGCGCCCGGCGAATTCCAATTTCCCGCCGCCGCTGCAACACGGCGTAGCTCAACACGCCATAGAGCCCCACGGCAGCTAGAATCAGCGCCACGGCCGCAAAGAATGCCGACAGCACAGCCAGCAGCCGCTCGCGAATTGTCTGGTTCTGCACAAGTTCCGTCTGCGTGCGCACGTTACTCACACGAAACTCAGGCCGCGCAGCCTTCACCGCCCGCCGCAGGGAAGGAGCGAGCGCCGCCGCATCGTCACCCTTTGTCCGCACGATAAACGACCCCCAATCCTTCGCCTGCAACTTGTCGTTAGCGTCCGTACTTCGCGCTGGCAGATAGATCGTCGGCCGGATCGCCTCCCGCATGTTCCGGTATCGGGCGTCTTTCACATAGCCCACGATATCCGACCGCACCCGCTTTTTAAACCGAGTCGTCTCAAGCGACCGCCCCACCGGACTCTCTCCTCCGAAATACCGGCGCGCGAACGCTTCGTTCACGATTGCCACTGCTGGGTCGGCCTCCTCCATCCGGAAGTCTCGGCCATCGATCATCGGGATCTTCATCGTCTGCAACCAGCCCGGCGACACATCGAGAAAGTACGGCTCCGCATCGCTCGATGGTGAGTGCCCATTTGCCCAGACGTGGTTCGACCAACCGTTCCCGCTCATCAGTGCCCATCCCGCTCTCGCCACCGACTCCACTCCCTGCTGCTCCCGCAACCGCTGTTCCACTTCCTCCCATGCCGTTATCGGCTGGCCCTTGGCCGCCGTCTCCAAAATGAGCACGCGCTCCGCTGTGAATCCGGTGGGCTGGTTCGACATCCGCTCAAAGGAGGCTACGAACAGTCCCGTCACGAAATGCACGAGGAAACAGAACGCCACCTGCGCCGCTACCAGCGCGTTCATGAGCCGCCGCCGCGAATGTGGATCGTCGCCACCCTTCAGCGCGCTCACAGGTTTCACTCCGGAGGCCCGCAATGCAGGCACGAGCCCAAATAGTACGGTTACTAGCATCGCCAGGGCCGCGCCAAATCCCATGACGCGCCAGTCCGCGGCGAGCATCAACCGCGCAGGGTTGTTAGGAGGGTTGATCATGCTCACGACAAACGGCGCCGACCACCACGCGAACAATCCGCCCAATGCAGTCGCGAGCAGCGCCAGCATGACGCTCTCCATCATGACCAGTTGCACGAGCCGCAGCCGCCCCGCGCCGATCGATACCCGCAGCGCCAACTCACGCGCGCGCATCGCCGCCTGCGCCGTCATGAGGTTCGCGACGTTCGCGCATGCGATGAGCAATACGAGCCCTACCACCACTCCCAGAATCATCAGCGGCCGTCGGTAGTTCTTCTGCATTCCCGACACGCCCGCTGATGCCTGCTCCAAATGCACCGGCGCGCTCACGTACTCGTCAATTCGTACCTTCGGTGATCCCGGCGGCCAATTCTTCACCTTCTCCCGCCGGAAATTGTGCAGCGAAGCCTGCAGCTTCTGACGCACCTGTTCCCCGTCGCTCCCCGGCTTCAGACGCACCCATGTGCGGAACCATCCCCAGTTCGGATTGTCGATCGCTTTCGCGTTCATCATCGTGGGAATGAAAAAGTCCGTCATCGAGCCTGTTTCGGTCCCCACGAATCCCTCTGGAGCCACACCCACAATCTCGTACAGATACTCCCCATGGCGCAGCTTCTTGCCGAGCACTTTGGAATCGCGCCCGAACCGCCGCGTCCAGTAGTCGTACGACAAGACCGCAACAGGATGCTCCCCCGGTTTCAGATCGTCGCTTGTGGTGAGCAGCCGCCCCAACGCCGGCTTCAGCCCAAAAGAGCCGAACATCCACCCCGAGACAAATTGTCGAGTGGCTTTCTCCATGTCGTCATCGGAGCCGTAGGTGATGTCCTGCGGTCCCGAAGCCGAAATAGCCATCAGCTCAGCCTGCCCCTTTACGGCATCGCGCATCAGCCGGAATCCGGGATACTCGTAGCTGTCTCCAGTGTCGACCTTGCGTTCGTTGTCTTTGTACTCGTAGGTGAGAAAGAAGAGCCGCTGCGCATCCGCCACGGGCATCGGGCGGAACAGCATCGCGTCGACCAGCCGGAACGCCGCCGTGCACGCACCGATCGCCAGGGCCAGCGACAGAATCGCCGCACCCGACACCGCTTTGTTCTTTAACAACTGCCGGCAGCCGAACACAGCGTCGGCCACGAGCGATTCCAGCCACGGCACAAGTTTCACGTCGCGGCTCTCTTCCCGCATTCGCAGGGAGCTGCCAAACGCCTGCCGTGCCGCCTCGGGATCGCGCCCTTGTTCCACGGCTTCCTCCAGATGAGATCGCAGTTCTTCTTCCAATTCGCTATTCAGGCGCTCCCGGCGAAACACGTTCGTCACGCGAGTCCATAGAGACATTTCAAGCCATCCTTAGTACCCGTCCCACGGCTTGCGTCACCGCATGCCACCGCGACTCTTCACTGGCCAACTGCTTTTTTCCGGCGGCTGTCAACTCGTACGCGCGCGCCCGGCGGCCGTTCTCCTTCGTCACCCACTCTGCTTTGATCCACCCTGCCTCTTCCATCCGGTGCAGTGCCGGATAGAGCGAGCCTTCTTCCACCCGCAACACATCCTCGCTGATCGACTGGATGGCGGTCATGAGGGCGTACCCATGAAGTCCGCGCCGCCGCGAGAGCACCTTCAACACCAGTAGATCCAGCGATCCTTGTAACGCATCTGTTTTTGCCATACTAAGACCTCTTAGTATATAGAGGTCTAAGCGTGTGTCAAGGGCCGATGGTGCGCGTACAATTCCATGTAACGGCGCACGATTGCCGTTCGTCTGCCTTCAACAACGCGAAGGAGAGGACATGAGAACTGCATTCCTTGTCTCTGTAACCGCCCTTACATTTGGCCTGCTCCTGACGGGCCAACAAGCTCCTGCGCCGGCACCGGCGGCCGAGCCAAAACCGGAAAACCTATGCACGATTGAGGGCAAGGTCGTCAATGCCAATACGGGCGAGCCTGTGCCGAAGGCGGTGCTGACGATGCGTAGTGCCGAACCGCCACGTGGCCCGATGGGACCGCCGCCCTCGTTTACTACCACCTCCGGCGCGGACGGAAGGTTCGCCATGAAGGACCTGGCGCCTGGCAATTACCGGTTGCACGTCATGCGCAACGGATTTGTCATGACCGAATACGGCGCGCGTGGACCTATGCGTTCGGGTACGACACTGAAGCTGGAACCGGCGCAAAAGATGAAGGGCGTGGATTTCAAGCTTACGCCGCACGGAGTCCTTAGCGGCCGGATTGTCGATGAAGACGGCGAGCCGCTCTCCTGGGTTCAAGTCTCACCGGTGCGTTACCGGTTTGTCCAAGGAAGGAGACAACTTGCCCCAATGGGTGGTGCATCGACGAACGACCTCGGGGAGTTTCGGATTTTCGGGCTTTCTCCAGGGCGTTATTTTCTCAGCGCCACCTACAGCAATCGCATGATGTACGAATCCACGCAGGACCGTTCGGCGGCTGGAGAGTCAAGTGAATCGTACGTTCCAATGTACTTCCCGGGCTCAATGGATCCCGCTGGGGCGTCCGCTTTCGACGTTGCCCCAGGTCAGCACATTAGCGGTGTTGAGATGCGGCTGTCGAAAGCGAAGACCACGCGCCTGAGGGGCCGTATTATCAACATGACTGGAGTTCGGTCCCAGGGGATGATGGTGACCCTAGGACCACGGGACACCGCGATGTATTCGTCCTTCAATCGTTCGATGGCTCAGGGACCTCAGAACCAGTTCGAGCTTCGCGGTCTAGCTCCCGGTTCATACATGCTTACCGCCGTTATCCCAGACGGACAGACGATGTACACTGCGCGTCAATCGGTGGAGATTGGGTCGGAACATATCGACAATCTAACGATCACGGTTGCGCCCGGAATGCAAGTGAACGGAAGCCTAAGTGTCGAAGGTTCCGGGGCGGCGACGTTTGACCGGGCGGCCGTTCGGTTGTATCTGACACCGGCGAACTCGGACGGGATGATGATGTTCGGCCCGTCGTCGAATGATCGTGTGAAGGAAGATGGCTCGTTCCGGTTTCCGAACGTAAGTCCGGACCGGTATCAGATTCGCGTGTCCGGTCTATCCGAAGGCTATTATTTGAAGTCCGTGCGCCTGGGTGACCAGCCGGCAACGGACGACATTATCGACCTCACTTCCGGTGCTGCTGCAATTCAACTGAACATCGCCGAAGGCGCGGCGCAGGTGGACGGCGCGGCGAGCAACGACAAGCAGGAGCCCGTGGCAGGGGCCACCGTAGTGTTGATTCCCGAGAAGGAGTCGCGCCGGAGCCGGCAGGAGTTCGTGAAGATTGCCACCACAGATCAACACGGCCGCTTCACGGTGAAGAACGTCGACCCCGGTGATTACCGCCTCTACGCCTGGGACGATATCGAAAATGGCTCCTGGATGGATCCTGACGTGATCAAGCCAGTAGAGAGCAAAGCCAAGAAACTCACGCTAAAGGAGCGGAGTAAGGAATCGGTAGAGCTTCGAGTCATCCGCAACGAGTAGCCGCCATTAACTCCCGTCACGGATCACGCGGCACGACTCGATATCGAACGTCACCTCGCCGATTCCCAGCCTTGTCTGATCGCGGAATCCAGCCACGAACTCGACAAACTTCGACACGTCCGCGAAATTGGTTGCAATACCGAGCGACACGCGAATTGCACCCGCGCTTTTGTTCATTCCACGGCTTTGCATCAAACGCAGAAAGCTTTGCAGGTTGATTGCGTCACCCAACTCGAGCCCTGCCTGCATATCCTCCGTAGTTAACCCTTCGGCCCACTCGCCCGCACCAGGATTGCAGAAACAGCCTGTCCGCAGTGAGATCCTCGCTTCGCCCGCCAATTCTTCGACGCGACGGTAATCGAGCAAGTGGCCCTCTGGATCGTACAAATTCAGCGTCACGGTTCCGCCCCGCGCCTCCGTGGTTGCAGGACCATAGATTCGCACCATCGCGCGGCCATTGCCGTGGCGCAGCGAGATTAATTGCTCGAGCAGCCATCCGGTCAGGCACCGGACGCGTTCGCAGATCTTCTCGATTCCAATCGTCTCCAAATGACGCAGGCCGATCTCCACGGCGGGAATCGATAGGTAGTTCAATGTCCCATCCTCGAACGCAGCCTCATTCGCGGACAGTACGTGCGCTTGGGCATGCACCGATGCGAAATTCACCGTGCCGCCAGCGAACCATGGCCGCCGCAGTAATTCAAACGCGCCCTTCCGGATAAGCAGCGCTCCCACGCCCGTCGGATACCCGAACATCTTGTAGAAGGATACGGTTACAAAGTCCGGCTGCACTGCGTTGAGGTCCAACCGGTTTGCCGGAACGAACGCCGCGGCGTCCAGCAGTACGCGCCACCCCAGCTTCCGTGCCTTCGCCACCAGCGCCAGTGGATGTTTCACCCCCGAGAAATTCGATTGCGCGGGAAACACGAGCAGCTTTTCACCCTCGCCGCGCTCCTCTAATAAACGATCTATTTCCGCGGCGTCGAGCCGCAACTGGGGTGGTATCAAGGGAGCATAAGCAACCGTCGCGCCGCGCGTTCGCGCGAATTCGCGAATTCCATTCACCGAGTTGTGATTGTCCGCCGACGCCAGCAGCCGGCCGCCCGGTGCGAAAGGGAACGACTCGCCGATCAACTTAAGAGCACTGGAGGCATTCAACGTGAACACCAGGAAGTAATCGTCTCCGGCGTTGAAGAAACGCAACGCGCACCGCCGCGCACTCTCCACCAGATCCGTCATCGCCTGCGACGTAGGATTCGCCGAGTGTGGGTTGCCAAATACGGCGCCGCTCAACAGTTCCATGTGGCGCGAGATCTGAGATTCGGCGTGAAGTGAGCCGCCCGTGTAGTCGAGGTACACCTGCCGCTGATCGTCGAGCCGCCGGTACTCGGTCGCGCGCAATTCGTCCAAGAGAGCCGTCTCCCGGTAGGACGGATAGCGCGCGAGAAACTCCTCGTACACCGGTTTATTTCGGTTGCGGAACGATTCGCAAGTACGGCTTTGGAGACTTCCAGCCCCCCGGATACTTCTCCTTGGCCTGCTCGTCGGAGACTGCTGGGAGGATAATCACATCGTCGCCGTGCTTCCAGTTGACCGGTGTCGCCACCTGGTGCTTGGCTGTTAATTGAATCGAATCAAGTACGCGCAAAACCTCGTCGAAATTCCGTCCCGTGCTCATCGGGTAGGACAGCATCAACTTAATCTTCTTGTCCGGTCCAATGACGTACACGGTTCGCACAGTGGCGTTGTTGGCGGCGGTGCGGCCTTCCGATGTGTTTCCGGCATCGGACGGCAGCATGTCGTAGAGCTTGGCGATCTTGAGCTCAGGGTCGCCAATCATCGGGTAATTCACTTTATGGCCTTGAGTTTCCTCAATGTCGACAGCCCACTTGCTGTGGTTGGCGACTGGGTCAACGCTCAGACCGATCACTTTGCACTTACGCTTGGCGAAGTCCGGCTCTAGCCCGGCCATGTAGCCGAGTTCGGTCGTGCACACGGGCGTGAAGTCTTTCGGGTGCGAAAACAGGATCGCCCACCCGTCTCCGATCCATTCATGAAAGTTGATCTCACCCTGCGTGGTGTTCGCGGTGAAATTTGGTGCTTCATCGTTGATGCGTAGCGACATGGTCACACTTCCTCCCATCGTTCAGGTTCGTCTGTCTGCTGACAGATATCTATGATACCCATGCAAATTCGCGTGTGGGAGCGGCAGCTAAAAAATGAGAGACCAGGCCAGACGACTTGTAAATCAGATTTCTTTCAGAAAAGCTTCAGAGTTTTCCCCGATTTTCTTTTCCAAAATGCCGCGATTCTTACCAAGCGGTCGTACGCCGCTCGGAGCAAGGCCCGGCGCACGAGCCGACCGGACCAAACCGAAAAGCGAATCAAACCTCGGAGGTAAGCATGAAGTCTAGTTGTATCAATCCCTTGCACAACCCAGTCGGGCGCGCAACGGGAATGTTGATTGTACTCACGGGGCTCCTCGCACCCGCTCACGCGGGCGTGGTGGCGCTGGACACCTGGTATGAGTTCTCCTTCACGGACCTGGGTACCGAGGCTCGCGGATGCGATCCCGCGGACCCGCAAGGCTCATTTTGCTTCGAGAGCTCGGGCACGCCAACTCTCTTCGCCGACGCCCCGCCCTGGACCTTCACCGCACTGAGCGGAGCGAACCTGATCGTCACTGACGCCTTCCTTTCCGGCGATCAGTTCGAAGTGTTCGACTTCGGCGTGCTGCTCGGGCAAACAAGTGTGCCAGCCACTGACGTGGATTGCGGCGACGACCCGGAAGTTTGCCTCCAAACAGCCGGTATGAGCAATGCCCAGTTCAATCTCGCGCCGGGGAATCATTCGATCACCATTTCCTATCTCGCGGGAGATGGCTTCGGCGGCGCCGGCTATTTCAATGTACAGGCTGTCCCTGAGCCGTCGACTTGGATGACCCTGGGTTTTGGGATTGCGGGATTGCTCGCCTTCGGCGCCCGCGAACCACGCCGCCGCACAACCTATAGACGGGTGTTGAAGAGCAGGGCGGGGAAAACGTCCGTCGGCTTCACCTTGGTCGCATGCGCCACAGTCGCGCTGATGAGCACCGGCTTGATCACGGCGCAAAGCGACGGCTCCCGTTTTCTTGGAGCGACGTCGTCGCAACCCATCACGATCACAGCCGACGGCGCCTTCATTGCCGTTGCCAATCCGGACAACGACAGCGTCACGTTTTTTGACGTTCGCAACGATCGCAACCGGCGCCTTGCCGAGGTTCCCGTGCAGGACGAACCGAACGGCGTCGCAATGCTACCCGATGGCTCGAAGACCTACGCCGCTAACACGCTCAGCGGCACAGTCAGCGTGATCGAAGCCAGCTTGCGTAACGGCGCCATTCGGCGGCCCGAAGTTCATATTCCCGTTGGCGTCGAGCCATACAGCCTTGTGATGTCACCCAACGGCACGACGCTCTATGTTGCCAACGCCCGCTCCAACAGCGTCTCCGTAATCAATACCGAGACCGACACCGTCATCACCACAATCCAGAATGTCGGCCTGGAGCCGCGCGGCATGGCCGTCACCAATGATGGCGACTCCGACGACACCGATGAGAAGCTCTACGTGACGCAATTCCTCGCCTTGCCGCTCCCAACGAAGATCGATGGTTCCGACGATGCCAAAGCAGGATTTGTGACTGTGATCAACACGGGATCGAACAACATTGCGGCCACGGTCCAGATCAATCCGCTCGCCGACACCGGCTTTTTTGCAGCGGGCGACGCGCTCGCGCGCATCGCTCCCGGAGCGAACTTCACGTTCCCGACCGGTGCCTACCCGAACCAACTCAACGCGATCGCCATTAAAGGCAATTTCGCATTCCTGCCCAATACGGGAGCGTCTCCCAACGGGCCGGTGCGCTTCGACGTGAATACGCAGAGCCTGCTTTCGGTGATCGATACTGTCACCGAAACCGATGCCGGAAAGACGATCAACATGCACCGCGCCGTTGCCGATCAACCGGCGCCGCCGAAGCTGTTTCTCACCGTGCCTTGGACGATCGCCATGGAGCATGGCGCCAACGTGGGTTATGTGGCGAGCGCTGCCAGCAATGTGCTGGTCAAAGTCGCCTTCGATCCCGCCACGGGTGATGTCGCGGTTCAGCACGATCCCGCCGATGCCACGCGGGTATTGCAAATCCCGGTCGGGAAAAATCCGCGAGGCTTGGTGATCAACGCAGCCGACACGCGAATGTACGTCATGAACTACATCTCGCGCGATGTGAACGTGATCAATCTGACCCCGGAGAAGGAAGTCAGCATGGCGCGCATAACCAGCTCGCTGCAACCCGTGCCCGGCACGCTTGCCGAGAAGATTCAAATCGGCAAGGAACTCTATAACACGAGCGTTGGAGAGTTTGACTCCGTCCCACTGGGCGGCCAAACCGTTAAAGGCCGGATGTCCAACAACGGTTGGGGATCCTGTTCCTCGTGCCATCCATTCGGTCTCAGCGATAACGTCGTCTGGATCTTCCCCGCCGGCCCACGGCGTACGATTCCGCAACACGGCGACTTCGACCAAACCGATGCCGACCGTTTGAAAATGCGCGTGCTCAATTGGTCCGCTAATCGCGACGAGCAGGAGGATTTCGAATTAAACATACGCGCCGTCTCCGGAGGCCAGGGCATCATTGTGCTTCCTGGCACGGCGGATCAGGATCCGGACGTCAACGACTTCACGCCGCTGGCCAACGGCGGCCGCAACCAGCTGACCATTCGCGGCATCGGCGGTTGGGATGCGCTGAAGGCCTATATCCAGTTCGGCATTCGTTCGCCACTGTCGCCCGTGGACGCCAACGAACCCGACGTCATCGCTGGGCGCGCCTTGTTCACCGCTGCGAACTGCCAAAGCTGCCATGGTGGTGCGCAATGGACCAGCTCTCAAGTGCGCTTCACCCCGCCCCCTGGAGCGGGCATAGTGACGGCTGGCCAGGTTACTAGCGAGCTACGGCAGGTCGGTACCTTCGACCCCGCCGCAGTCAACGAAGTCCGTCAAAATGCGGCTCCGCCGCTGGGTGCGGCCGGCTTCGTACCGCCCTCGCTGCTTGCTATCGACGCCTTCCCGAAGACGTTCTTCCACAACGGCTCGGCCGGCTCGCTGGATGAGGTGATGAACAACGTCACGCATCGTTCCGCCGGAACCGGCGGTGTCGACACCCTTACTAACGCTTCCGATCGCGCGAAGGTTGTGAAGTTTCTTCGCTCAATCGACGCCAATACGCCCGTGTTCCCGTAACACCACCGCGTGGCGGCTTTGTTGTAATCCGGAGAGGCTTCGGCCTCTCCGGTTTTGCATTTCATGGGCCCACTTCACCCCCAGTCTGATACCCTGAAACTCAGTGTCATCGCCGTTAAACGTCCACTTGGAGGCCTATGAAGGGCCCCTCGACCTCCTGCTGGACTTGATCCGCAAGCAGCAAATCAACATCTACGACATCCCTATCGCGAAAATCACCTCGCAGTACCTGGAGTACATGCAGCGGGCCGCGGGCCTTTCGATCGAACTCAGCTCCGAGTTCGTCTACATGGCCGCCACTCTGATTCACATCAAATCCAAACTGCTACTCCCGCGCGACCCCGAACTGGAAAAAATAGACCCCGAAGAGGACCCACGGAAAGAGCTTGTCGACCGGTTGCTTGAGCACGAGCGCTTTAAGAACGCCGCCGAGATGTTGCAGCAGAAACGTCTGATTGAAGACGCCGTCTGGTCCAACCCTCAGATTGACCAATTCCTGAACGATGGCGAAGACCCCGGGCTCGCCGTAACGCTTCATGATCTTGTCCGCACCCTCCAGAAAGTCATCGACCGCGCCAAACTCCGTCCGCAATATGAGATCAAGACCGAGGATGTGACCGTCCCCGAAATGATCGTTTTCCTGCGAAAATCCATGAAGGAGCTTCGTACGGGCGAAACGATGTCCGCTGCCGAACTCTTCGAACGTGCACGCAGCCGCCGCGCCATGATCTGCTTGTTTTTGGCCATACTGGAAATGGTTCGCATGCAGGCCGTCGCGCTTACGCAGAAGGAGCTGTTCGGAGAAATTCTGCTCAAAAAGCATAAAGGCTTCGACGATCTCGAGGCCAACGAGCAAGCGCTCGAAACCATCCAAGAGGAATACAGCTAGTCCGCAATGAACGAGCAAGAAACCACGGCGCCTGAGGAAACTCAGGTTGTCGAAGAACAATCGATCTCCGTCGAGGAACTGGGTCTTTCCGAATCCGCTGTACCTACGGAAACGGAAGATTCGCGCCTCCGCGCCGTTATCGAAGCGGCCATCTACATCACCGATGAGCCGCTGCAGCCAAAACAGATTGCCGAGGGCCTTTCGCAACCGCAGGAGCGCATTGACGCGATCCTCGCCTCGCTTGTGGAAGAGTATTCACGCCCCGAGCGCGGTCTCTCGATTCGCGAGCTCGCCGGTGGCTACAAGATGGGGACAAAGGCGGAACACCATGAAGATCTAAGAGTTTTCGTCAAAAAGCTCAAGCCTCAGTTGAGGCTTTCGCTCGCCGCGCTGGAAACGCTCGCCGTCATCGCCTACAAGCAACCGATCACCGCCCCCGAGATTATGGAGATCCGCGGCGTGCAGGGCGCGGGAGTGCTCAAGACACTGCTCGACCGCAAACTTATCACCGCCGCTGGACGCAAAGCCGTTGTCGGAAAGCCGGTCCTTTACAAGAGCACCAAGGAGTTCCTCATCCAGTTCGGCCTCAAGGATCTCTCCGAACTCCCGACGTTGAAAGAGTTCGAAGAGCTCTCCCGGCTTGCGCTTGGCGATGAGAGTGATCTCGCGCCCGACAATGAGCCGACTGCGGCCGCGGCTCCCGCCGACGAGTCCATCGAGGAATCCGTGGCTGAGCAGAGCCCGGATCGCGACGAACCGGATTCAGACTCCTGATGCCTCTCGAACGTCTCCAGAAGATTCTTGCGCACCACGGCGTCGCTTCCCGACGTCACGCGGAGGAGCTGATTGTGGCCGGCAAGGTCCAGGTGAATGGCAAAACTGTCGTCGAACTCGGTACCAAGGCCGATGCTTTCATCGACGATATTCGCGTGGGTGGTAAGCCTCTCAAGCCGAAGTTCGAAAATATCTACCTGGCCTTTCACAAGCCGAAGAATTGCGTCACCACGGTGTCCGACCCCGAAGGGCGCGAGACCGTGATGAAGTTCTTCAAAAAGGTTCCCACTCGCATTTACCCTGTCGGACGCCTCGACTATGCGAGCGAAGGTCTCTTAATCATGACCAACGACGGCGAGCTTGCCAACGCCATCTCGGCTGCTCGCAGCCATGTTCCGAAGGTTTATCACGTCAAAACCAACCGAGCGCTTTCCGACGACCAGCTGACCAGCTTTCAAAATGGTGTCCCGTTGTTCGGCCGGCGCACGCACCGCGCTCGAATCAACCAGATCCGCCGGGGTGCGAACCCTTGGTACGAAGTTGAAATCATCGAAGGCCGGCAGAACCAGATCCGGCTCATGTTTCAGGTCTTCGGTGTCATGGTCGAAAAGCTCCGGCGCGTCCGCATCGGCTCGCTCTCGCTCGGGGACTTGCCGCCCACCGAATGGCGCCCCCTTACCTTTAAGGAACTCGGGGCGTTGCGCCGTGATGCCGGTCTCGAATCCAAATCCTCCCCACGGCCATCAAAAAAGCCAGTAAAGAAGAAGCCGTGACGGACTCGGAAATCCGAATTCTCCTCGCCGAATCAAAAACCATCGCCATCGTCGGACTCTCCTCGAAGCCGCATCGTCCGAGCTACGACATTGCGCGCTACATGCAGCGAAACGGGTATCGCATCATCCCCGTCAATCCGCGCGAAATGGAGGTGCTTGGCGAGAAGGCGTACCCCAACCTGGCTTCCGTTCCCGTGCCCGTCGACATAGTGGACGTCTTCCGCAACAGCGCGGAAATCCCCGCGTTGACCAAGGATGTCCTGGCGCTCAGCCCGAAACCGCGCGCTTATTGGCTACAAGTCGGCGTCTCCGATCCCGCAAGCGAAGCCCTCGCCGAAGCCGCCGGCATTCCCACCATTTCAAACGCCTGCCTGATGGTGCTCCACAAGCTCATGGGGCCAGTAAGGTCTTAATTTTCCCCTCAATATCCGCGCGTTCCACCAGGCCGATGTAGCGTGCTGCAATGCGGCCCTTCTTGTCCACCAGGTAAGTCGCGGGCATGGCGTCGAACGTGTACTTATCCAGAACGGCCTTGTCTGCAATCACCATGCGATATTTCACACCGGTTTTCTCCACATAAGGCGTTACATCTTTCCAACCGCCTTCGTCCAGCGACAACCCGACAACCGCAAGACCCTTCTTTCCCCACTGATTCTCGAACTCCTGGAACCAGGGAATCTCCACCTTGCATCCGCCACAGTAGGTCGCCCAAAAATTGACGAGCACTACCTTGCCGCGCAGCGCCGATAGCTTTACCAACTTGCCGGACTGATCCGCAATTGCGAAGTCCGGAGCGGTTTTCCGCGCATTCTCCTCGATCATCGTTGCTTTCACGCCTTCAGCCGCCGGCAAGGTTCCGGCCAGCAATAGCACTCCTACCACCATTCCTGCCGTTTTCATGCGAAGTCTCCTTGTGCTCATTGCCAAGACGTACATTGCCGGCCAGCAAGCCATCACGATGCCCAACGCGTCCCACATGTTTGGTCCGCGCGGCTGCCATCCGGAACCGATCCAGCGAGCAATTGCCTGCGACTGCAGCAGTTTCGCGCCCCAAACACATCCCGCTGCGGCAAGGCAGGCAAGAGAAACCAGGCGCGGCCACCCAAGCGTTCGCGCTCGTCTCATGCCGAACCAGGCTGGTATCAGCAACCCGAGCCCACCTAGAACGAGCAACTCAACCGACAGCAGTCCGCCGGTGAACCATGTCGCCTTGCCCGAGAAACGGCGCAGCGCAAATCCTGCCATCCACGCCCAAAGCGTGACAGCCACCGCGAAGCAAACGAAGATCGCAACGTCTTCCTCCCAAGTCAGTCCCGTGCGGTAGCGTACGCCGTAGTTCCACCAAGTCCGCGATTGCAGTGACGCGTCGCGGGTGAGCGATGGGGTCAAGCCGCCGATCGATAAGCCCGCGGCGCCCACGATTCCTAGCAGCGCCGCCCAGGGCTGCCAATGACGCCACTCCAGAACCTGCCGGCGCAGAATCAGTCCGCATACCTGCGAGGCGGCTTTCCAACCGGTGACTCCGCCCTCTTCCAGGTCACCAAGCACGGCGTCGCGCTCTTCCGCTTTCAAACTACGCGCAAGCCTCTCCACAACCCAGTCCGTCATGGCCGGTCTCCCTTGGCCGCGCTCGCCCATGACACGCCTTGACTCGCGCTTTGCATTGCGTGATAGAAATCTGCCGCGGCGCGCAATCCTTCCTTGGTCACGCGCACCATGCGCTTGGCACGGCCGCCGCGCTGCGCCGTGGCTTCGCCCATCCACGTGTGGACCATGCCCTTTGCTTCCAGGCGGTCGAGCGTCGTGTAGAGCGCGCCAATCGAACAAGCCCGCCCTGTTGCGCGCTCGATGTCCTGCCGCATTGCCGCACCATAGGCGTCGTCACCCAAGCGGGACGCCGCGGCCAGCAGCAGGTACTCAAATTCACCAATCATGATTAGGTATACATTGTGATAGTAATCGCGGCCGCTGTCAATATGATCCTTGCCTCCTCATCGGTAGGTTGATAGGATGAAGCGCCAAGAAAGGGATATTTCGATATGACCAGGAAAGTCTTTCTCGCTTGCTGCTGCTCGCTGTTGCTGGCGGCTCTCGCCTCAGCCGCCGACGTATCTGGCAAATGGACCGGCAAGGTCCCGCGCCGCGATGAGGCTGTGGACACAACCTTCACCTTCAAAGTGGAAGGCGCCAAGCTCACGGGGACTATGTCGAGCGCGCAAGGGGAACAGCCGATTGCCAATGGCAAAGTCGAAGGCGACTCGATCAGCTTCACCGCTGATGGAAACGGCGCGACCGTGACGTTCAAGGGTGCGGTTTCCGGTAACGAGATCAAGTTCACGCGCACACGCGAAGGCGGCACAGCGCGCGAATTTGTCGCCAAGCGGGCGAACTGAAGCCTGGAGGTTGGTCTAGCGGCGGGTTGCTTCTTTAGAGGCAGCCTCGCGAAGTAGCGCTAGGTTGTCAGAGTGGACTTGTCTCAAGCCGCCGCCGAACAATGTGTTCTGGTGCATCTCCTGCGCCATCTTCACCCATTCGATCATCGTTTGGCCGCTCTTCATCGAGTAATCCAGGCGTGCGCCGGCGTTCAGAAGCACTCGCACCATACCTGGGCAGCCGTAAACCGCGGCCGTCGACAGCGCGGTAAACCCACCGGACTCTTCGGCATTCACATTTGCGCCCGCCTTCAACAATAACTTCGCCGAATCGGTGCTTGCCGTGCACAGGATGTCCCCGTGATACGCCGCCGAGATGAGTGGCGTTCTCTGGCCAAGAGCATAGTTTGGATCTGCGCCGGCCCGTAGCAGAGCGTCGACCAAGTCGGGGTTGTAGACTGCCCTGTAGAGGGGGGCCCCGTCACCATCGGCTGTCCGCGCGTTGGCATTCGCTCCCGCCTTCAGCAGAGCCTGCGCACAGGCTACGTGATGCCCTTCGGGATGGTGGTTGTGTGCCTCCAGGCTAACCGCGTGGTGCAACGCAGTCATCCCCATGGCGTCTTGCTCGTTCACAGCAGCGCCGGCCGCGATCACACGTTTCACCTCGCCCACGTCTCCCGCATAGGCGGCACGCAACAGCGGCTTGTCGCGAATCGAGCTCTCCGCTAGTGTTTCATTGCCTCCGATGAATGCCCAGACGCCGACAATGGCGGCAGTCAGCACGAGTGCGGCCGTCGTGTTGCGATCCATTCTAAATCTATCGTCTGGGAGGCCATTCCTCTTCACACGTGAACCCTCAACCGGCTGCAAATAATGGATTACGCCCTGATGACAGCGCTAAAGCATGCCCTCCACCTGAGCGTAAACCGCATTTAGAGCGCCAGGGAGGGCGGTGGCGTCCTTACCGCCTGCCTCCGCCATGTCTGGCCGACCGCCGCCCTTGCCCCCGACCGCTTGGGCGACGGCGCCGGCCAACTTTCCGGCGTGAACCTTCGCGGTGAGGTCCTTCGTTACGGCCGTGATGATTGACACTTGGCCGTCGGATGTTGAAGCAAGGACGACCACGCCCGTCCTCCACTTGTTTCGCAATGCATCGGCGAGCGTGCGCATCTGCGCCCGGTCGAGCGAATCGGCTTGCGCCGCAAGCACCTTCACACCCTTCAACTCGCGCGCCTGCGATTCGAGATCCGCCAGCGCCGAATGCGCCAGCTTCTCCTTCATCTGCTCGATCTGACGCTCCATCTGCTTCTGATGGGCCACCATCTTTTCCATTTGCCCGAGGAGGTCGTCTTCATTCACGCGCAACGTCTTGGCAAGCGTATCGAGCGTTGCGGTGGTGGCCTGCAATTTGTGCAGAGAGCCTTCGCCGGTGATCGCTTCAATCCGCCGCACGCCGGCCGAGATGGAACCTTCGCTGATCACTTTGCAGAGGCCGATATCTCCCGTTCGCGACACGTGTGTCCCGCCGCAGAGCTCGCGCGAGAAATCGCCCACGCTCACGACACGCACCTTATCGGCATACTTTTCCCCGAACAACGCCATGGCGCCGGTCTCGATCGCCCGGTCGAGGTCCATCACGTTCGTAGTGACCGGAATGTTAGCCAGAATCTGTTCATTGGCGAGGCGCTCGATTTCGGCGAGTTCATCGGCGTCCACTTGCGTGTAGTGCGTGAAGTCGAAGCGCAGACGGCCGGGATCCACGACGCTACCCGCCTGCTTCACGTGCGTTCCCAGCACCGTTCGCAGCGCAGCGTGCAGAAGGTGTGTCGCCGTGTGGTTGCGCTTAGTGGAGGCGCGCAGCGACTCAGTAACAACTGCACGGAGTTCCTCGCCCACTGCAATGGGCGCAAGTTGCTCGATCTTGTGAACCGCGAGGCCTGGCACGCCATAGTAGGTGTCCAAAACGCGCGCAACATGGTCGCCGTCTGAGGCGCGATACAGGTCGCCCTTATCACCCACCTGACCGCCGGTTTCGGCGTAGAACGGCGTGCGGTCAAGCACGAGTTCAGTGTCATTCTTCTCTATCGCCCGTACTTTGCCGGAGGCCTCCAGGGTGTCGTATCCCAGGAATTGCGTGCGGCCTTCCTCGACTAGCTTCTGATAGGCGGGATCAACGTGTGCCTTTTCGGCGCCCTTCCATGACGCACGCGCACGCGAGCGCTGGCCCTCCATCTCGGTCTCGAACCCCGGGCGGTCGATCGTTATCCCCAACTCGCGGCCCATCTCCTCCTGCTCATCCAGGTTGAGGCCGTAGGTATCGTAGAGCTTGAATGCCACGCTCCCGGCGAGCACGCCGTTCTGCGCCTGCTTCACCTCGTCGTGAAATACCTTTTCGGCGACGAGGTAGGTCGTTGCATAGCGGTGTTCCTCGTCCTTCACGATGCGCGCCACACGCTGGACGGACTCCATCAATTCCGGATACGCGGGCTTCATGAAGTCGGCCACGAAGCCGGTCAGTTTATAGAGGAACGGCTCCTGGTTGCCGGCGCGCCTGGCATGTCGCATGGCTCGACGCATGATCTTGCGCAGTACATAGCCGCGTCCTTCATTGGACGGCACCACGCCGTCATGAATCAGGAAAGCCGAGGCGCGCGCATGGTCGGCCGCAATGCGCAGGGCGGCGTCATGCTCGGTATTCGCGCCCTGGTCGATGTTCAATAGCTCACCGGCATGGTCGACGATTGATTTCAGCAGGTCGGAGTCATAGTTAGATAGCTTGCCTTGCAAGATCGCCGCCACACGCTCAAGTCCCAGTCCCGTGTCGATGGAGGGCCGTGGCAAAGGCGTGAGCTTGCCGGAGGCATCGCGGTCGAACTGCATGAACACGAGGTTCCAGATCTCGACGAAGCGTCCACCGCCATCGAGCGGAAATTGCTCTTGTTCGCGGCCCTTCTCGGCGGCGCCGGGCCCAAGATCGAAGTGCAGCTCCGAGCATGGCCCGCACGGACCGGTTTCTCCCATTTGCCAGAAATTGTCTTTCTCATCGAGGCGGAAAATACGCGATTTCTCCACGCCCGCTACCTTCTGCCATAGCTCGTCGGCCTCATCGTCTTCGCGGAACACGGTGACGTAGAGCTTCTCCTTGGGCATGCCGTATCCCTCGGTAAGGAGATCCCAGGCGTACTCGATAGCCTGCGCCTTGAAGTAATCGCCGAAGCTGAAGTTGCCCATCATCTCGAAGAAAGTGTGATGGCGGCGGGTGTAGCCCACGTTCTCGAGATCGTTGTGCTTGCCACCGGCACGAACGCATTTCTGGGCCGTGGTGGCGCGCGAATAATCGCGCTTTTCCTGCCCGAGAAACAGGTCTTTGAACTGATTCATCCCTGCATTGGTGAACAATAGAGTGGGGTCGTTGGCGGGAACTAGCGAAGAGGAACGCACGACGGCATGGCCGCGCTCGTGGAAGAAGTCCAGATACTTCTGGCGAATTTCGTGACCGGTCACAAGGTCTATTGTGGCATGGGGGCGAAGGTTAAACCGCAAAATCAAAATTCCGCCGGGCCGACGTGGCGATGGAGTTGCTACTCGATTAAGAATCGCGGGGCACCCGAAAGTGCCCCGCGCGCCAAGGAGCGTTTTGTGGCGTAAAACCCTTGCGAGCGACGGACTCGCTACTGTATCAGACCCCGAGTTCGCGCAACAGGTTTCGTGCCGCAGCGGCCGGATCCGTAGCGCGCGTAATCGGACGGCCAATCACCAGGTAGCTTGCGCCGTTGGCAATGGCTTGCGCTGGCGTGGCAATGCGCTTCTGGTCGCCAGTATCCGAGCCCGCGGGACGCACGCCGGGAGTGACCAGAATGGCGGCAGGACCTGTGGCAAAACGCACTTCGGAAACTTCCAACGGCGAGCAGACGAATCCATCCACGCCAGTCTCAATTCCTTTCGAAACCAGGTGCCGCACTAGTTCCGCTGGCGTGCGCGTGTAGCCGAGGTCAGTCAGATCGGTTTCGTCGAAGCTGGTCAGCACAGTGACGCCCAAAATGCGCAGCGCGGAATCGCCTTTGCCTTCCATTGCGGCGCGCATCACGGCCTTCGATGCATGAACCGTCAGCAGTTTCACGCCTGCTATCGCCACCTGCACGGTGGCGCGTTTGACGGTCTCGGGAATGTCGTAGAACTTGAGGTCGAGGAAGACGTCTTTACCTTGGTCGATCAGCTCTCGTACGAACGGCATGCCTTCAGCTGCGTAGAGTTCCATGCCGACCTTGTAAAAGCCGATACTCTCTCCACAAGCTTTGACGATGGAACGCGCTTCGGCGGCGGAGGCCACATCGAGCGCGACGATGATCGGATTGCTCATATGAGTTGAATGGGATGCTCGCTGCGCGGTCGCACGCGGCCAATTCTCCAAAAGGTCTTACGGTCTTGATCGATCCTATCTGCCTCGCTCTCGGGTAGCGCAACCAGAAGGCCGCCGGAGGTCTGCGGGTCGAAGAACAAGGTTACGAGATCCGGATCAATTGCTGCAGGCGCGCTAACGACGCATTCGGCGAACTCGCGATTGTTCTTCAGGCCGCCCGGCACAGCTCCCAACCGCACACACTCCAACGCTCCGGGAAGCAGTGGAACCATGGCCGAG
>Ga0075421_100002536_pt1 | contig 21819 bp, 24 predicted proteins | sample SoiMetdeltSBSDD5_FD_75292 | JGI IMG/M metagenome (GOLD analysis project Ga0075421, IMG submission 75292) | Bulk soil microbial communities from a Populus tree surrounding site in Tennessee, USA - Soil MetaG P. deltoides SBSDD5 | ecosystem: Environmental > Terrestrial > Soil > Tree plantation...
ACGACGAGGCCGAGGCCGCGGGTGGCGTCCACACCGGATTCCTGCACGGCCAGCCTGGCGGCCGCGATGCTGAGCTGACAGACACGCGAGAGACGACGCGCGTCGCCGACGTCGATGACGCCGGTCATGGACGAGGACGGCACGCGGGCCACGTCTCCGTCGGCCACCCCCGGGGCCAGGCGCGGCGCCGCGAGAAAGGCGCCGAGCGCGGCCGAGTCACCGACGATGCCGGCATTGACCACGCCCACGCCGGTGATCGCCACGCGGGTCTTCACGGGCATGTCAGCGCCGCCTGAACAGCAGGGTCACGTTCTGGCCACCAAACCCGAACGAGTTCGAGATCGCGCAGTCGAGCGCGATCTCCCGCGCCGTCCGCGCCACGCAGTCGAAATGCACGTCGGGATCCGGCGTCTCGATGTTGGCCGTGGGCGGCACCATGCCGTGCCCGAGCGCGAGCACGGTGGCGATTGCCTCCAGGCTGCCGGCGGCGGCCATGGTGTGGCCGATCATCGACTTCGTCGACGAGACGAGCGCCGCGCCCGCGCCGAAGACGCGCTCCAGCGCCCGCGCCTCAACGCGATCGTTCTGCGGCGTGCCCGTGCCGTGCGCGTTCACGTACTGCACGGCCGCCGGCGATTCGCGCGCTGCGCGGAGCGCGGCGCGGATGGCGCGCGCCATGCCGTCGCCTTCGGGCTCGGGCGCGGTGATGTGATAGGCGTCGGTCGTCATCCCGTAGCCGCCCAGCTCGGCGTACGTGCGCGCCCCTCGCGCGCGCGCAGCCGCGGCGTCCTCCAGCACGAGGAAGCCGGCGCCCTCGCCGATCGACATGCCGCGCCGATCGCGATCGAATGGCCGGCACGCCGCCGGATCGAGGAGCTTCAGCGCGTTGAAGCCCATGAAGCAGATCCGCGTGATGGCGTCCACGCCGCCGGCCAGCGCCACGTCGACCACGCCTTCGGCAATCAACGCCGCCGCCTCGGCCACCGCCACCGCGCCGGAGCTGCACGCCGTCACCACGGTGTGGCGCGGGCCGCGCACGCGCAGGCGCGCGGCGAGCGCGTCGGCGTGCGCGCAGGGCAGCACGCTTCGCACGGCGGGGACGGGCCGGGTGTTGCGGCCACGCGAGGTCGCCCAGTACCACTCCTCGGCCTCGAGCATGCCGCCACCGACCGCACCCACGATCAGCGCCATCTCCTCGCGCTCGTCGGGCGCGAGGCCGGCGTCCGTCAGCGCCTCCTCCGCCGCGGCCAGGGCGAAGCGGTCGGCGCGTGTCCGGCGCATGGAGCCGGCCACGGGCTCCGGAATCTCGCCGCCGATGCGGCACCGGAAGCCCTCCGTGTCGATGACCGACAGCTCACGGATGGCGCAGGCGCCGGTGGCGAGGCCCGACCAGAACGCCTTCACCCCGATGCCGTGCGGGCTCACCGCGCCGAGGCCGGTGACGACGACCCGTCTCATGCGCCCGGCAGCTTCCCTGCGATGAAGCGGGACAGCGTGGCGAACGATGCGAAGTGCGGGGCGAGATCTTCCGACTCGTCCATCGTGATGCCGAAGCGCTCCTCGATGGCGATGGACAGCTCGATGAAATCGAGCGAATCGAGGCCGATGGACCCTTCCACGCCCTTGGGAAGCGCCGTCGCCTCCGTCGTCTCGGCCGCGCGCCGCGGATCGAACTTCAGGCGCGCGACCAGGATCGTCTTCAGCTCGTCGAGGACTTCTTTCGGCTCCATACGCCTCCCCGCGTGTGAGTTCATGCGTGCGCCGCCGCCCCCGTCGCCGCCGGCAAGCCGAGCGTCACGGCCGTCCGACGCCCGCGCCACTGTCCTGTGAGCGCGGCGTGCTGCTCGCCGGCGTCACGCGCCAGCGCCAGACCGACGAGCGGCTCGCACGCCAGCGTCTCCCCGGCACGACGACGCGCCAGCGTCTCGAGCGCTGCCGGAGCGGTCGCCACCGCATAGCGGACCCCGCCGCCACCCTCCAGCACCGCGCACGCCGCCGCCTCCACCAGCGGGCCGCGCACGGCCCAGCGGCCGCGCGCCCAGAGATCCTCGCATTCGGCGAATGTCTCGACGGCGAGGACGAGGGCACGCTCGCACCGCCCCGCCGCGAGGAGGGTGGCCGCCTGCCAGAACGCCTCCACGCAGGTCGCCGCCCCGCCCACAAGAATGACATAGCCGCCCCTCAGCCCGCAGTCGATCGCAACCTCCGCGGGCACCGCGCTGGGTGCAGTGTACGGAAAATACAGACCGGAGGCAGCGCCCCCCTTCCCGTACGCGTCGACGAAGATTCGGTTCGACGACCCGTACGCGGCCGCCGTCACGTACACGAGCGCCGTGCCCGGACCGCTGATCGCGGACCGCGACAGGCCGGCGTCGGCCAGCGCGGCTTCCACCGCCGCCACGCCGAGCCGGCACTCTCGCGTCGCGCGCCGGAATCGCTCACCGTCGGAGGGCGGCGGCGCAAGCGCAATGACGCGCCGGCCGTCCGCCGCCCGCGTGGCCTCGATCGGGAGCGCGGCGGCCCCGGCGCCCCAGCCGGTGAGCAGGCCGATCCCACGCACGCGCGTCACGCGCCACCCTCGAGGACCAGCGCCGCGTTGCAGCCGCCGAAGCCGAGCGAGGTCGACAGGCTGATCCGCGTGCGCGCGTGGCGGGCGGCGCGCGGCACGTAGTCGAGGTCACACGCCGGATCGGGCTCCTCGTACCCGACCGTGCACGGCACCACGCCGTCGCGCGCGGCGAGCAGGCACATGATGGCCTCCAGCGTCGCGGCGGCGCCCATGGTGTGGCCGAGCGCGCCCTTGATGGAGTTCATCGGAACACGATAGGCGTGCGCGCCGAGCACGCGCTTGATCACGTCCGTCTCGATCCGGTCGTTCAGCGCGGTGCCCGTCCCATGCGCGCTGACGAGGTCGACATCGGTGGCCGTGATCCCGGCGGTGGCCATGGCGCCGCGCAGCGCGTGCTCGAGGCCGCGCCCGTCGGCATCGGGCGCGGCGATGTGCGAGCCGTCGCTGCTGCTGGCGTGGCCGAGCAGCCGTCCGAGCGGAGTCCGCGCCTCCGTGTCGCGCGCGAGCAGCACGAGACCGGCTGCTTCGCCGAGCAGGAGCCCGCTGCGTCGGCGATCGAATGGCCGCACGCGGTCGCGCGTCAGCGAGCGCAGCGCATCGAAGCCGCGCATCACGAAGCGACACAGGATGTCGTAGCCGCCGGCCACGACGAGGTCGGCGGCGTCGGCGCTCAGCAGATCGGCGCCGACGCCGATGGCGGTGGCGCCCGAGGCGCACGCGGTCGACACCGTGAGCACCGGGCCCCGCGCGTCGAGACGGCGCGCCAGCGCATGGGCGGGGCTGTCGTAGAGCCCAGCCGCCGCCGCCCGAGGGCCCGGCGCCGCGTGGATCGCGCGGTCCAGCTCGTCGACGCCACCGAGCGCGGTGCCGAGCACGACGGCGATGCGTCCCCGATCGGCCGCCAGCGCAGCGTGAGACAGCAGATCGTCGGCCGCGGTCAGGAGCATTGCCGACGCACGACAGGACATCGAGGCGGCATCCGCCAGAGCGGCGAGCTTCTTGATCTCACCGCCGCGTCCGACGCGGAGACCGGACACGTCGAAGCGCTCGATGCGGCTCGTGCCGTCGACGCCGGTGACGAGGCCCGACCAGAACGTTTCGAGGCCGAGACCGAGCGGCGTGGCCACCCCCGCGGCGACGATGGCGACGGGCGGCGTCAGCACGTCCTCCACACGTCGTAGAAGTTGAACCACTGGGTGGGGTGCTGTCGGATCTTTCCCTCGAGGACCGACACCCACCGCGCCAGCGCCTCCGGCTCGGCACCCGTCTCGATGGTCCACGGCTCGCCGATGGCGATGGTGTAGCGACGGTCGGGACGCAGCAGGCAGAAGGCCGGCAGCACCGGCGCGCGCGCCGCCCGCGCGAGGAGGAAGGGGCCGAGCGGGAAGGGCGCCGGCACGTCGAAGAACGGGTGCAGCCGATCGCCCCGGCCGCCGAGCGCACGATCGCCCTGCAGCGCGACGACCTCGTGGCGCCGCAGCGCGGACACGAGCGGCAGCACGTCGAGCGGACCGCTGCGCGCGTGGAAGCGCACCGGTCCCCCATCGGCGCGCAGGAACCGTTCGACACCGGGATCCCGCTCGGGCGCAACCACGACGTGCGTGGCGCGCGTCACCGTCCGCGCCAGGAGCCGGCCACCGAGCTCCCAGTTGCCGAGATGCGCGGTGACGACGACGAGCCCGCGACCGAGCCGCTCCGCCGTCGCCAGGTGCTCCAGGCCCTCGGTGCTCGCCAGCAGGCCTTCCGTCCGCGTTGCACGATTGCTCGTGATCAGGTCGGTGAAGCAGATGGCGAAGTTCCGGAAGACCTCGGCCACCAGCGCGTCGAGCTCGGCCGGCGTGGCGCCCTGGACGATCCGCGCCAGCGTCGAGCGGACGACCGTCCGCTCGTCCGGAAATCGTCCGGCCGCCACCGACGCCACGGCGCGGGCGGCGTGCAGCCGGAGGGCTCGCGGGAGCGCGCCGGCGACCAGGGCCGCGACGTGGTAGACGGCGGCGCGGTTCAGCCCGTGCGCGTACCAGCGCGGCACGGCGGCCGGGCCGGAGAGCAGCGCCTCGTTCACAGGAACCATGAGTAGTACATCCGGAAGACGCGGATCGCCCCCGGCTCCGTGTCGTAGACGCGCGTGGCCCAGAACCGCTGCTGCGCGCCATCGAACGTCACCGTCCCCGGCGCGGCGGGATCGTTCGGGTCCCAGACGGAGAGGTCGATGCCGCCCGGGTGGCGCCGATAGCCGAACGCGACGACGGTGTGGTTCAGCTCGGGCTTCGGCCAGTTGGTGACGAGCAGCTGCACCAGATGGCCGGCGGCGAGCTCGTCGCGCACCTCCTGGAGCACCTCGGCCTGATGGCCGGGCGGCAGCCGCTCGAAGGTGACGCGCCAGTTGGTCCAGTGCACCCAGGTCCAGAAGCGGCCGCCCAGGCCCGCCTTCACCGCCGCCTCCTCGGCGGCCGAGAAGGCGCGCAGATTGGCGTAGCCCGGAATCACGACGCGGTCCGCCGGCGGCAGCCCACGACGCCACGGCGCCCGCGACACGACCGCCCGCACGAGCCGCTCGTACTCCGCGTGCTCCACGCGCGGCGCGGCCGGATCGAAGCGGGCGAACTGATGGAACTGACGGACGCCGCGCGCGAGGACGAAGCAGTAGTTGGCGTAGAGGTCGCGCGCGCCGGGGTTGCGGGCCCGGATCTGGTTGGGGAACGCGAACGTGTCGGCCTCGAAGGCGAAGCCGGGGACACTGGTGACGTCCGGGGCCACGATCGCCGCCGGGCGCGCAGGCGCCGGGGCGCAGGCGGCAACCAGGACCGCCAGGACGAGAACCGCGAGCCGCACCACCCGAACACCCTAAATTGTCTCGATTCCCGGCGTCAAGGATCGATCTTGCCCGCGTGCTATTCTCCGGGCGGCCGCGCATGATGCACCCTCTCGCCACGCTCTACCGGCTCGTTTACGACGGGGTCCTGAGCCGCCTGCCGGAGCCGACGGCGGTCGCCCTTGGCCAGACGGCGCTGCGCCTGCTGCCGCTCGACCGGCTGCCCGCGTTTCACGTCGACGACCCGCGCCTCGCGGTCACGCTCGGCGGCGTGCGGCTGCCAAATCCGATCGTCCTGGCCGCGATGTACTACGATACGCGCATCCTGGCCCGCGCCATGGGGCTGGGCTTCGGCGCCGTGACCGCGAAGTCGATCACGCTGAACCCGCGTCCCGGCCATCCTCAGCCGAACCTCGTGCGTGTCCGCACGCCCGCCGGGCCCGGCCTCGTGAACTGCAACGGCTTCGCGAATCCGGGCCTCGAGGCCTTCCGCGAGGCGCTCGCGCGCCTGCCCCACCGTGTGCCGCTGATCGTGAGCGTGGCCGGCGAATCGGTCGCCGACTACGTCACGCTCACGCGCGCGCTCGGCGCGCTTGGCGATCTCGTCGAGTTCAACATCTCGTCGCCGAACACGAAGCTGGTGTACGCCTGGTCCGAGCGGCCCGACGAGCTCCGGGCGCTCATGATCGCCGTACGCGCCGCCACCGCCAAACCGCTCATCGTGAAGATCTCGCCCGACTTCGCCGACGTGAACGAGCGACACATCATTCCGGCGGCGCTCGAGGCCGGCATCACCATCGTGAACTACGGCAACACGCGTCGCGTCGAGGAGCCGCGACTCTCGCAGCGGGCAGGCGGCCTCTCGGGGCCGGAAATCTTCGAGGCGACGCTCGCCAATGCGCACCGCACGCGGCGCGTCTTCGGCGATCGGCTGCAGCTCATCGCCACCGGCGGCGTCGACACGCCGGACAAGGCGCTCCGCCTGCTCGACGCCGGCGCCACCGCGATCTCCTACTTCACCGGATTCATCACCCAGGGTCCCGGCCTCGCGCGCCGGATCCTCGACGCGCTGCGAGCGCGCCTCTGACTTTGCGCACAGCTTATCCACATGTCCACAGCTATCCACAACGCGCGAAATCCCACGGACTGGCGCGGTGTGGCGAGGCGATGGTCAGAAAACACCGCGTCATTCGTCCACGGATACGCACCGGTGAAAAATTTGTCGCACATTCACGGGCCGCGACGCGCATGCGGTCGAAGAAACGCGCCATCGATGCGGGGAAACGAGATCTTGACACTGAAAACGCGACGCTCGTAAGGTGTCCGGCGTGCTCGACGGCCGACACTCCAGCGTTGCATCGTGGTTTCCCGTGACCGGCATTCGTTGAGAGGATCCGCACCCATGGACGGTCGAAAACCCCTTGCGAAAGTGGAAGGGCGCCGACGGTTGCGGATGAGTGGCGTCACGGTCGCCTACCGCGGCACTCCCAACCTCGACGACTGGGTTGCCTACATCGCCAACGGCACGAAGTCGAAGAAGACGATCCTCGCCGACCACGCCTCCGAGCGAAAGGTGAAGGGGCTGATGACGAAGCTGTCGACGATGTCGAAGAAGGAGATCGAGAAGCTGGCGAAAGGCTAGCCGCTCAGAGCTGGAGCGACCGAGAGTTCGCGACGGTCTCCGGCTTCTCCCGCCAGATCGACGGATCCGCATCGACGTACAGCTCGATGTTGTTGCCGTCGGGGTCCTCAATATAGATCGACTGGCTCACCACGTGATCCCGGACCCGCATGTTGGTGATGCCGTGCGCCACCAGATGCGCCTGCGCCGCCCGCAGCTCGTCGAGGCGCGTCCCGATCCGTAGCGCGACGTGATACAGCCCGGTGGCATCCGGCGCGGGTGCCGGCGCGTCGGTGCCGACCTCCATCACCGCCACGTCGTGGTGATTCTCACCGGTGGAGAAGAACGCCATCGGCCGGCCGAAGGTGCCCCGCGCGACCTCCTTGAGACCGAGCACGTCGCGATAGAATCGGGCGGCGCGCTCGATGTCGCGGACTTTCAACACGACGTGGCCGACGTTCCTGACGTGGATGCCCATGACGCCTAGATGATACCGCGTTCGGCCAGGCTGATGAATTGCCCTCGGCCGATGACGACGTGGTCGTGCACGCGAAGGTCGAGCAGTCGCGCGCACTCGACGAGCTGCCGCGTGAGGCGGATGTCGTCGCGGCTGGGCGTCGGATCGCCGCTCGGGTGGTTGTGGAGCAGGATCACGGAGGCCGCCGATTCGAGGATGGCGGGCTTGAACACCTCCCGCGGGTGGACCAAGCTGGCCGAGAGCGTGCCCTCGGAGATGACGAGGTCGCGCACGAGCGCGTTCTTCGCGTCGAGCAGCGCGATCCGAAATACCTCGCGCTTGAGGTCTTCCATGAGCGGCCCGAAGGCCGCGAAGACCTCCGCCGGGCTGCCGAGCGATGTGCGCGCGCCCGGCGTCCGCGCCCGGAGTCTTCGCGTGAGCTCGAACGCCGCCGCCAGACGTGCGGCCTTAACACGTCCCACGCCGCGCTGGCGCGCGAGCTCGATGACGTCGCGCCCGGCGACCTCCGCGAGCGAGCCGTACGCGGCCAGCAGCTCACGTGCGACCTGGACGGCGTCCTGGCCACGCCGACCGGAGCCCAGCTGAAGGGCGAGCAGCTCGGCGTCCGCGAGCGCGGTGGGACCATTGAAGTACAGGCGCTCGCGCGGCCGCTCGCTCGCCGGCCAGACGCGCATCGCCATAGCTTCCAGTACTCTCTTGGCGAATGTGCGTCAATGCACTGAATTCGATACAGAGTCGGAACCTTCACGCTCGGCCCTCGGCTCGGTGATCGTGATGCGCCGAGGCTCGTCTCCGAGGCCCTCGATGTGTACGCGGATCGCCCGCGCCGGCAGTAGCGGATCGCAGCGGTCCGCCCACTCCACGATGGTGACGCCACCGCCTGCGATCAGCTCCTCGAGCCCGAGGTCGAGCAGCTCGGTGAGGCTCCGCGCGCGGTACACGTCGACGTGATGCACCGGCAGCCGGCCACGATATTCGTTCACGAGGACGAAGGTCGGGCTCGTCGCCGCCGTCGTCGCGCCCAGGCCGCGGACGAGCCCCTGCACGAAGCACGTCTTGCCCGCGCCCAGCTCGCCGGTGAGCGCGACGACGTCACCGGCGCCGAGCCGCGCCGCCAGACGCTCGCCGGCGGCCGTCGTCGCCTCCGGCGAGTCGGACACGAGGCTAGTTGCCATGCGCGAGCCGGCGGAAGGCCTCGCCGAGCGCCTCGATAATGTCGCTCGCCACGAGCGCCTCCTCGCCGACGCGCTCGGCGGCCACATCACCGGCGAGGCCGTGCAGGTACACGGCGGCGCCGAGGGCGCGGTCGGCCGGCAGACCTCGCGCGAGCAGCGCGCCGGCGATGCCCGTGAGCACATCGCCCGTTCCGCCGCTCGCCATGCCGGAATTACCGGTCGGATTGATGAGCACGCGGCCGTCCGGTGACGCGACCAGGCTCCGCGAGCCCTTCAGGCAGACGTGCACGCCGTGCTCACGCGCAAACGCCCGCGTCCGCGCGACGCGATCGCGCTGGAGCTCGGCGATCGGCACGCCGAGCAGGCGCGCCATCTCGCCCGGGTGCGGTGTGAGATAGCGCGGGCCGGCGGCCGCGCGCAGGTCGTCGAGGTGGCCGGCGAGCGCGGTGAGCGCGTCGGCGTCGACGACCATCGGCCGCTCGAGCTCGCGCGCGAGCGCGCGCGCCAGCCGCCGCGTGTCGGCGTCCAGCCCGAGGCCCGGCCCGAGCGCGACGGCGTCACGAGTGGCCGCGAGCTCGACGATGGCGTCGCGGGCCTTCAGGGCAACCGTCCTGGCCTCTGTCTCCGCGAGCGGCTCGCTCATCGCCTCCAGGACGAGCGAGGCGACCACCGGCTGCGCGCTCGCCGACGTGGCGACCGTCACCAGGCCGGCGCCCGCACGCATCGCCGCCCGCGCGCACAGCGCGGCGGCGCCCGTCTTGCCGACCGAGCCGGCGACCACGAGCAGATGGCCGTACGTTCCCTTGTGGCTCTCGCGCCGGCGCGGCGGGAACAACGGGGCCACGTCCGCGCGCTCGAGCAGGAACGTGCTGACCTCGCGCGCAAGCTCGGCGGACGGCACGCCGATGTCGACGACCTCGACGCGACCCGCCAGATCGACGCCGGAGCCGACGACGAGGCCGAGCTTGAGCGCGGCGAAGGTCGTCGTGAGCCACGCGCGCACGACGGGGCCGGGGGGCGGCTCGCCGTCGGCCGGCAGTCCCGACGGAACATCGAGCGCCCCCACCGGGCGGCCGCTCGCGTTGATCGCCTCGATCAGCGCCGCCAGCGCCGGCGTCGGCGCGCCGCGCGTCCCGGTGCCGAGCAGCGCGTCGACGACGACGTCGCTGTGCGCCAGCGCCGGCGCCAGCCGGCCCGCGTCGCCGACGACGCGCGCGGTGATGCCGGCGCGTCGCATCTCGGCATACTTGCCGGCGGCGTCGCCCGTGAGCGTCTCCGCCGGAACCGCGAGATGGACCTCGGGCCGCGCGCCGGCGCGCTTCAGGCACCGCGCCACGACGAACCCGTCGCCCCCGTTGCCGCCCTTGCCGCACACGAGAGCGACGCGCAGCCCGCGCGCGCGCAGGCCGCGCTCCGGCAGCGCCCGCAGCAGCGCGTCCGCGGCGCCGCGGCCGGCGTTCTCCATCAAGGTGGCGCCCGGAATACCGAGCTCGGCGATGGCGCGCGCGTCGAGCCGGCGCATCTGCTCGGCGGTGAAGACGGGCCGCACGTCAGCGCCCTCGCGGCAGCGAGACGGCCTGGGCGACGAAGTCCGCGACGATGGCGGTGTACAGCTGCCGGTGCTCCGCGCGCGCGGCTTTGGGAAGCTCGATGTGGAGCGCCCGCTCGGGCAGTTTCAGGATGCCGTCGCGCTTGGCGCCGGACGCGGCGTAGAACACGCGATCCGCGGGCTCGACGGCGACGTCCAGGCGCGGCACCCCGCCCCGACCGCGCAGGTGCGCGTCACGCACGAGCTCGGCGAGCGTCCGCAGCCGCTGCGCGAATTCCGTGTCGACACCGACGGTGGCGATCTCGATGCGTCCCGACGACTCGAGGCGATCGTTCCCGTGGATCTCGGCGTAGAAGCGGAGCGGGCCCTGCGCCGTCTCCCGCACGCGGCGCTCGTACGCATCGTACACACGGCGGGCGCCGTCGCTCACGGTGTCCTCCGACAGTGGTCGGCTCGGCGTCCCCTCGAACGGCCGGTTCACCTGATACCGGCGGGCTGGCCGCACGCGCGTGTCGGCCTCCAGCTCGAAGCCGGAGGCGACCACGAGGCCGAAGCCCGTGCGCCGCGCGACCTCGGCCGCGATCTCGGCCGTCCGGAGGTCAGAGGAGCCGTGCGGGGCCGCCACCACGAAGCCGGGGCGGCCGGGCCGGGCGGCGATGTGGCCGCGTCCCGGCTCGTGCGGAGCGTCCACGCGCTGCGAGGCGCAGCCCACGAGGACGAGCGGGGTGGCCACCGCGCTAGCGAGGCGTCGGATCGACCTGCGGCTCATCGTTCACCAGCATCGTCTGCGCGAGCGCATAGTCGCCGTCGTGCGTGAGCGCCACCAGCATCGCGCGGCCGCCGCGGGCGAGGCCGATCTCACGCGAGCGCCCGTGCATCAGCAAGCGCGGCGCCTGCCCACGGTCGCGCCGCACCTCGAGGTCGCGCCAGCGGACACCGAGGCTCAGCCCGGTGCCGAGCGCCTTCATGGCCGCTTCCTTGGCGGCGAAGCGGGCGGCGAAGTGCGGCACCGGATCGCGGCGGGCGCGGCAGTACGCGATCTCGGAGTCCGTGAAGACGCGCCGGAGAAATCGATCGTCCCAGCGCGCGATGACGTCCCGCATGCGCGGGATGTTGACGAGATCGACGCCGATGCTGATGGGCCCGGTCATCGACCGATCTGTGTTCGGATCACACCGGCGAGCTCGTCGGCCATGGCCTGGATGCGGGCGAGGTCGGAGCCTTCGATCATCACGCGCGCGAGCGGCTCGGTGCCCGAGTAGCGGATGAGGACGCGGCCGGCGCCATTCATCTCGCGCTCGAAGTCGCCGATCCGCTCGCCGAGACCCGCGATGGAATCGATGGCAGGCTTGCGGGCGACGGGGACGTTGACGAGCACCTGGGGGAACTTGCGCATGCACGTGGCCAGCGAGGCGAGCGGCTCCCCCGTCTCGCGCACGACCGACAGCAGCGCCAGCGCCGACAGAATCCCATCGCCGGTCGGCATGTAGTCGGGAAACAGCAGGTGGCCCGACTGCTCGCCGCCGAGATTCGCGCCGCTCTTGAGCATCTCCTCGTGCACGTAGCGGTCGCCGACCTGCGTCTTCGTCACCCGGATGCCGGCCGCCTTCAGGGCCTCGTCGAGGCCGAGGTTGGCCATGACGGTGGTGACGACGACGTTACCCTTCAAGCGCCGGCGGCCCGCCATGTGGCGGCCCGAGATGGCGAGCGCATAGTCGCCGTCACGAATCTCGGCGAGGTGGTCCACCGAGATCAAGCGGTCCCCGTCGCCGTCGAAGGCGAAGCCCACGTCGGCGCGAATCGCGCGCAGCTTCTTCTGCAAGCCGTCGGGATGGAGCGCGCCGCAGTCGGCGTTGATGTTCGTGCCGTCCGGCTTGGCGGCGATGGCCACCACCCGCGCGCCGAGCCGGCGAAAGACGCTCGGCGCCACGCGTGAGGTGGCGCCATTGGCGCAGTCGATCGCGACGGTCATGCCGGCCAGGTCGAGCGGAAAGCAACGGCACAGGAAGTCGACGTAGTACTTCTCCGCCCGGTCGTAGGACACCAGGCGGCCGATGCCGGCGCCGGTGACGCGGGGCGCGCTGTCGGACGCGGCCAGCCGCGCCTCGATCTGCGCCTCCCAGGCATCCGGAAATTTCGTCCCCTCGGCGGAGAAGAGCTTGATGCCGTTGTCGGCGAACGGATTGTGCGAGGCCGACAGCACGATGCCGCCGTGGGCGTCGAGAGCCCGCGTCAGCATCGCGATGCCGGGCGTGGGCAGCACGCCGACGGCGTAGCAGTCGGCGCCGGCCGACAGCAGGCCGGCCACCATGGCCGCCTCCAGCATCGGTCCCGAGCGCCGGGTGTCCCGCCCGATGACGAGCCGCAGGGGACCCGTGCCGTGCTGTGCCGCCAGCGTCGCCACGAGCTCGCGGCCCACGCGGTACGCGAGATCGGCCGTGAGCGGTGGCTCGTTGGCAACACCGCGGATCCCATCCGTGCCGAAGAGCTTGCTCACCGGGCGCCAGCCGGTTGTCGAACGCGCATTGAATCCTCCACTCGTATCTCGACGGTGACTTGCACCGTACGCTGCGTCGTTGGATAGACGGAGTCGGGCAGCAGCAGCCCGACGCTCTGCGTGACGGTGTGTCGAACGCCCGTGACGTCCACGGGAGCCGTGTCCACCGTCGTCCGCTCTTCGATTGTAGTGCGGGGACCCTTGACCTCGACAATTTGCGGCTCCACGGCCACCCGCCCCACCGCGTGATCGGCCGCCGGCGTGCCGCGGACCTGCGGCACGACCCGGACCGCCTTCACCGCCGCGCTCGCCAGGACGACGCGGATCGTCGACGGCCACACGCGCAGGACCTGGACGCCCGGCGGCGCATCGACCTGCTCGGTCGACACGGGAACGACGTGCTCACCCTCGTCGAGCCTCGAGACGTCGATGCGAACCCGGACGGTGGCCGCCGTCAGCCGCGCCGCCGCCCACCGCGCCGCCTCGAGCTGGACGTCGACCGTCTCCCGGGGCGTCCCCAGCAGTACGCGCGAGCCCTCGAGCCCGACGTATTCCACGGGCGCCGCGAATCCGATCTGGCTCCGATCGGCGCTGACGACGAAAAACCAGACCACGGCGGCGACGACCACGGCCAGCACCTTCAGCTCCCAGTTGTGGACGAACCAGCGCGGCATCAGGCCCGGGGCGACTCCGACGGCGGCACCGCCTCGCGGGGCCGCGCACGGAAGAGCGTGGCGAACCGCTCGGACATCGCGCGCGGGGCGTGGGTCTCGAGGAGCTCCGAGAGACGCGCGCGCAGCGTGTCGGGCCCCGTCAGCGGCTCGATGTGTCCATCGAGCGCGATGGAGATGCGTCCCGTCTCTTCCGAGACCGCGACCGCCACCGCGTCCGTCTCCTCCGTGATGCCCAGCGCCGCGCGATGCCGCGTGCCGAGCTGGCGGGCCACCTGGGCGTTGCGGGACAGCGGCAAGAAGCAGCCGGCGGCCACCACGCGGTCGTCCCGGACGAAGACGGCACCGTCGTGGAGCGGCGAGTACGGCAGGAACACGCTCGTCAGCAGGTCGGCCGACACGAGGGCGTCCAGCGCCACGCCGAGCTCCGCGTACTGCCGGAGCCCCGTCCCGCGCTCGATGACGATCAGGGCACCGATGCGCCGATCGGCCAGCGACGCGGTGACCGAGGTGATCTCGTCCACCACGCGCGTGGGGTCGGTGCCACCGCCGCCGAGCAGCGTGCGCAGGCCCTCGCCGTGTCCGATCCACGCCAGCGCGCGGCGCAGCTCCGGCTGGAAGAGGATCACGAGCACGACGACCCAGAAGGACCAGAGCGCGTCGAGTAGCCAGCCGAGGCTGTGGAGCTCGAGCGCGCGCGCGGCGAGCGAGGCGATCACGAGGACGGCGAGGCCGACGAGCATCTGCACGGCGCGTGTGCCGCGGAAGAGGACGAGGATGCGATAGAGGATGATCGCGACCAGCGCGATGTCGAGGGCGTCGCGCCAGCCGAACGTCGTGAGCAGCCCTCTCACGGCGTCGCCCCTCGCACGCGCTCGGCGACCCGCACCGCGTCGACCGTCTCGCGCACGTCGTGCGTGCGGATGAGGGCGGCGCCGTTGAGCACGGCCACGGTGGCGGCGGCCAGCGAGCCGGCCAGTCGATCCTCGGTGGCCGCGCGGCCGGTCAGCGCGCCGATGAACGACTTGCGCGACACGCCGACGCAGAGTGGCCGCCCGAGCGCGCACAGGGCCGGTAGCCCCGCCAGCACGGCGACGTCCCAGTCGTGCCACGGCACGGCCGCCGCGCGAAAGAAGCCGATGCCGGGATCGAGCACGACGCGCTCCTCGCCGATGCCGCCGGCACGCGCGCGCGCGAGCGCCTCGGTCAGCACGGCGCGCACGGTGGCCACCGGCGCGCCGAGCGTGCGGCCAGGATTCGGCGCGGCCATGGTGATGAGGGAGGCGTCGTGGCGCGCCACTTCGTGCGCGAGCGCGGGGTCGGCGAGGCCAGTCACGTCGTTCAGCACGGCGGCGCCGGCCTCGAGCGCGGTCCGCGCCGCCGCCGGCCGCGCGGTGTCGGCTGACAGCGGCACCGGCAGCTTGCCGGCCAGCCGCTCGACTGCGCGCCCGAGACGCTCGCATTCTTCGGCCTCGGAGATCTCGGTCGCCCGATACGGCGCCGTCGAGCGGGCGCCGACGTCGACCAGGGCGGCTCCGGCGTCGACCATGGCCAGCGCGGCTTGGAGCATCGCGTCGCTCGCGTAGACGGAGCCGGGATGGAAGGATTCGGGGCTCACGTTGATGACGCCCATCACGGCAACGGGCGCACGCCCGCCGATCTCGACCGAAGCGAGACGCGCGCGCGCGTCAGGCATGCGCCCGCCGGCTACGCGGGCGCGGGCGCTTCGGAGAACGGGCGCGCGCGGAGGATGCGCGCGATCTCTTCGGAGTCGAGCGACTCGCGCTCGAGCAGGGCGCGCGCCAGCGCGTGCAGCTTCTCGATGTTCTCCTCGAGGATCTGCCGCGCGCGGGTGGCGCAGTCGACGACGATGCGCTTGATCTCGCCGTCGATGGCGAGCGCGGTGTCCTCGCTGTAGTCTTTCTGGCGCGCCACCTCGCGGCCGAGGAAGATGTGCTCCTCGTTCTTGCCGAACGTCAGGGGCCCGAGCTTGTCCGACATGCCCCACTCGCACACCATCTTGCGGGCCATCTCGGTCGCCTTCTCGAGGTCGTCGCCGGCGCCCGTCGTCTGCTGCTGCAGCACGATCTCCTCGGCGGTGCGGCCGCCGAGCAGGATGGTGATGCGGTTGATCAGGTACTCGCGCGAGTAGTTGTACTTGTCGTCCATCGGCAGCTGCATGGTGAGGCCGAGGGCGCGGCCGCGCGGGATGATGGTCACCTTGTGGAGCGGATCGGCGCCGGGCAGGAAGTCCGCCACCAGCGCGTGACCGGCTTCGTGATAGGCGATCGTGCGCTTCTCGGAGTCGCTGATGATCATCGAGCGCCGCTCGACGCCCATGAGCACCTTGTCCTTGGCGTTCTCGAAGTCCGGCATCTCGACCAGCTTCTTGTTCTGGCGCGCCGCCAGGAGCGCAGCCTCGTTCACGAGGTTGGCGAGATCTGCGCCCGAGAAGCCGGGGGTGCCGCGCGCGAGCACCTTCAGCTCGACGTTCGGCGCGAGCGGGATGCGGCGAGCATGCACGCGCAGGATCTCCTCGCGGCCCTTCACGTCAGGGCGCGGCACCACGACCTGGCGGTCGAAGCGGCCGGGCCGGAGCAGCGCGGGATCCAGCACGTCGGGCCGATTGGTGGCCGCGATCAGGATAACGCCCTCGTTCGTCTCGAAACCGTCCATCTCGACCAGCAGCTGGTTCAGCGTCTGCTCGCGCTCGTCGTGGCCGCCGCCGAGGCCGGCGCCGCGATGACGTCCCACCGCGTCGATCTCGTCCATGAAGATGATGCAGGGCGCGTGCTTCTTGCCCTGCTCGAACAGATCGCGCACGCGCGAGGCGCCGACACCGACGAACATCTCTACGAAGTCGGAGCCGGAGATCGAGAAGAACGGCACGTTGGCCTCGCCGGCGATGGCCTTGGCGAGCAGCGTCTTGCCGGTGCCAGGAGGACCGACGAGCAACACGCCCTTCGGGATCTTTCCGCCGAGCTTCTGGAACTTCTGCGGATCCTTCAGGAAATCGATGATCTCGCGCAGCTCTTCCTTGGCCTCGTCCACGCCGGCGACGTCCTGGAACGTGATCTTGTTCTGCTTTTCGGAGATCAGCCGGGCGCGCGCCTTGCCGAAGCTGAGCGCCTTGGCGCCCCCGCCCTGCATCTGTCGCATGAAGAAGATCCACACGCCGATGAAGAGCAGCATCGGCACCCACTGGAGGAAGATCGCGTACCAGGGGTTCGAGTCGGGCGGCTTCACGGCGATGCGCACGCCGCGCTCTTTCAGCGTCTTGATGAGATCGGGATAGTCGACCGTGTACGTGCGCTGGGCGGGCGAGCCGTCCTTCAGGTTGTAGGTCACCAGGTTGCCGCGGATGACGACGGACTCGACGCGGCCTTGATCGACCGCCTTCAGGAATTCCGAGAAGTTCGGTGACTCCTGACCACCAGGCTGGGTGTTGCTGAACACCGTGAACAGGAGGATCACGATGAGACCGATCACCATCCAGAGGGCGAGGTTCTTGTAAACCTGGTTCATCACGGTCAGTGTAGCACAGCGGCCCCGGGTGACACGTCGCGTCAGGCCCCGTCCTCGGACAGCGCCGCGACGTATGGCAGGTTCCGATAGAGCCCGGCGATGTCGAAGCCGTAACCCACGACAAACACGTTCGGAATCGTGAACCCCACGTACTCGAGGCGAACCTCCACTTGGCGCCGCTCGATCTTGTCGACGAGCACGCACACCTTCACGCTCTTCGGGTGGCGCGCCTCGAGGTTTCGCCGGAGATACGAGATGGTCAGCCCGGTGTCCACGATGTCCTCGACGATGAGCACGTGACGGCCCTCGACCGGCATCGACAGGTCGGACAGGATCCGCACCTGACCCGAAGAGCGCGCGGCGCCGCCGTATGACGCGAGGCCGATGAAGTCGGTGGTGATCTCGCTCGGGATCGCGCGCACCAGGTCGGCCATGAAGAGGAACGCGCCTTGCAGGACGCCGACCAGGACCGGCACCTCATCGCCATAGTCGCGCGCGATCTGCATACCGAGCTCCGCCACGCGCGTCCGCAGCTCCTCCGCGCTGATGAGGACGCGGCCCGGACGCGGCGGCGCCACGTCAGCGCGTGGTGATGAACGTGGCGCCGGTGAAGCGTGCGGCGGCGGCGCGCGCGGCGTCGCGCGAGGCGAAGTCGCCGATCTGCACGCGAAAGCGCACGCCGTTCGGCGCGTCGCTCTCGACCACGCGGGCGTCATGGCCCGCCGCCGCCAGCGTCGCCCGCAGCGCGTCGGCCGGCGGCCGCTGACGATAGGCGGCGACCTGGATCGTGAAGCGGTGAGCCGTCCCGGACGCGAGTGTCGGCGCCGGCAAGGCGAGGTCGGTCTGAGCCGCCGGTATGCTCGAGACGGTGCTCGCGGTGGTCGCGGCGGCCGCGAGCTCCGCGTGCGGGGGCGGCCGTCTATTCGAGGTCCCCGCGGCGACATCCTGCGCCACCGCCGGCTCCGGAGCCGCCTTCGTCACCCGCTCTGGCATCGCGGCCTTGCTCGGCGGCGCACCGCTCGCCACGAGCGGCGGCGGTGATGTCTTGGCGGGCTTCGGCGGCGGCGGTGGCGCGGTCAGCGGCGCCGTGAGCTCGTGATAGAACGTCAGGCGGGGCGCCGGCTCGGCCACCCGCGGGGCGCGCGCGTCGGCGCCGCGTCGGGCGGGCTCACGCTCGGCGTGCGAGGCGGCGGCGACCATGTGCGGACGCGTCGCCCAGATGCGTCCCGCGTAGGTGCCGGCCGCGAAGGTCACGGCCAGGATCGCGAGGATACCGATCAGCACGAAGAGCCCTGCCGCACCACCGGATCGTTTCACCGGGCGCCTCATCACATGGTCTCCGGTGCGCTGACGCCGAGCAGCGTCAGGCCGTTGGCGATCACCTGACCGACGGCGGTGCACAGCGCCAGCCGCGCCAGCATCAGCCGTCGGTCGTCCTGGATCACGCGATGGTTCTTGTAATAGGGATGGAACAGAGCCGCCAGCTCGCTGAGCCAGTAGGCCACGCGGTGTGGCTCGAGCGCGCGGGCGGCGCCGGCCGTGACTTGAGGAAAGTCGAGCAGGCGCTTGATGAGCGCCTGCTCCTCGGGCTCGATCAGCGGCGCCACGTCGACGTCGCGCCAGGGCGGCGGCACGATGCCCTGCTCCGCGGCCTGACGGTGGATCGAGCGGATGCGCGCGTGCGCGTACTGCACGTAGTAGACGGGGTTGTCGCTCGACTGGCGCGTGGCGACGGCCAGATCGAACTCGAGCGGACTGTCGTGCCGGCGCATCAGGAACGTGAAGCGAGCCGCGTCGCGGCCGACTTCCTCCAGCAGCTCCTCCATCAGCACGAATTCTCCGCGCCGCTTCGACATGCGCACCGGCTGGCCGTCGCGCAACAGCGTCACGAGCTGCACGATGAGCGCCGCGAACGCCTCCGGCGCATGACCGAGCGCCTGCATGGCCGCGCGCATCCGCGCGACGTAGCCGTGATGATCAGGCCCGAGCAGGTTGATCAGTCGATCCGCGCCGGCGAACTTCACGTACTGGTGATAGGCGATGTCGACCGCGAAGTAGGTCGCCTCGCCGTCGCGCCGGCGCAGCACGCGATCCTTGTCGTCGCCGGCCTCCTCGCTGGCCGTCGAGCGGAACCACAGCGCGCCGTCCTCCTCGTACGTGAGCCCGCGCCCGGACAGCTCCTCGAGAATCTTCTCGGCAAGCCGACGGTCGCGCACGTCGCGCTGCTCGGACGTCCACACGTCGAAGTGGACGCCGTACTCGCCGAGGACGCGCCGTTGCTCGCGCACGAAGTATTCCACGGCCCATCGGCCGAAGTGCTCGACTCGCTCACGCGGGCCGAGGCCGAGCGCCGCCGGCGCGGGTCCGCCCGGACGCGCGCCGTGCTGCGCCAGGTACGTCGCGGCGAGATCCACCACGTAGTCGCCGGTATAGCCACCTTCCGGGACGGAAGCCTCCTCGCCGAGCGCCTGGCGCACGCGCGCCTCCAGCGACAGCGCGAGTCGCTGGAACTGTCCGCCCGCGTCGTTGATGTAATACTCGGTGATGACGTCCGCGCCCTGGGCCCGGAGCAGCCGCGCGAGGGCGTCGCCGACGGCGGCCGCGCGCGCGTTCACGATCACCAGGGGGCCGGTGGGATTCGCCGAGACGAACTCGAGCCGGATGCGCTGACCCGCCTCGCGCGCGCCCTGGCCATAGCGCGCGCCGGCCTCGAGGATCTCGCGCACGGCGCTGGCCGTCCACGCCGGCGAGAGAAACACGTTGAGAAACCCGGGCCCGGCCACCTCGAGCCGCGCCACGACGTCGAGCTTGGGAAAATGCTTCAGGATGGCGTCGGCAATCTGCCGCGGCGACCGGCGAGCAGGCTTGGCGAGCACCATGGCGACGTTCGAGGAGTAATCGCCGTGCTCCGGCTGCCGCGGAACTTCCCAGAGCACTTCCTCCAGCTCCGGCAGACCCGCTGCCGCCAGGGCCTGTCGCATCGCGCCCGTCAACCGCTCGGTGACCGTCATGAATGCCTCGCCGAGATGATAACCACCTCGGTGCGGGCAAACGAATAAAAAGTCTGTCGCGACACGAGATTGTGCGCCGGCCGCTCAGAGCGCCCGGCACGTCGGCAAGCCCCGCCTAGGACGTCGTGAGCGCCCTCGGGACGACGATCGCGAGCGCGAGCAGGACCGCCGTCAGGATGGCGGCCGCCGTCCCGACCAGGACGACGGAGCGTCGAATGTCCCGGACGCGCGGCGGGTCACCGGCGCCCAGCCGGTAGGCCCCGGGCTTCTCGAGAGTGACCGCGAGCGCGCCGGCCGCGGCGGCCATCGTCCATCCCGCGTTCGGACTCGCCGTCGCCGTGCGGTCGCGCAGGAGGGTCCTCCACGCCAGGCGCGTGGCGCCGCCGGTCGCCGCCGAGGCGGCGACGATCGCGAGCGCCGAGAGTCGCGCCGGGACGATGTTCAGCACGTCGTCCAGTCGCGCGGCGGGCTTGCCGAAAAATTCGAGCGCGCCGTCCCGGTAGCCGAGCATCGCGTCCGCCGTGTTGACGGCGCGGTAGAGCGCCGCCCCGGGCAGCCCGAAAACGAGGAAGAAGAGGAGCGGAGCCACGTACGCGTCGGTGAGGTTCTCCGCCACGGACTCCACGGCGCCCGAGGCCACGAGCCCGGGCGACAACGCGTCGGTCGGGCGACTCACGAGGTGCCACGCGAGCGCCTGTCGGGCCGCCGCCAGGTCGTGCGCCCCGAGCTGACGCGCGACCTCCAAGGCGGCGGCGAACAGCCCGCGCAGCGACAGCAGCAGCCAGAGCGCCGCGCCGAGCACGAATGGCTCGGCGGCGCCGCTCCGCACGGCGAGCTGTGTGACACCCCAGCCGGCGAGTGCGGCGATGGACGCGACGGCCATGGTGAGCGCAGCGCCATGAGCGAGCAGACGTGACGGCGAGCCCGCACCGAGCTGGCGATGGCCGGCGGCGATGAGCCGGCCAAGCCACGCGACGGGATGTAACCGGTTGGGCGGATCACCGACGGCGAGATCGAGTCCCACGGCGACCAGGACGGCCACGAGCTCACCGGCCGAAGCGAACGCTCCCACCGGCCCGCACGAACAGGTCGGGCACGCGTCCGTACAGCGAGGTGCCGACGGCGGCATCGAGCGCGAGGTCCGGCATCACCGTCCAGACGACGCCGGCGTCGACGACGACCTGGTCGCGCCCGCTCCACTCCTCGCGCGACGCATAGAAGATCTCGCCGAAGCTCGTGACGGCAGCGCCGAGCTTACGCGACAGCGACGCGGACACCTGAGCCTGGACGAGGTGTCCGCTCGGCCGCGTCTGGCCGATCGCGGCCACGCCCGCGTTCGCGTCGACCGCAAAGCTCGCCGGCAGCTCGAAGCTGGCGAGCACGAGCAGCTGATAGTCGGCCTTCTCCGTCCCGATCGGCGTCGGCGCCGTCGGCAGCTTCACCACCGGCAGCAGCGCGAGCGCTAACCGGCCGACCTCCGGTGACGCGTCGAGGAATCGCCACTTCGCGCCGAGCCGGAAGTCGCCGACGTCGGTGGCGGGCTCGGCGCCGCGCAGGCGCACGATCGGCTCGGCGTCGATCCGCAGCTCGCCGCGGTCGCCGACGCCGATGCGCAGCGACGTCTCCGCCGCGAGCCGCCGCTCGGTCGGCTCCCCGGCCAGCCGTGTCCGCTCGAGGAGCGCGCCGGCTTCGAGCTGCACGCGGCCCGCGCCGACGGTCTTTGCGCTGAACGACAGGTCCGGCCGATCCGGATCGATCGCGTCGTCCTCGGCCCCGGCCGCGGCGCCGGCCAGGAGCACCACGAGCGCGAGGGCGCCTGCAAGCCGGGTCATGAACGCACGGCGTAGCGCGTCCGCAGCGCCTCCCACAGCGCAAGCTTCTCCCAGCGCGGCTGCCGGACGCGCTCGGCGC